>JABAOH010045024.1_pt2 | contig 19286 bp, 16 predicted proteins | sample 7062181 | NCBI WGS metagenome assembly JABAOH01 (sample SAMN14538630, study PRJNA623070) | marine sediment metagenome | biome: marine biome [ENVO:00000428]; feature: marine pelagic biome [ENVO:01000023]; material: deep marine sediment [ENVO:00002113]; isolation source: pool of 5 deep marine... | reverse complement strand
CGCCCGCGTCCTCGCCGAGTGCGATGCGCTGGATGTTGAGCGCCGTCCGGCGAGCCAGACGCTGGAAGAACGCTTCCGGCTTGAGCCCCGCCAGAATCCCGCGGCGAACCTCGCTCTCACCGATCCAGGAGAAGCTGGGCAAGCGACGCTCGATCAGGGCCTGCACCAGTCGATCGAAGTCCTCGCTGGTCAGCCGGAACAGTGGAACGACGTAGACCGCATCGAATCCCTCGTCCAGAGCCTCCAGAGCGGGGTCGAGCGTCGACCCGACGAAGATCATCCGCGCGTCCAGCCCGATCGCTGCCAGGGCTTGTTCGGTTCGGCTGGTCAGCCCGACGATCTCTTCGTGGTGCGGCGCGTTCACCAGGATGGCTAACCGTCTGAAGGGAACGATCTCGGAAAAGACTTGCAGGTCCGGCGTCGTGGTCTGCGGGAGCGTGATGTAGTTGAGGTTGCGCACCCCGCTGACACCTTCGTTCAGCGGCAGACCCTGCAGCTCTTCGTCGAGGACGATGGGCGCCACCACCGGCTTTGGCAGATCGGCACGCTGGGCCGCCACGTGAGAGGCGATCACACCCAGCGCCAGGACCAGGTCGACCTCATCGTCGGCGAGCAGGCGACTCACCGCCAATTCGACGCCGGCCAGGGTCCAGTCCGCCTCGATGAACTTCGCCGTCGGCACGCTGGCGTCGAAGTCGTCGCTCAACAGCGTGAGGATCTCCTCGCGAAACAGCTGCAGCAGGGGGCCGTGCCGGTCGGATGGACCGTCGGAGACAATCCCGACGGTCATGCGCGGCTTCGGGGTCTCTTGCACCGCGGCAGCGGCTGGGCTCGCGGGGTGTAACAACGCCCACAGGCTAATGCAGCAAATGCTTGACCAGCGCTTCATGAGCTTGTGCCTTAGGGGTGGGGGGTTAGCTTCTCCCGAACTGGCGAGCGACAGACCGCTCAATTGTAGGCTGGCGCAACGAGAACTCTGATCCTTGAAGACGTGAGCATTATGCCCGCTTGAGGGAGGATGTCAAGCAGAGGAAGCATCATGTCGATACGCAGCAGCAGAATCGCTTTGCTCGCCGTCATCATGGTGACCGTTCTGGCGCGTCCAGCGGAGCTGTGCGGACAGCGGACGCCCCGCGAAGCATCGCTCACCACGCTCGGTCAGTTGAGCCAGTCGTTCGAGGCGCTCTCGGAGCGAGTGACGCCGGCCGTGGTGCAGATTCTGGCTACGGGCTACGCGCCTCTCCAGCAGGGTGATGAGCCGGGCACCGGCCTGCTCACGCGCAGACAGATCGGTGGGTCAGGGGTCATCCTGGATCCGGAAGGCTACATCCTCACCAACTACCACGTGATCGAAGGCGCCGGTCGCATCCGCGTCCGCCTATCCAGTCCGGCCGAGGATGCGCCGCCGGGCCAGTCGATCCTCAAGCCGCAAGGCAAAGTCGTGGGCGCGCGCGTCGTCGGCTCGGATCGCGAGACGGACCTGGCCGTCTTGAAAGTCGACGAGACCGGTCTGGCGCACCTGACGCTCGGCGACTCGGATCGGGTCAGGAAGGGTCAGCTCGTCTTCGCCTTCGGCGGCCCGCTCGGCCTCGAGAACTCGGTGTCGATGGGCGTGGTGAGCTCGGTGGCGCGCCAACTGAGGCCCGAGGACCCGATGATCTACATACAGACCGACGCGCCGATCAATCCGGGTAACAGCGGCGGACCCCTCGTCGATGCGCAGGGGTCAGTCATCGGCATCAACACGCTCATCCTGTCACAGTCCGGGGGGAGCGAGGGCCTGGGCTTCGCGGCTCCCAGCAACATCGTCCGCAACGTCTTTCAGCAGATCAAGCTCAACGGCTATGTGCGCCGGGGCGAGATCGGCGTGCACGCGCAAACGATCACGCCAACGCTCGCGTCGGGGCTGGGGCTCGGGCGCGACTGGGGCGTGGTGCTGGGCGATGTGTATCCGGGAAGTCCGGCGCAGCGAGTGGGGCTGCGGGTCGGTGATGTCGTGCTCACCGTCGACGGCAAGGTGATGGAAAACGGCCGCCAGTTCGACGTGAACCTCTATCGGACCCCGGTGGGCGCGAGCGTAACTCTGGAAGTGCTGCGCGCGGGCGAAACGCTGACCCTGCAGGTGCCGGTGTTCGAGCGCCCCGATGATGTGCACCGCTTCACGCCCATGGTCACGCCGGACGAGAACCTCGTGCCGCGGCTCGGCATCCTGGCGGTGGATCTCACCGAGGCGGTGACGGCGATGCTTCCCGGGCTGCGCACGCAGAGCGGCGTCGTGGTGGCGGCCCGGTCACCCGATGCGACTTACGGCCGCGCCGCTCTTGCCCCCGGTGATGTCATCCGCGTATTGAACGGCCAGCCCATCATCAGCCTGGCGCAGCTTCGGGCCGCGATCGACGGCATTCAGGTGGGTGAGCCCGTCGTTCTCCAGGTGGAGCGCCGCGGGCGCTTGCTTTTCATCGCCTTCGAGATGGAGTAGAGCGGCCCACGCCGTAGGACCGCTGCGGGCCGGGTCGGGCGGCCTCACGACTCCGGTCGATTCCCCCGGGGACGCCGACTCGCCCAGTCGGCTCTGGCTTGGTGCCGGGTGCCCGGAAGCGCGCCGCGGCGTATAATGCTCTCGCATCTTGTCGTCTTGTGACCCAGCTCCCATGCACGCGACCGGTACTCCGCTCGACCCCGTCTAACTCCCCCGGGAGGTGCCCATGCTCGAACAAGTGAGTCTTCTGTCGCTGTGGCTGCCGATTCTCGTGTCCACGGTCATCGTCTTCTTCGCCGCTTTCCTCTTCTGGCAAGTCCTGCCCCACCACCGTTCCGACTGGGTGAGCGTTCCCAACGACGAGCCGCTGCTGCAAGTGCTCCGTAACCTGAACCTCGAGCGCGGCCAGTACGTGTTCCCCCGCGCGATGACGCCGGAGGGCGCGAAGGATCCGGAGGCTGTGGCCAAGGCGAAGGAGGGGCCGCTTGGTTCGCTGATCATCTGGCCTCAGCGCAACATGGTCAGGAGCCTGGCCCAGTACTTCCTCTTCTGTCTAGCGGTCTCGTTCATGGTGGCTTACGTCGGGTACGCGGCGATTCCGGCGGGCGTCGAGGACCTGCACGTCTTCCGGGTGCTGGGGACCACGGCGGTCCTGGCTTACGCCGCCGCCGAGATCCCTCACGCCATCTGGTTCGGCCGGACGTGGAGCAGCATCTGGAAGAGCGTGATCGACGGTCTCGTCTTCGGGCTGCTGACTGGCGGTGTGTTCGGCTGGCTGTGGCCCGGCTAGTCGGGAGGCGTTGGGTCCTCTAACCTTTGCGTTCCGCCGTAGCGCTCCGCAGTCGTTGGCCTCGGGCGGGTGCGGGTGGCGCTGGCGGCGCCAGCGGCGGCTTGCTACCATAGCGCTTCCCAACCCGACAAACTTCAGAAATTCGAACCGTGTCGCGCCAGTTCGGAGGGACGGCCATGAGAACCCCGCGAAGCCTGTGTCGTTTGCTGCTCAGCCTTACGCTCGTCGCACCCACCGCATGGGTGGACGTGGACCCGGCGCGTGGCCAGAGCTACGACGAGAAGCTGTTCGATGCGTTGGAGTGGCGTTCGATCGGTCCCTACCGCGGCGGCCGGGTCACCGCGGTGGCCGGGGTGCCGAGCCAGCCCTACGTGTACTACATGGGCGCCACCGGCGGCGGGGTTTGGAAGACCGTGGATGGCGGGATGACGTGGAAGCCTGTCTCCGACGAGCACTTCGGCGCCGGGTCGATCGGCGGTATCGCCGTCGCCCCCTCCGACCCCAACGTCGTCTACGTTGGCACCGGCGAGACGTGCATTCGTGGCAACACCTCGCCGGGCGACGGCATCTACAAGTCCACCGACGCAGGGAAGAGCTGGACCCACATCGGGCTGCGCGACGGCGGCCAGATCGGCGAGCTGCGGGTCCACCCCACCAACCCGGACCTGGTCTACGCGGCGGTTCTCGGACACGCCTTTGGGCCCAACTCGACCCGCGGCGTCTTCCGCTCGCTGGACGGTGGCGCCATCTGGGAGAATGTCCTTTATCGGGACGAGAACGCGGGCGCCATCGATATCGCCCTCGACCCGAACAATCCGCGGATCATCTACGCCGCCCTTTGGCAGGCCCGCCGCATGCCGTGGGGGATGGAGAGCGGCGGCCCGGGGAGTGGGCTGTTCAAGTCGACCGACGGCGGCGATAGCTGGACCGAGATCAGCCGCAACTCGGGCTTGCCCGAGGGCACCCTCGGCAAGATCGGAATCGCGGTCTCGCCGGTGAACTCGGAGCGGATCTGGGCGATGGTCGAAGCCGAAGAAGGCGGCGTTTTCCGGTCTGAGGATGGCGGTGCCACCTGGGCCCGGGTCAACGACGATCGGTCGCTCAGGCAGCGGGCCTGGTACTACACGCACATCTACGCCGATCCCCAGCATGAGAACACGGTCTACGTCCTCAACGTCCGCTTCTGGAAATCGACCGATGGCGGCCGCTCGTTTGAACAGATCGGCACGCCTCACGGTGACAATCACGACCTGTGGATCGACCCCGGCAATGCGCTCCGCATGGTCGAGGGGAACGATGGCGGCGCGAACGTCACCTACAACGGCGGGGCGACCTGGACTCGGCAAGACAATCAACCCACCGCACAGTTCTACCACGTCATCACGACGGACCATTTTCCTTACCGCGTGTGCGGTGCGCAGCAGGACAACAGCACGTTGTGCACGGAAAGCCGCACGGCGAGCTTCGGGATCACCAACCAGCACTGGTATCCGACGGGCGGCTGCGAGAGCGGCTACATCGCGGTACGCCCGGATGATCCCGATGTCGCCTACGCGGGTTGCTACGGCGGCATGATCACACGCTACGATCGCAAGACCGGGCAGTCGCGAAACATCCACGCCTGGCCAGATAACCCGATGGGCTGGGGCGCGGCCGACCTCAAGTACCGCTTCCAGTGGACGTTCCCGATCGTTCTCTCGCCCCACGATCCCAACGAGCTGTACATCGCCGCCAACGTCGTCTTCCGGTCCCGGGACGAAGGGCAGAGCTGGGAGGTGATCAGCCCCGATCTTACGCGGAATGACAAGAGCAAACAGGTATCCTCTGGCGGCCCGGTCACGAAGGACAACACCAGCGTCGAGTACTACAACACGATCTTCGCCCTCGTACCCTCGACGCACGAGCGAGATGTGATCTGGGCGGGCACCGACGACGGCCGCGTGCACATCACCCGCGACGGCGGCGCGAGCTGGAGCGAGATCACCCCGAAACAGATGCCCGAGTGGGGTCTGGTGAGCATCATCGAGGAGTCTCCTCACCAGGCGGGAACGGTCTATCTGGCCGTCAATCGCTACAAGCTGGACGATTTCAGCCCCTACATCTTCAAGACGACCGACTACGGCAGGAGCTGGAGAAAGATCGTTGCCGGGATTCCCGACGGCCACTACGTGCGGGTGGTGCGCGAGGATCCGGTCCGGCGCGGGCTGCTTTACGCCGGCGGAGAGTTCGGCGTTTACGTGTCGTTCGACGACGGTGCGAACTGGGGTTCGCTACAGCTCAATCTCCCGGTCGTCCCCGTCCGCGACATGGCGGTCAAGGAGAACGATCTGGTCATCGGGACGCACGGCCGCTCGTTCTGGATTCTCGACGACCTGACGCCGCTGCACCAGCTTACGGATCAGGTCGCACGTTCCGACATGCATCTGTTCAAGCCTCGAGACACCTACAGGCTTCGAAGCTTCGGGTTTGGGCGGGATGTCGGGGCGGCGGGCGAGAACCCGCCGGACGGTGTGATGGTGCACTACTATATTAAGAGCGCGCCCACAGCCGAGGCGAAGCTGGCTTTCCTCGAAGCGGACGGCACCCTGATTCGCGAGTTCTCCAGCCTGCCCGAGGAAGGTGAAGAAGAAGGCGAGTTGGCCGTCGAGCCCGGGATGAACCGCTTCGTCTGGGACCTGCGCTATCCCGAGGCGCACCGTTTCGATGGGCTGATCATGTGGGCCGGCCTTCTCGACGGGCCGCGTGCCGTTCCGGGCGAATACCAGGTTCGGCTGAGCATCGGCGCTCGCCTGTTAACCGAGAACTTCTTGCTGAAAGCGGATCCGCGTTTGCCCGCGAGCCAGGCCGATCTTCAGGCGCAGTTCGATTTCTTGATCCGTATCCGCGATCGCGTCAGCGAGGCGAACGATGCGGTAAAACAGATACGCGACGTCCGCGGGCAGATCGACGCTGCGGTCGAGCGGGTCGAAGGCGAGGACTACGCGGAACCGATTCGGCAAAAGGCCGACGCCATCAAGGGTCCGCTGGCGGAGGTCGAGAACGAGATCTATCAGACGAAGAACCGGAGTCGGCAGGATCCGCTCAATTTCCCCATTAAGTTGAACAACAGGATCGCGGCGCTGGCCAACGTCGTGGCAAGCGGCGACGCGCGGCCGACCGATCAGTCGTACGAAGTTTACGAGGACCTATCGGGCCAGCTACAGGCCCAGCTCGACCGGCTGGCTGAAATTATCCGCGTCGATATACCGGCGTTCAACGCGCTGATCGCGGAGCACGCGGTGCCGGCGGTGATCGTGCGGGAGCCGGCTAGGGAGATGAGAGCCGGATCAAGGGAGTGATATTGTAGTGAACATCGAACAGCCAACCTCCAACATCGAATTACGAAGTCACCGATGAATATCGAACGCTGAACGTCGAAGCCAATAGCCAAGTTACAAGCAGCGGATCCCGGCGGCCAACGCTTGCTTGATGTTCGGCGTTCGATGTTCGTGATTCGATGTTCAGTAAGAAACTTCGAAGCTCAATGTCGTATGTTGGATGTTCGATGTTCACTACAACATAACCCGTCCGGACTGCCTTGCTTGCCTGACACCGAAGGGCGGCCGTAACGTGGTCCGTCGATAGAGGGCGAAGGGGACGGGGCGATGGTAAAGAAGCCTGAGCGGGACGAAAGTCGCGGGAACGGCGAGCTGGATGCCCTGGTCAAAGCGGAGCTCGGGCCGGAGCTGGAGGTTCTGAGGAAGCTGGGCCGTGGCTCGGTGGCCAGCGTCTACCTGGCGAGGGAGCAGGAGCTGAAGCGCCTCGTCGCCGTCAAGGTGATGGCCCCGAAGCTCGCCCTCGACGAACGAGCGCGGCGCCGCTTCGAGCGGGAGGCGCAGGCGGCGGCGGCGCTCTCTCACCCCAACATCGTCGCCGTGTATCGCGTGGGTCGCTTCTCGAACGGAATCCCCTACATCGTCATGCAGTACGTGAAGGGCCGCACTCTGGCGGATCGTCTCGTGGCCCAGGGAAGCCTGACGGTCCCCGAGGCGCGGGACGTATTGAGCGAGGTCGCAGCGGCTCTGGCGGCGGCCCACCAGAAGGGGATCGTGCATCGCGATGTGCGGCCGGGGAACATCCTGTACGAAGAAGATACCGGTCACTCGCTACTCAGCGATTTCGGCATCGTCGCCATCCTGCCGAGCGCCGACGCTCAGGGTTCGGCGCGACTGACGCGCACCGGCGAGCTGGTCGGCGATCCGGAGTATATGAGCCCCGAGCAGCTCAAGGGCGGCGAGATCACCGAGCGCAGCGACGTCTATGCGATCGGTCTTCTCGGCTACAAGCTGCTGACGGGACGGGGTCCCTACGACGCGACCTCGCGTCGCGAGCAGCTGACGGCTCACCTCCAGCAGGAGCCGCGTCGACTTTCCGAGCTGCTGGCTGATGCCGAGCCCGAGCTCGAGGAGTTGCTGATCCGCTGCCTCGCCAAGGAGCCAGCGCACCGTCCCAACTCCGCCGACCTGGCGCAGCGGCTGAAGGCGGGCCCGGCTGCCGCCACCCCCGCCTTCACGCCGGCGCTCGCGCGTCCGGGCCGCGGGGGTCTGTTCTCCAGGTTGATGGAGCGGCGGCTGCCTCAGATCACCGGCGCCTACGCCCTCGTCGCCTGGCTGCTGCTGCAGGTCGTGGATCAGCTGGCGGATCGGGACGTGCTTCCCGAGGTGGCCTATCGGCTGGTGCTGGTGGCGGCGGTCACCGGGCTGCCCGCGGTGCTCACCGGCGCCTGGTTCCACGGCAAGCGCGGCCGGCAAAAGGTGGAGGCGGTGGAGTACTGGGTGTTCGGGGCGCTGGGGCTGATCTGGCTGGCGGTGAGCGCGCTGATTCTGGTTGGCTGGCGGGGCGGCTGAGCGGGCGTGGTCGTTGCAGGGGGCTTGACTCGGAGCGGGGTGACCCTTTAGGGTCAGCCTGGGTTTAGTAAGCTATAGCTGAGTGAATTTCGAGTTAGTAAGCTATAGCTGAGTTTGTCCGCCCCGCACCGGCGCCGCGCATGGACAACCCGTTTCGCGTCGGCGGCACAGTGATCGGCCCCTACTTCACCGATCGCGCCGCCGAGCTCAAACGCATCGCCGCCGCCCTCTCCGAGCCGCAGGCCAAGCTCCTGGTCTTCGGGCCCCGCCGCATGGGCAAGTCATCCACGCTTGAGTCCGCCATCCGCCGGCTGCGTCGCAAATCCCAGCCGGCAATCCTGGCCGACCTCTCCGCCACGACCACCTTGGCCGACATGGCGACGCGGATCCTGCAAAGCGCCACCCGGCAGCTGCGCGCCACCTGGAAGAACGTGGTGGGCGAGCTGGTGAGCCAGCTTCGCATTGGCGTGTCCGTGGGCGTGGACCCCGGTAGCGGCCACCAGACCCTTCGACTCGACGTCAGCCGGCGCAGCGCGCCGCTCGACGAGCAGCGCCTGTCGCTGGCCGAGGCGCTCGACGCCATCGACCGGCTGGCGTCGGCGAAGGGCCGGTCGATCGGCGTGGCGCTGGACGAGTTCCAGGAGATCCACCGCTTCGGTGGTGAGGAGGCGGAGTGGCACCTGCGCGGCGTCATTCAGCGACACAAGCATGTGAGCTACGTGCTGGCCGGTTCAAAAGAGAGCCTGATTCAGGCGATGATCGCGGAGAACCGGGCCTTCTACAAACTGTTCGAGCTTCTCCCCTTCGGCCCCATCGATGAGGACCACCTTGCCCGGTGGATCGAGTCGCGCCTCGAGACGCACGGCGTGAGACCGAACGACCTGGGCGGTCGGATCGTCGCGTTGGCTCGACCGCGCACGCGCGACATCGTGCAGCTGGCCCGCGCGGCCTTCAGCGTCGGCGCGGCGGCTGGGGAACTGACCGAAGGCGATCTGGAACGCGCGCTGGATCAGGTGGTCGACGTGGAGGACGATCTGTTGCGCTCGGAGTGGGAGCGGCGCACGGCGCTGCAGCAGAACGTGCTGCGAGCGATCGCGGCGGGCGAGGCGAAGCTGTTCTCGGAGGCGGTGCGCGAACGTTACGGCCTGAGAGGGACGTCGTACGTCGCCTCGGCCCTCGAGGCGCTGATCGATGTGGACCTGGTCGTGAAGCGGGAGGAGGGCGTCTACGAGTTCGACAGCCCCTTCATGCGACGCTGGGTGGTCCGCCAGGCTCTCCCCGACGTCGGTATCTTGCCCGCCGCGCCTGGAACCGGGGGCAAAGCTGGAGGCAAGGGCCGCGCGCCGGGTCGTGGCCGGCACGCACGCCGAGACTGACTAACGGTTCTGTTCGAGCAGCGCTCGCAGCGCCCGGTAGATCTCTGGGTTGCCGGCGATGAAGCCGCCGTGCTTGATCACGTTCTCGCTTCCGTCGTAGTCGGTGATGACGCCACCCGCCTCGCGTACGAGCAGCACGCCGGCGGCGACGTCCCAGGGAGCGAGATGGGCCTCCCAGAATCCATCCAGCCGCCCGCAGGCCACGTCGCAAAGGTCGATGGCGGCGGAGCCGGTGCGCCGTACGCCGCTGGTCCGGGGCAGGATGGCCTTGAACTGCGCCAGGTACGAATCGAGGATCTCGGTCTTCTTGAAGGGGAAGCCGGTCCCGATGAGCGCGAACTTGAGGTCGGCTACTTTCGAGACCCTGATCACCTCGCCGTCCTTTTCGGCACCGCCGCCTCGTTTGGCCTGAAAGCGCTCCCAGCGGGCCGAGTTGACGACGACGCCGACGGCGGGCCCCTGAGAGTCGATGGCGGCGACGGAGACCGAGTAGACGGGATAGCGGTGCAAGAAGTTCGTGGTGCCGTCGAGCGGATCGATGTACCAGGTAATCTCGGCCTTCTCGGGCGGCGGTCCTCCCCAGTCGCGCTCCTCCGCCGCGATGGCATGGTCGGGGAAGCGTCCGCGCAACTCGGCGACCGCCGCCTCCTCGGCGGCGAAGTCGACCTCGCTGACCCAGTCGGCATGACCCTTCTCGGTCCAGGCGCCGGGGTCGGCTTCCGGGGCGTGGGTGTGGTGCACCTCGGCGGCGGCCTGGGCCGCCTGCTGAGCGGCGTGAAGAAGATCGTCGTGCGAATCCATAGCTTGATCAGGTTGTTAGGGCGCGGTAACTTAACCCGTCGTTGGCGAGCGGACCAGCGAACGCGCGACGGGTGTTGGGGCGGGGCTACGGATCTTTCCCAGTGCCCGGCCGCCGGCACCCGATCTGTTTTGTCTGCAGTTTGTGTGGAGGCTGGCGCCCGATGGGAATATCGAATGTCCAATTCTCAGCACCGAATGACCAAGTACTTGAATATTGGACATTGAGTATTCGACATTGATTATTCGCCAATCACCAGCCGCCAATCCGCGATGAGCCGAAACAAACCGCGCGCCTTCTCGGGTATCCAGCCGTCAGGTGAGCTTCACATCGGCAACTACCTCGGCGCCGTGAAGAACTGGGTCGTGATGCAGCAGGACTACGACCTGTTCGTCTGTATCGTGGATCTGCACGCCATCACGCAGCCGTTCGAGCCGTCCGAGCTGCCCAAACGCGTCTACGATATGGCGCTGACGCTCATGGCATCGGGACTCGAACCGGACCGCTGCACCCTGTTCGTCCAATCGCACGTACCTGAACACAGCGAGCTCTCCTGGATCTTCACGTCGATCACGCCCCTGGGCGAGCTCGAGCGGATGACGCAGTACAAGGACAAATCCTCGCGTCAGGAGTCGGTGCTGGCCGGGCTCCTCAACTATCCCGTGCTGCAGGCCGCTGACATCCTGCTCTATCACGCCGTCGCGGTGCCGGTGGGCGAAGATCAAATCCAGCACATCGAGCTGACCCGCGAGATCGCCCGCAAGTGGAACGCACGTTTCGGCGAGTACTTCCCCGAGCCCGAGGCGCTGGTGGGACCGGTTCGCCGCGTGCTGGGGCTGGACGGTCAGGCGAAGATGTCGAAGTCGCTGGGTAATACGGTCGGTCTGCTCGATTCGCCGGATGAGATCTGGGAAAAGGTTCGTGTCGGTCTGACCGACCCGGCGCGCAAGACACGGAAGGACCCGGGAAACCCGAACGTCTGCAACATCTTCAGCCTGCACCGCCATTTTTCCCCCCCGGACGACATCGCCTGGGCGGATGAAGGGTGCCGAACGGCTGGCATCGGTTGCATCGACTGTAAGCGGCGGCTGACCGACAATCTGATCGAGGAGTTGCGGCCGATACGCGAGCGGGCCGCCGCGCTCAAACCCGAGCACGTCGCGGCCGCACTCGCCGCTGGAGCGGAGCGCAGCCGCGCCATCGCCGGCGCAACCATGGCCGAGGTTCGAAGACGCATGGGGCTGACCCCGGCCGGCCGGCCGGTGGAAACCCCGCTCGACTGACACCGCAGGAGGCGCTGTGCCCGACTGGCTCGATCCCGCCTGGATCGAAACGCTGCGACTCAGCCTGCTGGGGCGTCTGCTGTTGGCCACGCTCCTGGGTGGCCTGATCGGGCTGGAACGGGAGCTGTCCGCCAAGCCGGCGGGTCTTCGCACCAACATCCTCATCTGTGTCGGCGCTGCCCTGTTGATGGATGTGTCGCAGGCGGTGGCTGGGGAGGCTACCGTCGGCCCGGCCGACCCCGGGCGGATCGCCGCGCAGGTCGTCTCGGGGATCGGCTTTATCGGTGCCGGCACCATCCTGGTCGAACGTGGCAGCGTGGTCGGCCTGACGACGGCGGCCACCCTCTGGGTCGTGGCGGCCATCGGCCTCGCCGTGGGGGCGCACGCCTACATCGAGGCCATCGGCGCCGCCGTGCTCGTCGGACTGACGCTCGTCATCCTGGGCCGGGTCGAGGATTTCCTGTTCAGGCGGCGCCAGACGATTCGCCTCGACCTGGTGGCGGATGCGCGGCCCGACCTGCTGAACGAGATCAACGCGCTGTTCAAGTCGCACCGCGTGCGCGCCCGGCCCGAAAAGCTCGAGAAGCAAGCCGACCGGATTCGTGCTTCGTACGAGCTGGTCGGCCCGACGCACCGACGCACCCAGGCGCTGAGCGAGCTGGCGGAGGCGGAAGGTGTGAGAAAGATCACAGTTCGTTGACCCTGCAACGACGGGGCGGGCGGGTTATAATAGGTGCGGTGGTCCGGACCGAAGCATGACTCCCCCCTCGTCCCGCCGTTTCGTCATCGACATGTTCTCGTCCCGCTATCCCCTCTGGTGCATGCCGGAGGCGGATGCCGAGCGCATACGCGCCGAGTTGCCGCCGGATTGGGAGCTGGTGCGGGTGAGGGAGGAGGCGGACGGCTCGGGTGATGGCACGCCGCGAATCACACCGACACTGTTGCAGGCGCTGCGGGGCGCCGAGGTGTACTGCGGTTTTGGGATTCCGCGCGAGCTGTTCGCGGCGAGCGACGCGCTGCGCTGGGTGCATTCAGGGGCGGCGGGTGTGGGCGGCTCGCTCTATGCCGAGATGTTGGAGAGCGAAGTGATCTTCACCAACTCGGCGGGCACGCACGGCGTTCCGGTGGCCGAGCATGCGGTGTCGATGATGTTCTATTTCGCCCGGGCTCTGGATCGGGTGGTGGCCAGCCGGCGGGCGGGGAAGAAGTGGGACCGCGAACCGATCTCGGTGGCGCCGAATCCGGTGCGAGAGCTGAACGGCTCGCTTGTGGGCATCCTGGGCTACGGGGGGATCGGCCGGGAGGTGGGACGGCGGGCTCGGGGTCTGGGGATGCGGGTGTGGGCGCTGCGGCGACACCCGGCGGCCGAGCCGGCGACCGAGGTCGAACGCCAGCTGGGTCCGAGCGATCTGCCGGAGCTTCTGGCGGCTGCCGACTACCTGGTGATCGTGCTGCCGCACACCCGGGAGACGGACGGGTTGATCGGGGCCCGGGAGCTGGCGATGATGCGGCGCGATGCGGTATTGATCAACGTCTCGCGCGGCGGGATCGTCGACGAGGAGGCGCTGGTCGAGGCGCTGCGGGCGGGCGCGATTCGCGGGGCTGGCCTCGACGTATTTCGCGTGGAGCCGCTGCCGGGATCGAGCCCACTTTGGGATCTGGATAATGTCTGTCTGACACCACACGTGGCCGGGGTCAGCCCGCGCTTCTGGGAGCGGGAGACGGAGTTGATCCTCGAAAACACGCGACGCTACCTGGCGGGCGAGCCGCTGCTGAACGTGGTGAACAAACGGGCAGGTTACTAGGAGCGGGAGATGGAGAAGATTCTGAGGACGGCGATCGAGCGCGGGGCAAGCGATCTGCACATCAAGGCGGGCGATGTGTTTCGAGCGCGCATTCACGGCGATCTGGTCCCGATGACCAAGCAGTTGCTGACGCCGGAGCAGACGCGCGAGATCGCGGTGCGGCTGATCCCGAACGAGCGCGACCGCAACAACATCGATCGGATCACCGACTATGACTGCGCCTGGGGTGTGCCCGGGCTCGGACGCTTCCGGGTCAACATCCTGCGGCAGCGCGGCAGCTTCATGATCGTGCTGCGGATCATCCCGGTGGAGATTCCCAACTTCGAGCAACTCAACTTGCCACCGGTGCTCCCGCAAATCTCCGCTTTGCCACGAGGGCTTGTGCTGGTGACCGGCGTCACGGGATCTGGGAAGACGACGACGCAGGCCGCGATGATCCACTACATCAACCAGAACTTTCGGCGGCACATCATTACGCTGGAAAATCCCATCGAGTATCTGCACCGAGACATCAACTGCTCGATCACTCAGCGCGAGGTCGGGACCGACACCAGCTCGTTTCAGACCGGGCTGCGGGCGGCGCTGCGAGAGGATCCTGACGTGATCTTGATCGGCGAGATGCGCGACACCGAAACCATCGATACGGCGATCAAGGCGACGGAGACGGGTCACCTGGTCATCTCTACCCTGCACACACCGGACTCGGTGACGACCATCACCCGGACGATCTCGGTGTTTCCACCCGAAGAGCAGGAACAGCTGCGCGTGCGGCTGGCCGAGTCGCTCCAGGCGGTGATCTCCCAACGGCTGCTGCCGCGGGCCGATGGTAACGGTCGGATCCTGGCGTGCGAGGTGATGGTGGTGACGGCGGCGGTGCGTGATTGTATTCTCGACCCTCAGAAGCTGGACGAGATACGAAAGCTGATGGAGGAGGGGAGGCAGCAGTACGGAACCCAGACCTTCGACCTGCACCTGATGGATCTCGTGAAGCACGGCTTGGTGGAGTACGAGACGGCCAAGTACGCGGCGACGAACCCGACGGACTTCGAGCTGAAGATGAAGACGCTGGGCGAGGATCAGCTGATCCACGAGCTCGCATGAAGCTGGCCGGTGTCCTCCTGCCGGTGACGACACCGTTCGACCGGGCCACAGGCGAAATCGCGCCCGTCGCGTTCCGCGAGAACCTGCGTGCCTGGTTGGCGGCCGGGGTTCATGGGTTCGTGGTGGCGGGCTCGACGGGCGAGGCGCCACTGCTCGACGAAGCGGAGATCGTACAGCTGGTCGAGTGGGCCCGGGATGTCGTTCCGCCCGAGCACATTCTCCTGGCCGGGACCGGAGCCGAATCGGGGCGGGCAACGATCCGCGCCTCGCGGGCGGTGGCGGCGGCAGGCGCCGACGCCGTGATGGTGCGACCTCCCGCCTATTACCGGAGCAGCATGGACGCGCGGACAGTGCGCGAGCACTTCGAGTCGGTCGCAGAGGCGATACCGATCCCATTGGTCCTCTACAACGTGCCGCAGTTCGTGCCGGTGGAGATCACGCCCGGCCTGCTGGCCGAGCTGGGAGTCCACCGCAACATCGTGGGCATCAAAGACTCCACCGGCGACCTCAAGGTGTTGGGTGCGCTGTTGGACGCGGCGCCCGAAGGCTGCCAGGTGCTCGTCGGCGCCGGCTCGCAGCTCTACGCCGGGCTGGAGCTGGGCGCGGCCGGCGGCATCGTCGCCGTGGGCTGCATCGCGCCGCGGCGTTCGGCGGAGGTCTTCGACCGGTTCGCCGCCGGCGCCATGGGTCCGGCCGGCGCGGTGCAAGGGAAGATCTCGGCGGCCCACACGAAGATCGTGCGCGCGCTGGGCGTCGCCGGCATCAAGTATGCCCTTGACCTGCTCGGCTATCACGGGGGCGACCCCAGGCCGCCGCTCCGTCCCCTGGGTGACAAGGCCCGTCACCAGGTTCGAGAAGTCCTCGCCGAGGCCGAGTTGCTGGCCGGCGAGTCTCGGACCTCCTCCTGACCAATCCGGTGCCCGAGGCGCTCGCTGTCGCCCTCCTCGCCCTGGCCTTTCTGGCGGGGTTGCTGCTGGTCCCCTTCGGGCTGCCCGGCCTCTGGCTCATGGTTCTGGCGCTGCTCGCCTTCGCGGCGCTGGGTGGCTTCGAAACGATCAGCTGGTCCACCCTGGCGATCGTGGTCGTGATGGCGGCGCTGGCGGAGGTGGCCGAGGCGTGGTTGGGCTTCCGCTTCGCCAAACGCTACGGGGGGTCGAGCCGCGCCGGTTGGGGTGCCGTGGCCGGCGGTCTGGCAGGGGCGGTGGTGGGCACGCCGATTCCGATCATCGGCAGCGTGATCGGCGCGTTTCTCGGCGCCTTTCTGGGCGCGGTGCTGTTGGAGCGGAGCGCCGGATCCGCCGGGCCGGAAAGCGTGCGCGCCGGTTGGGGCGCGGTGCTGGGACGCGCGGCGGGCGCGGCGGTGAAGGTCGCGGTGGGTTTGGTGATCGCTACCGTCGGCCTGGTCGCGGCCCTCGCCTGAGCGGGCCGGCGGTCGGTTCCTTGACACCTCCGCGACGCAAGTCTAGCTTCGGCTGAAGGATAGCCGAGTAGGGGCCCCCGATGCGGGGGCTTTTTCATTGAGGATCACTCACATGCTGAACGGTGATGTGCATTGCCTCGTCGTCGTCGGCTCGCAGTGGGGCGACGAGGGGAAGGGGAAGATCGTCGACGTCCTGGCCAAGGACGCCGACTGGATCGCCCGTTATCAGGGTGGCGCCAACGCGGGCCACACCGTCCGGGTCGGTGAGGCGGAGTTCATCCTGCACCAGATCCCTTCCGGCGTTCTCTATGAGGGCAAGCGCTGCGTGCTGGGGAACGGCATGGTCATCGATCCGGTGACCCTGTTCGACGAGCTGGAGAAGCTGACGGCACGCGGCCACCAGGTGGAAGATCGCATCCTGGTCAGCTCGCGGGCGCACCTGGTTCTTTCGTATCACAAGCTCCTGGATCGGGCGGAAGAGGAGAGCCGGGGCGGCGGGGCGCTGGGCACGACGGGTCGGGGGATCGGTGCGGCCTATGCCGACAAGGTGGCGCGCGTCGGCGTCCGCGTCGCGGACCTGGCGGCGCCGGATCGGCTGCGGGAGCTGGTGGAGGCGAACGTCGAGCGGGCGCAGCGCACGCTGAAGGTGCTGGGGTCCGACGAGAAGATCGATCCCGAGGCGCTGCTCGCCGAGATATCGGCCTTTGGGCCGCGGCTGTTGGCGATGTCCGGCGACGTGGGGCTGGCGCTGAGGCGAGCGCTCGATCGGGGCGATCGCGTGCTGCTCGAAGGCGCGCAGGGCGCGATGCTCGATGTGGATCACGGAACCTATCCGTTCGTGACCTCGTCGCACACCACCGCAGGGGGTGCGGCCACCGGCGTCGGTCTGGGGCCGCGGTCGATCGACGCGGTGCTGGGCGTGGTNNCCGCAGGAGTCCGCTCGGCTGCGCGAGCTGGGTGCCGAGTACGGGGCCACCACCGGGCGACCGCGACGCACCGGCTGGTTCGACGCCACGGTGGTTCGTTACGCGGCGCGCATCAACGGGATCACGGCGCTGGCGGTCAGCAAGCTCGACGTGCTCGATAACCTGCCGGAGGTGAAGCTGGCGGTTCGCTACCGGCTGCGTGGAGAGCCGCTGGACGAGTTCCCCGCCGAGCTGACCGCGTTGAGCGAGATCGAGCCTGAGTACGAGACCCTGCCCGGCTGGCGCAGCTCCACTTCGGAGGCCCGGCGGCTGGAAGACCTGCCCGCCGGGGCCCGGGCTTACCTGGACCGGATCGCCGAGCTGACGGGGCTCCCGATCCGCTACGTCTCGGTGGGGACGCGGCGGGCCCAGATCATCTCGGTGACCGAGCCGGCTACGGCTTGATCGGGGGCTTGATACGGTGGTGACGAGCGTCTAACTTAGGCGGCCTTTCAACACGGGAAGCAGGCCGCCAAACGGCCGGGGAAGCACCCGGCTGGGGCGGCGTTCGAGGAGCTGTATGGCGACAAGGATCAGACTACGCAGGGTCGGCCGGAGCAAGCAGGCCTCGTTCCGGATCGTGGTGGCCGGGAGCCAGCACGCGCGCAGCGGCCGCATCACGGAGGCAATCGGCAAGTACAACCCGCGGACCCAGCCTTCGTACATCGAGGTCGACGAGGTGCGCGCGCTCTACTGGCTGCGCCAGGGGGCCGAGGTCAGCGAGTCGGTCCGGCCCCTGTTCCGCAGGGCCGGGATCCTGCGGAAGTTCGCTGAGGGCGCCGAAGGCACCGGTGTGGTGACCATCGGCGATCCCCAGGGGAAGACGAACCCCGTTCAGACCGCCCAGGCCGCCCCGGCACCTGAGAAGGAGAAAGTCGAAGAGGCCCCGGCCAAGAAGGCCAAGGCCAAGCCCGAGGCGAAGGCCGAGCCCGAGGCACAAGCCGAGGCTGAGGCGCCAGCCGAGGCTGAGGTGGCAGCCGAGCCCGAGGCACAAGCGGAAGCCGGGCCCAAAGCCGAGCCCGAAGCAAAAGCCGAGGCGAAAGCGGAGGCGAAAGCTCAGAAGCCGAAGAAGGCGAAAGCCAAGGCCAAGAAGAAGGCCGACGACGACGCCGGCGCCGACAAGGAGAAGGGCGAGGAATCGTAGCCCGCCGACCGCAGCCGACCGGGGGTGGTTTCCTCTGCGTCGGCGAAGTCCGGAAAGCCCACGGGATCAAGGGTGAGTGCTACGTGGTGCCCGCGACGGACGATGTCGCGGGCGTCTTCGCGCCGGGACGTGGGTTACGGCGGGGTGACTCGGAGGGTCGGCCCGAGGCGGAGGGCGCCGTCCTCACCATCCACACCGTCCGGCCGTTCAAAGGCGGCCTGCTCGTCCGCTTCCGTGAGGTCGGCGATCGCGCGGCGGCCGAGGGTCTGCAGGGGCGGACGCTGTTGATCGGCTCGGACGAAGCGCGCCCGCTGGAGGACGATGAGTATTTCCTCCACGACCTTGTGGGCCTCGAGGTTCGCGGCTTGGACGGCGAAAGGATCGGCCGGGTGGTCGAGGTCTACGAGGGTGGGCCGGGCCACCTGCTGGGTGTGGACGACGGGGAGCGTGAGCATCTGATCCCCTGCACCCGACAGATCGTGCGCCGGGTGGATCTGAAGGAAGGCGTAATCGTCGTCGAGCCGATCCCCGGCCTGCTGGGTCTGTAGAGCAGCGGGCGAGCCTTCACCGCATCGGTCGGCGAACTTCCCGGGTTGGCATGCGCATCAATATCGTGACCATTTTCCCGAGCTTCTTTCGGGAGGCGCTGACGGTGGGCATCCCGGGTCGGGCCGCGCGTGCGGCGCTGGTCGACTTTCGGGTGGTCGATCTGCGCGACTTCACGCACGACCGGCACCGAACCGTGGACGATGCGCCCTACGGGGGCGGAGCCGGGATGGTGATGAAGCCGGAGCCTTTCTTCGAGGCGGTCGACGACCTGAAGCCGCAAGGGCCGGTCGTGCTTCTCGATGCCCGGGGTCGCGTCTTTCGTCACGAGGATGCGGTGCGGCTGTCGCTGCAGCCCGAGATGACGCTGCTCTGCGGTCACTATAAAGATGTAGATTGGCGGGTCGCCGAGGGGCTGGCCACCGACGTCTTCTCGCTGGGCGAGTTCGTGCTTTCGGGCGGAGAGCCGGCCGCCTTGTGCCTGGTCGACGCGGTCGTGCGGCTGTTGCCTGGCGCTTTGGGTGACCACGAATCGGCGGCTTCCGACTCGTTCTACGACGAGCCGCTGCTGGCGCCGCCGGGATACACCCGGCCGCCGGAGTATCGCGGCCTGTCTGTCCCGGAAGAGCTGCGCTCGGGCGACCACGCCTTGATCCGGGATTGGCGGCGCCGGGCGGCGGAGCGGATCACGA
>JABAOH010005612.1_pt1 | contig 19293 bp, 20 predicted proteins | sample 7062181 | NCBI WGS metagenome assembly JABAOH01 (sample SAMN14538630, study PRJNA623070) | marine sediment metagenome | biome: marine biome [ENVO:00000428]; feature: marine pelagic biome [ENVO:01000023]; material: deep marine sediment [ENVO:00002113]; isolation source: pool of 5 deep marine... | reverse complement strand
TTTTCAAAATCGATCGTCTGGTTGATGGTGACCATCATGCCCAGGTCAATGAACTTTTTAACGAGTGATGACGATTTGACTCCCATCCTTTTCGCAAGCTCACCAACAGATATAACATCCTCAACCCTGATAATTCTCTTGCTGGGTTTTGGGGGAAGAGTCGATGGCCCTTTCTTTTCCTTTTCAGCGTGCTTTTTCCTCTTATAGGGCCTCCCCGGCTCGAAAACCCTTTCCACAACTTGGGGCTTCACCGTATCCTGTGCTTCAGCTTCTTCGCCTTCAGCTTCCTCAACCAGCTCCTCAAGGGCTTTCTTTTTCACGATGCCCTTGTGCAGCTTTTTCTGAGGCTTTATTCTCCGCTTCTTGTGCTTTTCCTCAGGTTCAACCTTTACATCGTCTCTCTCTTCCTCCGCTTTTCCTTTCTCTGAAGGGACTGCAACAGCCTCCTCATCCTCAGCTACCGCCGTCTCAGGTTCCACAATCGTCAGGTGTTGTTCCCTCTCTTCAGACACAGACTCGATCGCTGATAATTCTTCCAATCTCTCTTCGGGTTTCGCTTCAGCAACCCGTCGCGCGCTAACCGGTTCTTCCTCTTCTATCTCCTTGGCGGGAGCTTCTTCGACTTTTTTTCTCCTCTTTTTCAGGACAAAAGTTTTATGCTTCTTCAATACCGTTCCGTTAGTCTCCTTGACAATTTCCGCTTCCGAACCCTTGTCCTTTTCTTTGATGATCTGCACACGAACCTTCTGGGCAACGTCTTCATCGATGCCGCTTGCCGGTTTTAAATCATGGAGGCCAAATTGGCTGGACAATATCTGCAGCAGTTCTGCGTTCTTAACCTCAAGTTCTTTTGCCAGTTCCCTGACTCTCATTCTTGCCATCAACTGCCCCCTTCGCAATTAATACAACCGAAGCTTGGATTTCTGGATGCTCTCTATCAAAAGTTCTCTGCTCCATCCGGGGAAATTTCCTGTGTTTTTAATTTTACCCTTCCTCACCAACTTAATAAAATTATTAACACAGTCATCAGATTTGCACAGGTACAAACCCCTCCCTCCCAGCGTTCCAGAAGCATCGAGCGTTAACCTTTTTTCGACTCCAAACATCGCTACCCTCGTAAACCCGGACTTCACGCTCTTTTTACCGCAAACCGAACAGCTTCTCTGGGGAAGCTGATTTTTCACCGGTCTATTCACCTTGCCCCGTCTCCTCTTTTTTGTGACTGGGTTCATCCGCATCATTTTGTTGCGGCTGAGCCTCCGAAACAGTCGGATCATCCTCCGGAACTTCCTCTGATCCCGCGGCTTCTTCACTTACTGACGCCTCTTGTTCTTTCACCTCTTGTGTTGTTGCCTCGGAGGCAGTCTGTTCACTTTCCAGGACTTCCGCGTCCTCGGCAGGCTCCCCTTGCATTGCCTCTTGTTCTTTATTTTCGAAGAGGGCCTCCGCCTGTTTCAGGGCTTCCTCAGCCTTGCCCTCCTGCCTTACTTCTATGTTCCAGTTGATAAGTTTCGAGGCAAGCTTAACATTCTGTCCTTTTCTCCCGATAGCTACCATCAATTGATCCTCCGGGACGATCACCTCCATGGACTTCTCTGTTTCGTTGACGAGAACCCGGATGATCTCTGCGGGAGAAAGCGCGTTGCAGGCAAATCTCGCAGGATCTTCCTCCCACTGGACAATATCGATCTTCTCTCCTTTAAGCTCTTCTACAACTTTCTGAACCCGGGTTCCCCTCAATCCGACACACGCTCCTACGGGGTCGATATCCTTGTCGCGAGACTTAACCGCGACTTTCGTCCTCGAGCCCGGTTCCCGGGCGATCGATACAACCGATACGATACCCTCATAAATTTCGGGAACCTCCATCTCAAAGATTTTCAGAACCAGCCTCGGATCGGTCCTGCTGAGAATAATTTCAGGTCCCCTCTGGGACAAAACGACATCTTTGATAAATGCCCGAATCCTGTCCCCCTGCCTGTACCTCTCTCTCTTCACCTGCTCTCGTGGTGGCATTATCGCCTCGGTCTTTCCGAGATCCACAATCATAAGATCTTTCTCGAATCGGTGAATGATCCCGTTAACGATCTCACCTTTTTTATCGATGAACTCATCGTATATAACTTCCCGCTCTGCCTCTTTCACTTTTTGCAAAATAATTTGCTTGGCCGTCTGAGCCGCTATCCTTCCCAGCTCTTTCGTTGTTATCCTGAAACCGATGCTGTCTTGTACCTGGGCGTCAGGATCGTACTCCTGAGCCTCAACGAGACCTATTTCAAGCTCGGGATCGGTAACGGCTTCGACGACTTCTTTATATTCGAGAATTTCAAATTCGCCTGTATTTTCATCGAAATGCGCCTCTATCTCTTTCTCCTGACCGTACTTTTTCCTTGCAGCATATTCCAGGGCCTCTTTGATTGCACTTACAATGATCTCCTTTTTTATTCCCTTTTCTTTTCCGAGCTGATTAATTATCTGATTGAGCTGAAAAATCATTACTTCACCCCTCTTGCCAAATCTGATTCATTTATTTTGAGTCTGGCTTTCTTTATGTTGCCGTACTCGACGACAAACCGGTTTCCCTCCTGTTCGATGGTCACACAAGAATCCGTTACATCTGCTATCACGCCTGTCACTCTCCTTCTCCCTTCGAACGCCTTTTCAAACTGGATATTAACCCTTTCACCTCTATATCTATCGAAATGAGAAGGTTTTCTCAATACTTTCTCGATACCCGGGGAAGAAACTTCGAGATAGTACGCCGTCGGTATAGGGTCATCGATTTCGAGCAGGGCCCCGAGATTTCTGCTGAAGGATTCACAATCTGAAATCGTTACACCGCTCTCAACATCAATATATACCCGCACGATGTACCTCCCGGAACCACCCGAAATTTCAACATCGACCACTTCCACTCCCTCTTGGATTGCAACGTCTTCAGCCAGATCAATAACCCTATTTTTTATCTCCTTCACCGTCATCAGCGTCCACCCATATTCAAAAAAAAAGCGGGCCTCTGCCCACTTTTATTTATCTTATCGTCTTTGGAATAAAACTTCAAGGAAAAAAGGGCATAAGAGCAAACATGCTGTGGGTGACCAGCCGGCAGGTATTACGTTTTCAATGAACCGGTAATAGCGCCAACCGTCTCTATATTTTCCTGTTCACAATAGGAGATTATGCCCTCCAAAACTTCCTGCGATGCCCGGGGATTTATAAAGTTTGCCGTCCCCACCTGAACCGCTGAAGCCCCAGCGAGCATGAACTCAAGTGCATCCCGGTAACTCATTATCCCGCCAATTCCTATGACAGGAATGTTAACGCTCCTTGAAACCTGGTAAACCATCCTGAGGGCAACGGGTTTAATCGCCGGGCCGGAGAGCCCGCCCATGGTGCTCCCGAGAATGGCTCTTTTGCTATCAAGGTCTATTACCATGCCGAGAAGCGTGTTGATGAGTGAAACGCCATCAGCCCCCGCTTCCTCAACCGCAACGGCAATTTCAACTATATCCGACACGTTTGGGGAAAGCTTGACGATAACCGTTTTGCCTGTTGCCTTTTTCACCGCTGAAATAACCCGCGCAGCTGCGACAGGATCCTGGCCAAAAGCAATCCCCCCCTTCTTCACATTGGGACAGGAAATATTCAATTCCACTCCCTCTACACCCTCGGCATCATCGAGTACGGAAGCAACGGCCGCGTATTCTTCCTCCATTTTTCCGTAAATGTTCGCAATTATCGTTGTCTTCAAGCTCCGGAGCACCGGCATAACATCTTTGACAAAGTTTCTCACGCCTATATTCTGCAGGCCGATGGCGTTTAACATGCCCGATGGGGTCTCGAATATCCTCGGTCCCGGGTTTCCTTTTACAGGCTCGATGGACAGGCCTTTTACGATGATCGCGCCGAGCCGGGAAATATCAAAATATTCGGTAAATTCAATTCCATATCCAAACGTTCCTGAAGCAGAGAAAACGGGGTTTTTAAACTCGCTCTTGCCGATCCGAACCGATAGATCAGTCACCGAATATCACCTCGTTCGAAGTAAATACAGGACCCTCCTTACACACGCGAACGTGCTGATAACCATCGGGGGCGGTCACTTTAACTACACAACCGAGGCAAACCCCGAAACCGCAGGCCATGAAGTTCTCGAGAGATAAATATGCACGTATTCCTCGGTCGGCCGATAACGCCTGCACCCGATTCAGCATATCCGTTGGTCCACAGGCAAATATTGCCCAATTTTCTTGCTCGCCCTCAGTTATACTGTATATCTCTCTTTCGAGTATCTCAGTGACGAGTCCCCGGAAACCCATGGAACCATCTTCAGTCGCGTAGGTCACATCCCCTTCGAGAAATTTTGCTCCCACGCTGCTTGCCGGAGGTATATCTCTGGCACTCTTAGCGCCGAGAATGACTTTCATGTTTTTGCCTATTTCATTCAGGAAAAGTGCAACGGGAAAAACAGAGCTGAAGCCGATCCCACCCCCGGCGAGGATATAATTATCAACCCCTTCCGGAGCCGTAAACCCCTTTCCCAGCGGGCCGTGGATCTGGATCGGATCACCTCGGTGGAGTCCGGAGAGTATGGTCGTTCCCCTTCCGACGATTTTATAGACTAATTGAAGCGCCTTTTCCCCGCCACGGCTTACCCACGAGAATATTGCAAAGGGTCTGGGGAGTAACGGGTCGGTTCCCTGCCAGCCACGTACCATAACGAATTGCCCCGGAGAGAACGACTGCACAACGGGTGTTGCAATTTTCATGAGGTAATGTTTATCGGATATGAGCAGATTATCGATAATTTCGCCAGTGAAAAACACTATGTAACCTTTTTTTTAATGTTTTTAATCATGACCCACCCGTCTTCACCCGTATCGGTGTAGTACCCCCGTCTCAAGCCGACAAAACGAAAGCCGAGCTTTCCGTATAGATTTATCGCCGGCTGGTTCCCCTCCCTCACTTCAAGGTACAGATAGGATGCTCCTTTACTTTTAGCGATCTTTTCGCACCGCTGCATGAGTTTCTCCCCGAGACCCCGGCGCCTCATCGCCTTTGCCACCGAGATATTGAGGATATGGCACTCATCGAAGAGGACCCAGAAAATGATAAACCCTTGAACCTCACCTTTTTCCCGGTCACAAACAACATAGGTGTGAGAATAATCGCGGGTGAACTCATCGAGAAATAGGGCTCTGCTCCAGGGCAAACGAAACGATTCCCGTTCTATTTCAAGAATCCTGTCGATGTCCCCTTTTTCCATTTCTCTGACAATATAGCCTTCTACCATCGCATAAGCACTGAACCCCAAGTAAAACCCGACCCAAAGGCAGCGAGGCAAACGATGTCCCCTTCCTTTATAACATCTCTTTCCAAGCACTCATCGAGCGCTATGGGTATAGAAGCCGCTGTGGTGTTCCCGTAGTACTCGATGTTGCTAAACACTTGGTTTTCCTGAAGGCCCATGCTTTTTGCAACAGCCTGACTGATCCTCAAATTCGCCTGATGAGGTATGACGAGCGAAATGTCCTCTTTGGTCAGGTTGCAGTTGCTGAGTGCTTCCTCAATCGTCTCTTTGAAACGCTTCACCGCATTGATAAATACAAATCTGCCGTTCATCGCGGGGAAGTGCCGTTTCTCTTTCAACATCTCCACGGTGATCCTGGGATTCTCTGTACTTCCCGGTGCCTCGCACCACAGTTCTTTTGCATACTTTCCCTCGGAATTCATCTGTGTCGACAATATGCCCTGTCCATCTTTGGAGGGGCCAACCACAGCAGCTCCAGCTCCATCTCCGAATAAGACGGTTATATCCCTCCCGCTGGTGGAAAAGTCGAGACCATGGGAATGAACCTCCGATCCGATCACGAGGATATTGTCAAATTTCCCCATCTTGATGAATGACTCTGCAATTCCAAGCCCGTAAACGAATCCCGTGCACTGATTCCTCACATCAAGGGCACCCACGTTGTCAAGATGGAGAAGATCCTGAACCAAAACGCCGCTGCCGGGAAAGAAAAAATCAGGAGAGAGGGTAGCGAAGATCACGTAATCGATATCTTTTGGCTCCAGCCCGGCTTTCTCCATTGCCCGTTTTGCCGCAATAGCCCCCATGTAAGATGTTGTCTCTTCTCCTTCGGCATAGCGCCTTTCCCTGATTCCCGTTCTCTGGACTATCCACTCGTCCGTCGTGTCCATCAGTTTCTCAAGGTCAAAATTAGAACTAACTTTGTCGGGAAGGTACCTTCCCGTTGCTACTATTTTTGCCCCTCTCATGACAACGCCCCCTTCCGTATTATAGGATGAAAACGGCCGCCGCGAGAACAGTGGCGTACTCATTTTTCACTATTGCCGATTGTGTAACGTTGAATGACCGATAAATTACACCGCTGATTTTCCAGACCTCCCTCTTTTCATCCCAGCTTTTGTCTTCATCAAACTCGAAGCCGAGAGTGCTGGCAAGCATGGCGGCTGCAAGGTCTTCGGCATAATCACCTGCTACTTTTTCATTTTGCCCGAAGGCGTGATGTTCACTCAAATAGCCGTAGGTGTTTTTGTCCATCGGCAGAGCGCAGCCTATGGAGGAGGCGATCAATCTCCTCGGCTCGTCACTCGTGAGCCGCGACATCACGACAAACACGATTTGTCCCGGCTTCAGGAGCCTCATCCCCTCGCTTCTGCTGATTATCTTGCACCCGGGGGGGAAAATGCTTGAAACAGATACGAGATTGAACTTCTCAATTCCCGAATCCCGGAGGGCAAGCTCGAAGGACTGAAGTTCTTCCCTGTGTCTTCCCACTCCCTTTGTGAAAAACACTTTAGAAGGTACGAAATCCATTCCCCTCCCTTGGTAATTCATTCGACGGAACCGTAGGCAACCGCATACCCCATGAGCCTGTAGACCAGCTTTGCGCCAAAAAAATCGGGGGCAACGAGGCCGGTGATGGGGGATAACTCAACCACATCGAACCCGATGACCTTCTTCCTCTTGAATACCTCGGAGAGAATTTCGAGTCCCCCGAACCAGTCTATGCCTCCCGGCTCGGGTGTTCCGACAGCAGGCATAGCGCCGGGGTCATAAAAGTCCAGATCAACGGAGATGTAAACCTTATCCTCCAGATTGGCGGTAATCGCATTGATGACGCCATCGGGATTCTCTTTGAACTCATATGCATAATAGGTTTTAATCTGGTTCTTCCTTATAAACCTGTCCTCCTCCTCGGACAGGCTTCGCACCCCCGCCTGCACAACATTGATGCCCATTTCCCATATCCTCCTCGATACACAGGCATGGTTCCATTTCGTCCCCTGATACGAGTCCCTCAGATCACCATGGGCATCGAGTTGCAGAAGAGAAAAAGTCCCAAACTTCTTCTTCAGCGGTTTCATAGCACCGAGCGTAACCGTGTGTTCGCCCCCTATAATTACCGGGAATTTGCTTCGCCTCACATACTTTTCCACTGCTTTTTCCATTTCCCGTAAAGAACTGAGCGGCGATTTCAGGTTCGCCTCTACAAAAGGGGCGGTGAATATGCCGCTTTTGAAGGTTTCTATCTTTAACTCGTCGTCAAAGAGCTCCAGATTTGTCGAAGCAGAGAGCATCGCCATGGGACCATTCCGTGTTCCCGTCATATACGTGGTCGTAAAATCATAGGGAATGGGTATCACCACAAACTTCGCATTCTCCCATAAGCTGTATTTTTCTGGTATGCCTCCGAAGTTAAATTTTAATTCCTTCACTCGAACCCCCTTTTTTTATCCCTTTCCTTCTCACCGACTTAATCGCGTAATACATAATATAATAAGCGATACCAGAAGCAATCAAGCCGGTAATCGTTGTCCCAACTATCAGGGGAACACCGATATACTTGAAGTACTCCAACAATATCCCGATTTCGAAGTTCTCGAAAGATGGCGGAACAGGGTTTCCCCCGACAACCAGCACGCCCAGTTTGTAGGAGATATAAAACACAAAGGGAATTGAAAGATGATTGTTGACCCATGCTCCGGTAATAATGGCCACTTTATTAAACCGGAAGAGCAAACCGATGGCAATTGCCGTTATCGTGTGTAAGGACAAAAAAGGTGTAAAACTGATAAAAACTCCGATGGCAAATCCGAGCGCGATCTTCCTCTCGCTCCCCTTCTCCTCCATAGTTTTTCTTATATACGTTTTAAGTTTTGCCAAACCGGCCAATATTTTCTCCTCAGGGTAACGGTTTCACAAAAGGCGCAAATCCCGGGCTAACAGCCTCATCTCGCTCCGCCCTCTGAAAACGGACATTTTCGGGGTATAGAGAAGATCGATTCTATCGAGGACCATATGCTGTAACTCTCCCATTTTGAAGGCCAGGACTTCGTACTTTGCACCGTCCTGTACGACACCCATAGTGACCATTCCTCTGTTTCTGACAGAGAAATCCACAACACGTAAGTTTCTCGAGAGAAAAGTGGGTTCAGGATTTCCGATTCCAAAGGGAGACAGGGCCTCGAGTTCCTCCAGCAATTGCGCAGACATGCTCGAGAGCTCGACCTCAGCGTCAACGTCGATTACCGGGATGATCTCCTCCTCCTCATAGAGATTCCGAGCCGCATCCTGTATAGCTTCACTGAAATCGTCGAAACGATCCCTCCTCATCATAATCCCGGCAGCGTGGGTATGTCCGCCGAATCTCTTCATGAGGTGAGAACACTGGTTTAATATTCTCAAAATGTCGAAGGGACTTTTGCTTCTTCCCGATCCTTTTGCATCACTTCCTTCGAAGGTAAAAACCAGAGCCGGTTTGGAATATGTCTCAACTATTTTTGACGCAACGATTCCCACCACGCCAATGTGCCATTTCTTCGAGCCAACAACGATAATCCTTTCATTATGCAAATTCTTTTTTTCGATTAAGCGCCTGGCATCCTTAAAAATTTTATCTTCCTCCATTTGTCTTTTCCTGTTTTCGCTCGACAAAATCCTAGCAAGATCGAGAGCGCGATCAAACGATGGCTCAATCAATATGGCCGAAGAAAGGGAAGAATCGCCAATTCTGCCGGCGGCATTCAACCGCGGCCCTATTCTGTATGCAAGATCTCCTTCGGTGACATGACCCTGTTTAATCCCAGATACATCGATAAGAGCCAAAATCCCGGGACGTGGATTCCCCCGAATCTGACGAAGACCATTTTTGACGAATATCCTATTATCACCTTTCAGCGGGGCCATATCGGCTACAGTTCCGAGGGCAACGAGGTCGAGAAACTTTGTGAGTTGAGGTTCTGTCTTTTCCCGAAAAAACCCCTTTTCCCTGAGTATTTTTCTAATGGCACAGATAAGTGCAAATACAACTCCCACACCGGCAAGGTCCTCGAACCTGAACCTGCAGTCTTTCCTTTTCGGGTTCAAGACCGCATAGGCATCGGGAAGAGCACCAACGACGGTGTGATGATCGGTGATAACTACGTCAACACCGAGATCCCTGGCCTTTTCAACCTCATCGTGGTTCGATATCCCCGTATCCACCGTTACGATGAGGGAATAACCGCTTTTCTCTGCAAATCTCATATATTCCATCTTCAAACCATATCCATCCCTCGTTCTGTCATTTTGGTGAATGTAGATCTGCAGATAGGGAAAAAGCTCTTTCAGAAACAGGTACAGGCAGGCCGCCCCGGTAGCGCCGTCAACATCATAATCGGCGTAAACAAATATCTTCTCATCTTTTGTGCAGGCATCGATGACCCGCCTGGCTGCCTTATCAATGTCAACCATACCCATCGGGTCTGAAAGTGCGGTAAGATCAGGGCTCAGAAATCCCCTTATTTCATCCAGGTCATGAAAGTTCCTGTTGGCGAGAATCCTGGCAGCCAGCCTGCTGACATCGAAGTTCTTTGCAATTCTATAAATGATGTCTTCGTCAGGAGTCTTTACTTCCCATATCCTTCCTTCTTTTGCACCATAAACCTTATTTTCTAACCTGGACAATTTTATCCCCCCTCCAGATGACGACAATCGGAGATGCGAGGAAAACAGAGGAGTAGGTTCCTATTATGACTCCCAGCGCCAAGGCGAGCGCAAAGTCCCGGATGACCTCACCGCCGAGAACGAGAATGCTGACAACGGCGAGCAATGTGGTGAGGGATGTAATGATCGTTCTTTTGAGAACATCATTAATGCTCCTGTTGGTTACCTCGCTGAACGTTTTCCCCTTCCTCCCCCTCAAATTCTCCCTTATTCTGTCGAAAACCACAACCGTATCGGTTAAAGAATAACCGGCTAGGGTAAGAAGTGCAGTAACCAGAAGAAGGTTCACCTCCCTTCCGAGCAGAGTCATGATAAAGAGCACCGACAGGACGTCGTGGAAGGTGGCTATCGCAGCGGCTACACCGAATTTAAATTCGAACCGCCAGGCGATGTAGAGAATGATCCCGATGGTAGAAATCACAACAGCTATCAGGGCATCCTTGCGTAACTTGGCGCCTATCGCAGGGCCTATTTCCGTCGCCGCCTGAACCTCGAAACGATTATCTTCAACGGCTTTTTGTATGATATCGGCAATTTTATCCGCGACCATTTCTCCTTTCCCGCTCCTTTGCCCCACCTTTATCAGGGCACTATTCTGAGCCACAAAATCCTGAATATTTACATCGTCAAAGCCGGCGGTGCCAAGCGCTTTCCTCAAGCGGTCAACTTTAATCGGTTTTTCGAACTTTACCTGAACCGAAGTCCCCCCGGCAAAATCTACGCCGAGGTTTGCCTTACCTGCAAAGATAAGAATGAGGGTGGTAATTCCGCAGGCAACGAGCAGGCCGGAAATAGAAAAAGAGATCTTTTTCATCCGCATGAAGTCGATATTTGTATCTTTAATGATCTCCATAAAAATCTCCCCTCAGATACTCAATTTTTTCATGGGTTGCTTAACGTTGATGTAATCAAAAATTACCTTCGTGCAGATGAGTGACGTAAAGAGATTTATGATGACGCCAAGAGACAGTGTTACGGCAAACCCTTTAATTGGACCCGTTCCAAACTGGAAAAGCACGGCCGCCGTTATCAGCGTCGTAATGTGAGAGTCGATGATGGTAAACAGGGCTTTGTCGTATCCAGCATCTATCGATGCCCTTACCGTTTTCCCGAGCCTGAGTTCCTCCCGTATTCTCTCGAAGATGAGCACATTTGCATCAACGGCCATTCCGATCGTCAGGATAATTCCCGCTATTCCGGGCAGGGTGAGGGTCGCTTCCAGAACAGCCATCACTGCGAGAAGGAATATAAGATTGAGCAGAAGGGCCAGATCCGCGATAAATCCCGATAAGTTGTAGTAAACAATCATGAAAAAGATAACGAGGATCAGCCCGATAATTGAGGCCCTCACTCCCTTCTCTATCGAATCGCGACCCAGCGATGGGCCGATAGATACGTTCTGAATTATTGTCACGGGGGCAGGAAGCGATCCTGCCCTGAGCACGAGAGCGAGATCGGATGCTTCTTCAGTGGTGAAGCTCCCCGTTATCTGTGCCTCTCCTCCCGATATTCTCTCCTGAATGACCGGAGCGGAATAGACCGTATCGTCGAGAACGATTGCGAGCCTTTTTTTCACGTTTTCCGACGTCACCCTGTCAAATATTTTCGCGCCGATGGAATCGAAGGAGAGCGAAACGTATGCCGCCCCCGTCCGGTTTTCGAAACTGACCCTGGCGGTTTTGATGTGGTCACCGGTCAAAAGGGTTTTTCTTTTCAAAAGAATGGGATTTTTCGAAACCACTCCCGAATTTCTGTCCACCGCTTTCTGATAGAGTATTTGCGACTCTCCGGATATATTTCCCGCCATAGCATCATCCAGGCTGTGATCCTCATCTATTAGCTTGAACTCGAGTAAGGCAGTCTTTCCCACAATATCTACCGCCCTCTGTTTCTCTTTTATCCCCGGCAACTGGACGACTATCCTGTCTTCCCCCTCGCTTACGATCTGCGGCTCCCGGACCCCGAACTGGTCAATCCTGTTGCGTATGGTCTCGACCGCCTGTTTCACCGCATTGTTTTTTATAAAATTAACTTCAGAATCTCGCATCGTGAGAATGATCTTTGCCGATGCATCCCTAATTTCGCCAACCTCTATTTCGAGGTTTCCGAAGCGCTGTTCCAGGGCATTTCTCGCTCTATCGATGAATTCTCCTGGCGGTATCACGATTCGATAGGAACCCTGATTGACCTTTTCCATCGACAAAACGGGTATCCCCTTTTCCCGTAAAGAAGTCCTTGCGTCCTCCGAGTAACGGGAGATGGTATTTTCAACGGCTTTTTCCAGCTCTACCTGGAGCCTGAGAAAGATTCCCCCCTGAAGATCGAGTCCCAGATTAATCTTCCCGATTTTTTCCTTTAGTGAAGAAGGCACATAATTCGTTATGCTCGGAATTACGAGAATTACGGCGACAACGGTTACCACTGCCACCAACAACGCTCTCCACACCAAACTCCTTTTCATCTCATAAGACTCCTCATCAGTTTTATCGATTGATCTTATTGCTGTTGGGTGGAGGTCTGATCTTTGCTCAATCCCGCTACGGCGCTTCTCGATACCTTGACCCTCACGTTATCTGCAATATCAAGGGTTACGACGGTATCGGTGAGGCCGGTTATAGATCCGTGAAGTCCCCCGGTGGTAACGACTCTATCGCCCTTTTTTAAATTTTTTATAAATTCCTGGTGCCTCTTGACCTGTTTTTGCTGGGGCCTGATAAGGATAAAATAAAAGATAACAAACATGAGAACAAGGGGCACGAGGCCAACCAGACCGGAAGAGCCGCCTGCCCCCTTCTGTCCCATGGCAAACGCGATCGATCCGAACATCATCACACACCTCCATCTGTGAACATGAGTACTTCGTTATCTCTTTAAGATTGAAAATTGTTTCATAAATAGATGAAAATTTCCATTAATAATTGCCTCCCTCATCGTCTTCATCAGCTCATGGTAGAAAAAGAGGTTGTGAATCGTATTCAATCGAGATGACAGTATCTCTCCCGTGACGAAAAGATGTCTGAGATAGGCCCTCGAGTAGTTTCTGCAGGTGTAGCACCCGCAATCAGGGTCAAGGGGGTCTTTATCTTCCCTGTACCTGCTCTGTTTTATTCTTATATCCCCTTTCCACGTGAAAAGATGGCCATTGCGTCCATTCCTTGTGGGGAGAACGCAATCGAATATGTCGACCCCCATCGAAACGGCAAAAACAAGTTCCGATGGGGTCCCGACGCCCATGAGATACCTCACTTTGTCATAAGGCATGAGCCCGGAAGTGAAAGCAACCATCTCCCTCATGAGCTCCCCGGATTCGCCAACGGAGAGACCCCCAATCGCATATCCGTCGAAACCGCTCTCAACCGTCAGCTCCACCGATCGCCTCCTGAGTTCCTTTTTCATACCTCCCTGGACTATTCCAAAAAGGGAAGCATCCAGGTCCCGCGCCACCGCCAGGCACTCTTTTCCCCACCGGGCCGAAAGCGTGACCCCTTCTTCGACGGCACTTTCATCGGCGGGATGGCGAACACAAACATCGAGTTGCATCATGATGTCTGTTCCGAGCGATTTTTGTATATCTATGGCGAACCTTGGCGTCAATTTGAGCACTTGCCCATCCAGATGGGAGCGGAACAGTACCCCTTCAGGTATAATTTCCCTCAATGGGGCAAGACTGAAGACCTGGTAACCGCCGCTGTCGGTGAGGATACTCTTATTCCAGTTCATGAAGCGGTGTATCCCGCCAAGCCGCTCAATCAGATCATGGCCGGGCCGCAGGTGCAGATGGTAAGTATTCGCAAGGATACACCCGTATCCAATATCGTCGAGTTCATCGGTCGTCATCGCCTTGACGGTGCCCCCTGTACCAACGGGCATGAAAGCCGGCGTGAGGAAAGCTCCGTGGGATGTTGTGATCACCCCTGCTCTCGCCTGGGTGTTGTCACAGGGTTTCTGAATCTGAAAATCCACGCACCCAAACCTCATAAAATCAACATGACATCACCGTAGGAGAAAAACCGGTAATTGTTCGCAACAGCGACCCGATAGCAATCTTTTAACTCCTCCACACCGCAGTATGCCATAACGAGAGCGATGAGACTGCTCCTGGGAAGGTGAAAGTTCGTGATCATCCCATCGATCATCTTGAACCGGTAGCCGGGATGTATGAAAAGGCTTGAGACCCCCTCGAGATCCCGGGGAAGCCCTTTTTCATCGAATGCGGTCTCGAGTGTTCGAACGACGCTCGTGCCCACTGCAATCACCCTTCCCCCCGATCGTTTTTGCTCTCTGATGATCTCAGCTGTACCGGGGGATACGCGATACCACTCTGAATGAACGCTATGATCCTCGACCCTCTCTTCCCTGATGGGCGAGAACGTGCCGTAGCCGATGTCCAGGCTCACGGAGACGATGCGAACACCGCCCTTTCTCAATTTTTCAACAAGCGCATCGGTAAAATGAAGCCCGGCTGTCGGCGCGGCAACCGACCCGGGGACGTTTCCGAATACAGTCTGGTACCTGTCTTCGTCAGGAAAGCCATCTCCGTCCCCGTCTCTCCGTATATACGGGGGAAGCGGGATTTCCCCGGCATTCTCCAGTTTTTCATAGATATCGCCCTGGCACTCGCATGCGACGATCCACCTGCCTGACCCGAGCCTTTCAAGGGGCCGAACCACGAATCCCTCGGTCACCTCAATCCGATCGCCGGGTCTTACTTTTCTCGAGGGCCTGAACAGGCACTCCCATCGATTGCTTTGCCCACGGGAGAATTCCCGCTGACTCCGGGAGAGGAAAAAGATCTCCATCTTCCCACCGGTTGGCCTCTGAAAAAACACCCTTGATTTTATGACCCTCGAGTCGTTTACAACGAGGAGATCGCCCGCTGAGAGATAATCGGGCAATTGGTAAAAATGGGCATGGTGAATCTTCCCTGAACACCGTTTGTAAAGCATCATCTTTGCGTGATCTCTGACAGATACGGGATACTGGGCGACTAACCGCTCGGGAAGTTCGTAATCGAGTTTGTTTATGATCATCGTTTCAATAAAAAGTGTCTATCTCTATTTCCTTTCCGTAATAGTGCCGCAAAATCTCAACGAATCCAAACCCCCGATTCGCCATTCCGTCGGCCCCGTATTGACATAGCCCGACGCCATGCCCGTAGCCTTTCCCTGAAAGGGATATCATACCTTCTCTCATCTTAACCGAGAAGTTTGTGCTTTTCATAAGCGCATATCCGATATCAGCGCGTAGTCTCGATGATGGGATCTCCCATGTACCGGTATCGGTCGAAACCATTAACGTTCTCACCCTCCCGGTTCTCGTCCTGGCCCCCGGCCTCAGGGATATAAGTCTCTCTCCCTCCACTTCTCCCTTTTTCAGGAGACCCATAAAGTCCTCCGGTATGATCTCGAGGGCCCACCGGAATCCGCTTGAATCGTTACAATAGCCGCACGAAACAGAACGTAGATAGTTCATATCTGTTTGCCACACATCGTAGGCATTTTCGGTGTAGCCTCCGCAGATGGCGTGATAGACCGTGAGGGCAGGTTCGTCCCCGTATGTAACCACCATTCCCCGCGTTTCTTCGGCAGCCCTCACGAATTCGTCTTCAATACCGTCAACCCCCCTGTACACTTGAGAAATGTTCGAGTTATCCAGGTGGTAGTGTCCCTCTCTTGCTCTCTTCATCCGGTAGAGAGTATACGACCGAACGGCAATGGCTATAGCTTTTTTTGCCTCGAAGGCAAAAGAAGTGGGAATCTCGCTTTTCAAAACGGAAGCGACGTATCGCTCCACGTTTACTTGGTCGATCAGATCAATTCCTGCTTCGGTGGGATGAAAAACCACCCGTCCGGAATAGAGGACCCCATCGATGGAGACCGGTACCCGTGACACGAGGACCAATTCCTCGCCGAACCTTTTCTCCCCCTCGAGCAACGATCCCTCCCTCGCTCTCAAGCTGACGGTCCGATCCCCGAGGGAAACGACCTCTCCCCCTCTCGTCTTGATGACATAATCACCCTGGCTGACGGTGAGGCTATTGAGATTCTTTTTCACAAGAACCCTCACGGAGGGTTCGATCAGCTCCGGCTTTGCAGTTTGGAGAGGAGGAGATGGCGGTGGTGGTAGAGAAGGCGATTTCTTGACGGCAATGTCTCTTCCTGCACAGGATAAGACGAGGAGGAGAGTAAGGACCCAAAAAGACCGTCTCGACCCGCCCGATGACGAAACACATATGTGGAAGACAGATGTCAACGGGTTATCCCTGTTTCTGCTATCGATTAAAACGGTGCGGATACCGGTTTAAAACGGCTCAATCGCCCCCTTCATCCGACCCTCGGCCTTTCCTTTCCATGAACGGCTTCAACAGTTCAACGGGAATGGGGAGAAAGATGGTCATATTTTTCTCCGATGCTACCTCTGAAACCGTCTGGAGAAATCGCAGCTGGATCGCGACGGGATTCTTACTTATGATATCCGATGCCTGATAAAGCTTCTGCGAAGCCTGAAATTCACCTTCTGCAGCGATGACTTTCGCCCTCCTCTCCCTTTCCGCCTCGGCCTGCTTGGCCATCGCCCGCTGCATTTCCTGCGGGAGATCTATGTGCTTCACTTCCACCATAGAGACTTTGACCCCCCACGGGTCGGTGTGTCTGTCGAGAATTTCCTGCAGTTCATTATTGATCTTGTCCCGTTCGGTCAACAGTTCGTCCAGTTCTGCCTGCCCGCAAACGCTCCGCAACGTGGTCTGGGCAAGCTGTGACGTTGCGTAAAGATAGTTCTCCACCGACACGACCGCTTTGACCGCATCCATAACCCTGAAATAGACGACGGCATTTACCTTTACCGAGACATTATCCCGGGTGATGATATCCTGGGGGGGGACATCCATCGTGACGGTTCGAAGGTCGACCTTGACAAGCTTATCTATGAAGGGTATCAAAATGATTAACCCGGGGCCCTTTTCTCCTATCACTCTGCCGAGCCTGAAGACGACACCCCGGACGTACTCCTTGAGGATTTTGATTGCTGCACTGAGGAATATCAGGAGAAGAATGATAAGAGCAACGGGTAAAAACATTTTTTGCCTCCTTAATTTTAATAACTTCCGTCACATGGGCGAACGAGAGAAGCCCGGCGGACGTCGATACACATCGTTACTCGGAGAGAAATAATTTTAATTGTTTCTTGAACAATTAGTTTATAAATTGCTGTTATTATTCTTTTATCTCCTTTGGCTTCACGAAGAGCTTGAAGCCCTGCTTTCCGGTTACAACGATCTCCTCGCCCTCCTGAATCACAACGTCTGACACGGCATCCCAAATCTCTCCCGCGACAAATACCTTGCCCGTTTCACTGATTAACGAGGTCGCTTTCCCCGCCTCTCCGACGATCGCTTCAAACCCTGTTTTGACCTTTTGCTTTTGTGACCTGATCGCAAGGAAAATGATCACGCCGAAAAAGAGGGCCGAAAATACAATCATTGGAACGAGTGTCTTCATGGAAATCCTCAAATATGGTTCTCTTGAATGAAAAAGCATAATTGAGCCGAGAAAAAGCGCGATAATGCCCCCAACAGAGAGCATCCCGTAACTAGGTACCTTTATCTCTAGGATGAACAGTATCATGGCCAGAGCAATGAGAAGAAAACCGGCATAGTTTACCGAAAGCGTTTGAAGGGCATAAAAACCAAGGATGAGGCATATCCCACCCACAATGCCCGGAAAGATTGCCCCGGGATTCGATAACTCGAAGAAAACGCCATATATCCCGAGCATGAGCAGGATGTATGCAACATTGGGATCTGAGAGGGCGTTGAGAATCCTGTGGCGTAATCCCATTTTACGAAAAACAACGGAGGCCGTCTTTGATTGGATGATATATTGCACCCCGTTTTTATCAACTTTCCAGCCATCCACCTTATCGAACAGGTCGCTCAGATCCTCGGCAACAAGGTCTATGACGTTCTTTTGCAGTGCTTCTTTCTCAGTCAAGGAGGTGCTTTTCCTTACCGCCTCTTCGGCCCAATCTGCATTTCTCCCCTTTTTCTCCGCGATGGATCTGGCATATGCTGCTGCGTCATTCGCAATTTTCTCTGCCATCGTCTCATCCATCTTTCCGCCGCCTATCCCGACAGGATGTGCAGCACCGATGTTCGTTCCCGGGGACATGGCAGCAACATCCGATGCCAGTGTGATCAGAACTCCCGCCGAAGCTGCTCGAGCCCCTGAAGGTGAGACATAAACGATGACAGGCACTTCAGCGCTGAGGATCCTCTTGATAATATCCCTCATTGCCAGGTCGAGCCCACCGGGAGTATCCATCTGAATTACGACGGCATTTGCAGATTTTTCCTCCGCATCATCTAGCGAAGTGGATATGAAATCTGAAATGGCAGGATTGATGGTGGCGGTAACCTTAATGACCACAATTTCACCCGCAAAGGGAGTTTTTCCCGGCGCAGAATTTACCTNNGAGATGCAAAAGCTGCTTTTCTATGCAAGTTACCCGACAAACCATCCTCCGAGAAAAGAAAAAATGGAGAATGCAATCGATCGGAAAATCGCAAGCGAAATACATCAATTTTTTACATTTTCCACGATTACATTGCCATTCAAACAAATAATTTCACCTGTTCAATGATACCATTTTTATGGTTATTCTGAGAAAAATTAAGAGCAGAGGATGCGTGAAAACCGTAATGCATCATAACTTTTTCTCCAATAAATCTTTCATTGTGTCCAGGTCGAGGAACACTTCCTTCTCTCTGGCAGGATTTCGCAAGATATATGCGGGGTGATAGGTGGGGAACAAAGGAATATCCGCGTAGAGAAACCGTGTCCCCCGTACCCTGGTGATGCGTTCATTTCTCCCGAGGAGATAATTCAGGGCGGGCCCCCCCAGGGTAACAATGAGTTTCGGCGCAATGATATCGATCTGTCTTTTGAGAAAGGGGAGACAGGTTGCAGCCTCATCGGGCCTTGGAGTCCTGTTTCCGGGTGGTCTGCATTTAACGATATTTGCTATATATACATCTTTCCTCTCATACCCGAGTCTCGCAATCCATAGATTCAACCTTTTTCCGGCAGCGCCGACGAAGGGTTCTCCCTGAATGTCCTCATCGACGCCTGGCCCCTCTCCGATAAACATGATGTCGGTATCCGGGTTCCCAACACCGAATACGACATTCTTCCTTCCCTCGCAGAGCCTGCATCTCGTGCAGTTACCTATGTGTTCTCTCAGTTCATTGAGCTCCTTTTTTCTCCCCGTCAAAGAAGCAATTT
>JABAOH010004599.1_pt1 | contig 19296 bp, 10 predicted proteins | sample 7062181 | NCBI WGS metagenome assembly JABAOH01 (sample SAMN14538630, study PRJNA623070) | marine sediment metagenome | biome: marine biome [ENVO:00000428]; feature: marine pelagic biome [ENVO:01000023]; material: deep marine sediment [ENVO:00002113]; isolation source: pool of 5 deep marine... | reverse complement strand
GAGCGTTATGATAGCTTCCCAAAATGGTGCTGACGCCGGCTGGCTGACTACGGTAATCGTCAAGCCGCACTCACAATACAGGTTATCCGCCTGGATTAAGACGGAAAACCTGGCTGCCGGGTCTGGCAAAGGCGCTCTCTTGAATCTGCATGACATCCAGCCCCTGCAAACACCGGCGGTTACAGGAACCAAAGACTGGACGCAGGTTGAGCTTGTGTTCGACACGGGAGATAATGCCGCTGTGCAAATTAACTGTTTGTTTGGTGGCTGGGGATTGGCCACAGGCAAAGCATGGTTCGACGACTTGGGTTTGGAGTTGCTTTCCACTAAAACGATGAACCCGTCTGTTAAAATTGATGCGAACAAGACCGCAGAGCCAATCTCTAAATATATCTACGGTCAGTTTATCGAGCACCTCGGTCGATGTATTTACGGCGGCATCTGGGCCGAGATGCTCGAAGACCGCAAGTTCTATTTCCCCATTACTCCGAATTACAATCCCTATCGCCGAACCCGCGGCGTCCCCCGAGATAATCCGTTTGCGATAGTAGGCGCATCACCCTGGCAAATCATCGGCCCTGCCGATTCGGTGACTATGGTCAAAGAAGATTCCTTTGTCGGCGAACATACTCCACTCATTCAGCCCGGCAGCGGTATCCGACAGCTTGACCTGGGGTTGGTTAAAAATAAAGAATACGTCGGTTATATCTATCTCAAACCACAACGGCAAAGTACAAACGTTAAGATATCACTTCTCTGGGGTGACAAACCCCAGGAACAAGAATCCATTCATACTCTGATTGTCGCAGCCAAGTATGGAAAGTATCCATTTAAGTTTACAGCCGGGGCCGACACTTCAAACGGCAAGCTGGAAATCGAGGTGGACGAAATAGCGATGGGGCCATGCCTTGTGGGCACAGTCTCACTAATGCCGGCGGACAACATCGATGGTATGCGGGCGGATACTTTAAAATTACTGAAAGAGCTGAACGCCCCGATGTATCGCTGGCCCGGCGGTAACTTCGTCAGCGGCTACGACTGGCGCGACGGCATCGGTGACAGGGACCGCCGACCACCTCGCAAAAATCCCGCCTGGACCGGAGTGGAGCATAACGACTTCGGCTTCCACGAATTTGTTCGCTTTTGCCGTCTTCTCGAGGCCGAACCGCTGGTGACCGTAAATACCGGTTTTGGGGATGCATATTCGGCAGCCGCTCAACTGGAATACTCAAATGGCTCCGCGAATACACACATGGGGTCTTTACGGGCCAAAAACGGTGAGCCGGAACCCTTTAATATTCGCTACTGGTGTATCGGGAACGAAATGTTCGGTGACTGGCAGCTCGGGCATATGAAACTCGAGCACTATGTCCAAAAACATAACTGGGTCGTGGACCAAATGCGCGAAGTTGACCCGGACATCGTTCCGATTGCCTCCGGCAACGCAGGCCCCTGGAGCGAAGGATTACTGAAAAACTGCTCGAATCATATCGACATGATTGCAGAGCATTTTTATTGTCGTGAAAAATCCAGCCTGATAGAACATACTTCTCAAATCCCCAATAATATCAAACAAAAGGTTCAATTCCATCAGGAGCTTCGTCAAAAACTGGATACTCTCAAAGGCAAAGATATTAGAATCGCTATGACTGAATGGAATTACTGGTACGGTCCCTACCTATTCGGCGAATTAGGAACCAGGTATTTCCACAAAGACGCACTGGGAATTGCAAAAGGCCTGCATGAATACTTTCGTCATTCAAATATAATCTTCCTGGCCAATTATGCCCAGACAGTTAATGTCATCGGCTGCATTAAGACCACCAAGACCGATGCTGCTTTCGAGACGACGGGATTGGTCCTGAAACTCTACCGTAACCATTTTGGAACTGTGCCGGTCGCTGTCACCGGTGACGCTTATCCGCTCGATGTAGCAGCGGCCTGGACCAGCGACCGCAAAGCCCTGACCGTTGCCATCGTCAATCCAACGGAGCAGGAGCATGAGCTGCCGATGGACTTAGAAGGCGCCCGGCTGAGCGGAAGGGGAAGGTTGTGGCTGATTGCCAACGAAGACCCTAAGGCCTACAACGAACCCGGTAAAGAGCCCCGTGTTAAGATTATTGAAAAGACAATCGATAACATATCAAGCAAACTTGATGCACCAGCACTGAGCATATCGTTGTACCTGCTGACGGTGAAATAAAGCTAAGCTGCCTCTACAGCTAAATATGGTATGAGAAATGTCAGATAACAGGAGGCAAATTATGAATCGACATAAAATATCTATGGTGGTTGTATGCCTGTCTCTTTTGGTTAATGCCGTGACGTTGGCGGACGAAAATCTTCAGGTCTTGCCCGAAACTATCAACGGCGTCCTGCCCGGTAATATGATGAATCATTACCTGAATAGTCAGGCCAAGAAAAGATTCGAGCAATGGAAGGACGATTATGAGCAGCGAACGACGCCGGAGCAGATAGCTGAGTATCAGAAGCGCCTTCGCAATAAATTTCTCGAATCTATCGGAGAATTTCCCCAGCGAACACCGCTGAAACCACAAATAACGGGCGTAGTTCAACGCGAGGGCTACAAAGTAGAAAAAGTCATCTTCGAGAGCCAGCCGAAACACTATGTTAGCGCATTGTTGTTTTTACCTGATTCTGCGAAGCACAAACCGCCGTACCCCGGTGTGCTGGTGCCCTGCGGTCACAGCCGTAACGGCAAGGCATATGAGTCCTATCAGACTATGGGGGCGCTGCTGGCACTTAACGGTATGGAGGCACTGGTTTTTGACCCTATCGACCAGGGTGAGCGAAGCCAAATGCCTTCTCAGTTACCTGAGCTACAGGGAACAAGAGCTCATACCATGCTCGGAGTCGGCAGTATGCTCCTCGGACGTAACACAGCTCGGTTTGAGATATGGGACGGTATGCGGGGCATAGACTATCTGCAATCGCGTCCGGAGGTGGACCCGACTCGTATCGGCTGCACGGGCAACAGCGGCGGTGGCACGCAGACCTCATACCTGATGTCACTGGACGACCGCATTATTGCAGCAGCCCCAAGCTGTTACATCACGAGTTTCGAACGCCTCCTATCAACCATCGGACCACAGGACGCAGAGCAGAACATTTTCGGCCAGCTTGCTTTCGGGATGGACCACGCAGACTACCTGATGATGCGGGCGCCAACACCGATTATCATCTGTGCCGCCACTAAAGACTTTTTCGATATCGGAGGGACATGGGAATCTTTCCGCTATGCCAAGCGTCTCTACTCGCGGATGGGCTTTGCCGAACGTATCAACCTGCTGGAAAACGATGCGACCCACAATTACAATAAGCTGCAGCGACAGAGCGTCGTAAGGTGGATGTCACGATGGCTGCTTAAAAAAGATGAACCGATAACCGAACCGTCTATTGAACTGCTCAACGAGGAGGAAATTCAATGCACACCGAAGGGTCAGGTGATGGCCTTAAAAGGAGCTCGCTCAACTTATGACTTGAACCGGGATTATGAGAAAAAATTGTCCAAACAACGTAAGAAACTTTGGACAACAAAAACTCGAAAAGAAATGCTGAATCGGGTGCGTGAGCTTGCAGGTGTCAGCAGGCTAACGGAACTACCAAAACCCAAAATCGAAAGGATAGGCATTGAAGATTGGTCCGACTATAAGATTGAAAAGCTCATTATAGAGTCGGAAGACGGTATCTATCTTCCGGCCCTGATGTTCATGCCCAGGCAAATGCTGACGGTGGGGGTAGTGCTTTATGTACACGAAAATGGCAAAGATAAAGAAGCCGGGCCGGGCGGGGCAATCGAAAAGATGGTCAAAGCCGGTCGGTCGGTGTTAGCAGTGGACCTGCGCGGTACTGGCGAAACTCAGCAGACTGGTCAGAAAAAACTTGGAGAGGCGACTGGGTTCAATTGGAAGAATCTTTATATGGCTTACCTGTTAGGACGTTCTTATGTTGGAATGCTTGCCGAAGATATAATGGTTTGTGCGCGATACTTGAAGCAACAACAGGATGGTCCGGTGGATTTGGTCGCGGTCGGTCACGTCAGCGTTCCGGCCCTGCACGCCGCGGCGCTCGAGCCGGATATGTTCGGCTCGGTGAAACTTGTACGGGGGCTGGTGTCCTGGTCGAACCTAATCGAATCAGGCCGGTCTAAGAATCAACTGGTAAATACGGTGCACGGAGCATTGACCGTTTATGATTTGCCCGACTTAGCTGCTACCTTGAGAGATAAACTAACTACGGAAGAGCCTCTGAACGCCTTAGGTGAGGCGATAACTCGATAATGAGCAAAAACAGAATACCCATGAAAAAGGCGGATTCTTTTTTAAATAGTCATATATACTGACTGTGAATCGACTACATCGTAAAATCAGTTCGATTAATAATGTTCAAGTATGACCTTATATGAAGGAGGTAACCTATGAAGCTTCGAATGAAACGTCGTACATTTCTTAAACAAAGCGCAGCGGCCGGAGCGGGGCTGGTAGTCCTGAAGTCGGGCATTCTCAGAGCCGGCAATTCGCCGAACGAAAAGCTCAATATCGCTGTTATCGGCGTCGGTGGGCGAGGGGGCGCCAATCTGAACAACGTCAAGAGCGAGAACATCGTGGCCCTGTGCGATGTAAACGAGAAGAATCTCGCATCGGCCGCCGAGAAGTTTCCCAGGGCGAGAACATATATCGACTGGCGGAGGTGCCTTGAGCAGAAGGACATCGACGCGGTAGTCTGCTCGACGACCGACCACACCCATGCCTTTGTCAACGTCTGGGCGATGAACCGTGGCAAGCACGTCTATTGCGAAAAGCCGTTAGCCAATTCCGTAGAAGAGGCCCGGATGGTCCGCGAGACATACCTCAAGAACAAGGGTAGGCTTTCAACGCAGATGGGCACGCAAATACACGCTTCGGACAACTACCGGCGTATGGTCGAGCTGATTAAGAATGGTGCCATTGGGACGGTGGGGGAGGCCAGGGTGTGGTGCAGCCGGCTGCCCGAAGGAGGCAGCTATCTTCCCGAGGTCAGACCTGTGCCTGATTACATCCACTGGGACTTATGGGTCGGCCCGTCGCCGATGCATCCGTATAATCCGGGGTATTTCGGCGGATGCCTGGCGTGGAACCGCTTCTGGGACTTCGGCAGCGGACAGATAGGAGACATGGGCAGCCATATGATGGACATGGCATATTGGGCACTCGACCTGCGATTTCCCACGACCTGCGAGGCCGCCGGCACACTCATCAACACTGATACGTGTCCACAGTGGCTCACAGCCGAGTGGGACCATCCGGCCAACGATTGGCGTCCGGACGTTAAGATTTACTGGTACGACGGGGGCAAAAAGCCCGGAATGCCGGTAGAGGCATTCAACCGGGAAAAACTGGACAAGGGTGTACTGTTCAAGGGTGACAAGGGATGGCTATTAGCTGATTACGGTTATCGGATTCTGATGTTAAGAGGGGACATGACGCATTACAAATCGCCTAAGCCCGAGGAGTTAATTCCACCATCGCCCGGTCACCATAATGAATGGCTAATCGGCTGCAAAACTGGTAAGCCCACGCTCTGCAACTTCGATTATTCCGGTGCGCTCATCGAACATAATATGCTGGCACTAGTCGCATATCGCGTGGGCAAGAAACTCCAGTGGGACGCCAAAAACATGAAGGCAACCAATTGCCCTGAAGCTGATCAGTATATCCGCAAGACATACCGGAAAGGATGGGTACTGAACGGATAAAAGTTGTCCTTATTTTTACTTTTTGTCGGGGCGTGAGTATCCGCGGGCATAGTCGGCACGACAGCGCTGCTCGGTTTGGTTAGGGTGCTCACCGATTTCATTAACAAGAGCGGCGTGCATCGCTCGGACCCGGCGTCTGTATTTTTTCCGGCCCGCAAGATTGTTGAATTCACCCGGATCATTCCGGAGGTCATATAGTTCCCGTTCAGCCGGGTGGTCCGCGTCAGCCGGAGTGTGGTAAATATACTTGTAATCGCCCATACGAATCATCGCATTGCCGGAGGCAATATTGTGGCCGTAATATTCGCTGACGGCGATATCCCTCCACTCGCTGTCCGGGTTATCCAGCCATCGAAGCATAGAGTCACCGCTCCAGTCATCGGGCACATCAGCGGAGCCAAGCTCAGCAATGGTCTGCACCACATCAACTAATGAGCAGGCCTTCGTCCGCCGTTGTCCACCTTTCCACCGCGCAGGCCAGCTAACAATCAACGGCACCCGGCTGGCGTGCTCGTACAGGCAGTTCTTCCACCACAGACCGTGTTCGCCCATGTTCTCGCCGTGGTCGGTGGTGTAGATTATAACGGTATTATCTGCGACTTGACTATTTTTAAGGGCCAAGAGAACTTTTCCGACTTCATTATCCAGCCATTCTGTCAGACCGTAATAAAGCTCCCGGCCCTTTCGCACGATATCGTCCGGGGCGTTCTCGACGTTAAAGGCGATTCGTAGATGCTTGTAGTTTCGCTGCTGGGATTCGAGATGGCCCTCGGGAATTTCCGGCATCGGGACTTTACCTTCGTAATATTGCCAATACTCCTGCGGCACAATCAATGGAAAATGCGGGGCAAGATAGCCGACCAGCATGAAAAATGGCTTTTCGGTAGCCCTGCGATTATTAAGAAAATCAACTGTCGCGGCCGTCACCTTTCTGTCATGCTTTAAGACGTTGGAATCATTCCCCGTATGAAAATCGTCGAACCGATCGCTAATGCCATCCTTTGGAGTTAGATTGTCTGCTTCACGGCGTTTACCTTTTCCCGTCTTGTAGCTGTTGTTCATATTGCCGCCTATTTCCGTGAATCCGTAGCGACGGGTACGGTCATAGTGCATCTTGCCGCAAAGATACGATTCATAACCTGCTGCGTTCATTATTCGAGGCAGTGACGGGTAATCTGCGCTGGGAAGCCAGCAACTGTTGCTCCAGACGCCTATGCGGGAGACGTATTTACCCGACGTGAACGAAAGACGTGAGGGTACGCACAATGGCGAGTTGCAGTAGCAGCTCTCGAAGGTTAGACCCTGTCGGCTCAGGCCGTCCAGATTCGGGGTATGGACAATATCGTTGCTATAACTTCCAAGCACACCCGCGTTGTGCTCATCGGACATAATAACGATAATGTTCGGCTTGCTTTTGCGTCTCCGCCGGGCTAATACCAAAGGAGACATAATGAATGAACCGGCGGCAAGACCTGCGCTTTTAAGAAATTCTCTTCTTGTTAATTTGTGCATTTTTCTCCTCGATATTTTTTAGAAAATTCAGAGGTGTGTAATTTTGAATTCTCGTATATTTCCTCTTTAGATTACAGATAATTTAATTCCTATGGGGCGAATCTTAAAGGGGGCGGCTGTGGCCTTGTTGTTTATACTTTTCCAGAAGATTCGTCAGCCGCTCGACAATTTCCGGGTGCTCACTCCATAGATTTTTACTCTCGGCGAAATCCTCAGCCAGATTGTAAAGCTGTCCTTCCGGCTCACCCGGCTTCGGCTTATAGGTTTTGGGTTTGCTGAAGCCGCCCGAGCCCAGACCGAGTATGAGTTTCCACTTTCCCTGGCGGATGGAGAATATACCCATGCTGGAATGGTGCACAATGGCCTCTCGTATCGGCTTATTGAGCTTTTGACCTAACATGGCCGGCAGGATGTTATAACTGTCTTCGCCAGCATTGTCGGGAAGCTTGGCACCGACAATCGCCGCGCAGGTTGCCATAAGATCCGTCAGGCAAACAATCTCATCGCTGGTGGTGCCAGCGGGAATATTGCCCGGCCAACGAGCGATAAAGGACTCGCGATGGCCCCCGTCCCAGATGTCGGCCTTAATGCCTCGCAATTTGCCATTCGGATAATGGCCATAAATTTCGATAATCGAATATGGCTCCCGCTTAACCTTTGTCCTTGCCGGTGAGCCGTTGTCACTGGTGACAATAATCAGGGTATTGCGAGTAAGTTCGTTGCGCTCTAATACCTTGACAACCTGACCGACGGTCCAGTCCACCTCCACGACGAAGTCACCATAACCGCCGGCTTTACTGCGGCCCTTTACAAAGTCCGCCGGGGCAATAGGACAATGAGGGGCCGGAAGTGCCAAATACATAAAGAACGGCTCATTCTTGGATTTGGCGGTATGTTTATCAATAAACCCGACCGCCTTTTCTGTCAGCCTGGGCAGAACCTCCACGTGCTTGAATCCCGGAGCAATTGCTCCCGCCCGCCACCATCCATCTTCGCTGGCTTTGCCGGCTTCGGTTGTCAACGTGGGTTTATCCACGGGCCGGTCATTCTCGATGTAGCAGTAGGGCGGCATATCCAGTGAAGCCGAAATCCCGTAAAAATAATCGAAGCCAAGTGCGTTTGGCCCGGGGATAAGCGATTTGTTGAAATCGGTCTTTTTATCATTGCCCAAACCAAGATGCCACTTGCCGATACACGCGGTGGCATAACCGTGTTTCTTCAAGAGCGAGGCGACCGTCAACCGGTGGGTGTCGATTAAGGCCGGGGAATAACCATTGAGAACGCCTCTTTTTAATCGGCTCCGCCAGCAATACCGGCCAGTAAGCACACCGTAACGGGTTGGGGTGCAGACCGCAGATGGCGAGTGGGCATCGGTGAACCGCATTCCTTCGGCCGCCAGCCGGTCCATATTAGGCGTTGGAATCTTCGAATCCTTATTGTAGCAGCCGAGGTCGCCGTAGCCCATATCGTCGGCCATAATGAAAACGATGTTCGGCTTTTTTATACCTTCCCCGCCACCGGACAACTGCAAACCATCGGCGCATCCCGGCAATGTCAACGATGCCATCCCAACGCCCAAAGCTTTCAAAAAATCTCGTCTATTAATATTTTTTGGCATTCGTACTTCCAATACTTATTCCATGATGCAGATTATTCAATTCCCAAAAGCACTACCGACTTGGCAGGTAGCGTTACCGTTAAGGTATTACCTCTCAACTGAAAGTTATCGAAGATTGCGGTTTTGACTACCTCAGGTCTCTCAAAAGTATTATGTGCGGTCATAATATCAGCGGTTAAAACCCGGCCGGAGATTTTCTGAGCCCCGGTACCTTGAAGCTCGCAAACAAGCTGTGCTGAGTTTTTGGGGTCCAGATTGCAAAGCGTTATATGAATTCTGCCTGATTTGTCCTTCGATGCCGAGACATTGAGTGCCGGAATTTGTTCGCTGCCGAATTGATAAGTGCGGCATTGCAGCTCAATGGGCAGCAGCGTAGCATCGTGATGGACCTTGTACATCTCGAATACGTGATAGGTCGGCGTCAAAATCATCTTTTCGTCTTTGGTCAGAATCATCGCCTGCAAAACATTGACAGTCTGGGCGATATTTGCCATCTTCACGCGGTCGCAGTGGTTGTTGAGTATATTGAGAGTAACGCCGGCCACGAGGGCGTCACGCAGCGAATTTTGCTGGTAAAGAAATCTTGGATTCGTTCCCGGCTCAACCTGGTGCCAAGCGCCCCATTCGTCAAACATCATCCCCACGCGTTTCTTTGGGTCGTATTTGTCCATGATAGCTGCGTGCTTTGTGATAATTTCATCCACGAGCAGCGCTCTTTGAAGCTGAGCAAACCAATCTTCCTCATTGAATTCAGTAGCTGAACGGCTATTTTTACCCGAACCGCAGTAGTAATGGGGAGCCAAACCGTTCATATTTCTTCCCGCATCGCGCATCAACACCTCTGTCCATTTGTAATCTGAACGCCTGGCTCCGCAAGCTATTTTATAAAGGCGGTTTTCTCCGAAGTTGCGCAGATATGTGGCAAAGCGGCGATACAGGTTGGCATAATACTCGGGCTCCATACGACCGCCGCAGCCCCAGTTCTCGTTGCCTACTCCCCAGTACTTGACCTTCCAGGGCTTGTCCCTCCCGTTTTCGCGGCGCCAATCCGCCATTGGACTTTCGCCGTCAAAAGTTATGTATTCGACCCACTGCTGCATCTCCAGCACTGTTCCGCTGCCCACATTGCCGCAGATGTACGGCTCGCAGCCTAACTGTTCGCACAAATCGAGGAATTCGTGGGTCCCAAAGTGATTGTTCTCCGTTACACCGCCCCAATGGGTATTGACCATAGTGGGACGCTGGTCACGTGGGCCGACACCGTCCTTCCAGTGATACTCGTCGGCAAAGCACCCGCCTGGCCAGCGAAGAACAGGTATCTTGATATTCTTTAACGCCTCGACCACATCGTTGCGAATACCACGGGTATTCGGAATGAGTGAATCCTCACCGACCCAGAAACCGCCGTAGATACATCTGCCTAAATGCTCTGAGAAGTGGCCATATATGTTCCTGCTTATCGTTTCCTTTCCCTTATCGGCGTGGATGACCAGCTTGTTTACATCCGGTTTTTCCTGCTGCGTTTTATCCCCGGCAGGTGTTGAGGCACAACCAGCTATCAACGCTGCAACTGCAAGACACACGATTCCTTTGATATTTATCAACGTAAACAAACATTTCCTTGGCTTACTCTGCTTCATTTTCTTGTCCTTTCCACAAAAAATCAGGTGTCAAGCCCACACGAAAAAATGAGGTTTATTCAAGCTTATGGTCTGACGGTTTTAGGCCTTTTTTGTGGCCGCCCATACCAATCCGATTGGGATTGTACTCTCCAACTAAATCAACCTTGCTCTTGGCCGGGATTTTATCTTCCATTTCCATCGCCCAGTAGCAGGCGTTCACAAGAAGACGACGGAAACCTTCGTTCTTAAGGTCGCCTCCGTGTCCCATCGTGGTAGTAAAGATACGGGCGGTTTTTCCTTTTTGGCCCGTATAGGTCTTGGTCCAGGCCACCGGCACAAGTTTCTTATCCGGATTAGGTTTATCTTTTGAGTCCATACCTGAAAGCACCTGACCCATAATCAATGGTTTACTGTCACCGGTCAGTGTTGTTAGGCCATAGACATCGGACGGGCCCCAGATATCATCAATGCCTTTGACTATGGGATGATTTTCCAAACCTTCTGCAATAAGGCCGCGTGTACTTTCTCTCTGGTGGCGCCCATAGTGATTAATCCACGTCTCACCAAAAACCTGACGTCCATATCCACCGTCGAATTCTTTGTCTCGAAAGCTGTATTTGGCATAGGGACTGTTTTTGTTTTTTCTATAATTGAAAGCGTGCGTTGATGTTCTTAATCCTACAATGGGCTTACCGGAGTTAGTATAATCAATAATATACTTCATCTGTTTATCAGGTAACTCGCGGAAACGCAAAAACATCACCATCAGGTCGGCTTTATTGAGAACCTTAAGGCCGGGGATATTATCAAGCGTCTGCGGGTCAATTTCGCCGGTTTCTTTATTGATGGCAAAGAGCACTGTGCACTTAAAGCCGTGGTGCACAGCTAAAATCTTGGCGAGCTGGGGCATCGAATCTTCCGAGCGGTACTCCTCGTCGCCGATGACAAAGACAATGTGCTTGCCCTTACCAGGGCCTTTGCCGCCTTTGAAAACAATGCTGGATTCAGCGTTCACTATTCTGCCCAGCAGGCAGGTCAATACCAATAACACCAGCACCCAAAGTTTAATTGAATTTCCCGACTTGTTCATATTCATCTCCTTTTCATCGTGACCAAGTAATCATTACATTCAAAGACAGGCGAATAATATAACAAATCCGGTTTTGTTTTACAACCCCTTCAGTGAGCTCAAGCATTCTTCGGATGCATCTGCTGTTTGTAGGTGGGTTTTTTCTCAACTGTAGTTTCTTAATCAGCAACACAGTTTATGACGTTGTTATCCCTGCTTCGCATTCGCAGGAATGACAAGTCATATATTCAAGCTTGAAGAGATAATGTGCCTGATTATGCAGAGTTTATAAAGACGAAGACAAAGCCGATGCAATTACTACCCATTCTGCTCAGATGTCGGCATATAGTTCCCCCCAAAAGGATATAACCGCCCGCGGTTTCCTTTGCATCAAATATCAGACTATATACCTCACCGGCCTGGATAACATTCATAATGAGCTGGGAAGTGACGGCACCAGTGATCCTATTGGCGTTACCCTAACCGTCGGTAGGGCCCCAGCCGTTTGCCACGTCTGCCGAGGTATCCACGCTCTTAGCCCGCGTCTATCTCGATTTTGTCCGTTCCAGGCAGCTAAAAACTTGGATTTTCAACTGTAACAAGCATTGGTCACTCAACCGGCCGAGGAAGATACAGCCGAATGTCGTCAAAGTACACTATACCCGAACCGCCAGGCTGCGGATTGTCCCTGTCGCCAAAACCAATACCCATCGTCTCGACATTGGTAAGGTCCACGCCCTGGTCTGCGAACCTCTGCAGCTCGATGTTCCATTCCGTCCACTCAGTTGTCAACGCTGCATTCGGATTGTCGTGGGGGACCACAGCGCTGCCGTTGAGAACCACATACATCGGTTCAGCAGCGTTGCTGATTATCCCGATATCCTGGTTCGTCCACTGTCCGGAGACCGTACCGGTGACACTAACATTAGAGAACCTGGCTTCACAGACCTCGCTTGGGTTATGTGCGGTCACTGCCAGACCTACATACATAGGAATATTCATGTTGATACCTTCGGTGCCGATCTGTGTCCACGTGCTACCGTCAGTTGAATATGAGGCCGTAACGGCGCCGCCAACGTTACGTTCTATTTTTACCCACTGCGGTGCCGCGAGCCCGGCTACATCCGTCCCTAAGCTCGAAGCGCCTGCCGTTCTGCGACGCTGATAGGAAACACCCTGAGTAGGTGTAACCACCACCATTGCATGGATGGAATCCGCATCAAGGGTATCACGAATCATCACGCCGGCCTTGGCCCATGGGTCCGTCTGCTCGATGCTCTCAACCTTTGCTATAATCGAGCCGGCGCTGCTAAGCTCCTGGAAAGCGAAGTGGAACTCATCGGAGGTATCCCAGATATCTGTGCCGGTAGCGGTCATTGTATAAGTGCCTGCCGGGTCTTCTGTGAAGCTGCCCACTTCACCCATATAACCTCTGTGCCACAGCGACAACGTTGTAACGCCGTCCCTGGTCCAGTCACTCCCCGAAGCTATTGTCATCTCTGCTTGCGAATATTTCATATCGTTGTCGTAATAAAATGGCATCGACTGTTCGCCGCTATGGACAATCTCAGTCTCAACAATATGCTCTCCCTTGGAAAAATCTGCGTCATGACCTATAAGGGCACCGTTTGTATCGATTCCCCATCCGTCTATCCAGGTTTCGAATATCATATCAGGAGAGTAGTCGTTGTAGTCCTCGAAATCGTCCACGGCATGATAGTTGATTATTGTAAAGCTCCAGAGGTCGCCTTTATAGACTGTGGAATCGGGCGGAGCATTGACCTCATCGACCCGCCAGTAATACTGCTGGCCGAATTCGAGAAGGCCGGGATTATAAGTTGTATCATCCTGATTTTGACTGACAAGTATGCCCCGCGGATCGGTTATGCTGGCTTCGTTGACATCATCTAAAACCTTTCCAAAGTACACATTATGAGTATCAGCAAGGCTTCCTGCCCTCCAGCTAAGAACCGGTTCGAGTGGTACATCTTTCTGAGCATGAGATGGCTTCGGCACGAAGGCTTTTAATCGGGGCTCGGCACCGAGCATATAATCGACCACATTGAAGAATATCTTGATACCATCCTCAGTGAGGTTAAATGAGCCGGCTTCCTGGCCTCCCCCTCCGCCGGCAAGAAACACCATCCTCTTTCCTGCGGGTATCTGAGTCGAACCGTCGTAAAACTCTATGTCAGGCAACCACTCGGAGATCCATACAGCTTGGTTGTCTGCTCTTTGGGCGATCAAAATTCCATTTCCAACATCGTTGGTAATAATAAAAGAATTTTCGCCATTGTTTACGGTTTCATCAATGACATCCACCAGACCATCAACAGGTGTTACGCCCTTAAACACCGGATGGGTGCTGTCTACTATCTGTAGCATTGCTTCAGGAGAATATTCTTCTATGGTTGTGCTGTTTATCCATAGCCAGCGGTTACTCCTGGTCCAGTACGGAGTCATCATTATCATTGGTGTAGGAACAGAGTTCCACTGCGCGATTTCCTCTGCATCTGTAGCATAATTACCGCTGTTACTATTTCGGCTTACAATAATAAGGTCCGCCGACTCGAGAATTGCTAAATTATCGGCGTCGAGGGTCATCCATTCGCCCGGCCGGAAATCAACGGTGTACCCCGCGTCCTCAAGAAGGTCAATCCAGCCCTGGTCATAATAGACAAGGTCGTCATCTGCATTCGTCTCCGATATCCAGACGATATTCTGGGCGTGGGCCGATAGCGCCAGACAAAAAACCAGCGCCGGGAATAAATAAAGCATCTTTCTACACATAATAGTCCTCCTTCGAAATTAAATAATATAGGATGTTAATTGAAATATTGAAATCTGAACTATGTAGCACAAAGCTGCTGTTCCAACCCTGTGCTTGGCATAATACAAAAAACTCCTCCTTTACTTGATATTCAGTACCTCAGAAGCTAAAAAACCATAGACCATAACAATAATATTTATATCAGATTAGTTACCTTCTCGTCAAGAAGAATTTTTTCAAAGGAATGTGGCGGCTGGCGTTGACCTATAGCTTCGCTTGAATAAAAAATGTGAAAAAAAGCCAAAGCAGTTGGATTTCCGAGATAAATTTGATACACTGACTAAATTAAAATTAAATCCCAGCAGCAAAGCTGAACATATAGAAATGGGAAAAATTATATTTAGGAGAGGTGTCATGTTCAAAAGACCTGAGTTTCTAATTTCTCTTATTTTAGCATCAGTATTATTCTTGGTGTTGGGTACTATTGCCCAAGGCAAAGGCAAGCCAAGAACCCTTGATACAGACCCAAATCTTGCCGGCTGGTGGAAGTTCGATGAGGCATCAGGTAAAACTGCCGCAGACTCTTCGAATCACAACCGAAAAGGCATCCTCAAGGGTGGTTTGTCATTCGAGAAAGATTCCACCTCAGGCCGGGTAGGAAGGACACTAAAGTTTGACGGTGACGATGATTACGTCCAGATTACAAAATATAAAGGCGTTACAGGCACGCGACCTCGAACGGTGGCGGCATGGATAAAAACAACAGAGTCAAATGGCGAAATCCTATCGTGGGGCCTGGATGATTATGGTAAGATGTTTACATTCGGATTCATCAGGGGCAGGGAGCGTATAGGTGTAACACCTAACGGTGGGTATCTATATATTAACGACGAAACCGACGACGATAAGTGGCATCATGTAGCAGCAGTAGTGGAGGAGGTCGAGCTGCCGAATCTCCATGATGATGTCAAACTGTATAAGGATGGTGAGCCGGCGGAAATCCATGACATCGGCCTTTTGGACCTCTGGCCAATCGACACCGGCAGCGATTTGGATGTCAGTATTGGCAGAAAATTCCAGGGCCTCATCGACGATGTCCGTATCTACGACCGTGCTCTTTCGGAGGATGAGATAAAAGCCCTGTTCAAATTGCAAAGTAATCGCCCATTACCTAAATCAAAGAAAAATTAGACTACATTACATATTCATAGGAGACAAACAATGGACAATAATCGAATTACACGGCGTCAGTTTATACGCGATAGTGCGATAGCAGCAGCGGGTGTAGCTGCCGGCCTCGGAGCCGTTGGCCAAAATGCCAAGGCTGTCAACACATCCAGGATTCTCAATTACAACCCGAATATGGAATATCGCCGGCAGGGCAAGACCAATCTTATGGTCTCAGCCGTCTGCCTGGGTGGGCACTCCCGGAGCAATCAGGCCGAACGCAATGAAATTGTCAGCCGCTGTATCGACATTGGTATAAACTACATCGACGCATGCACCAGAAGTGAGGTAATCAGAGATTCCAGAGCACTAAAAGGACGCCGCGACAAGATGTATCTGGCTTTGTCCCATTGCGGGCACGAGGTGCGCGAGAAGGAATACCGCACCACTAAGAAGTTGATGGAAGTGTTAGATGGATTGCTGAAAGAATCGAACCAGGAATACACCGATTTGTGGCGTATCACCTGTTACGAACCGGGTGGAAGACACTCCTTCAACACGGCCTGCGAGCTCGTCGGCGCACTCGAAAAAGCCAAAAAGCAGGGCAAAGCCCGTTTTATCGGCTTCTCAACACACGACCGCAGATGGATAAAGTTTATGATTGAGTATTTCCCGCAAATTGATTGTGTCTGCTTTCCCTTTACGACGATGAGTAAGAAAGCCCCGAAAGACAGCGTCTTCGAGGCCCTCAAGAAGCAGGACGTCGGCGCCTTCGGCATCAAGCCTTTCGCCGCCGGCTCATTATTCAGCAGAGGCGACCAGAAAGAAAAGGACAGACGTGCACGTTTGGCCATTCGATACATTCTGCACAGTAACACCGTAATCCCTATCCCCGGCTTGAACAGCGTTCAACACGTTGACAATGTCGCGAAGGCCGTGATGGAACGCCGCCAGCTCGACCTGAAGGAAAAGGCAGAACTGGACAACGCTAACAAACAGGCCTTAGCCAAACTGCCGAGCAACTATCAGTGGCTCAGGAACTGGGAATATGTCTAATTGGTAACGTCGGCATTATCTACGGGCTGCGATGAAAGAAAGCAACAGCGCCTGCTTCACTCTTTAAAAAGCAATACCAGGATAGAAGGTATGAAATATTTTTTCTTGATGCTAGTTATTGCAGCAGTGGCTGTTGTAGGAACAGGTTGTGAGCAAGTAAAGTCCACACAAAAAGAGCAGATAAATCCGGAACAGGTAGCCAGCCCGGAAACTGTGGCAGTTCCGGAAGATGAAACGGATGATGAACCGCTGCTGCTCCTCGATGATAAACCTCCGCTGCTGCTTGAAGATGAAACGGATGAGGGCCTGTCCACCGAAGCAATGGCCGACAATAGTCGCTGCTTTGTCTGCCACATCAACTACATGGATGAGGATATCGCCGTCACTCATGCACAGGCGGACATGGGCTGCGCGCATTGTCACGGTGAATCCGATGAGCACATCGCAGATGAATCCTGGGCCTCAGGTGGAAATGGTACTGCACCGGACATAATGTATCCTCGGGCAAAAATCAATCCGTTCTGTATGAGCTGTCATACTAAGGACAAAATCGACACCGAACAGCACAAGCCTCTCTTCGCCGGCACTATCAAAGAAAAATATTGTACCGACTGCCACGGCGACCATCGCCTGACAAATCGCAAATGCAAATGGAAGTAACTCTTTGTCTTTCAAAAACTTTATAACTGTGGCTTCTATATTTACAACGGTACAAGATGTATTTTTAGAACCGCAAAGCTTATTTTAGCTTCTCGCCGCTGTCAAAGGTCATTCAACGTGAAATTTTCCTTGACGTCAAGGCGGCTAATTTGATACAAATAAGGTAAGCAGATATGAACGGGTGCCTGTGGTTTTTGGCCCTTTTACGTTCGGAGTATCTGTAATATTTGGGCTTTTGAAGGAAGGAGGTAGTACCAAGTCGCAAAGAAATTATCCTGAGAAAATATAAACGATTTACGATTTGCGATTTTTGATTTTCGATGTTTATTGGAAACATTGAGTTTTTTGGTATGTGACCAAAGCATAGTTATCGTTACCTTTTTGAAGGAGGTCTATTATGTCTAAAAAACTGGTTTTTTTATTTTCTTTTGTTCTGATGTTAGCCCTTGACCGGATTGTGGGAGTCGCCGGCGCCAGCGTGATAAAGATTAATTTCCAGTCAACCGGGGCCCCAATACCAGAAGGGTATCTGCCCGATTATGGCGAGGTCTTTGGCGACCGCGGTAACGGCTGGAGCTACGGGTGGTCTGAGGATATAAACCGTCATACCCGTGACCGCAACAATGCGGCTGCGCCGGATCAACGATATGACACGCTCATTCACTTTTATGGAACCGGAGCCGTATGGGAGATCGAATTGCCCAATGGAACTTACAATCTGTTTCTGGTCTGTGGCGATCCCTCGAATCCCGATACGAACAACCAGATAGAGATGGAAGGTGAGATACTTGCAGATGACCCGGATGGGGAGGACAGCTTCGATGAGTTCGAGTTGACAGTGACCATTACCGATGGACGTCTGAGCTGGTCAGAACCGGCGGGCTCATATGTCAAGCCTTGCTTCATTGAGATCGAGGGTGAAGCGTTGACCCAATTTTTCCAGAAGGCCAGAGACCCCGACCCGGCTGATGGTTCCGTAGATGTGGCTGAGCCGCTGCTTATGTGGACCTCCGGAGATACAGCCCAACTCCAGCGTGTGTATTTCGGCACAGATCCTGACGCTCTGGTTCAAGTGAGTGAGCAGGCTTATATGGTTTACTGGCACCCTGAAGCCATCGATCCGGGGACGAAGTATTACTGGCGGATAGATGGGGTAGAAGCCGATGGCACTGTCATCACGGGTGATCTCTGGAGCTTTGTGGCCCGGTCGCTGAACGCCTGGGGTCCCAGCCCGGCTGACGGCGCCGGCGATGTGATGATAGATGCCCAGCTAAGCTGGGGCGCAGGGCATTCTATAATGCCGCTAAAACACCATGTGTTCTTCGGCAACGATAAGGCTGCGGTGACCGACGGTACCGGCGACACCGATAAAGGTATCCAGGAAGAGGCGACGTATGATCCGGGTCTGCTTGAGGCCCAGACCAGCTACTACTTCCGGGTCAACGAGGTCGAGATGGACGGGACAGAACGACAGGGCAGCGTCTGGAGCTTTGAGACGGTGGCGCCCGGCCCGGGTAAAATCATCCGTGAATGGTGGTTCGATATTAGTGGTTCAAATGTGTCCAACTTGACGGCTAATGAACGCTATCCCAACAGTCCTGACGGGTCGGAGTTTGTGACGTACCTCCAGGGCCCTGCGAACTGGGCTGAGCAATATGGCAGCCGACTTCGCGGCTGGCTGTTCGCTCCGGAAACGGGCAACTATACGTTCTTGATTGAAGCCGAGGATGAGGGACAGATACGCCTGAGCCCCGATGAGGACCCGGCAAATGCGGTCGTAATCGCGGATACCGAGGCTGAGGCGGAATCGCAGCCGCAGAGCCTTGTGGCCGGCCAGAGATATTATATCGAGGCTCTGATGAAGGAAGATACGATCGGCGACAGTATAATGGTCTCATGGAGTGGTCTCGGCGTCGGGGCCATGAAGGTGATTAGTGCGGAGTACGTCGGTGCGACGCCGTACCTGGCGGAGAAAGCCTTTGCTCCATCCCCTGCTGATGGTGATTCGAATGTAAAGCAAACAGCGATTCTTAGCTGGTCGCCGGGAGTCTATGCCGCTTCGCATGA
>JABAOH010004020.1_pt1 | contig 19296 bp, 24 predicted proteins | sample 7062181 | NCBI WGS metagenome assembly JABAOH01 (sample SAMN14538630, study PRJNA623070) | marine sediment metagenome | biome: marine biome [ENVO:00000428]; feature: marine pelagic biome [ENVO:01000023]; material: deep marine sediment [ENVO:00002113]; isolation source: pool of 5 deep marine... | reverse complement strand
AAAGCACTAGGCTTTAAGAAAGGTTATAACATTACTTATTCTTCTAAAGAAGACAGCAAAACAAATCATATTGATCAGTTTATCAGTGTTTATCCTTTAGTTAACAGTGCTATTAATATGAGTTTTAGTTTTGATGCTGCTAAGGAAAATTATAGAGAAAAAACATTCTTTGAGAACCAAACTAATAAAATAATATTGTCTGTTGCTGAATTACCTAGCCCAAACATAGGAGATTTGAGCATAGCGTATAATATTACTATATTATATTCTACTACTGGCTTAAGAGAGAGCATCTATACAATCTGCTTTACTAAATGGGATGTTGCTGAAGTTATTAGAGTAAGTGGAACTGAAAGTGATTATGATTCCTTAAAAAATCTAGCTGAAACAGCTGAAGAAAGAATAGGTTAGAAGTACTAAGAATTTAAATTTTACTTTTCTATATTTTCAATATGAAGAAAAAAACAGTTAAAGCAAAAATCTCAGGAGTAGCAGTTTATAAAACAAACATACATATTAGAATCAAAACAGATAGAAATACCCAAAAAAGATATAACCAGTTTAAACAAGAACTAACCGAGAGATACGGCTTTAATTATATTAAGGGTTATGGTGGTTTTACAAAATTAATTGGAAGGGGGATAGATATTAACGTATTCAAAAGAAAGGATTATCTGCATTTCATTATTTATGGTAAGTTAAGAAAAAAGATATTGAATATTATTCTGAAGTATTTTGAATATATAAAATATAACCCTTAAATTCTGGTTTCTCTATATTTTTACTATGGCAAAAAGGAAAAGGCTAACTAAAAAACAAAAGAAGAAAAGAAGAAAAAAGAAGATAAAGAAGAGAAAAAGAAGATAATCTAAAAACATTAAAATAACTGACAGCAATTAATTCTATTTAGGTGATTTTATCATAGAAAGTGTGCTTGTTCCCAAGGACAGGATAAAGGTTATAAAAGATAAAAAAACAGTGAAAAAACTAGAAAATTCTATAAAAATTAAAGTATCTTTTCAAGAGAATTCTGTTATAATAGAGGGTGAAGGAGTAGAATTATTTCAAGCTAAAAACATTGTAAAAGCAATTGCAAGAGGTTTTTCACCTGAAAAAGCCTTTAGACTATTAAATGATGAAGAGAGTTTAGAAATAATAAAATTAGAAGGATTTACTGATAAAAAAACAAAGGTAATAAAGGCCAGATTAATAGGAACTAAGGGAAAAACAAGAAAATTAATAGAAAATTTTAGTGGTTGTTCAGTTTCTATATACGGAAAAACAATTTGTATAATAGGAAATTTCGAACAAATGAATATTGCTAGAGAAGCAATAAAAATGATAATAAGAGGATCAAAACACTCTAAGGTTTATGGGTTTTTACAGCAAGCAAATTTATGATTCGTCGAATCTTCCATCAGTTCTAACCAGTTCTTCAGTAGCTCTCGTTAAGGTCTTTTTCTTGTAGTTCTCAATACTAATATGCCAGTAAACATTTCCTTGAGCAACCTTCTTTTTCTTTAGCTTTCCTTGGTTTACTAACCAGTCCAGCTTTTTCCTTAGGGTTTCTAAGGTATTAGGCTTAACAGGTATTTTTTCAATTTTCAAAAGCTCGCTAGGAGTGCATGGAGAATTAGCAAGAACTAAAACTTCTAGTCTTTCTTCGTCTGGATACTCGTAAACTATCTTAGGCATTTCTATCAACTTAAGATTACTTATGTTTATTATAAATTAATTAGTATAAAAATCTAACTTAATTTTCAAAAGAGTCAATACTATTAACAAAAAAATAAAATTTTTTTAAACATATTTTTCGCTTTTGGTATACATAACACAGAAACAGAATTTTTTTAGAGTTCTGGGTCAATGTTTTTTACATATCCCTTTCTTTTAAGCCAATCTGCCTGAGCTTTGCTATATAACCAAACAACGTCTGCTCTTTCCTCTTTCTGAACACTCCAGGGCTTAACTAATATCAAATATCCTGGTCTGATCCATAATCTCTTCTTTATTTTTCCAGGAATTCTACAAATTCTTGTAAATCCGTCTTCACACTTAGCTTCCAGCCTACCTCCTCCAAGCATAGCTGTTACAACAGCTATTGTTTCATCGTTTTTTGGCATTTTCACTCTTATAACTCCATTTTCGCCTTCTTCTCTTTTTTTGTACATTTAATCACTTAGTATTCTTATTGAAATGATATTTCTATAAATATTTTTACCTTGTTTTCTTCTGACAAGCTTATAACTCTTTTTTATCTCAGCTTTATATTTCTTTCTTAAGATCTCTGTAATTTTTTCACCTAAAGATTTACTGCTTATAAAAAAGTCATAACCACCCTTAACTTCTTTTATTCTGTAAAAACCCTTTTTAATTAAAACAATGTCATCTATTGAATCAATATCGTCATTTGTTAAACTTCCTCTTATTTGTATTAAAGTTTCATAATAATCAGTAAATTTTCTAGAACAACCAGAACAAACTTCTTTTTTTATCTTTAATTTTACTTCATGAAACTCTTCCTTAAGTTTTTTAGACTCTTCTAAGAAGCCTTTTGCATAAATTTTTACAATATCATTTATTTCAAATCTTATTTTAACATTTTTTCCAAAAATTTTTATTTTATTTCTTAGAAATTCATCAATTTCCATGTCTTTCCATTTATTTCCTTCTTTTATTTTATTACATTTGCTGCATGTTGTAACAAAAATCTCTTTAGGAACTTCAATTAATTGAAATTTCTTATTGTAGCACTCTTCACAATATCCTTTTATTAGTTTTTCAGTTTTTTTACCACATAAAAAGCAAAATCTCATATTTTATACCACAAATAAAATGTTAATTCAGCTGTTTCTGGCATATCGCAACATAAAGAATAGAATGAGGAAACAGCAACATATTCTTTTGTTAAATCAGGCCCCTTTAAAAACCATTCTTTTATTCTTGAAGCAAGAGCAGCCTTTACCAGGGTTTTGTGTTCGTCACCCGCTGGAAAATCTGAAATCCAGATTGAAGTATTATTAGAAACCATTGCTGCTTGATCATTAACATAAGATACTATGTTAACCTTTCCTGTTACAGCACTTGTTTCAGAGAAGTCTTTAAAGACAAAAGAAATATTAATAGGCTGAATTATAACTAGATCGTCATCCCAAAATATTTTTTTCACTTTAAATGTATAAAATTTATTATCTGGACCCTTTAAATTGAAACTCCCACCTTCTGGTACATCTTGAATAATTCCTTCATCAACAGTTTTATTTTCAACGCCAACTGTATTAGTTGTAGTAATATTTACTTTTCTTTCTTCTTCCCAAATGTTCCAGTTTCCCCATTTAATGGCTATAGCGGGTTCTACATTGGGAGTTTTAATATCAAAACCTAAACCTAAGAAATACTTTTCAATTTCATCTTCTGAAGGATTATACCATGTAAAATTAAAAATTGTTCCGACTGCAGCTGCACCCGTTGGGTCTAAACCAAAAATATCTCTAAAATCATCATCATTATTATTAAAACTAGCATTTATTCCTAATACAATTCCTCCTCTGTTTGAATAATCTATAATTTTTGATTTATGAGTAGAATATTCTGTGAAGTTAACAAAAATAACAGCATCATAATCAGATGGTACACCTTGTACAATATCAAATTGTTCAACACTAAAACTTATCCAACGATTATTAACATAAGAGTCAGTTAACAGACTATCTAAATAATTACAGCTTGTTGTGTCAGTGCAACCAACAGTTATATTATTTTTAGAAATTCCAGAAACTTTTAATCCAAAATCAACATTAGGCGGTTTTAAAACATTGAAAACATCTAAATCGCCATTTAGAATATCCTGAATACCTCCGTATCTAATTATTTCTATTATATTATCTCCAATGCCTATCAAATCACTTCTTTCCCAACTCTCCTTTACACTATAAGTTGATAGAGTAGCCAGAACTACAAGCATTAATATTAAGGCAATTGATATTTCTAACAAATACATGAAACCTTTCATTCTACCACAACTCTAATGTTAAATTCCCTAAAACATTTCCAACCAAGATATATTTCATAATAGACACTTTTGGAGGTTTTAAACTATCTATGCCGCAAAACAATACCAATTCCGTTGATTTGTAAATCCTTAGTCTGTAAGGATCAATATCAAATTTATCTAACATATCACAATTTTCATTTAGATCTTCCACCTTTTCTTCTGAAAGATTATAGGGTCTGTTTGCTAACAATCCTACTCTTGTTTTCTTAACCTTTATTTCAAAAGCTATATCCTCATATATTTCTTCAAGTTGACTTTCGGAAGGAGCAAAGTAGTATTTTCCATCTGTATTATTGGCAATATCTTCTAGAAGATCATGATCAGCATCACCACCAAGTCCGATTGTATAAATACTTATGCCGTATGCATCAGCTTGGTCTGCCTTACCAAGTGGATCACTAACTTGATTTTCTTTACCATCAGACAATAATATTTCAACCTTGATTGCATCAATTCTATCATTATTTATTAATTCAGTGTTAGCCTCATCTATCCCAAAACCAATACCAGTCATACCCTGTGCTATCATGGCGTCTATGGCAATCGCTACTGTTGCATTTTCAAAGGTCAATCCTTGATCAAGATATGCAGTATTGTTAAATGTGGCAAGACCAGATCTATCAGTTGTATTATCCATTATCATAATAAAATATTTAGCAGCATCCTTTGCAGCTTGTAGCTTCGTTCCACCCATGCTTCCAGATATATCATTAACTAACATGACATCAACGGAAACTTGAGCTTCATACTGTTTTTCTATGTCTCCAGTTTCTACAAGATTTATAATTGAATTTAAGGCTTCTGCTTTCATGTTGTTAATCTCATAATCTGAAATAATAGTAGAAAACACAGTGTTTATCTGAGTTACAATATAAAAAACTATTATTGCAAATATTACAATACCAAAAATAAATTCTATTCTTGTTTGCCCATGCATTATATCACTCCAGCTTTTAGTAAGAATAAGAGTATACTAAAACCAGATATTGTCATTATTGAACTATGCTTCAAACCAGCAGTCACAGAACCTTCTCCAATTTGCCCTGCCACCAATCCAGAAAATATACCTTGGATTATTGCCATTAAAAGGAACAAGGCATAGTAATAACAACTTTCTTCAATCAAAAACATCTGACAAACAACTGAGAAAATTGAGCAATTTATACAAAAAAGCTCTGGATTCTCTAAACAAGGTTGGCAAGGATCACTAAAAGTCATTATATCACCTGCTATTCCAGATTGAATGTCTAGTTCCATTAAAGGTATTAAAGTTTGAGAAAGGCCAATAACTATTCCAATAAATATGAAATAAATAGCATACATTATCAACATGTGTTGGTATGTAACAGCTCTTCTCTCTCTTTCAGCTTCTTTTATAGAAGTTATATCTGAAGCTGTGGCTTCCATTGTTCTAGCAATGTCGCCTCCAGAGCTATAAGCTTCGTTTATAATCCTAACAACCCTTCCTATTAATTTTGATTTTTTCAATCTAATGGCAAAATTATTCATTGCTTCTTGTGCAGGTATACCCCAAGAAAGTTGGTAGTTGATTCTTTTGATCTCCTCTGTTAATTTTCCATAATCAGTTTTTGCAACTTGTTTTAATGCTTCAGGTAATGTCATTCCTATTTTTTGTGCTTCTGACAAATCCAATAAAAATATTGGCAATTGTTCTTCCATTGTTCTTATTTTCTTGTACTCGAAATACGAAAAAAATGCATAAGGAACTACTCCTACTATAGCTGCTAAGAGGATGATATTTCCCATTAATCCAATATTTTCATAGAAAAACACACTTACAATAATTAATGCTAATGCTATTATTACTGGTATAAACTTTAAATTAAATTTCTTTTCTTCTTTTATTTTTGCTTTTTTTTGCTTTTTCATTTTATCACGCTGCTGGAGCTATAGATTTTAACAAAAGTATAAACCCGACAGACACAAAAGGTAAAACTATAAAAATTACTAAGAATTGTATGAAAGACAAATATGTGGTCATACCTCCTCCACCTAATACTGACATTAAAGCAGTTATAATTACAAAAAATACAGAACCCACTAAAACTAAAGTCAAGTAAATTTCTATTAATATAGACAAAGTTCTAGAATATCGTTGCAATCTTCTTCCATATTCTGCTATAAATAATCTAGATTTTTCATGTAAAAAGTCACCAATGTTACCACCGCTTGTTAAAACAGTGTCTAATCCCCATAACAATTCTTTCAGTTCTTCAGATGGTGTTCTGTTAGCAGTTTTTCTTATAGCACCTACTATATCCATACCAAAAACTTCTACATCTCTATAAATTTTTCCAGCTTCTTTGGAAACTTCACCATATTCCTCGAATTTCGAAATAACTCTAAACATTGTTATTGGAGGTGCTCCTGAGTTTGCTATTGTTGCCATGTAAGTTGTTGCAAAAGGTATAGCAGATTCAATATTCTTCTTTCTATTTCCTGCAGCCATACTAGGGTATGTATAAAAAAGGAAGAAAACAACCAGAACAATAACAATATTCAGAGTAAATGAAAATAATATAGCTAGTATAAGATCTTGTAAAATTATACTTGTTATAATTGTAATTAAAGGGAACTCTATGATAAAGAATAGTAGAATTGAAAAAAACGTTACGTAAACATATTCTACTAAGGTTAACCCTATATCTGCTTTTAATAAGTCAGGTTTTATGCTTTCAAATAAATTAACAAATGGATCTAAGCTATGCCTGAAGAATTTAAATGATAAGTTTCTAAGAGTTTTCCAAATATTCATAAAATCATCTATGGCATAGCATCTAACAACTCGTCTGGCCTTGCATAATAAAGTTTTGAGATTTTTGCTACATCTCTATAATCATTTATATTTTTTTCAACCATCCATTCTAAAACTTTTATCCTACGAGATAATTCTTGTTGCAAATATCCTTCTTTTATACCGTGTTGCTGAGAAATTCTTTTTAAAACAAAAGATGGATTTATCGCTTCATAAGTATCATTATTTGGATTCCATCTAAATATTTCATTTACAATAGGGAAGTTTTTCTTTTTATCGAAACCAAGTATTTCATAGACGCCTCTTACTCTTCTTACATATGTCGCCCCATACTTTATTCTAACAAGGAAAATGATTACGTCTAAAGATTCTATAAGATTAGCCGGAAGACTAATTGGTGGTGTTGTTAATCTGTCTATTAATCTTTCCATGGAATCTGCATGTATTGTTGATAAAGAACTATGGCCAGTAGCTATTTGCTGAAATAAAACATAAGCTTCTCTACCTCTAACTTCTCCAACTATTAAGTAATCTGGTCTTTGTCTTAAGGATTCTTTTAGTAAATCAAAAAGATCTACTTCTCCTAATTTTTTAGCTCCCATTTCTACAATTGGTAATCTAGCAACACTGGGAACCCAATGAGGGTGAGGAAGAAGCAGTTCAGCTGTGTCTTCTATTGAAACAATTTTCAATTCTGGTTTAATAAACAAGGACATAGCATTTAAAAGAGTTGTTTTTCCAGTAGCAACGCCTCCAGAAACTAAAATGCTTCTACCGTATTCAACACATAACCATAAATATGAAGCAATACTGGGGTCAAGGGTTTTGAGATTTAACAGATCCACAGGAGTTAATGGCTTTTCAGTAAATTTTCTAATGGTGAAATTGCTTCCTTTTCTAGCTATGTCAGTTCCTAGAGTTGCTTGTATTCTAGATCCCTCTGGCAAAGTTCCACCAATAAGTGGTTTTGCAACTGAAATGCTTTTTCCACATCTTTGTGCAAGTTTATTTACAAAAACATCAAGTTCATCAGATGTTTCAAAGAACACGTTTGTTTTAACACTACCTATTATAGGGTCTCTGTGATATACATACAAAGGAACCCCAACTCCATCACAAGATATATCTTCTAAATTAGGGTCTTTCATCAGAGATTCTATTTTTCCCAAACCTATAAAGTCCCTCTCGATATAGTATAAGAAATCTTTTTTCTTATCTTCTGTCATTTCAGGTGCCATTGTTGTTATCATTTCTTCAAATTTTTTAACTAAATAATCTTCGGCTTGCCCCTTTCTCAATGTTGTAAAATCAACATCTAATTTTTCTATAAGCATTGTTTTTATTTTATTCAATAAAATCCTTTCATTTACTGTTAATTTCGGTTCTATAAGTTGATAAATTAAAGAAGAATGAGCATCAGACCATCTTATATTTACAGATGAGAAAACTTTGGACCCATGTTTTATTAGGTCATAAAAAATGTTTATATCTCTTAAATCAGATTCCGGTCCACTTATTTTACCTATAGCTCCAACGTCAGTTACTATTGGTATTCCTTTAGATTCTTCATCTTCTCCAACCACAAATCTTTCTGCTTTTATTTCACTAATTTTTACAGAAGGTCCTTTTATTTCCAATCTCCCTCCTCCTGTAATACCTCCTCCTGGTGGATAAAGAAATTTTCCTCCTTTAAATCCCCCTCCTCTAATTTTTCCTCCTCCATGATCCCTTATTCCCATTTTTTTAAGTACCCTATATCCTCTAACAGTTCTCCAAAAGAATTTACCAAGTTTTAATCTTAATTTCCTCTTAGGTTGTGCACCGCTTAATTTAACTTTCATCATTTTAATTCAACCGTTTCATTATGAGCATTTATTTCAAGATAGCCTTTTGTGCTATATATAATATTTTTCATTGTAATATTAAGATTATACAAACTCAAAACAGCACCAATACTTACATCATGGGTGCAATTTAGATTCAAGTTTTCATCAATTTCTATCATATATATACATCTAGATAGCTTCGGCGGTATAGACAAATTATAATCTATTTTACTATTTGTTGAAGAGGAGATTTCTAATACATTTATGATTGTCCCCTTTACTATTCCTCCTACAGCTTTTAGCTGAGATTTCAATGTGTTTCTTTCGGATATTTCATTTACATTCGAGAATATGAAATAAATAGAAATTATCATGCCTATTCCAATTATGAAGAAAACCATGTATTCAACAGTTAGATACTGCCCTTTCATAAAGAATATTATATAAAAGTTATTCTTATTTTGATTGTTGCTTTATTATTTTTAATGTATGTATCATTTCTCTCAACTTTAACTGTTTTTGGCTTAGATAAAGTTGGACCTTCAGTAAAAAACTCAATTTCTAAGTCATCCAAATTTCTTGATATTCTGAACGAATCAAACTTACAGCTTTCAGAGTCAGTAGATGTAAAATTAAAGTTATTGACACCTTCATTAAAATGACAAGTAACATTCTTCCATCTCCACCCCAAACCATCCACATCGTCAGGAAAATCATATACTTTATCCCCACAATATACTGAGAAATTTTCATAAATCTGGCCAGTATCTCCTCGAAGTTCGTCAAAAATTAACGTATAGTAATCTCCTTGAGGCAGAGACGGTGTTTCTGCCATGATAATTCCTGTGCTGCTATCAATAGCATAGTGACCCAAAGGATTGCAGTTAGAACTTGTAGAAGCAGGAGCAAACCAACTATCACCAACTAATTGTGTAACGTACCCGTCTTCTAAGCATAAGGTTCCTGTATCAAATATGCTTCTAGGATAAATTAACTGGATTCTAAATACATCTCCGTCTAGCATTCCTCTTATATAAGAAGAATCAGAAGATATGTTATTCCAATATCTTGGCAATGAAATTCCAGAAGGGATAACTGTTCTTACTTCAATTGTTTTGCTATCAATTAATGTTATTGGTCCATCAACTTTATAATCAATTTGCTCATAACCACCGAATTTTATCAAACTCTTAATAGTATAATCCAGATCTTTCATAAATTTCTCAGCAGAGGAAACTTTTGTCATATCAACATTTTGTTGGAAAATATCTTTACTCCAAAAAACAGCTACTGTAAATAAACCAACACTTAATAAAAATAAGAGAATAAATACTAATGTCTCTGACTGCGCTTTCATGATAGTTTATTGTTTTCGCTTTATTAAGTAATTGTTGCTGTTTGCTCTAAACCAGTTTCAGCCACTATTTTTAATGTTTCATCTATTGGGTNNCTTTTTCACATCGTCTATATAAGCTGAAACCTTTGTTAAATCTAGTCCGGATGTTCCTACATTTCTTACAGTAACAGCTACAGAATATTCAGGAAGCCCTGAAACATTCTTTGCTGTTTCTATCCTAAAATTAACTCCCATAGCTTCAGTTGTAGTTTCCACTGCTGTTTCTGCACCACCAGTCAAAGTAGCAAATATCCCTGTGAACCATGTATATGCTAAAGCAGCCAAAGCAACAACTATCATCAAAATCAAAATTATTGCAATTATCGCGCTTATTCCTTTCATATTATCAACAAGTTATTGTATAATAATCCTCTAAACCAGTTTCTATTGATACTTTTAATACTTTGTTTGGGCACGCTGCTGTGTTGTTTGCTAAATTACCTATGATAACTGTATCTCCTGGCGGTATGCTAGTAGACGGTTCTACGTCATATTCTGTATCTAAGTGAAGACTTCCGTCTACATAAACTCCAAATCTGTTTGGATTAATATTTACAGTTCCTGTGTTTCTGATCGTGGCATTAACATAGGTACCATTATATCTTGCAGCCTCTATTTTAATTTGCATCCCCATTGCTGTTGTAGCTGTTGTAGTTGCATTAGTGGCACTTGTAGTCAAAGTAGCAAATATCCCTGTGAACCATGTATATGCTAAAGCAGCCAAAGCAACAACTATCATCAAAATCAAAATTATTGCAATTATCGCGCTTATTCCTTTCATGTTTGTTCAACCTTTTTTAAATTTTTTCTTAGAGGATATGTGGATAATAATGTTGAAACAGGCATTCCTGCAGCTCCTCTGGTCCTGATTTTTTTGCCCACTTTATTTAATTCTTCAAGAACAGATTGATTGCTTTCTATAAGTTTTTTATTCTGTTCAGAGATTTTCTTTAGTTCTTCGACCATTGGTTTAAATGTATCAGGAGCAGGTTGTTGAGGTTTAGCTTCCATTTCTTCTCTTCCAGCAGCTTCTACTAAAGAAAGAAAATCATTTACAGTAGTTAATAGTTCGTCAATTTTAGAAGGTAGCTTAGAAAGTTCATTTTTTAATTCTGTATTTGCCCTAATAACATCATTTACAATTTTCTGATTACTTCTTATTAATTCTATTATTTGATTTATTAAATTCTGCAAATCAGGTGTTACCCTTGATGTTTCTATTCTTTCTATCCTTTCCTGTAGTTTTTTGATAGGAGTAACTGGTATTATTTCATAAGCTACATCGTCTTCTGGCATAACTATAGTTTTGCTGAAGCTTGTATATAAATGTTATTAAGGTAATGCTTCACATACTACTGTTCTACTTACTGGAGTTGCCGGTACTGAAACTGTTAATGTTTGAGTGCCTGACCAATCAACAGCTGACTCATTACTTACACTCAGATATTCAGTTAAACCAGGAGTCATTGGGTCAACCCAACCGTTTATGGTGCCGATTTTTGTATTACCAACTAATACATCTATATCAGAAGATGTAATATCATGTGTAGCTCCCGTATGTTTTATTGTGAAAGTTATAGTCCAAGTATCTGTTGTATTTGTACAAGCAGGATTAGTAACAAAACCAATGCTTTGATCCAATCTTTTAGTAACTGCTTCTGTTTGTCCAGTAGCTCCAGTTGTTGCTGTTCCGAATAGACCAACGGCAAAAGTATAAGTCAATCCTATCAATGCGACAACTATAATAACAATCAATATCATTGCCAATATTGTTGATATTCCTTTCATATATTAAACCTCCTAAGTAAAATTGTATTAAAACCTCTATATAAAAGTTTTAGAAAAAGAAAAAAATGGGAAGATTAGTACATTCCTCCCATTCCTGGTCCGCCTGGAGGCATTGGTGGCATTCCACCTTTCTCTAATTTTCCTGCAGATATTATATCATCTATTCTTAGTATCATTTCAGCAGCTTCTGCAGCAGATTTTATTGCTTGTGTCTTTATTTTCAATGGTTCAATAACACCTTTTGCTTTCATATCAACTATTTTTCCTGTGTATACATCTATCCCATAATGTTCTTTTTTTGAGTCGTATGTTTTACCTGTTTTAGTATCATGCATTTTAACTTTTCTATCACCTTCTTGTGCAGATCTTAGTTCAGTTAACATATCTAGTGGATCCAGACCTGCGTTTTCTGCCAATGTTTTTGGTATTATTTCCATTGCATCTGCAAAAGCTTTAATTGCTAGTTGCTCTCTTCCTGAAAAGCTTTGAGCAAATTCTCTTAATTCTCTTGCAACAACTTCTTCTGGTGCTCCGCCACCAGCAACTATTTTGCCAACTTCTAAGGCTGAGCTAACTGCTCCTATAGCATCTTCAATTGCTCTTTCAACTTCAGCAACAACATGTTCTGTTCCACCTCTGATTAATATTGAAACTGCTTTTGGATTTTTACAATTTCTGACAAACATCATTTCTTCTCCAGAAATTTTCTTTTCTTCAACAATGCCTGCTTCTCCTAAATCATCTTCACTTAAATCTGATATATTTGAAACTATGTTACCTCCTGTTGCTCTTGCTAATTTTTCCATGTCAGATTTCTTAATTCTTCTAGCTGTTAAAACACCTTTTTTAGCAAGATAGTGTTGTGCTACGTCATCAATTCCCTTTTGACAGAATAGAACATTGCATCCTGACAAAGCGACCTTGTTAACCATATCTTTCAATATCTTTTCTTCTTGATCCAAGAAGCTTTGTAACTGGTCTGGTGATGTTATTCTTATTTGCGCATCAGTTTCTGTTTTCTCAATTTCCAATGAAGAGTCTAATAAAGCAATTTTTGCATACTTTACTTTCTTAGGCATTCCCGGATGAATAACTTCTTTATCAATTATTACACCTTTTATTAGTTCTGTATCTTCTGCTGAGCCGCCCTGCTTTTTTTCAAGTTTAATATTTTCTTTATCAATTTCTTTGTCTTCCATAATAGTTCTAACTGCTTCTACAACAACTTTTGCTAAGTGTTCTGATGCCATTTCTGCACTTTTTCCTGTCATTGATGTAATAGCTATTTTTACTAAATCTTCTATGTCCTCTAGTTCTATTTTTTCAGAAATTTTATCAAGAATTTCTAATGCTTTTTCTCTTGCAATTTTGTAACCTCTTGTTATAACTGTTGAATGTATGTTTTGTTCTAGAAGATCTTCTGCTCTTTTTAATAATTCTCCTGCTAGAACAGCTGCAGTTGTTGTTCCGTCCCCAACTTCTTCATTCTGTGTTTTTGCAACCTCTACAAGCATTTTTGCTGCAGGATGTTCTATTTGCATTTCTTCTAAAATTGTTACACCATCATTTGTTATTACAATGTCTCCTAGATTATCAACCAACATCTTGTCCATTCCTTTAGGCCCTAGAGTTGTTCTTACAGCATCTGCAACTGCCTTTGCTGCTGCTATATTAGTATGTTGTGCTCCTTTGCCTAGAGTTCTTAAAGTTCCTTCAGGTAGGACCAATATTGGTTGGCCTCCTAATTGAGCTTGTCCATTAGTCATTTTATCACCTCATAAATAGTATGATAAAAAATATGTGTATGTAAGTATATTTAAGCTTAATGGTTAAGAATAGAAAAAGGAAAGATATTTAAATTACAGCTTTTTTCCCATTGATTTTCCTATTATAAAGGCTACAAGTAGAATTACTATAAAACTGATCAATGCTTCTATGAAATGACCGATTTTAAAGACTGATAAACCTATTGTCAGTGATGCTTCGGGACCAAATCCTAAATAAGGTGAATATATTGGAGATATTAAGTCTGCTACTAGTGCATCTATTAAGGTTTTAGCTGCAAAACCTATTATTAAACCTAATGCAACTGCTACAACATTTTGTTTCCTTACAAAATCCATAAATTCTTTTATCATTCCCATTAAAACACCTAGAATTTATAGTTTTTAGGATTATTTAAATTGCTTTCTTAGCTTTTTTTATCAATTCTTTTTTGTCAATATCTTTTAGTTTCTTTCTTTCAATTACAGGTATTCCTAATATTTCCTCATCCCTTGTTTTTTCAGTTATGAGAATAGCAGGTTTCTTTACCACACTTATAAAATCCTTTAAACTTGCAGCATGTTGTTTCATTTTTCTTTTATTTATTTCAATATCAGACAAAACCAATGATTTTTCTTTAGCAAAAACATCTAAAGGAGCTTGTTTTACAAAGTCAGTTTTAAATCCTAATTTTTCCAAATGTTTTTTAACTCCTCTTTCCATAGAATCTTCAGGATGTCCATGTTCTTCATATTTTTTAAAAACTTCTATTGGCTTTATTATTTTTTGATTGAGTGTTCTTTCTATTTTTTCAGCTATTTCTAGTAACATTCTTAATTGCTTTTTTTCATGCTCGTAAATAACCTTTTTATTGATTCCAACAGCTTCTGCTAATTCTCTTTGAGTTAAATCTTTTTTCTTTCTTATTTCTCTTAATATCGCGGAATCAATTTCTACGTATAATCCTCCTTTGTCCCTATAAATTCTAGGAAATATCGAGTTAACTATTAGATCTTCAAAGGTTTTTAAAGAAACAGTTGGTGTTTCATATCTCTCATAAACTATTCCACGTTGTAATTTTTCTCTGTTAGTTTGAATTCCTATTAAAAAAGGATGAGCATCAAGATTGTTTGATATGATTTTTAAGTTTTTAGCTTGTTCCCTTTGAAAACCATCAATATTTAACAGGACTTTTAGGAGTAATAAAGCATCTTTTTTGGCTGCTATGTCAAAACAGCCCTTATACTCACAAGTAACATAATCGCTTTTTTCTAAGAATCCTATAACTTCTTGCCTTAAATTCAACATATTTAATTGTTAAATAATAAAGTTTATAATATTTGTTGTGATTATATGAGAAGAATTACTTTAGACAATGGTCTTAGAATAATAAGTTTAAAAAAGCCAAAGGATTATACAGGAAGATTAATTGTTGGAATAAATTATGGTCAAATTTATGAAGAAAAAACTAATGGTTTAGCTCATTTTTTAGAACATATGATAATTAGTGCAGATACGAAATATCATACCTCTAAACAAATTGGAGAAAAAATAGATTTTTGTGGAGGTATTGTAAATGCTCACACATATCATGAAAGATTGATATATGAAGGTTCTTCTCCATCTAAGAGTTTTGAAGATATAATTGATTTATTATTAGAACTTGTTTTTAGAACATCCTTTAAAACAAAATGCTTTAAAAAAGAGAAGAAGGTAATTCTTAATGAAATTCTTAAGGATCATGACGATCCATATCATCATATTGATAAGATTTTTCTTAACACATTATACAAAAATCATCCTATTAGATTTAGTATTTTGGGAACAATAAATTCTCTTGAGAAATTAACATTAAAACAAATTATTGAAGCGCATAAAAAATATTTTGTTCCTAATAATGTTGTTATCGGTATTTTTGGAAATTTTGATAATAGTTCATTTTCAAAAGTTAAAAATGTTTTAAATAAATTTAAAATGAGAACTATTCAAAAACCTAGAATTTTAAAAGAAAATAAAAGACCATTTAAAAAATCAACTATTAGAATAAGAAAAGATTTAATGCAATCTTACATTCAAACAGGAGTAAAAACAGAACCAGCAACTCATAAAGATACTCATATTTTAGATATTATTTCAACCTTATTAGGTTTCGGTTCTTCATCTAGATTGTATAGAGAAATAAGATTAAGAAAAGCTCTTGCTTACCATGTCTCAGCTGGTCATATAAAAGAAAGAACTTACGGATATTTTTTAACATATGCAGAAACTAAAAAGCAAAATTTAAATAAAATTTTGAGATTGATAAAAAAGGAATTCAAAAAATTAAGAGAAAAAAAGATTACTCCAAATGAATTAAAAAGAACAAAAAATATGGTAATAGCTGAAAATCTGTTTTCTTTTGAACGTCCGATTAGTGGTTCGATTAGATTTGTAAACGATGAGATGATACTTGGGAATGTAAATAAAATAAAATCATATATGAAAAAGGTAGACTCCGTGACAGCTAAAGATATTCTAGAAGTAGCAAATAAATATTTTGATGAAGAAAAATTTGCAACAGCAATTATTAGACCTAGATAATATTTTTAAATCCTTGTACACAAAATAAAATCTTATTGGGCGGGTAGCTCAGTCTGGTTAGAGCGCTAGTCTTATAAAATGGCGTTTAGTCATTTTTTGTGGCTACGTTCTGTAGAAACTAGTGGTCGAGAGTTCAAATCTCTCCTCGCCCATCACTTATTTTTTAGAAACAAAATCATTATTCTTTATATAAAATCTTAATAATTTTTCCTGACCTCTAGAAAGACCGATTCTGGTTGTATTAACAATTTCAAATTTCTCATTAGAATCTTTTATGAATAAATTACTTTTTGTTAAGTCTAGACAATTATGTTTTTTTTCAATACCCAAAGCTTTAGTTAATTTACCAGGTCCGTTAGTAAGATTTTTAATATCTTTTAATTTTCTTCTCCTTTTCATTATTTCAATTCCTTTTAAAGGTTCCAAAGCTCTTATTAAAACAGCTCCAGGTATACCTTTTTTCTCAGTAACAACATTAAACATCCAATAATTCCCATAAGTAAAATAAACATAAGCAGTTCCAGGTTTCTTATACATTATTATATTTCTTTTTGTAATTTTACAATAAGCATGAGAAGCAGGATCATCCTTTCCAAAATAAGCTTCAGTTTCAACTATCTTTCCTTTGCATTTCCTATGAATTAGAATTTTTCCTAACAATTCTTTAGCAACAATTTTTGTGTTTCTTGAATAAAATTTTCTTGAAAGTTTCATAAAAATTGTTCGGTGGAAACCTTAAAAAATCTATTGCTTTTAAATCCAATTTTTCACTCTTTATTAATTAAGGTGAAAAAATATGAAAAAACTATTAAGTTTGGCTTTAATTTGTTTGACACTAATTACGCCTATAACTTTGGCAGAGCCCTTAGAAACAACACCAGAGCCAGCAATACCACCAATTGCAGTAGAAGCAAGACATTATACAGGAACTGTAAAAATGCACTATGATAGTAATTTAGAAAAAGGAACTGCTGAGGTTTGGGTAGAAAAATTAGTTAATACAAATTTATTTAGGATTAAATTCGCTTTCTGTATAAAATCAGATAACATAGGAGTATGTGGAGTAAGTTCATGGAGTTCTTGGTTTGAAGGTGAAGATCATAATGGAAACTGGAAAATAGATTTTAAAGAAACTTATAATTATGGGAAATTCAATCTTCATGCAGTATTCGGTGAAAAAAACGGCAATATGCAGATAAAATCTCCATATGCTGTCTTTAAAATGACCCTAAAACAGTGACCTTTTTCTTTTCTTCTTCCTTTTTAGTTAATTTTTTATATATTGTAAGTTTTAATGTTTCTTAAGGGCCGGTGGTCTAGTGGTTATGACGCCACGCTTACACCGTGGAGGTCGCAGGTTCGATCCCTGCCCGGCCCATTTTCTGGGCCTGTAGATCAATTGGTAGATCGCCACCTTGGCATGGTGGAGGTTTCGGGTTCGAGTCCCGACGGGTCCATTTATTATCTAAATACTCTAAAAATTATTTATGAAAAAGAAGATTTTTTTACAAATAATATCCTCGTTAATCATTTTTTTAATAATTTTTGCAGGTTGGTTCTATCTTGAGTTTATATTTCGTGTTTCTCAAGTACCATTTGATTTTAATATTTACATAGAGCCAAATGAAGGAATAGTGACCCAAGAAAAAACTATAACATCTTCAGTAATAGTTTTTTCTGATTCTGAAGATTCTGAAGAAGTTGAAATATATGTTTCAAATTGTCCAAAAAACACAAAATGTTTTTTATCAATAGATAATGCTACTCCGACTTATACTTCCGAATTAATTATTACACCTTCAAAATCAACACCCCCGGGTACTTATCCAATAAATATTTTTGCAGTTGGTGTAGGCATTAGAAAAAATTCAATTTATTACTTGACTGTTGAGCCTTTTGAATGTGTTTGTACGAACTGGATTAATAAGGGTTGTGGAGGACCTTGTACTTCTCAGATGTATATGACTAGAAGCTGTGAGCCAAAAGATTGTGATGCAGAATCTAGATGTGCTTATAATAGTTCTTGTATAAAAGATTTTTCCATAGAATCAATACCTACTTATAGTGAGGTTACTAATCAAGAAGCCTCTTTTGTAATTAATATAAGTTCAAATAACAAGTTTTCAGGTTTAGTTTATTTATTTGATTCAGGTTGCCCCATTGGTTCTATATGTTCCTATTCAATAAACCCAGTTAATATTCCATCAGAAGGTTTTGCGACTTCTTTGTTATCTATTCAAACTGCATTATCTACAGTAATAGGTAATTTCACAATAAAAACAACAGGTATTAGTAATACTATAACCCAATCAACAGATTCAACAATAACAATTGATTAATTATGCAATCAAAATAACTTCTATACCACCAGCAATTACTATCAATACTATGGATAATAACAAGAATATCAAAGAATCATTCATCGCAGTTTCTAATTTCTTCTTATTATCCAAATTTACAGAAACTATACCACCAGCTACTGAAGCTAAGAAATAAGCTTCAATCTCAGGTAACAAGAAAGGAAATATGAAAAAAACATTTTGAACAAAGTTTAGAGGATCCATCATATAAAGTGAAACTTTCAATATGTTGCCCCACATCACTCCAAGTATAGATGAGTTCCAAGTTAAAAGAAACATTGAACCAGAACCATAAAACAAAGATAATATGAAAAAGAACAAAACTAATCCAAGATTGTTTAAAATTATTTCAAAAAATAGTTGAGACTGTCCTGTAAAATATCCTGTAGAAAATTTGTTTAACTGTTCGCTGAAAATAGAACTAGAAATATAATCTGGTAAAAATGCATTAAACACAGCAAATGCAATAGTCATGCCAAAGAACAAATAAAAATAAACTTCGATGATTTTTTCATGTCTTCTTAATATGCTTTTCTGTTGTTTTTCACTTTTAATCAATTTAACAATTAAAGGTGCTGCTGCTAATGTTGTTAAAAAAATTGCAGGGAACGAAGGATCTGTTCTAAAAATAAGAGAAGCAAATATTATTCCCAAACTTGCAAAGAGAAAGCCCAATATTATTCCATACCAAGGTTTTTTTTGAATTAAATTAGCTCTCAAAAGCTTGTCAATCATGATTAGAGTATAGATAA
>JABAOH010148368.1_pt6 | contig 19311 bp, 22 predicted proteins | sample 7062181 | NCBI WGS metagenome assembly JABAOH01 (sample SAMN14538630, study PRJNA623070) | marine sediment metagenome | biome: marine biome [ENVO:00000428]; feature: marine pelagic biome [ENVO:01000023]; material: deep marine sediment [ENVO:00002113]; isolation source: pool of 5 deep marine... | reverse complement strand
TCGATCGTGCAGAACCGGGCTCCGGCGAAGTCTTCCACACTGGACGTCTCATCGAAGCCGTCCGATACCTTGGCCATGACGCCCTGGCCGTCGTAGAAGGTCGTCGGCCCGTAATCGCCCCATTGGACGTCACGGGTCTGGGTGAACGTCGTGTTGCGTATCAGCACGTCCACTTCGCCGGTCTGAAGCACGGTGCCCCGATCGGCCGCCTCGGTGGGACGGAACTGCACGGCACTGGCGTCGCCGAGCNNTCGCCGAGCACGGCCGCAGCTATTGCCCGGCAGTAGTCGACGTCGAAGCCGCTGAAGCTGCCGTCGGGCTCCTGGAACCCGAAGCCGGGCACGGTGTTGTTGACCCCGCAGATCAGCTCGCCCCTGGCCTGCACGGCGTCGAGAATTGCTCCCTCGGCCTGGGCGACTTCGCCGGTCGTCTCTTCCGGCGCAGGTGCCGCCGTCGTTTCGGTGGGTTCCTCGCCGGCCGCCGTCGTCGTGGTTTCTGCCGTGTCGCCACAGGCAGCGGCCACGAGAACCAGCACCGCCAACAGGGCCAGAAGTCTCTTGGTCATGCCATTCCTCCCATTTGTTCGCCGGGATTTGCGGCCGGGGGCCGCCAAGCTGCCGACAAGCTAGTTGTCGGGAGACGCCGATTACAAACGGTCACCTGACGCGGATGGAAGCTCCAGGAAGGCCGGCAGGTCTTCCTTCAGACGCCCTGGGCGTGTATGACGACCCGGCGTTCGCGGGCCTGGTCGAGTTCGGCAAAGAGGATCCGCTGGAAGCGCCCCAGGAGGACCTCCCCCTCCACCACCGGGATCGTGACCGAGACGGTTCCGACGAGAAGCTGGCGGACGTGAGCCGGGCCGTTGATGTACTCGTCTTCTTGGAGGTTCTCGGTACGCAACTCGTGGTCGTCGTGCTCGTAATAGCGGTCGATGGGCACCGTCTCCTCGATGGTGCGTCGGAAATCGTTGAGGAACCCGGTCTCGGACTCATTCACGACGACGGTCGTGGTGGTGTGGGGCGTGGAGACGGTGACCTGACCGTGGCGGACCCCGGAGCGGCCGACGGTCTCCCTGGCCAGCTCGGTGAGGTCCCAGAACTCGTTGCGCGCCGATGTGTCGAAGTGCACCACCTCGGTCAGGATGGGCGGATTGGTGGAGTGAGCCAAGGTGGTCAACCGTCCCTCGGGACGGCGCGTCGCCCGGCGAAAAGAGGTTTGTTCAGTCAAAGCGAAGACCTTCAAGCGGTGACGGCGGCAGGTTAGTCGAGGCTTTGCCGAAGCCGGGCTTCATCGGGACTGGTCGTCGAGCCTGAGGGGCGACGGTCCGGGCTCCGTTCGCTAGCGTCGGTCGGAGCCGGTGGTGCGCCCCGGGAGGGGGCCGGCGTGGACTCGCTGAGTGAGCCTTCTTGTGCACATAGCGTTCTTGAATCCCCAAGGGAACTTCGACCCATCCGACACCGGGTGGACCGAGCATCCGGACTTCGGCGGACAGTTGGTGTACGTCAAGGAGACCGCGTTGGCCCTGGGCGGGGCCGGTTACCGGGTCGACATCCTGACCCGCTTGATCGTCGATCCCGCCTGGGCGGCGTTTGCCGGGGACACCGACGGTTACCCCGAGCAGCCCCGGGTGCGGATCCTCCGCTTCCCTTGCGGGCCGCCGGGCTTCCTCCCCAAGGAGCAGCTCTGGCCCCACCTCGAGGAGTGGGTGGACCGGATCCTCGAGTACTACGACCGGACCGCAGATTTCCCTGAGGTCATCACCGGGCACTACGCCGATGGAGGGTTGGCGGCTGCCCTCATCGGGGCGCGCCGGGGCATACCTTATACGTTCACCGGACACAGCCTCGGCGCCCAGAAGATGGACAAGCTGATCGAGGGACGAGAGGACTTCCCGGAGGTCGTCCGCCGCTACCAATTCGACCGCCGGCTCGCCGCGGAGCGCATCGCAGTGGAGGGGGCGAGCCGCATCATCGTCAGCACCCGCCAGGAGCGATTCCACCAGTACGGGCACCGTCTCTACCGGGGAGCCGTGGACCCCCGCGACGATCGCAAATTCGCGGTGGTCCCGCCCGGAGTCAACCTCGAGGTCTTTGCGGCCGACCGGGAGAGTCCGGTGGAGGGGGAGGTGGCTGCCCGGGTGGAAGCGGCGCTGGAACGGGACGTACCGGCCGACCGCCACGTCCTGCCCCTGGTCGTCTGCTCGAGCCGTCTCGACCGGAAGAAGAATCACCTGGGACTGGTGGGAGCCTGGGTGGTCAGCGACGAGCTGCGCCGGTCGGCCAACCTGGCCATCGTGGTGCGGGGGTCATCGGACCCACTGCGACGCTGGAGAGAGGACTTCCAGGGCGAGGAGCAGGCCATCCTTCGCGACATCGTCGAGCTCATGGACTCGGCGGATCTGAGCGGCTGCGTCACGGCGTTCGAGCTCACCGGTCAGGACGAACTGGCCGCCTGCTACCGCCACCTGGCCCGCCACCGGCGCGGCATCTTTGCCCTCACTGCCACCTTCGAGCCGTTCGGCCTCGGCCCTCTCGAGGCCATGGCGTCCGGGCTTCCGGCGGTGGTGACCCAAAACGGCGGACCCAGCGAGAGCCTCAGGGACGAAGAGGGGCAATACGGGCTCCTGGTGGATCCGGATGACCCGGATTCGGTCGCCGCCGCGCTCACCCGGCTGGCCGGCGATGACGACCTGTGGCGGGCCATGCAGGGCGCCGGAAGTCGCCGAATAACAGACCGTTACACCTGGACACGAACCGCGGCAGGCTATATGGGCGTGTTCGAGGAGCTCGCCCATGACGTCGGCCCACCGGAGGTGGGCCTCCGGCCTCCGAACGGTGAGGGCGGTGTGGAATGGCTGGAGAAGCTCTATTTTGGCGACGGGGCCGGTGCCGGGAACGGCCGGCGAGGTGAGGCATGATCGGAGACAAACTCGTCATCGAGCCCAAGCACCGGCGAGCCGCAGCGCAGATCGTCCGGCTGATCGAACCGAGGATCGCCGACGGCTCCGGGGTCTTGACGTTGACCGTGGCCGGCGAGTCGGGCAGCGGGAAATCCGAGACAGCCCAGGCGCTGTCGGATCGGTTGACCGAGGATGGCATCAGCACCGTCGTCCTTCAGCAGGACGACTACTTCATCCTGCCGCCGAAGAGCAACCATCGAGCCCGAATGGAAGACATCGGCTGGGTTGGGCCGGGCGAGGTCCGATTGGATCTCCTGGACGCTCACCTGGAGGCGGCGCTCTCGGGGGCCGAGGAGATCTCCAAGCCCCTGGTGATCTACGACGACGATCGGATCGTCGAGGAAACCGTCTCGCTGGACGGGGTGCGCGTCGTCATCGCCGAGGGCACGTACACAACGGCGCTCGACCACGCCCACGTCCGTGTCTTCATCGACCTCACCTTTCACCAGACCAAGAGGGCGCGACTGGAGCGGGCCCGAGAGGAGCAGGACACTTTCCTGGAGGAGGTCCTCGAGATCGAGCACCGGATCATCTCGGGCCACAAGGGGCGGGCCGACCTGATCATCGACTCCGGGTTCGAAGTGCGCTCCGTGTGAGGCGCTTCGGTCAGTCGGCAACGAGCCCGTCGAACAGGAGCCCCAGCATGGTGTCGCCGACCGTGTGGAAGTCGGCTTTGGGCTCCGGGCTGCGCAAGAGCTGGCGGGCGGCCGCCATCACCAGGGCGTTGACCAACTCGGCGGTGGCATCCGGGGAGACATCGCGGAACTCACCGGTGTCGGCGCCCCGGACGCAGGTCTGGCGAATGGCTTCGGTGAGCCGGCGATGGACGGCGGCGATGGCCGCCTGGGCGCGGGGCGACAGACTGGCGCCTTCCCGCATCAGCAGGGTCCCGAGGTTGTCCTGGTTGGACACGAACTCGAGGTGTCGCAACAGGAGCTCGCCGAGCCGTTCCCGGGCGGTCAAGCCCTCGGGGAGTCCGTCGACGATGCCGTCGACGACGGCCGGGAGCGTCTCCTCCACCAAGGTGATCAGCACGGCTTCCTTGTCCGGGAAATACTCGTACAGCGTCGTGCGTCCGATTCCGACTTCGGCGGCGATATCGGCCAGCGAGGTGGCTCCGTAGCCCTGCTCCAGGAACAATTCGGCGGCTGCGTCGAGCACCTGGCGCCTGGTCAGGGTCTTGTGAGCGGTGATGCTTTCGGCACGAATCCGTGGCATGGGATGTGGGCCGAGTCTACCGAGCCGGACCGAATCGACGGCGGGCCGCCAACTACCATCGGCCGGGAGGTCATCCGATGCCGGCAGACATCATCGTCGGCGCCCAGTGGGGAGACGAGGGCAAGGGCAAGATCACCGACCTCCTCTCCGAAAAGGCCGACGTCGTCGTCCGCTACCAGGGCGGCAACAACGCCGGGCACACCGTGGTGGTCGGCCGCGATCACTTCGCGCTCACGCTGATTCCCAGCGGAGTGCTCTATCCGCAGGTGACTCCCGTGATCGGGAATGGATGCGTCGTCGACCCGGGGGTACTGCTCGCCGAGATGGATTCCTTGGCGGAGCGAGGCGTGGATGCCTCGCGGCTGCGAGTGTCGGCCAACGCCCACCTGATCATGCCCTACCACCGCAGGCTGGACTCGGTGATGGAGCGGTACCTGGGTCGACAACAAATCGGCACTACTCGCAAGGGCATCGGTCCCGCCTACGCCGACAAGGTCGGTCGTCAGGGAATCCGGGTCCAGGACTTGTTCGATCCCAAGATCTTTCGCAACAAGCTCGACGCCGCCCTCAAAGAGAAGAACAAGGTCCTGACCAAGGTGTACAACCAGCTTCCGATGGAGGCCGAGCCCATCGTTGAGGAGTATCTCGGCTACGCCGATCGCCTCCTCGATCACGTCACCGACACTTCACTGCTGATCTGGCGGGCCGTTCGGGAGGGCCAGAATGTCCTTTTCGAGGGGGCCCAGGGGACGCTGCTNNAGGGCTGATCGGTACCGGAATCGGGCCGGGCGACATCGATCGAGTCATCGGAGTAACCAAGGCGTACATCTCGCGGGTGGGCAGCGGTCCGTTCCCGACCGAGCTGTCCGATGAGGTCGGCGACAGGATGGTGACCGTCGGCGGCGAGTTCGGGACGGTCACCGGCCGCCGCCGCAGATGCGGCTGGCTCGATGCGGTGGCGCTGCAATATGCGGTGCGAGTGAACGGCCTCACCGAGATCGCCCTCACCAAGCTCGACGTTCTCTCCGAGTTCCCCGTCCTCAGGGTGGCCGTCGCCTACGACTCGCTGGGAGAGCGCTACGACGACTTCCCCAGACAGCAGAGGGTGCTCTACAACTGTCAGCCCGTCTATGAGGAGCTCCCCGGATGGGAGCAAGACCTCTCGACGGTACGCAGCTTCGAGGATCTGCCCAAGCAGGCGCAGCAGTACGTGGAGCAGGTCGAGCAGCGCGCCGGCGTGCCGGTGACGATGGTGTCAGTCGGGGCCGAGCGGGATGCCACGCTGGTGCGCACGTGATCCCTCGCTATGCCCTGCCGAAGATGGCCGCTGTATGGAGCGAGGAGCGCAAGCTGACCCTCTGGCACGAGATCGAGGCCCTGGTCCTCGAGGCCTGGGCCGAGCTGGAAATCGCTCCTATCGAGGCGGCCACCGCGGTGCGGAGGGCATCCGTGGACGTGGACACCTGGCGGGCCCGGGAGCAGGAGACCGGTCACGAACTGGCCGCCTTCGTTGACGTGCTGGCCGAGGCCGCCGGTTCTCAAGGCCGGTGGGCCCACTACGGCCTCACCTCCAGCGACGTCATGGATACCGCATTGGCCGTCCAGCTGCGCGACGCCACCGATCTGCTGATGGGCAAAGCGAGCACTCTGTTCGAGACGCTCAAGCGGCGGGCCATCGAGCACCGGAATACGGTCATGGTGGGCCGGACCCACGGCGTGTGGGCCGAGCCGACGACGTTCGGGGTGAAGCTGGCGGGCTGGGCGTTCGAGATCGCCCGGGCTCACGAGCGCCTCAACCGGGCCCGCGCCACGGTGGCGGTCGGCAAGATCAGCGGAGCGGTGGGAACCTATGCCAACGTGCCTCCGTCCGTCGAAGAGCGCGTCTGCGCCGCTCTGGGACTGGCCGCCGATCCGGCATCCACCCAGGTCGTGAGCCGGGACCGTCATGCCGAATACCTGGCAACGCTGGCTCTGATCGGAGCCTCGCTCGAGCGCTTTGCCACTGAGATCCGCCACCTGCAGCGCTCGGAGGCGGCCGAGGTCCGCGAGGCGTTCGCCGAGCGGCAAAAAGGGTCGTCGGCCATGCCGCACAAGCGCAACCCGATCCTGTCCGAGAACGTCACCGGCCTGGCCCGGCTGCTCCGGGGCTATGCGCTGGCGGGGTTCGAGGACGTGGCGCTCTGGGGCGAGCGTGACATCAGTCACTCCTCCGTGGAGCGGGTGGCGCTGCCCGATGCCTCGTACGTGCTCGATTTCGCCCTGACCCGCATGGCCGCGATCGTCGGAGAGCTCATCGTCGATTCGGAGCGCATGCTGGCCAACCTGGCCGCCACGAGGGGCTTGGTGTTCAGCGAAGCCGTGCTGCTGGCCCTCGTCGAAGAAGGTCTCTCGCGTGATCAGGCTTATCGGCTCGTGCAGCGCAATGCACTCCAGGCTCTCGATGAAGGCATGCACCTGGGCGATGCGCTGGAAGCCGACTCCGACATCCCGCTCGATCCCAAGGTGATCGAGGCCGCCTTCGATCCCCATCGGGCCGTGGACAACGTCGGGGTCATCTTCGAGCGTCTGGAGCAGGTCGAACTGGGCTGAGCCCCACGCCGGCTCAGGTCAGATGCTTCACAAACCACGTGTGGACCGGCGCCAGCCTCTCGAGCCGGTCGGCACACCAGCCCACGAAGCGAGGGGTCTCGTACACCTTGGGGACGTCGTGCTCCGACCAGACGTGGAACCCGGCATGGCGCAGCAGCTCTGCCCGGGGATGGTCTGTGGGGTAGCCCTTGGGAAGGCTGCGGTACTTGGGCTCGCTGATCCCCGATCTTCGTCCCTTGGTGATCAGGGTCACGGCCCTTGCCAGGGCCGCGCCCGACCGTGAATCGTCGACGGCGGCCCGGTACCGCTCCAGGCTCTCCTTCTCGAGTCCATGCATTCCCGCCCCGAAGCCGATGCGATCGGGATGAAGGCCCATCCAGAAGCCCGGTGCCCGCATGCGGTCGCCTCCCTCCCAGAAGGTGAATGCCAGGTGGGTCTTGTAGGGGGTCTTGTCCTTGGAGAACCTGGTATCGCGATTGATCCGCATGATCGAGCCGTTGACCCGAGGATCGGCGACGAGGTGTTTGGAGATTCGCCGGTGCAGCTGTCCGCCCAGGGCGTCTACGAAGGTCTTGGCCGGCTCGAGCAGCGCCTCTTCGTAGACGGGACGGTGCTCCTCGAAGTAGATCCGGGTGTTGTCGGCGGCGAGGCCCTCGAGAAAATCCAAGCCTTCGGCCGGGAAGCCGCGGAAGGTGTCGGTCATCTCCCTCTCCTTATGGTTCGGCTCGAGCCTACGTTGCCCAAACGGCCCCGGGAAGGGGGTGGGGGGCAAAGCATGAGCCGCGCCTCAGATACGACCCCCGGACCGGGCCCTTTTCGGATCGACCTGCTCGGCGGCGAGCACCCCCTCCACCGATAGCGACAGGGCCGCCATGCCCTCGACGTTCTCCGGATGGAGGAGAAAGTCCAGCTCGACGGTGTTCTCGTCCAGCACCTTGAACCGGACGTCCGAAGCAGCCTGGTCGAGACGGCCGGCAATGTCGACGATGCCGGCCACGTTGGCTCCTCGCCGCATCGTGACGGCAAACGGGACGCACTCCCGGATCAGCCGGTTCTGGATGTAGCGCTCGATGAGTGCCAGTCCGTACAGCACGACCAGGCCGATGACCGTGGCGGAAACGGCGGCCATCAGTTCCCCGGCCCCGGCGGCCAGGCCGATTGCGGCCACGGCCCACAGGCCGGCGGCGGTGGTCAGACCTCTCACCGAGGCGCCCTGGCGGAAGATGGCTCCGGCTCCGAGGAACCCTACCCCGGTGACTACCTGGGCGGCGATGCGCGAGCGATCCTCGGCGCCGAATCCGTCGATGGACAGCAGGGCAAACAGGGCCGCCCCGAGCCCGACCAGCATGTGAGTACGCAGCCCGGCAGCCTTTTGGTGAGCCTCCCTCTCGAAGCCGATCAGTCCGGAGAGGGCGGCGGCGAGGATCAAGCGGATCACCCAGTCGGCCAGATCGAGTTCCATCAGATCAGCCTATCCGCCCAATCGGCCCGGAGGAGGACACGAGGGACTAGAACTGGCACGGCAATGGCCGACGTCGTCATCTACATACACGGGGTGGTGGGACGCACCACCGGGCCCCACCAGCGTGACTACGCCAGGATCCGCAAGGGTCTGGTGAAGGCGGGCGTGCCCTTGCCGCCCCTTGAGGACAGCGTTCTCGTCGAGTGGGGGTGGCCGACGCCCGAGGCGGTCGAGACCGGTGATCTGGCTCTGGCCCAGGAACGGTTGAGCCTGGCCCTCGCCCAGGCGCCCACCGGCGACCGCTTGACTCGGTTGCTGGTGAGGCCCTTGAGGGAATTGGTGCAGTTCGGTTGGGCCGACATCGTCTACTACGCATCCCCGGAAGGGGAGTACGCAGCCCGCCACGACGCCTGGACCCAGATCTTGGAGCGGGTGCCGGTCGAAGAATCGGTGGACCTGACCATCGTCAGCTTCAGCCTGGGATCCCTGCTCGCCCACGATTTCCTCTTCTACCTGTTCAGCGGGAGACGGGACCAGGAGCGCACCGCGGTGTGCGGCTCCGCCGAGGATTGGTCTCTGGCCGAGGCCAACTGGCGACTCCGGCGGCTGGTGACGATGGGCTCGCCGCTCGGTCCACTATTGGTGCGCATGCCGGGATTCGTACAGCGGTTGGCCCACCAACCGGCGCCCTGGCTCGATCCCACCGACATCGGGCTCGGAGTCCAGGCCCATTCGGGGGCCCTACCCCTGTGGCTGAACGTGTGGGATCGCCACGACATCGTTTCTTATCCGGTGTCCGGCATCTACGGAGGCGGCGATCGGATCCGCGACCTCTATCCAGACATCAGTGACTGGCCGCCCAAAGCGCACACCCGGTACTGGAAATCTCGAAAGGTTCACAGGGCGCTGGCCCGGTTCTGGGACGCTTGACGCCTCCCGTGGCAATTCGAGGCCCCCGCTACCCTGCCCCCGATGGATCAGCAAGCCCAGGCGCTGCCGGCCTGCTACCGCCACCCCGATCGGCCTACCCGGGTTTCATGCTCGGAATGCGGTAAGCCGATCTGCCCTGATTGCACAGTCGATGCCGCCGTGGGTCAGAAGTGCCCGGAGTGCGCCGCCCCGGTCGGCCGCGCCCAGACCGTAGAAGTCCGCCAGACGTGGCGGGTCAACTTCGGTACGGCTCCGGTGACGCTGGCGATCATCGTCGCCAACGTAGCGCTCTTCCTCTTGGCCAGGGCGTCTCTGGAAGCCGATCGCTGGCTGGTAAACAACCTGGCTCAGGTGAAGCCGCTGGTCGCCGACGGCGACTGGTATCGGGTGGTGACCGCATCCTTTCTCCATGCCAGCGTGTTCCACCTGGGGATCAACATGTACATCCTGTACCTGCTCGGGCCCCGGCTGGAGCGCCAGGTGGGAAGCCTGGCCTTCACCGCCCTGTACTTCGCATCGGCGGCGGCCGGCGGTGCCATGTCCCAGCTGACCGGCGATGCCTTCACCGCCTCCGGCTTTGCCGTTGTCAGCCTGGGAGCCTCGGGCGCCATCTTCGGCCTGTTCGGGGCCTGGTTTTCAGCCTCCTACCGCCATCGGCACACCCCGGCCGGCCGAATGATGTTCAACCAGCTGGCGGTGCTGCTCGTCATCAACGCCCTCTTCCCGCTGATCGTCCCCAACATCGACTGGCGGGCGCACCTGGGCGGCTTCATCGCCGGGGTTGCCATCCACCAGCTCTGGACCCGGCTGATTCCCGGGCGCCAGGACGCCGGTCTGCAGAGGGCTGGCCTGGCGGGCGTGGTGGGACTGCTGTCGATCCTGATGGTGGTCGTTTTCTAGCGGCGGGCGGGACCGTCTGCCCGTCGACCGGCCGTCCCCGGAACACACGACGTCATGGCTGTCCACGACCGCGGCGCCGGCCGGCCGGGGCCTATTCGCTCTCCGATGGCCCGTGCGGGTGCCGGGTCCGCTCGTAGTGGACGTGGCGGCGCGGCCCCCGATGATGAGGATCGTCCAGCACAAACGAGCCGTCCTCCAGGTGGAGCACGGCGACGTCGTAGGCCGCCGATATTCGATCCGGGGTGAGCACCGCCTCCGAAGGTCCTTCGGCCGCCACTCTGCCGTCGAGCAGCAGGACGTGGTCCGCCTCTCCGGCCTCGGCCAGGTCGTGGGTGGTGATCACCACCGTATGGCCCTTTTCCAGCTCTTCGAACACGGCGGCTTCGATCAGCTCGCGTGACACCAAGTCGAGCCCGGTCACCGGCTCGTCGAGCAGGAGCAGTTCTGCTGCCTGGCACAGTCCCTGGGCGACGAACGTGCGCTGGCGCTGACCGGCGGACAGCTCCCACAGGTGGAGATTGGCCAGATCGCCGATCTCGAGGCGCGCCAGGGCTTCCTCCACTGCAGCCCGATCGCTGGGGCGAAATCGCCCGAAGGAACCCAGCTCGGCGAAGCGGCCCATACCCACGACGTCGCGTACGGTGACCGGCATCACCTCGTTCACGCTGGTCGCCTGGAGTACGTAAGCGATTCGCCTCCTGGCCTTGTGCGGGGGACGGCCGAATACCTCGAGGTGGCCGGAGCGTGGCTCGATCAGGCCGGCCAGCGAGTTCAGGACGGTGGATTTCCCCGAACCGTTGGGGCCGATGAGCGCGGTCAGCCGGCCGGCCGGAATGAAAAAACTGGAGGGGGCCAGGGCGATCCGATGGTCGTAGGCCAGCGACACATCGACGGCCCGGGCCGCTAGTGGGTCCGGCACCGGGAGCACCGCCCTTCCAGGTCCAAACTGTGTCCGGTGATCTCGAAGCCGGCGGCCCGCCCGGCCGCCTCGGCCACCTCCCGCACCCGGTCTTCGAGTTCGGGGGTCAGGTCGATGTCCTCGGCGGCCCCGCATTGCACGCACACCAGATGGTGATGGTGGCCCAGCAGCCACTCGGCCAGCTCGTAGGTGGCGATGCCGTCGGCATCGTGGGACCGGGTGACCACGCCGGCTTCGTCGAGCACGGACACCGTCCGGTAGAGAGAGGAGAGGGGAACCGAGCCCTCCAGCCGGGCGTGGAGCTCGGAGGTCGACAGCGGCCCGCGGGCTCCGGCCAGGACCTCGATGGCGAGGCGCCGTCCCGGCGTGTAGCGGGTCTCGAGATCGTCGAGCCGGCCGGCGATCCGGCGGTCGATGTCGGCGGTTGACCCGGGCCCGTCCATGTCGTAGCGTAGGATAAGAATGATTCTCATTACCGTCAAGCCGATGAGAACACGCTTCCTGGCGGTGCTGGGCGCTCTGGTGGCGACGGCGGGAGCGGCATGTGGGCCGGGCGGGGCCGCCGACGGCCAAGGGGCTCCATTGGTGGTGGCCACGACTTCGATTCTCGGCGACGTGGCCGAACGGCTGGTGGGGGACCGGGGCACGGTGGAGACGCTGATGCCGGCCGGCGCCGATCCTCACTCCTTTCAGGCATCGGCCCGGCAAGCGGCCCGCATTCGCCAGGCCGATCTCGTGCTCACCAACGGACTCGGGCTGGAAGAAGGGCTGCAGGACGTGATCGATGCCGCCGAGGAGCAGGGCGCCAACGTGCTCGAGCTGGCGCCGCTGCTCGACCCCATTCCCTTGCGCGGCGGGGGCGGGGCCATGGACGATCTCGATCCCCACGTATGGCTGGACCCGGTGCGGATGGCCGAGGGGGCGGTCCTCATCGGAGAAGCCCTGGTCGGCGTCGATCGGGACCGGGCCGACGAATGGAGGCAAGCAGCCGGCGCCTACCAGCGCGAGGTACTGGCGCTCCACGACGAGCTGAAGGCGCTGGTGGAGAGGCTTCCGGCCGATCGCCGCAAGCTGGTGACCAGCCATGAAGCCCTCGGCTACCTGGCCGACCGCTACGGCTTCGAAATCGTAGGAGTGGTCGTCACCGGGGGGTCGACGATGGCTCGCCCCACCCCGTCCGACCTGGCCGATCTCGTCGCGACTCTCGAGCGGGAGGGGGTTTCCGCGATCTTCGTCGATGCATCTGAGGCGACCGGGCTGGCCGAGGCCATTGTCGCCGAGCTGGGGAGGCCGGTCGGCGTGGTAACGCTCTACACCGGGTCGCTGGGCGGCGAAGGCTCGGGGGCTCAAACTTACCTGGATATGCTCCGCCTCGACGTCGAGCGAATCGTCGAGGCACTGGAGGCCGCCGGGTAGCCGTGGAGTGGCTGTTCGAACCGTTCGAGCTGCAGCTCATGCAGCGGGCGCTGGCGGCCGGGCTTCTGGCCGTGGTCACCACCTCGATCGTCGGCACGTGGGTGGTGCTGCGGGGCTTGAGCTTCATGGGCGATGCTCTGGCTCACGGCGTGCTGCCCGGTATCGGGGTGGCCTTCCTGCTCGACGTCAACCTCTTGCTGGGGGCGGTGGCCGGGGCGGTGGTCATGGTCGCCGGCATCGGGCTGGTGCACGTGACGACGCGGCTCAAAGAAGACACCGCCATCGGGCTGCTGTTCGTAGGGATGCTGGCGCTCGGGGTCATCATCATCTCCCGGGCCGGCTCGGCGGTAGACCTGACCGCTTTCCTGTTTGGGGACGTGTTCGGCATCACATCCGGAGACCTGGTGCTGGTAGCAATCGCTGCGCTGGTGGTGGTGGTGACGGCATCGGCGTTCTACCGCCCGTTCCTGGTGCTGGCTTTCAACGAGCAAAAAGCCGAGGTGCTCGGCTTGCGGCCCAAGGTGGCGCACTTCGCGCTGCTGGGGCTGATCACGCTGGCGATCGTTGCCTCGTTCCAGGCCGTGGGCACACTGCTGGTGTTCGGTCTCCTGGTGGGCCCGCCGGCCACGGCGGCGCTGCTGGTGCGCCGCATGGTGCCGCTGCTGGTCACCGCGATTGGAGTCGGAGTGGTTGCCGTGGTCTCCGGGCTCCTGCTCAGCTTCCACCTGGACATCGCCGGTGGAGCCTCGATGTCGCTGATGAGCGTCGTGCTGTTCTTCGTGGCCCTGGCGCTGCGCCAGGGCAGGCGCCTGGCTGCTGCCCGCGCCCGGCCGACCTAGCCGGCGCTGGCCCGGTTTTGCAGGGCCCGGTAGCCCAGCAGCACCACAATTGCCCCGATGATGGATCCGAAGAGGCCGGCCCGTTCCAGCTCGAAGATCGATCCCGGGCCGATCAGGTTTCCCAGGAAGCCGCCGACGAACGATCCGGCCAGGCCCAGCACCAGAGTGCCGCCCAACCCGAAGGGATCGGGGCCGGGCAGAACGCCCCTGGCTACCGCTCCGGCGATAAGGCCGATGATGAGCCAGATAATGAGTCCCATGTCGGGGTGACACTAATCGCCCGGGTGCTTCCCAGCGCGGTGTGGCAGAATCCCCTCAATGGGTCATTCCTCGACACCCCGGGACGAGCGCCGCGCCCTGTACGCCGCGCCGTAGGGCCTGCCCTGCCTCTGCCGCCGTTCCGGCCCGTCCCAGGAGGTCAGCATGAGCGAGTTGCTGAAGCGCTACCAGGAGGTCGTTGCCCCCGTCCTCGGATTCGACACCGACCTGCACGTCGTTTCGGCCGAGGGGGCTTGGGTCACCGACGTCGAGGGAGAGGTTTACCTGGATTTCGTGTGCGGCATTGCGACCACCAATTTGGGCCATCGTCATCCCCACGTCCTGGCGGCGGTGCGGGAGCAGGTGGAGCGGCTCTGGCACGCCGGCGGCACTTTCCGTCACGAACCCCTCGTCGAGGCCGCCGAACGCCTCCGGGGGGTGACGCCCGAGGGCATTGACATGTTCCTGTTCATGAACTCGGGGGCCGAAGCGGTGGAGGCCGCCGTGAAGATGGCCCGCAAGCTCACCGGCCGTCAGGGCGTGATGGTGTTTCGAGGGGGATTCCACGGCCGCACCATGGGCGCGGTCTCCTACACGACGTCCAATGCCCGATACCGGCAGGGCTACCACCCGTTGGTCCCGTCGGTGTTCGTGGCCCCCTTTCCCCATCCGTTCCACTGGGGCATGGATCTGGACGTGGCTACGGATCTGTGCCTAGACGAGCTGGAGCGGATCTTCCGTCACGAGGTGACCCCCGGGGAAATCGCCTGCTTCCTGGTCGAGCCGCTCCAGGGTGAAGGGGGGTACTACCCGGCCGGCGAGCGGTTTCTGCGGCGGTTACGGGAGATGACCGCCGAGGCGGGGATCCTGCTCGTCCACGACGAGATCCAGACCGGCTTCGGACGAACCGGCGACTGGTTCGCCTCGCAGGTGTACGGGGTCGACCCCGACATCATCACGCTCGGCAAGGCCATCGCCAACGGTCTGCCGTTGTCGGCCGTGGGGGGCAACGCCGAGCTCATGAGGCAGTGGACGAAAGGCTCCCACGGCACGACGTTCGGCGGCAATCCGCTGGCCACCGCCGCCGCCCGAGCCACCGCCGAGGCCCTGGTCGACGTCATCCCCGGCGTCCCGGCCCTCTCCGAGCACGCCTTCCGGCGCCTCGGCGAGCTCGACCGGCGCCACCCCACGATCGGGGATGTGCGGGGGCTGGGGCTGATGATCGGCGTCGAGCTGGTCGACGACGAGGGTCGTGCAGATGCGGCCGCCTTCGACCACGTCCAGTCGTACGCGCTGGAAAACCGGCTCCTCCTTCATCCCTGCGGGCCGGATGGCAACGTCATCCGCTTCATCCCGCCGCTGATCATCGCCCCCGAGGACCTGGACCGGGGCATCGACATCGTCGACGCGGCGCTCACCGACTACGAGGCTCGATAGGTGGGAGAACGGGTCCTCATCCTGGGGGCGGCCGGCCGAGATTTCCACCATTTCAACGTGGTGTATCGGGACGATCCCTCGATCGAGGTCGTCGGTTTCACCGCCACCCAGATCCCCAACATCGAGGGCCGGGTCTACCCGCCAGAGTTGGCCGGAGACCGGTACCCGCAGGGGATCTCCATCTATTCCGAGGAGGAGCTNNNAACCGGGTGGTGTTCGCCTACTCCGACGTTCCCCACACCCACGTGATGCATCTGGCGGCCCGGGCCGTAGCCTCGGGCGCGGCACTGGAGGTCCCGGCCACGCCGCTGCTGGAATCGAGGCTCCCGGTGGTGGCGGTGACGGCGGTCCGCACCGGTGCCGGCAAGAGCCCCACCTCTCGCAAGGTGCGGGCGCTGCTGGCCGGACGGGGCCTCACGGTGGGAGTCGTGCGCCATCCGATGCCGTACGGAGACCTTCGCCGGCAGCGGGTGCAGCGGTTTGCCTCGTACGCCGATCTCGCCGAACAGGAGGCCACGATCGAAGAACGCGAGGAGTACGAGCCCCACCTCGAGGCGGGATCGGTGGTCTACGCCGGCGTCGATTACGAACCGATCCTCAGACTGGCCGAGGAGGAGAACGACGTGATCCTCTGGGACGGCGGCAACAACGACCTCCCGTTCTTCCGTCCCGACATCCACATCTGCGTCGTCGATCCGCACCGGGCCGGTCACGGTCTCTCCTATTGGCCGGGCGAAGCCAATCTGAGAAGGGCCGGGGTGATCATCATCAACAAGGTGGGGACCGCGCCTCCCGAAGGTGTGAGGGAGGTCGAGGCCAACATCGCCCACGTCAACCCCGGCGCCACGGTGATCAAGGCCGAGTCGCCCATAACCCTGGCCGACCCCCAGGCCGTGCGCGACAAGCGGGTACTCGTGATCGAGGATGGCCCCTCGGTCACCCACGGGGGAATGGCGTACGGTGCCGGCGCAGTGGTCGCCGAGCGCTATGGTGCCGCCGAGCTCATCGATCCCCGTCCGTATGCGGTCGGTTCGATTGCCGAGGTCTTCCGCACCTACCGCCACATCGGTCCGGTGTTGCCGGCCATGGGGTATGGGCCCGAGCAGATGGACGAGCTCAAGGGGACCATCGAAGCCGCCGCCCCCGAGGTGGTGCTCGTGGCGACCCCGGTCGACCTGACCAGGTTGCTCGACTTGGCGGTGCCTGCCATCCGGGCCCGCTACGAACTGGCCGAGGTGGGTAGCCCCACGCTGGCCGACGTCCTCTCCTCGATCGGCTGAGCGTCAGGTCCGGGCGCCGAGCGACCGGTACAGGTCGAGGTAGCGGCCCGCCGATGTTTCCCAGGACCAGTCGCGGGCCATGGCCGTCTCCTGGAGCCGCCGCCACCCCTCGGGTTGGGAGCGGAACAAGCGGACTGCCCGGCGTAAAGCGGCCGCCAACGCTTCGGTGGTGGGCTCGACGAACAAGAATCCGGTTCCTCTACCCTCCATGAGTGCTTCGTCTCCGGGGTCGAGCACGGAGTCCCTGAGGCCTCCGACGGCGTGGGCCACCGGGATCGTTCCGTAGCGCATGGCCTGCATCTGCACCAACCCGCACGGCTCGAACCGGCTGGGCAGCGCCACGAGATCGGCTCCGGCTATCAGCAAATGGGCCAGCCTCTTGTCCCAGCCGAGCCGTACTGCGACCCGCTCGGGGTACCGGGCCGCCATCTGCCGCATCGCTTCCTCGAGGGGCGGGTCGCCTTCACCGAGGGCGATGATCCGGATCCCGATGTCCTCCGGCTCCAGGGCGGTGACCAGGTCGATGCCTTTTTGGGCGGCGAAGCGCGAGACGACGGCGACGATGGGATCGTCATCGGGGCTGCTCAGGCCCAGTTCGGCGATGAGGGCGGTCCGAGCCGCGGCTTTGCCGGAGAGGTCGGCGGCCCGGTAGGGCATCGGGAGTTCGGCGTCGGTACCGGGATCCCACTCGATCACATCGATCCCGTTGAGGATGCCGAGAGGTGGGCTCGGTCGGGCACGGAGCAACTCGTCGACGCCGGCACCGAATGCCGGAGTGGTGATCTCGGCGGCGTAGCTGGGGCTCACCGTCGTCACCGCATCGGCTTCCAGGATTCCGGCACCGAGGAAGTTGAAGCGTTCTCCCCGAACCAGGTGCTCGAGCCCGGCGGGGACCTCCTTCAGCGGGAAGTCGCCCTGGTAGGCGAGGTTGTGGATCGTCAGTACGGTGGGCGTGCTTGCCCCGGCCCGGTGGAGATAGGTGGGCACCAAGGCGGCGTGCCAGTCGTGCACGTGGACCACGTCGACCGGGGGGCCGTCGGTCCGGGATGCGAGGTCGGCGACGGCCCGGCTGAAGAAGGCGAAGCGCTCGGCATCGTCACCGTAGGGGGTGCCGTCCTCGGCGTAGAGGGAGGGACGGTCGAAGTAGTCGGGGGCGTCCACGAAGGTGAGCTCGACGCCTTCTCTGACTCCGGTCGACAACAGCCGCGCACCCGGCGGGTCCTCCCCCGGCCGGGTCGCGTCGAGGAGGAGTTCCCCTTGGTCGGCGGCCCGCCGGGCTTCTCGACACATCGGGGCCACCACCTGGATCCCGACGTCCGCTCCTCCGACGTGGGCCAGGGCGTGGGGAAGGACGCCCACCACGGCGCCCAGGCCTCCGCTGGTGCACCAGGGCGCCAGTTCGGCCGCGGCGTGGAGAATCCTCACCCGCGGCCGCGCAGCTGAGGCCCGGCCGACTCGAAGCTGTGCCGGACCGGGTCGACCTCGTAGCGCCCCTCGAACTCCTTCATCAGAGACTGGGTGGCCGGGTCGTTGCGGAGCATGAACTCCATGTCGGCCGTGAAGGTGATCGGACCCTCAGCGGGAACCCGCGTCGCCTTGGGGAGTACGACGATGCCTCCTTCGCTGACGAATGGAAACCGGCTCCGGTCGGAGGCGGGATCGACGCCGATCTGGGACCCTTCTTCGATTCGGCAGTTCTTGTCGGCGAGCACCTTGTGCACTCGCGCTTCGGCGCCGATGTTGCAGCCGGCCAGGAGCACGGTTTCCTCGAGGGTGCTTCCTGAATGGATGAAGCAGTCGTAGCCGACGAGGACGCCTCGAAGCGACGCGTTGCCGATGATGCTTCCCTCGCAGATCAGGCTGTCCACGAGCTCGGTGGTCCGGTCTCCCGCTTCTCGCACGAAGCGGGCGGGTGGATAGTCGCGTTGAGCGGTGCGAATCCGCCACGCCCGGTTGTACAGATCCAATGCCGGCATCCGATCGCGCACCTCGGCATTGGCGGCGACATACCCGTCGACCGTGCCCACGTCACGCCAATACGGCTCGGCTCCCTCGGGCCGGCCGGGTAGAGCATTCTTGGCGAAGTCGTACATGAACACTCGCTCGCCCTCGCGTATGAGCCGGGGAATCACATCCCGGCCGAAATCCAGCGTGCTGTCCGGTTCCTCGAGCTCGGCCAGCAGGGCCCGCTGCAGAAGACCTGCCCGGAAGATGTAGTTGCCCATGCTGACCAGCGCATGCCCGGGCCGGTCGGGCATCTCCTTGGGTTGAGCCGGCTTCTCGTCGAAGCCGACGATGCGGCCCGACTGGTCGCATTCAAGGATTCCGAACTGGTGGGCCTCGGCGACCGGCACCGGGATCGCCGCCACGGTGACGTCGGCTCCGGTGTCGCGGTGGAAGCGGTCCATCTGGGAGATGTCGAAGAGATAGATGTGGTCGCCTCCGAAGACGGCGACGTGGGCCGGCCGGAAGTCGCGCACCAGGTTGAGGTTCTGGAGAACGCTGTCGGCCGTGCCCCGGTACCAATGCTCGCCCAATCGCATCTGAGCGGGAGAGACCTCGATGAACTCGTCTATCCCGGACAGGTGCCAGTTGCGACTCAGGTGCTGGATGAGGCTGCTGGCCATGTACTGGGTGAGAACGAAGATGCGCCGGTAGCCGGAGTTGACGAAGTTGGAGAGGGCGAAGTCGATGATCCGGTAGCGGCCTCCGAACGGAACGGCCGGCTTGGCCCGGTGCGACGTGAGCGGGGCCAGGCGAGACCCCTTGCCGCCCGCCATGATCATCGCGATGGTGTCCAGCACGAGCCCGTCTCCCTTCGCAACCATTGTCGCAGCGGCGGCGGCTGGGTACTACTCGGTTCGGCGGTGCGCCCAGGGAGGCGTGAAAAGACGGGTCGGTCGGTCCTGCGGCCGCCAAACGGGTGCCACGATTCCGGCCACTATGGCGGCGATCTGCAGCCAGTCGCCGAGCCGGGCGTAGAGCGTGGGGCCGGCCGTCCTCCACCGCAGCTCACCAAGCAACACCTCGGGCACGAAGAGGCTCGTGGTTTCGCTGAGCGACCCGTCGGCGTCGATGAGGGTCGACTTGCCGGTGATCGCTCC
>JABAOH010233030.1_pt1 | contig 19312 bp, 37 predicted proteins | sample 7062181 | NCBI WGS metagenome assembly JABAOH01 (sample SAMN14538630, study PRJNA623070) | marine sediment metagenome | biome: marine biome [ENVO:00000428]; feature: marine pelagic biome [ENVO:01000023]; material: deep marine sediment [ENVO:00002113]; isolation source: pool of 5 deep marine... | reverse complement strand
AAGTCTTGGGTTTCCTGTTCCTGCTGATGCAAAGCTTCACGTGCTTCAAGGGAGCGGCTATGGCAGCAGTAGTGGCAAGGATGTGTCTATCTACTGGAACGTAGGCAAAGACGTGCAGGAGCGTGAAGTGGCAGGCATGGACATCGAGGATATCAATGTCCTCGCAGGACTAGCAGAGGTGAAGGAATGACCACCACCATCGGCATCATCCTAGCAATCGCTGGCATCATCTGGGCGATCTGGTTGGCGAGCGGGTGGGCCGCGAGATGTATGACCTGGAGGCTCGACCGACGACGATCCGGCCGTGCGAGCGGAGAAAGCGCTATGAGGAAGAATCCTCCCAAGCCTAAGTACTGTAAGGGCTGTGGCATCGCTCTCAATCCCATGAAGCGACGCAACAAGCACATCCGAGAGTTCTGCTCGGCACAGTGCCATACCGCCTGGTGCCTCAGTCGCCAAGGCATGAAAGCTCTGAAGGACGTGGAGCTATGAGGCGCATCGAGTATCAAGCAGGACCGATCAAGGTTCTGGTGGACCTTCCGGAAGAGATCTTCCAGGAACTCAAGAAGGAAGTACCACAGAAGCTACGGCAAAGCATTGCGGTACTCGCAGTGCAGGCCCTGAACCACTGTCTGAGGAGAGAAAAGTGATCAAGCTACTACCCCTACTCATCGGCTGGCTGCTGCTCGTAGCCCTCCTGGTCTGTGCGGCTGGCGCACTCGTGATGGTCCTGTGGAACTGTGGCGCCACCGCTGCATTCGGTGCTCCCGAACTGGGCTACTGGCAGTCCACGTCTCTGCTCGGTCTGGTCGCCATCGTGGCCGGACTGATCAAGACGGAGGTCAAGGTCAACGCGAGCAAGTCATGAGGCCCATCGTACCGTTGGAAGATCAACTCGAAGACGATCCCACCATCGCTGATCTGATCGAACACAACAAGAAGGTCAAGACACGCTACGGAGCTTTGGTTCCGTGGGGCGGTGGTGGTCCAGGTTCCAAGTACCCTGCTACCAAGGAGAACGATGATGAGATGGAGTGAAGTCTACCACCAAGTGTTCGTGGATGACGAGTTCGTGGTGTTCGAAGTGAACGACCATGCGGACACGTTCTACCTCACACCAGCAGAGGCCATCAAGCTCGCCGAAGAGCTACAGGCCATGGCAGGGCGCGCGGCAATGCCTGCCATCACCGAGGACTTCGGAGACGAAGCTTTGAATGATGGTTTCTTCATCGACTCGGGCGACGACATTGCAATGGCACTGTCGGATGCCATCGAGCACGGAGTACTCGATGAGTAACGAAGTCATTCCCAACGAGGTCGATACGGGGAGGGGTTGACACCACCAACTGAGTGGTTATACTCGGAGTAACACCATGACAGATCAGCACGACGCCAACTGCTCCCCGGAAACGATTGCCTCGTTCTTCCGCATGATTCAGGACACGCACGAAGAGGAACAACGCATCCTCGAAAAGCGTGACAACCTCATGCGGATGCTCGCATTGGAGGCAGGTGCCACTTTCATGTACGAAGGACAGATCTACCAGGTCTGCGAGAGGCACAACAAGGCACGTGGAATGAAGGTCCCGTTCTTCAAGAAGCTGAAGGCGTGGCCAAAGTCTTGGCTCGACAAGGAAGCTCGGTCCAAGCGAGGACTTTCACAGGAAGAGGCGGCTCCTGTGGATGAATCAGCCCAGGTCGATGTGATGGTCGGACAGCGCGGGGACCGACCATCTTCCGACCCAATGCCACTGAACACAGTCGAGGCGGAAGCGTTGGACGCGGGGGCGACTCCAACTGCCGTAGTCATCGACTAACAGGGGAGGGGCTGTCGGAGTTGCCGGTCCCGTAGGGAAACCAACCGGCACTATTTCTATCCACAACCAACAGGAGAAGGACAACATGGAAAGGTTCATTCTAGCAGCACAGACGCTCCTGCAGCGTCACTACACCGAAGACGAGGCCCTAGAGCGGGCCAAGGCGCTTACCGAGCGGTGGCGCCTAGATGAGACTGAGGAGATGGATCCCGAGGCTCTCGTCATCTCATCGCTGGTCATGTCCATGGCAGAAGAGCCGTGGTGGGACAGTGAGGATGTGAAGGTTCGAGCCATCAACCAGCTCGAAAACGACACGCTCCTGCTGCCCAGCATGGAAGCTTTCGCAGCGGACGTCGAGGCTGCTCTGGGTCGCCCTCTGGGTGAAGACCAGACCGAGCGTGAGCAGACGCTCAACGCGAAGCGCTATCACATCCTGGCCGAGCTGAAGGGCGAGCCGCCGCCTCCTCCGAATCCGTTGGAGACAATGCTGGCCCTGCTTCAGGGAAGCATGGGCGAGCTGGGTGAGAACCTCCAGCAAGAGGAAACCTTCGACGACTTCGGCGCCCCCTCGGATGGTGAGCTGGAGGAGTTCGAGAATGAGGGTGGAGCCCTCAGTCAGGACGGATGACATGGGCTGCGATATCCACTTCTACGTGGAGAAGCGCCAGGAGGACGGCTCCTGGAAGCTGCTCTATCCCGAGAACATCAGCGTGTGTCGTGACGACTACGACGATGAGGTCTGGGAGAACGAGATCGAGCCCAACCTTCCGGAGAGCGTGATCGTCCACAAGGACTACAAGGAGTGGAGTGCTGCTCGTGGTGACGACTACTACGACAAGCTCTTCGCCAACGCGCTGTACGTCGGAAGGAACTACAACCTGTTCTCCATCCTGGCGAACGTTCGCAACGGGTACGGCTTTGCGGGCATCGACACCGGAGACGCCTTCAACTACATCGACGAGCCTCGTGGCATTCCGATGGATGCTTCTCCGGAGTATCGCTACGAGTGCAAGCATTGGGGTGTCGACGGACACTCTCATTCCTACTTCACGGTGCAGGAACTTCTGGACTTCGACTGGGACCAGACGACCAAGAACCGTGGTGTGGTCAACGCTGACGAGTACATCAAGTTCAGGGAACTCGGAAAGCCCGAGTCCTACTGCGGTGGCGTAAGCGGTCCGAACATCCGACACGTCGACAACGACGAGATGGACAAGTATCTCCAGTCCGAGGAGTACCAGATGGACTCCCTGGCAGCTGCCGATACGGGACATGCGCCCTTCGGTCGACACAAGGTCTTCACCAAGGTCGAGTGGGAAGAGTCGTATCGCTCTTGCGTACCAGGCTTCCTCAACAACACCATCCCTGCCCTGCAGGAGTTGGGTGACCCGAATGACGTCCGTATCGTCTTCTTCTTCGACAACTAAGAAGAAGCGGAGGAAGATTCCTCCGAACGCGTACGCCTCTCTACAGAAGGGGGAGGTGTACGCGTTTCAATCCTTCACCGCGACCAAGTTCATGAAGGATTCAGGTGTACCGTGTCTGAGAGACCCATCGAGAACATGTACGAACTCTTCATCTACCCCGGAAGGGAAGGCGACACCGTCAAGGCTCGCATCGACTGGGGAGACGGTCGTCGGGTGTACAAGCAAGCGAAGGACTTTCGCGAGCTGATGCTCGACTGCTACGCCGAGATTATGGCCCTCGAAGGGAAGCCAACGCTAGGCTTCTCTGGATTCGGAGGCCCGATCTGCTAACAGGAGGAACCCGTGACAGTATTCATCTATCGAAACCTGCACAAGCAGTGCTACTCCGTCCGTGACGAGAAGACTCGTCGGGTCGGATGGCATGGAGAGCATGTGTTGGTCAAGGACGCCATCTTCAAGGTGAGCGAGGCTGGGCGTCAGCGTGTGCTTCGTGAGAAGCGCAAGAACGTTCACGCAGGAGTACGTGGGCAGCTGGTCGCTGTGGACAACGAGACCATGGACGACGGTTACCCCGTCAACTACGAGGACCTGCTCTTCGAGAGTGGCTGGCTGAAGATTCGGTACAATCCCTATGAGGGTCCATCGTTCACCCAGGACGGTCTCCCGGTTCATCGAGCCAACGAGGTCGTACTCACGCCAAAGGGTGTCTATGCCCGTGGAGTTCAGTGATGTGGTATCGATTCTACTGTCATTCTGGTCCTGGACATCAGAGCATGTGGGAACAGTACCACTGGTTCGAGACACCACTCTCTGAAGAGGAGAAGGAACAGCTTTGGGAAGAGTTCTTCTACGAGCGTGACTATCCCATTGGTGGTGTCGAAGAGATCGAAGAGCTTCCTGAGAAGGAGCGAAAGCTTCAGGTCATGAAGTACCGAGCGATGCTCGAATCTGCTGAGATGATGCTGGAGGTACTCGGTGATGAGTGAGGAACGACTCGTACGATACGCCATTCGATTCCCGGATGGTCGATTCAGCAACGGTCCCCGCCGCCAAGCAGTCCCCTTCGAGAAGGCAAAGCTTTGGCGTATGCTTGGACACGTAAGTCTTCATCTCAGTGGAGGTGGAACAGGTCAGTATCCCGAGGGTACTGAGATCGTGGAGGTAGAGATCTCCACAACGTTCAAGCCAATCGTTACTACCGAGGAGCGCGAAGACGAAATCTACGAGCGTAGTGAGCGTCGTAGACTCTCACGTGAGAAGGCTTGGGCCAAGCGAGAGCTAGAGCGAGCCAAGGAACGTCTTGCTGAGGCTGAGCGGCGTGTTCGGAGGAATCGCTGATGAGTAAAGAAACTAAAATCGGACTTCTCATATCAGTGCCCATCTACTTTGGATGGCTGGGCATTGTGGCGCTAAACGATGGCATCGAACATGCCTTGAGTGCCCTTGCTTGCTCAAGTATCCTACTGATTCTCATGTTTTCCTTCGCTGGTGCTATGAGTAGCATCGGCAAGTAAGGTGTGATACACTTACATTTTCGGGGGCGCAAAGGCTTCGACAAGGAGTGATGGAGCATTCGATGCACGTACCGGTGGGCTGGCCGGTTATCAAGCCCAAACCAATACTCGGCGAAGATTCGTTTGAGGCCCTTCCTATCGCTGCCTGACAGCGATACATCGAACCAACTCCCGCGTCTCAGGGGCTAATGGTTCGATGGGGTAAGTTGTTCTGAGACTAGTCGGGGAGAGTATGGTAGTGCCGACACGCCCGATGAAGCTAAGGCAATCTACCCTGGTGTCTACAGTTCCCTAGTTCTAGCCACCAGTATCTTCTAGGGATAAGCGTGTGACAACGTCGATTGTGAAGCCTCTTTGGACCCGGGTTCGATTCCCGGCGCCTCCACCAACTTTTTGAGGGGAACCATGACAAAGCAAGTTTCGTTGTTCTTGTTGACGGTAGCATTGTTGCTCATGCCATTCACAGCTGAAGCACAAAGTCGTCTGAATGGATTGACGAACATCTGCATCAGCGAGGCTGGGTTTCAAACACGTACAGCAGACTGTGCGTTGATTGTGGAGGTATTGCGAAACAGGTCCTCTACTGGTACAGTTACGATGGGCATCATGCGTAACTACTCAACCAAGGTATTCAATCGCAGTAGGACCGATCATCGTCGATGGATTCCTTGGATGACGCCTACTAGAGTACGTCCGAGAGGATTTCCTAGTAACCTGACATGGAATCCTACGTACAGACAGAGGTACTGGGGAGTTCGTAGGCACGTACATCGCATCCTCACAGGACAGGTGATGACCCGATACAGCCCTGACCACTGGGGAGCAAGAAGCCTTCGTAGGCAGCGCTTGAGAGACGGTTGGCAGCTGATTGTAAGAGGAAGGCCACATGATCCAAACAGGCCTCACCTACCACACGAGACCTACAACGACTTCTGGATGCTGCCAGGAAACTTCTACATAGATGACGAATGACCCCTGCTGCCTGTCCTGTATGTCGCTATACGCTTGACTACTGCCAGTGTTTCTGGAACGGAAAATATGACCAAAGACAAGAAGAGCAACGGAGCAGAGATAGTTCCCGACCCAACGACCAACAAGGGCGGGGGCCCGGCCGCAGCAGCCGGTCAGATGCTGACGACGCTGGAGTCTCTGGAAATGCCAGAAGACCTGACAGATCGTCAGAAGGAAGTGCTGAAGCTTAGACTGCGTGGCTTGTCTCAGACCGCCATCGCCAAGGTTCTGGGCATCTCACAACCTGTTGTGAATCGTCACTTCAAGGCGATTCGCAAGAAGATGGAGCGAGATGGCAAGAGCATCAACCAGGATGTGGTGGTTGGTGAAAGCCTCGCTCTCTTCACAGAAGTCGAGCAGCGTGCTTGGGAGCTGTACTACACAGCCAAGCAGAAAGAGAAGCTGAACGACGCGAACAAAGCTTTGCAGCTAGTCCTCTCCGCTAGGGAGAAAGGCTTGACGCTGCTCATGGATCTTGGCCTAGTGAAGCGCGCAGCCGTTGAACACGAGCACAAGGTTGTGTCCCCATTGGTCAAGCAATGGCAAGACAACGTCGCTCAGAAGAAACTCGTGGTGACTCAAGTCATCGCTACCCAGCTAGAAGAGCTAGCAGAACCGGTGCCTCCTGCTCTTGAAGAGGACATCGAAGACGCCATCATCATTGAGGAGGACACCGATGACGATGTATCGGCACGACGAACTGAGCCAGCTGAAGAACCAGGTGACGCGCCTGACTGATGAGCTAACGTCACGCGAAGCACAGCTCAACGATCTAACCGTCCAGAACCAAGACCTACGGAACAAGCTTTCTACACGTCCACCACGTGAAGGCTTCTTCGATGAGGTGCGTGAATGGTGGGGCAACCGTAAGCGCAAGCGTAGGCGTCGGTTTCGCAGCCATACCATTAGGCTTGCACCCATCGCACTCTTTCTACTTGGTGCTGTGGTCATCACCTCGATTGTGTTTGGGTTGACTCAATGCGAGTACAATCCTGTGAATGAAGGGTACGTTACCTATCGTGACTACGTACCTGAGCGCACAACTAGATCCTACAATCACAACACAGAACAATGGGAAACAAAGAGAGAACCTGAAGAGTTCAACGTTCGTGTGTGTGGTGAGCGTGGTTGTGTGACCATTGACAATGAAAGCTACTTCCGCTCCCCTGAATGGGCTGTTGGAACCTATCACTGCCTACGGGCACCCTGCTCTGGACCACTCGATGAGGGAACAAGACGCTGAAGAGTACTGGGACTTCGAGGATGAACCGGAAGAAGGCATCGAAGTTGAATGGGAGTTCGACTTGGATGCTAAACCTCTCTTTGAAGTACCGCTGTTCCTCGGCATCCGCTTCGTAGAGGAAGAAGTGGCCGAGGAAGAGACGGAAGAAGAGACTCAAGAAGATTGGGTCGAAGTCAATCTAGATCTACACAAGCGCATCGCTGTAGCCTCTACCATCGAACAGGCGCTATCCGGAGCTGTGTGGGTTCATAAGAAGATGGACTACGGTGTCCAAAGTTTCTACGTCACCAAGGTGATTTCTAAGCCTCTGGAAGACTCTGGAGAATACTGGCTGTATGTGGAACTAACGGAACGTCACGGCGGACGTCCGTCCTTCCATGTACCTCTACACCAGTTCTTGGAACAATGCAAGCCTTTGAGTGACTTGACGTTCCGAGACTATGACGCATAGGAGATACGATATCACAGCACATCCTGCTAGAAGCAGATTCCGATAGCGCAGCTGTCGGTGTCGAAGGGAATAGGTGGGATCCAGAAATATTTCGACTGGATGACGTAGTTCGCGTATGGATTCGCGAAAAGAACTCTAGGGTTTACGTGAAAGGCGTCAAAGAACAGATCATCATCAGTCCCATCCAGTCGAAGAAGCTGGTCCAAGCTTTGCTTGGAGTACGTGGCGGATACAGAGGTTGACAAGCGCTTAGTAGTGGTTATCGTAGTATGAGGAGGAACCAACAGCATGCAGCAGAATGACACGCTGAACATGGGCACGCTTCTGCGTGGCCCGGATTGTCTGCTGCGCCAGGATGCGCTCACCACCCACGCGGCGGTGCTTGGCATGACTGGCAGCGGTAAGACGGGACTGCTTCTCGGCATGGTCGAGGAGATGGTGGACAACGGCATTCCGGTCGTTGTCGTGGACATCAAGGGGGACATGATCAACCTGGCGCTCCAGAACGGGCCTCTGGCTCAGAAGATGGCAGTGCGGTGCCTGACGCCCGGCGCGATGCACGGTGAGTCCGTGAACGTGTTCGATGGGCTGCGGGACAAGGACAAGATCACGTCCTCGGTCACGGCTTTGCTCAAGATGGTTGGTGAGGACCACGACCCCATCCGGTCGAAGTCCCACAGCTACCTGAGTGAGATCATGATGCAGGCGCACAAGCGGGGCAAGCCCCCGACGCTCCTACGGCTGGTCCATCGGGTGCAGGACCCGGGCTTCCATCACCTCGGTGCTATGGACCTGGACTATGCCTTCCCGAAGCGGAGCCGGACCAAGCTCGCCGGCAAGCTCAACAACCTCCTCGTGGCCCCGTCCTTCCAGGCGTGGCGTGAGGGCGTGGGGCTATGCCTTGACGAGCTTCTGGCTCCTCGGGTCGATGGCCGTGTTCCCGTCATCATCTACTCCGTGGCGCATATCGTCAACCAGGACGAGCAGGCCTTCGCTATCCAGCTCCTGCTGGACGAGGTCCTGCCCTGGATGCGGCGTCAGGGAGGTAGCACAAAGCTTCGGGCGGCGCTCGTCATCGACGAGTGTGTGGGGCTCATGCCTCCGCACCCAAAGAACCCTCCGACCAAGACGCCACTGCTTCTGCTCCTGAAGCAGGCGCGGGCGTTTGGGCTCGGACTCATCCTTGCTTCCCAGAACCCGGTGGACCTTGACTACAAGGGCATGGCCAACTGCCAGACCTGGCTGATTGGACGGCTCCAGATGGGCAAGGACAAGGCTCGTATCATCGAGAACATCTGTTCTTCGAGCCCTGCTTCTCGGGTGATGATGGAGCACAAGATTGGGGCTCTACAGCCGCGCCAGTTCATCCTGGCACGGCCAAAGGGTTCCACCGTCTTTCAGACGCGGACGGTAAGCTGCAACCTTCAGGGGCCGATGACTCCTGACGAGATCGAGGATCTGTACACCAAGGGTTACCTTGTGACTGCAGCACCCGCTCCAGTGGCTGTGCCGTTGACTGGACTGACGGTTGTCAAGGGAGGCTCGGCTTGAGGGCTCCCAGTAAGTGAGGCAACTCATGAAGCACGTGGTCACACTCCTCGCAGTACTCTTGCTCCTATTCGGATGTTCCGATCAGAGTGAGTTTGGATTCCCAGATGCATCATTTGGGGACTCAGGCGGGCCTACCCAACCTACCTTTCCTCCTGAGTGTCAGCCTGAGCTAGTAGCTAGCGACTACTATCACTGCGGGGAGTGTGGCCATCGATGCCCCTCGGCAGACGCTGACCGCTGTCTTGCGGGCGTCTGTCGTTGTGGGCTTGACCTTGCCTGTACAGATCCTCTACAGGACTGTCGAGCCGGCAGGTGCGTCACACAGGATCCGGAAGGCATCGTCTGCGAGTTCGACGAAGAATGCACAGTCAATGAAGCCTGCATCGTAGGACGTTGCACTTGGGTAGAGTGTGTTCCTGAGGTATGTGATGGTGCTGACAATGATTGTGATGGCTTTGTCGACAACGTTGGTGATGGGCCACTCTCGCAGTTCTGTGTAGGCGACATGCCTGCTGATGCTATGGTCTTTCTACCACCATGTAGGCAAGGCGTCCGTGTGTGCCTAGGCGGTGAGTGGACCGAATGTACTGGAGACATCGAACCAGTCGAAGAGGTTGGCGTACTTGGGTGCGACGGTGTCGACAACAACTGCGATGGTTGCGTAGACGGCGTCTCCATGGATGGCGTATGCGAATCTCGGGAGCCTGAAGCTTTCGACGTGCTCTTCGTCATCGATCAGTCAGGGTCTATGACTAACAAGATCGACATCGTACGACAGGCGGTACGTCTGTTTTCAACACGACTATCTACGAGTACTGCTTTCCGATGGGGCATCATTCGTGTGCCTGGGCCAATCGACGGCCGAGCCGAGCTATACCTCGACTTGAGTCCATTCCCCGTTTTCTCCACCTCGCTTAGCACCATGAGCGCAGGCAGTGGAGGCTCTGAGCCGCAGTGGGACGCCATTTACGAGGCAGTCCTTGGCGTGCCCATGCCGCGTCCTGGCATGGGCCTGGGACCTGTCTCGTGGCGGGAAGGCTCTGTCCGAATCATCATCCTGTTCACAGACGAGCAGGGGCAAACGACCCGAGCGCGCAGGGCGCTGCCGCCCACGTCGGAGACCATCATGTGTGATGCTATGACACACGGTGAAGTGTTCATTCCAGTCGTCACTGCCACACATCAGAGCGACTTTGATGATTGTGCGTATCGTAGTGTAACTCTTCCTGCGGGCAACGCAGGGTCAGGAGACGCCTGCTCGGCTGACGCGGACTGTGAGATGATGGAAACTTGTGAGGTATCTGAGTGTGTGACTGCGGTTGTAGTCTCTACAGCTGCTGAGCTAGACGTGGTCATCTCCGAGCCTTGCGGCGGTGGGATGTGATAGACCCGATCCTAGGCACGCTCTTTCTCTTGATCGTTCCTGTTGTGGGTTACGTTGTTTGGCGCTTGAAGGATGAGTAATGGACCATTGGATTCAGAATAAACCAGGCGCTAAGAACTACTTCGTCGAACTAGACGGCAAGCGTGAGGGTGAGACCTGCGTAGAAGCCAAGGCCTCAACTAAAGATGAGGAAGGTTGGGTACGCAGACGCTGGGTCGTCGGAGAGGAAGTACGGGAACGTAGATTCTACGGGCGCGTTTTCATCGTGAGATTCCAATGAATCATCGAGAGAAAAGACTCGCACGTCGTGTTCGCGATTTGAAGAGGAAGCTCAAGCTCGCGAAGGACAAAAAGCGAGATCGTCTCGAAGTACTTCGTGCCTCTGAGACGAAACGCACCCTTTCGCAGTTGCCCCTCAAAAAGCTGATTCACTATTTACGAGAATCTCGTGTCGGTAGAACACGCTACGACTACTGGAAAGGGGCAGAGAGCCATAAGTCTGAGGCTCATGTTCCCGACATCGGCTGGGTCGACTACAGAGCTTTCATCAAAGAGCTAGATCGTCGAGAAGAAGAAGCAGGTAAGAGGCTAGATCGTGCCGCTGAGCGGATGAATCGAACCGGTCAAGGCCCACGTCGGCGATACTGCTCTTGGTGCGGTCGCCAAATCAGGGCTCGATCCTTACGTAAGCGAATCATCGGGCGCAACCTGGAGTTCTGTTGCTGGAAGTGTCACGACGCCTACGTCTTTATTCGGGAGAACGAAGAGGCGATGAACATGCTAGCCACGGTGGAGCTATGAAGAAGGAAACCAAACGAACTAGAGTGTCCCGAGCCAAGAAGGCGATTCGCAAGTTCGTCTCAACATTCGAACTGGGACAACCAGTTGGATCTGAAGAAAAGACCGGCGAAGCAGTGCGATACGCCATTGTTGGTGGCGGCATGAAGGCGCAACTAGTAGCTGTGCTTCTGCCAGACGGTCGATGGACATGGAACGGTGACGATCCTTGTCGTGGCTACGTAGACGGCTTCAACCTTCATGCCATCGAAGCTGCCTACGTGTGTCGTGACCTCGGTCTTATTACCGAACAGGAAGCGGACGACTTCCGAAGCTGGCACAATCGACGTTGGAAAACCATCAACGACGCATCCAAACTCAAGCGTTTGGAAGATGATGCTGCGCGAGCTGGCTATAGACTGGTGAAGAAGGCGTCATGAGGAAGCTCTACACTACATACTGTGAGGAGTACTATAACGGTACTGGCTTCCATCCCAAAGCTCTAGACGAGTACGGTTACCTCATTCACCATTTGGACGATTGTGATTCGGTAGTCGACCTTGGTGCAGGCATCGGATGGGGCGTACAGCTGCTCAACGAGTCAGGCTTTCAGGCCCACGGTATCGACTCCTCACCTTCTGCTGTACGTATCGCGCAAAAGCTTTCCATCCCTGTCATACGCGGAGATATCGATGGGTATCTTTACCGTTACGTTCAAGGCGAGGCGGTCGTTGAGTTCGCGCGGATCAAGCTCGAACCCGGCGCACAGAGCGAACGATATGCTCTGAAGGTCATCTGTGAGAACAGTACGGGACCCGGCTGTCAATGCTCGCCGGGCCCGAGCACAGCAGCAAAACTTCACCACGGCATTCCCAGCCAATGGCAAGCTGTACATGACGCGGTGGAGGCTGGCGCTGACGAGTTCGCTGAAGTAGGCGATCCATGGGAACAGCTACGATGAAAACCAGAAAAAGGAACCATTGAAATGAATCACCTAGTCCAGGCAATCCAAACCAACGAACAGCTGATTTGGTTCGACCCTACGCGGATCGTGTCCCTAACGCCTCATCGTGATCGGGATGGTGTGAGCGTGATGCGTCTCGCCAACGACCGACATACCTACTACTTGAAGGAAGAGCTTCAGGAGTTGGTGGAACGTATCCAGGAGGGAGACTGATATGTGGTCGTGCTTCGAGTTCCCATATCCTATCTGGCAGCCGAACGAACTTAGCGCTATCTTCAAGCGCATTTTTCCAAAGGACGAGCTATGAGCGACAAGGTAGATATCAGCGGGTTGAACAAGGCAGACGTCTTGGCAGCCCTTTACAATCGAGCCCAACCTATGGGAATGGGCTTCATTCATTTCACCCCCGAGGACATGACTCGGGAAGAGGCAGAGAAGCTCTTGGAAAGAGGTGACGATCACCAAGATCACTTCGGAGGTATTCCGGGGCGCTCGCGGCTCTACTTCGACTACCTCAAGGGCAGGTGCATGAAGGTGGACCTGACTGAGGATGAGGTGGATCCGCGCCTCTTCGACCGTGACTACGGCGAAGGTGCGCTCGCCAGTGTGATCGCGGGGCTACGCGCTAGCGCGTAACGATCTCTCCGTTGATGTTGATCACCTGCTTTTGGAGCCGGGTGTCGTGTCGAGTCTTCGGACTTGGTACGACATCCGGCTCTTTTGGCGTTTCTGGCTTCTTTTCTTCGGGTTCTGGATCCCCCCAAAGGTTTAGCTGAATCCAGGCCATGGCACTCTCCTTACTTGAAGTATACCACTCTCGTACCCAAGATCCAATCCCACAGTGGGAACGTCACACACCAGTTAGCGTTCTGATTCTTACCCATGTGATGATCATAGTGCCACGGGAAGTACTTCTTCCCGATTCTTGGCCAGACGTGGCTTACCGAATGCACTGCGTAGTACAAAGCTGTCCACGCTACCAGACCGCAGTAGAAGACAGGTGCAAAGAAAACAAGTGGGAGATGTAGCAGTGCTAGGAAAGCCAGCCCTGCTACCTCACTCCACCTCGCGTCCCACTGCAAACTGAGTCCTGCGTAATCCTTGTCATAATAATCGTTGAGTCTCGCGTGGCGATGGTGTCGATACCAGTGCTCTCTGAACGCGATCTTCTTCCGACCAAACCCATGTAGAACGAATCTATGTATGACCCATTCTAGCAGGTTGCCGTAGACCATTGCCAACAACACCTGAAGAATGACCCATACGATTTCCATTTCTACCTCTCAGCCGTGCAACCACTCCGGGGTTACTACTTCCTCGGCCGCGCGCTGAACCTGCTCGCGGAAGTTGATTACCATGTGACCCTTTCCCTCAAAGGCGTCGGTGAACTTGTCGATGTTGGGTCCCCAGTACACGATAGCGCTCGGGAAGAAGCTAGGATCTCCCTGCTTGCCTGTGTTGCCGTCGATGAATCGGATTCGACCCTTCCAGAAGCAGATGGCTGCTGCTGTGTTGAAGATCAGGTCCTGGAACCACTTGGTGTCGACACGCGCAGCACATAGGAGGATGATCTCCGCGCCCTCACGGGCTTCGTCCACGCACTTTTGAATCCAGCGCTTCACCTTCCTCCCGTAGGGAGGGTTCACGAACACAAGGCCACCGAGCTGTTGAGCGACGTAGGCCCACTCCACTTGAAGTCCGTCCTCCGGGAGACGGACTTCTTTTTTTGCTCTGATGATAGAGCAAAGGTTTGAACAAGGATCCAGGGCTACTTCCCCGACCTCGTATACACAATCGAGCACCACTGGCGGTGTACACCACTCCCCGTGGCTGCTCTTCCCCATTGACTGCCTTGTTGCTGCTTCCATGATGTCCCCTTAGTCTGCACGTTCCAGAAGCACCTCTATCTCGTGCAGTACTTGATTAGCCATTTCTGGCTTTCTACTAGCCTTCTTGAGAAGGCCTTGAACTTCATCCAATAGCTTCTTATGACGTACCAAATAAGCCACAGCACCACCTAGGGATAACCTGTTCATATCTACGTAGTGGTGCAAAGCATGATGCATCTCATCAATAACCGCATGGAGGTGACGGTTCTCGGCAATGAGTCGGTCCACTGTCTCTTCGAAGTTGACTTCCTTGGACACGAGTTCCTCAGGCAAAAGTGAAGATAACTGTTCGTCGCAATCTCTCCAAGGCCATGTTGCAATAGTTCCAGGCGTGTGCGAGATGCGGATCCCCTCCGCTATAGATCCATTCATGCTTTCCGATACCCGTCTCTTCGTTGGTTACGCGGTAACGCTTGATGAGACGGCAGAGATGGTCAAACAAGCGATACGCGGGCTGCTGGGGGGTTAGCTGTCCTGTGCTCTCATCTGCCGCCATCTGCATCAACTTACCTGGAGGAGGCAGGATCACATCACCTGCCCAGGCGCCTAGGCTCACACCCAGAGATGTGAAGCGACTCAGAATACACGTATGCTTGAACTTCAGGAGCGGACCCGCCTTGACGACAGTTTGCTTATGCTTGATCTTGTCTCCCCACTGAACGATGTCCTTTGACTCCTGCGAGTAGTACGCTAGGAATACACGACGAGGAAACTCTCTCGCAAACTGCAATGCGTCGTTCACGTTCGGCATGGCATCCGTTACACAAACCTTTACATTGAACTCATTCATTAGTTCACCGCATCGCTTGTACGGTGAGACCTTCTTTCCTGCCTCCCAATAGATTGGGTTATTCTGCTCGATTAGCTCAACGTGTCGGATACGCTTCTTGCTATCGTGCATATCTGCAATGACAACGAAGCAATATCCTGCTCCCTGATCGATACCCATTGCACAGTGATTGTGGTGACCTACATCTCTACCCCAGCGTAGGTCCTCACGAACTGAAGACTCACACTGCTCACGAGTAACGCCTCGGTTCGCCTCGTCTACGTATGGAAGCCCGAGCTTAGCATTGTAGAACTCTTCAAGGTTAGTGGTACGCTTCCACATATCCCAGACTTCCTGAAGCGTAATGTACTTGGAAGCCAACTGAGAGACATGGTAGCTGTGGTACGCTGCGCCTGGGTTGTGGCGCACGTAACGTCCGTTCTGTGGGTCTTTGATCTCCCACTTACACTTCGGGCAACGAAGATAAGGCACATTGTTGCGCCGTGGATCATCTGCGACCACACAATCGGGAAAGGTTCGTGCCAAGTCGCAGCCATCTGGACAACCGCACTTACTCATCCAAATGTGTTGGGTACCTAACTGAAAGCGCCGATTGATATCTGTATCCGGGATTCCAGCCGTCGACATAAAGACTTTGTTCTTGTACGGACTATGCGAAATACGCTCCAACGCCTGATCGATGTCCTTTTCTGAGCAGAGACGTACCTCGTCGAATGCAATGTAATCAAGAGGCACCGAGTCCTTGGAAGCCACGCCGCCAAGGTGATAGAGGTAGAAGGATGCCGAACCCACCTTACGCAGCCCCAACTTGTCATTCGGATCGATGATCTTCGCAAGCGATGCACAGGAGTTGATGAGTGGTGTGAGTCGGTCTTTCGACAGGTTCTCAACGCCTTCTTTTGTCGGGAAGTACAACCCTGCCTTGCGCCCCTGATGGCTCTCTAGCCACCACAAGATTCGCAGAAGCATGTAGACCGTAGCTCCTAGCTGTGCCGCCTTCTGCCACACAATCTCTCTACTGTCATCCATGTAGATTGGAAGTAGATATCGGTGATTGTTGAAATCAACATCGTTCGAGTCTACCTTTACTCCGCTAGTCAACGCCCAGAGAGCAAAACTGTCCTTGCTCAACGCTTCGAGATCATTCAACGTGATGTCTTCAGGCTTGATGATCTTCTTGGGGACGTGGATTAGCGGGCTAGTTGTGGTCATTCTTCAAAGTCCCCAGGCTGGACTACTCGAAATACCAAACGGTAGCATGTCGAGTTATACAGGCCTGTAGAGGAATCTACCTCTGGTGGGTCGTAGTCAACCAACTCTTCTAAGAGAACATACTCTCCATCTTGTACCTTACGAACCAAATCCATGAGGATACCAACTGTTTCAATACGGCGATCTACATGAGCTGAAGATAACAAAGGAAGATCCGCCAACGTCATCGGCTCTTTTGACATTCTATCAGTCATCAGATATCCTCATTCATGAGCTAGGATCCCATCGATATGGCAAAGGTGACTTTACCCGCGGTTCATAAGACAGTTTTTCACAAGGATCTAAGCCAAGTTGATGTTTCAACTGCATTGCTAAAGCACCTGCTTCGGCACGGATATGCAGTATTCGAGCCGCACGCTCTTCAGCGGTCTCATCATCTACTGGCCCGCGGTTTGCAATCCAATCTAGCGCACTAACCAATTCACTTATATTCATCAGCCACTGGCCCCTTCCCTTCAATATGCGTTCGTATTCGATGACAGTTGGAGCACACTAGTTCACACTTTAGCAGCTCTTGTTGTAAATCTTCTTCAGTATACTTCACAAGATGTGGCCAGTGGCTGATCGAAAAAAGTTTAGGCGCTTGCACATGATCATAATCCATACACACTGATGGAAAAGACCCCCCGCAATCCACACAAGGCTGATCTTGCTTCAGTGTGTTTACATGCGCTTTGCGGGGTGCGATCACACGCGCACGATGTTGTTTATACTTTTCACGCAAACGCTGTTTGACATGCGCCTGCGTGTGGTATTGCTTTTTTCGTGCTCGATCGCACTCTTTACAGCAGTAGTGCAAGCCGTCTTTCTTACTACGACTTTTGTAAAACCGCCCTGCACTTTTTACTACATTACAACGAGTACATAGTTTAGAACTCGGTAGGACCTTCAGTTGAACTTCCTGCATGAATAAGCTTATCCTTGTTCGGTGCAGGAGTGTTGAGGTTTGCAGCATTCTTGCCGAGAACAAGCACGCCGCCTAATACTAAATTCAGATCAATGTGATTAGCGATGGAGTACTCAGCCAACTCTTGCACAATCCTTATTATAGCAGGCGAGGCGGCCACATAACAGTGTTTTTTTCCGCCTACAGGGAAGATAATAAAGCTTTGATCGACTGTATCGCCATAGTTCTCAAAGATGCCAGAGACTACCATCCCTAGATCGTCTACTAGCTTTACCTTTGGGGCGTTCTCAGTCTGTGTGCGAGAAACCGGAGTCCTTTGCTGCTGCTCTTCTTGCCGGTAGATTTGAAGGAACATGTCCGGATCTTCAAAGCCCATCTCCTCACGGATGCTGTCCACACTCATCGCATGGTCCTCAGCCAGGGCATCTACAGCTACGGTAAAGGTGTCTCGATCAAGCTTTCCGCGTACGTAGTTGCGGCGTACCATCTCGACCTGTTCCTTGACACTGTCCCAGTCGTCTCGAATGACACACGGGAACTCGGCCATTCCTTCAGCTACACCCGCTCGGTAACGATGGTTGCCGCTGATGATCCAGTACCCTGTCTCATCCTCACGAGGTGTTACGATAAGAGATTCATCGAAGCCGTTCTCTTTGATCGACTTTCGCAGCTCTCGAAATACGTGGCGGTTCTGCTTATTGGAGTTCCGTGGATGCTCCGACAGCAACTCCTTGGGAACCATTTGTGTGTCGTGTACGTTAATCTCAGTCATACGAAAGTTCCCCTACGATCTTTGCAATGTGTCCAGCTCCTTCTAACACAACAGGTAGAGCTATGACTTGATTCATTACTTGTTCCGCTACAGGATATGAGGGCTCTTCCTTGTACCGCTGTCGCAACTCTGTTAGATCGTGTAAGGGATAAGATCCTAGAGCTGCTTCTATGTTATGTGATCGAAGTTGTGTGATTGCTCGCCTTGCATTTGGTACAAAAACTAGCAGTGGTGTTCTTCCACTAGGCGAGGCAGGCCAAGGTATAATACCACGATCAGCATAGCGATTCAACTCAGAACGTAACCTTTCTACATCAGAACGATACCAGGCTAGACGTTTATCTGCATTGCGAATGACTTTGCAGGCTCTCACTGCCAATAATGCTGGTAGTTGAGCACTGTGTCCCATCACACCGCTACGAATCTTACGCAGAAGCTTCTGCTGCTTGGCGAACTTGTGCTTGATGACTGCGCCAGATCCGCACACCTGCGTCAAGTCGAACACATTGAATGTGCCACAAAGGTCGATCTCCGTATCGAACTCTGGTCGCGGAGGGAGCCGCGTGTCGATGATCGTAGGCTGGTCCTGGACCAGCTCTAGTAGCTCCTCAGAGACCGGCTGACCGCCTGGACGAGTTAGGAGGACCACGGAGGCCTCAACCTCGGTCAGGGCCTCCTGGAGCTGCTCAGCGTCCATCTGGAGCGTCCCCCCGTTGATATCCAGCAGGATAGGCTGCGCCCCAGCCCTAAGTACCGCTGCCATGGTATCCAAAGGTGCGTTGACAGGTAGGATACACGGAATCATATGTGTTCGTGATCCCAATACCTCAAGACACATCTGAATAGCCAGTTGGGTACTCGACACTGAGATAGCCGACTCTCCACCAAGCAAAGCTTCTAGTTCTTCTACCGGCTTCGTGGACTGAAAGTCCCCTTCTACCAAACGAATCATCAGTTGACCTCTTCAGGAGCGCCTCCGATGCACCCCATATTGCTATACGGAAAGCCGTCACTATCGTAACTGATTCTTGTCCCAGCACAGATAACTGCACATGTTGGACAAACCATAGATGTGAGCGTCTCTCCACCCGTGATATTGAGAAGTTCCAGTTCTACATGACCAGGGCGACTACTACAGAACTCGCAAAGAGTTTCGGTGTGCATTAGGACCTCCGATCCCCTCGATGACAGCCTTTTGGCCTGTCTCCTAATGCGTCAACAATGACGAGTTAGAGCCTGTTTTGGTCCTTTACTCGTCAGAAATGAACCATTGTCCGCGTGTGTTCTTCTCGATGTAGCCGTTCTTCAGCAGCCTGCTGAGTACTGACTTCAGCGACTTCGGATCAAGTCCGGTTGCTCGCTGGATGTCTACCACAAAAAACAACTGCCCTGGAGGCAAGGAATCAACCACATGCTGTCCGTGCTTGATCTTCTCCAATGCCTTCATACTCGTACCAACCCTTCTCTTCTAGTGCGTGTTGCACCAATGCGATGTTCAGACGGTGATGCTCAGTCGGCCCGAACTCTCGAAGCTTTGATAGGT
>JABAOH010007885.1_pt1 | contig 19314 bp, 9 predicted proteins | sample 7062181 | NCBI WGS metagenome assembly JABAOH01 (sample SAMN14538630, study PRJNA623070) | marine sediment metagenome | biome: marine biome [ENVO:00000428]; feature: marine pelagic biome [ENVO:01000023]; material: deep marine sediment [ENVO:00002113]; isolation source: pool of 5 deep marine... | reverse complement strand
ATGCTAACTCAGTTAGCATATAATATTAACATGAAAGATTGGAAACCAAAGGACATCAAAAGACTGAAAATAAAATATGGACTTTCTCAGCGAACACTGGGCAACCTTTTAGGTGTATCCAGAAACTATATCTACTATTTAGAAAGGGGGGAAAAGACACCGAGCAAAACATTAAGACTTCTACTTGATTGTGTAGAGGAAAAACTTAAAAAGAAAGGAGGAAAATGAAACATGGCGAGAGGCATTTATAAGCGTGGTAAGATTTACTGGATTCGATACACCGGCCTTGATGGAAAGCAGAAAAGAGAACCTGGCGGTAAAAAGTTTAGTGATGCTGATTTATTGCTTGCACATAGAAAAAAGGAAGTCGAAAAAGGGCAAGAACCAGAGAAAAAGCGGATACCTAATTATACTTTCTCAGAACTTGCAGTGAAGTATCTTGCATGGGTAACTGGCAGGCAAAGCTCAGCAAGGATTAAGGGCTATATTGTAGGCCAGTTGTTATCTGTATATGGTAAGACTCTGCTTAAAAGATTCAACACTCCAATAGTAGATCAGCTACAGACAGACCTCATTAACAAAGGATATAAAAACTCAAGCAACAATAAAGTACTTAATATCCTAAAACACATGTTCAGCAAAGCTGTAGAATGGGAAATGGTAGAACCTGAAACATTAAAACGCATCAGAAAAGTTAAGCCTTTAAGAGATGACAGCAAGCGTTTAAGATACCTCGCAAAAGAAGATTGCATGGAATTAATTAATTCCTGTGAATCACATTTAAAGCCTATCGTTATTACTGCTTTAAACACAGTCATGCGAAGAGGTGAAATCCTATCTCTTAGATGGGATAACGTTGACCTGAAACATGGGTTTATTCTGCTTGATAAGACAAAGAACGGTGATAGGAGGGAAATACCCATCAATGATACTCTGAGATACACATTTCAGAACTTACCCAGAAGGTTAGACATTCCATATGTCTTTTACGACAAAGATACGGAAAAACCATATCAGGATATTAAGAGGTCATTCAAGACATCTCTTAGGAGGTCTAAGATCAAAGATTTCCATTTCCACGATCTGAGACATACCTTCGCATCTCACCTTGTAATGTCAGGAGTGGATATTACTACTGTATCAAGATTGTTAGGTCATAAGAGCTTGACCATGACTTTGAGGTATTCACACCTTGCACCCTCTCACATGGTCAATGCAGTAAATGTGCTGGATAATATGCTCAATGAAAAACCAATTAGCACAAAATTAGCACAATTTGCCAATTTGGGGGCTTTTAAGTAATGAGTAAATCTCGTAAGTTATTGATTTCAATGGTAGGCCCGGGCGGTTTCGAACCGCCGACCTCTACCGTGTCAAGGTAGCGCTCTCCCCCTGAGCTACGAGCCTGTAAACTTTTATAAAATAACACTGTTGTACATATCTCTGTCAATATTATTTGGCCAAAATGTACAGTTTTTGTATGACTGAATTTTTATTGAATAATCTGCCGATTCAAGTTAAAGCTATAAAAATGATTTTTTTGATGACAAAAAAACAGGATATGATAAGATTAATACTAATGGAAAGAAGGCGTTTCAAAAGAATACCTGTTTATTTAAAAGCGAATATTATCTTGAACGATAAAACTTATTCAGGATTTATAGAGGATGTTTCAGTAGAAGGTATAAAATATATTGTTACATATTTTTTCAAGCCTTCAGAAAATTTCACTCCAGAAAAAAAAGTAAGTCTGAATTTTCAGGTTCCTACAGGTGAAACTTTAAATTTAAATTGCGAGATAATATGGTTTACAAGAATTACACCTGACGATAAAGAATTAACTCTGGGAATGAAAATAATAGACCCCCCACAAAAATACATGGAATTTATAGAAATTTTAGGTACTGAATAAAGTAAACCCCGTAGAAAGGGGAGGACCTTTTCACGGGGTAAATATAAAAGCTTCCCTTTTCTTCTCTTCTGGCAATTATAACTTTAGTTTTAATACTAAATATTTTCTATATTTCAAACTAAATGGTGATTGACTGATGTATTAAAGTTATGTAATTTAAATTTATAATTTCAGGAGGGTGGAAACATGTGGGTGGGTTATTTACTGAAATTATGCATGGCTTCCAATGTACATTCTTCAATAAGCTCGTTTTTTTCTAAATTGGCATATTAGAAAGATCGTCTATTCAAATTAACTAAACTCTAACCTCTGGAAAGCATTATCTCTTTAACCTGGATACTGCATCATAAAGTGCTCTTTCTTTCAAGATATATTCTCTGGCAACGGTCAGATTCAATAGCGAATCAACAAACGAATCAAGTCCGTTTTCAAGCACTCCCTTATAAACTGGAACCCTCCGGATGTTACACGAAGGCTGACCCTTCTTATTGGCGCCGCCGTATGCCGAAAAAATATATTCGATCGAGAGACTACGAGCGATTATTACTGTTCTTTCATCATAATCCTTAAATAGTCTCCCAAAGGGTATGCTGAACATTGGAATACCTTGATTAATCTTCCCCTTGTAAAACTCGAAACTCCCTGATATTTCTTCGGATATTTCCTCATCACTCAATTTCATCATAACCGGATGTGTTCGTGTATGGATACCAAAGCTGACCAGATTATTCTTCTTCAATATCTCGATATCATCCAGTGATAAAAAAAGATCCTTTTCTGTCTCCATGTATTCCTCTTCTGAAACAATCCTGTTCAGTATGTTGCGGACAATATTTCCATTTTTTTCCTTATTGTAATTATTGCGTGTGAAACTTATTATTTCATTCTTTGATATGGATACCTTATATTCAGCATTTATTAAACCTGCCAGTTCAACTGCATATCCCCTGTTAATGCAGTAATTATACAGATACCTCCAGTATATTGCGTTATTCCCTAAAAAATCGGTAATAAGGAAACAGGTAGAAGGTATATTAAATGGCTCCATGATTGGAACTCCAATAGTTGCATAGGACCTGGGGCCGTCGTCAAATGTTATGGCAAGAAGCCGCCCTTTACTTTCAACCCTTCCAGAGATATACTTGACAATTTCTTCCAGGCTGATTAAATCAAAATCTTTTTTTAACCTCACAAGAAGCTTTTCGAATATTTCCGGATGTATGTTGCCAAGGTTTTTAAATGAGGACAGACCGCGATCATCTATTGAATGGAATAAGAGGACTATATAATTATTCATTTAAATATTACCGGTGGAATATACCCAAATAGCTGCACCCTGGAATCAATCTCGTCTTTATTAGAATTATATTTCCCTATAATGCCATCCTCTAAATTCAACAGGCAGAGACGTGCTGCACCAGGTGTAAAATCCTTAGTAAGATAAAGTCTGCCGGTATTCCGTGGCTGTTTGTAAGAGACAACGTTTCCGTTTCTCATTATGCCTTCTATTGCCTTTATGATAAGCTCTATGCCTTCAGAAATAACCTTCAGAAAAATCGTATTAAGGTCATCACGCTCCTGAAGAAAAGGTCTCGTCTGATAGATTATGTCTCCTGTATCAATGCGTGGATCAATGTGATGCACAGTAACGCCGATGTATTCCGGTTCACTGTTAACAACAGGCCATCCATAGCTCCACGTCCCCCTGTAATATGGAGAAAGACCAGAGTGAAGGTTTAGCATTGCAACAGATGGTATAGAAATTATTTGTGGTTTTATGATACTGCTTCCGAGAACTGCAATGATATCAGGTTTGATATCTTTTAGAAATAATGCAAAATCATTACTGTTGATATCCCCGTATTTGGTATTCAGATATTTAGTTCCTGACCTTTCGTTTACAACTTTAAAGGATGTTCTCAGATATTCCTCTAATGATGGATGATATATAAACCCGGCAGAGTACATCTTCAGAAACCTCTTCATGAAAAGATCATCTTTGATACTGCTCATACCATTCTTTTTAACCAGATTTTTTATGACTGAAAAAAATACATTTCCCTTTTCGAGATTTTCAGGATAAGACTCTCTCACTACACAGGAAATCTCAAAAACTTCCTGCAGTCTGTTTATGAAACACGTGTGATGAAAGCCGGTCCTTGTAAATATAACTATCTTCATCTGTCTAAAAAAGCCTCACATCTACAACTTCGCCCTTTTCCATTCCATTCCTGTTAAGAGGTATTACTATAGTGCCGTCTGCTTTTACAAGGGTTTTAATCAATCCTGATTTGCCAAGAACTGGTACAGCCCAGAGACCATCATCTCTCTCCTGAAGCATTACCCTGATATGCTCCTCCCTTCCCTGTGTTGAGGATACATTCTTTGAAAGTCTTGCTTTTACAAGCCGTCCGATGTATTTAGGAAATTTTTCCTTCAGGCCGGATAATATATTCAATACAGGCTGGATAAAAATTTCAAAGCATATACCGACAGCAGCGGGATGGCCCGGCATACCGAATACAGGAATTCCTTCAATAACACCTCCTATCATGGGTTTGCCAGGCTTTAAAGATACACCGTGAAAAACTACCCCGGGATTGCCTATATCATCTATTATTTTTGCTATCATGTCCTTTACACCAACAGAAGTACCACCGGAAATAACGATTGCATCCGAGTCTGTCATGGAGCTCTCAATAACTGCTCTTAAAGCTGTATATTCATCCTTAAAAATACCCTTTCTGCATGGAACGCAACCCGAACTTGAAATCATACCTGAAAGTATATAAGAATTAATATCCCTTACCTGACCTTCCTCAACAGACGATTCAGCCGGTACAATTTCGTCACCTGTTGATATTATAGATACAGAGGGTTTCTCATAAACCCATATATCAGTAATTCCTATCCCTGCGCAGGCACCTATATCCTGCGATCTTAATCTCTGCCCCATCTTAATCACAATTTCGCCTTTTCTGATATCCTCACCTGCCTGGATCACATTCTCTGCAGGTGCAACAGGCCTGAGTACTTCTATCATCTTGTCATCTATTGTCTGAATATATTCGAACATGACAACTGCATCCGCACCTTCAGGAAGCATCCCGCCGGTGGGAATTTTAGATGCTTCACCTACAGACAGGATAAAATCGGGCTTCTCTCCCATAAATATCTCTTTAGAAAGGTTCAAATAAACAGGCATCGCCTCAGTTGCACCAAACGTATCTTCGGCCTTAACAGCATAACCGTCGACAGTAGACCTTGCAAATGGGGGCAGGTCTTCTGAAGAAATTACTTCCCTTGAGCATATCATACCTAGCGAGTCTTCTATCTTTACTTTCTTCTCTCGCGGTAATTTCGAAGGAAGGTTTTCAATAAGAAGCTTAAGCGCTGTCTCAGCAGTTATAACATTTTCCCTCCCAAGCATATCCTTCATAACAACTATTATAAATTGTTCTTTTGCAAAATGGAGGATAAAAATAGGAGGGCTTCTATTTGAGAATAATCACCTTATTCTGTTAAACCAAAAAATGCATTTACAGCAGGTATTCATGTTGTATAGTTGGGCATGTTTCTTGAGCGGACATTGTGTTGAGAAATATTATAACTTTTTAACTGAAAATGCGATAAGTTAGTTAAAAATATTGGGAATACCGGTTTTTTGACTGTTTTAGGTGTGATTTTTCAAATTAAATTTGATTACAAAATGAAGCAATCCTGAACTATTTAACGAGGGGCGATAGCCCCGAAGTTGAAGTGGTCGATTTAAAATCAATTCTTTGAAAAGTACACACCTGCAAATGTTGAAAAGGGTACTATGCCAAAATATGAGTAACATTCACTTGCAAAGCACAGATAAACAATGTAGATTTTAATTAGAAATTGTGAGTTAAAATGCTTTGTAATGTAATTTCTTTAGTCATTTCTGCTATTTATTTAATAGTAACTATTATTTTTTCTGAAAAGTCAATCACGGTGTTTTATATGGCACTGTATTTAGTCATTCCTCTAATTTTAATATGGTTACCCGAGGGACTGGGGAAATGGAGATTTTGGTGGCATGTTACGACAAGCGAGACTCCAGATTTTTTTGTTAAATTAGGGGGTTGGATGTTACTTCTTTTCCCAGCATTGTTTTACTTAATAATAATATTATCATTAAAGACAGCACCACCATAATTTTAATCTTTATGCTCCTTTTGAATTATTTTAAAGTAAGAAGTTCTTCCTTTAACACTCAATTTTTAAGACTGCCTTAATATCAGGGGACATAACAATAATCCTTGTTAAACAGAACGTAAGGGCTGCATTAAAACCCTCCAATATAGGATATGTTATTGAGAATGGTTTAATTACCATTCAAGGCAAGAGCAAATAATTGATCAACAATGTAGAGAGTCAGACTGGCATATCTTACAGAACAAACTAATAGTCAATTATGCTCATTCGAAATACCAGTTACCCTCATAAACCATAAGAAGCTCAGCCATCATCAATCTAATGCCTGAAACGTCGGTGCTGCTTACTGAAAGCAGAGAACCTGTTGCCTTTAAAATATCATGAATATTCTTCTCTATATCTTTATCACTGACTATAAATCTTCTTAGGACGTTTTCTATGTATTTTTTAGCGATCCTTACCTTTGAGCTGTCCTTACCTGTTAATGAAAGCTCATTTAATGCCGTGATAATATCACCAGTCATTGTCGTAGCTTCTCTATCAATTAGAATATCTATACTGAGGTCTTGGTAAAAGTTATAAGTTCCATTATCAATGTATCCTATTTCCGTCTGCAATGTGTATGTGCCCTGTACATCAGGTGTTAATGCATAGTAAAGTACTGTCTCTGTCTCATGGGGTTCAAGATGTAAGTCAATTATCCATGGGTTGTCTGTTATCCATTTTACATTCAGAGGATCATAAAGCTTTATATCAGATGGGTATGTTTCGGTTATCCTCAGGTCGAAAGCTCCTCCAAAGCTTCTGATTTTTAGCTCAACAGGAATCAAGTAATTCGGTTTGAAAGCAGTGGTTGTTTCCATAGGAGCATGAATGTAATGTAAGGAGTTATTGAGCAAGTCTCTAAACTGGCTGTAATTAAAGCTGCTTAGTCCAAGATCAAAGGCATAAAATAGTACTTTTCCGAGACCATAATCATGTCTGATTACAGCAGGATATCTGGTAATCCCTTTCTTTGTGGTCTCGACTACCCAGCCAATTATTTCGTCAGGATTCAAGGCATCAACATTTAATGTCCTCCCATAGGATTGGAAGTTGCCCTGAGTTGCTATTTCGCTCTCAAGAAGTTCTACAGGATAGTCTCTGCCCGGGATATGGCCTGAAAACTGTATGCCAAATAAATCTTCATCAAGATTTTGCCTATTAAACATTGATGAGATTAATCCTTTTCCTGAATAAATCTGTTCTCTTAGTTCTTCCGAGAAATGGTCTTCTATGGGGTGATGGTCGCCAAGAATAAGAAAATCCGTGTAATATGGATTTCTTAACTCTGCCTCAAAGTCTTTTTTATCAATCACTATGAAATAGTTCACCCCTACATCCTGTAAAGCATTCTCTATTAATGATCTGTCAGGGCAGTTCTGGCCCGACTGCCATGAATAGTTGAGCCATACCAGAACATTTTTTGCGTCAGGTATCGTCTTTGTAACTTCAAGTCCTGGTATTACCTCAAAGGTCGTGTTTGATATAGTCTTTGGTTCATTCATTAAGGGTGTGATAACCTGTAGCACTGCAAGATAGATATCTGGAGTAAGATCTGAGGTAGAAAACATTGAGCTGCCGGTAGCGACTGTATTCATGGGCAGACTGATTGTTTTTTCTGAAATATTTTTAACCAGCTGCGTATTTGGATCGACAATAAGAACCTTTACATTAAGATCGATGATATCCTCATTGCCATTGTTTTCTACAGTATATGTAACAGTCACATCTTTGCCTTGATAAACTGGATCGGGTTGGGCTGTAATTGTGCCTATCAGACCTTCGCCTGTGTTTGCCGAACCGAGGATTTCAAAGGTTGTCGTTGAGCTACTTACAATCGTTGAACCTTCGAAGACTTCAAGTTTAATTGTATATGTACCTTTCGGATTTGTGGACGTATTCCAGTAGGTTTTTAATTCGCTAACTTGGCCAAGGGTAAGAATAGGGATGTTTCTGACATCTGTATAAAGTGTTTGCCCTACAGCATCTATAACCATCAGTTTTGCTGATAAGTTTTCAAATATATAATTAGGACTTAGGTTTGTTAAAGTTGATGTCACTGTTACGGTCTGGTTTGCAGAATAAGATATTTTGTCGGTGTTCACTTTTGAAGATAACGTTTTCGCTGGCAATATTACAAAGTCAACAACTGCCTTATCAATAAGTGTACCACTTCTGTAAAGATTAGCCTGAACCTTATAATTGCCTGCAATGGTTTTCCCTGTATTCCATATAAATTCAAATCTTTTCCCTTTAAATTTCTCAGGCTCTCCATGATCAACATATATTTCCGGTTTTGTTATATTTACACTCATACTTTCTATGAGCGAAAAAGTTTCTATATCTACTCCATCGCTAAATGTCCCATCGCCATTGCCATAGTATAGTTTAATCAAGCTGGTACCACTAACAGCTGCTAACAAATCTATATTTCCGTCTAAATTAAAATCACCTGAATCAAACGCATAATGCGAAATTAGACTATCTATAAGCAAAGGTTGAGCATATGTTCCATTACCATTATTTTTTATAAAATATTCATTTACAATAATATCAGTATACCCATCCCCATCGAAGTCATCTGCTGCAAGCCCCTTTACAGGCCTGCCCAAGCTACGAATTTTAATTCTGGACATAAAAGTACCATCACCATTTCCTCTGAACAAATATATACCACCTGCTGAACGCCGGTTACTGTTACCAATAACTAAATCTATATTTCCGTCACTATTAATATCTGACGAGGATTTTTGATAGTACCAAGCACCACAATACCAAAAATAATACTGGCAATCCCATGGGTTACCGCCTATCAGTATTTTCTGAAAGGTTCCGTCTCCATACCCTTTAAAGAGATAGTGTCTATATGTGTCGTTAAGAACTAAATCTATATTTCCGTCATTATCGAAATCATTCGTTGTTGCATCAGGACGAGTACTGTAAACTGTATCTAAATATGTTCTCGGCAGAAAGTTGTCAGAGCCATCTGCCCGATTTTGTAAAAAATAAAGATCTCTTACGTTATAATAACCAACAACTATATCCTGGTACCCATCGTTATTAAAATCCGATAGAGCCATGGCTCGACCATAATAATCAGTTAGATGACTATATGATGTAATATAATGAGCAACAGGAACTCCAAAAGAGCCGTATGAATCGCCTTTTAGGGTTAAAAGTCTATGATAATTGTCAATGTATGCTATAATGATGCCGGCATTAGGAATCTTATTATTTGAAGATCTATCTTTAATGCCATTTTCAACTATGTCGAAATAGATGTAAAAATATCTTTCCTGTGACATTTGAGTGTCTCCATCGATCAGCCACCATAGTTCCGCTTGGGCATTTGTCTGTGCATCATAATCATTTGCTGGCCTAAATTGAAAATATTTTTCATCAAATATATAACCTGACTCATCAACTTCCATGACTCTAATAGAATCTGAATCGAAGGTTCCACTTGCCCCCAATTGTTGTAGTGCCGATGTAAAATTGATATTTGTAGATGCAATAGTATTTACAATTTTCTCAGGGGCTACAACACTTACCGGAATTCTATATGACCAATCTTTCAATCCCCATGGTTCTAAATCTGCAATATTTATAGTTGCCACATCAGCAACACGGACTCCACTTAAATCATCTATAGCAATATTTAATATTCCTTCCCATGGCTGATAACTTTCATTGTAAATTAGAGTTTCAATTTTCACATCAGTATTATGTTTATATTCAGTCTTGTCCGTAGATAGATTCATTCTGATACCATAATCTCCTCTAACAACAGGTATTTCCACTGGAATTGTTACGGTCTCATTAGTGTATACATTTAAGAAAGAAATGTAAGCTTCATTAGCAATCTTCCGCTCTTCGTTCAATTGAAGGTTACTTACTGTCATATTAAGAGAGAGGATTACGCCTTCTTGTGTAAGATTGCCAAACTGCCATAAATAATCAGCACCTAAGTTTTCATATTTTATCGAAGCTGAGTTTATAGTTACATCAGTTGATGGAGATAGAATTAAATTTGCTTTTATACCGTCTACAACACCAAACGTGACAGGCAAAGCTATTGTTACCCAAGAGGTAACCGGAATATTGGTATATACATAGCGGCTATCCCACGATCCATCTGGCTGCTGGGAATTAAGCAAATAAATAGAAGCCTTTTCTATTACTCCGTAATTCTCATTAGCTTTACCAGAGATATTGATTGAATATAATGCAAATGCAGTATAGAGGGGATCACTTAAATCTCCTGGATATTCTCCCCAACCTCCGTCCTGATTTTGAGAATCTAGAATCATATTTAATGCATTGTTTATAGTCTGTTTTGAAGAATTTATAAGTGGTTGATCATCTATAACAGTAAGAGCAGCTGTAAGCCCCATTATTGTATGGGAAGCAATTCCTATGCTGGTTTGATAATATTCTGGATAGTTAAAAAAGCCGACAACCCCCATAAGTGAATCTTTATACGAAAGCTTCTGTTCAATACTGTAAGCTTTTGCTATACCTATAGCATTATAGGCTGCAAAAGACGCGCTGTTAGTAAAACCCGGACTGCACCACCACATGTGTGAATACCATGATTTATTAAGATCAGCACGCCACGCACCATTAATCTGTTGTGTAGTTGTCATAAAATCCGCTGCTTTTGTTATATGTAATGCTGCCTCATCTGTATTATGCCAGTAGCTTAATGCCCATAAGGCAAGTGTGGTTACACTGTTATGGCCGGATTTTATGCCATCAGCACTAAATGCCCCATTTGTTTTTTGCCAACTCTTAAATGCATTGAACAACCCGTCAGCAACTGTATTATCTATCTGGACTTTATTCCGTGATAGTTCTAATGATGCAAGAATTTGACTCTGAACATGACAGGCATTGCAATTATAATTAAACGCCCTCTGTTGCTCCCAGTTTATTGCTTTTTGAGTAGATTCCCTTATCAGGGGTAATAATGGATTTATTACCATTCCGTTATTAGCTCCACCACCAGTTGTTTTTATAGTCGCTTTCACATTAACATCACCAGGTGGGGCTTTATCAGGAATTACTGTAAAGTTTGCATTTGCGTGGGGACCGACGTAATAAGTTGTTGTTATACTTCCTGATACGCTGTTATCAACAGGTGTTAGGATTAGCGAGTAAATACCTCCCTGGTTTGCCTCAAAACTGCCGAAATCAAATTCGATAATATTGTTTATCGGAAGATTATTAATTTGCCTGTTTTGACTATAAATCAATTGTTCCTCATACTTAACCTCCAGTTGAATCATGCTTGAAATAACTGTGTTTCCAGTATTTCTGATAGTTGCCTTAATTGAAACAGGTGTTAGCATATCAGCCTGTGTAACAGGTGGTGATAAGGACATGGCTCCATCAATCTTAGAAACAGGCAGAATATTGATATATGTGGTTCTCTCAGATAAAACATCATTGGTTCCGCCATCATAGAATATGGATGAAGGTTTAATAATTTTTACCCTGATGTTGTAATATCCAGATGGGAATTGACCTGTATTCCAATCAATAGTAACCGGGGTAGAAACAGAAGGATAAAATGTTGTTTCTGGTTCCCCGTGGAGTATCGCTATTACATTATCAGTGCTGTCTGAAATATGCACAATTACTTGAGCGTTAATGGGATTACTATCAGAATTTTCGATAGTTGCTGTTATCGTCACGTCCGAATCAATTGAATAAGTCTGTTTGTCAGTGATCAGGTCCGTAATCTTAAGAGAACTGATAATGCTTGGCATAAGCTCAAAATTTACTGTAAAAACACCTGGCATATTTACTTCTATCTGATATGTTAGGCAATCATAACCTATGGCAGATGCCCTGAGGTCCAAAGATGCCTGTGTTAAACCACTAATAGTATAAGTTCCATCGTTATCTGTCTTTGTATAAATAGAGGTTCCAACTACCACAACATTGGCCATTTCTATAGGATTATCAGTAATTGCATCAGTAACTTTTCCGGTTATTGTTGTAGTCTGAAGAATAGGAATAAGAAAAATCTTCTGCATGTCTGTTGTTACACCTGAAGATATCATAATCTGATAAATCTGGCTTATGTATCCTGGGGCAGAAACGGTTAATTGATATTTATTTTGTATGATATCTTCTATAATAAAGACTCCCTGTGCATCTGTGCTTGTGGATAGACCTCCTGAGAGGGAGATTGTTGCTCCCTGGATTGGTTTATTTAATAAACCATCAAAGACCTTTCCTGTTAGATTCCCTAACGTTGTCGGTGGTGGTTGGGTACTCAATTGTGGATTGAAAAACAATATACCTCCGGATACGACTGTTCCTGTACCTGTGGCTGGATAGTATCCTGTTTTTGATGCTGTAAGGGTTACACCTCCTGGGGGAACATTGGTAAAGATAAAATTTCCATCTATGCCGGTCAAAGTGCTGCCACTGAAAGAGCCTGTTGCTGTAATATGTACACCTTCTAATGGTTGTCCATTCTCCGCGTCGGTGACAATGCCTTTTATAATGCCAGTAGTGGGTTCTATTGAAAGAGGGATTGTTCCAAGACTCACAATTGAGCCTTCTGTGATATCCACAGTTATGCTTGATTTTGTATATCCTGTGAGATTGAAGTTTATTACGTAGCTTCCCGGTGGTATGTTTGACAGCGAAAAACCTCCGGTTGAATCTGTTACTGCATTTATGCCCGTGTCAGACTGGAGAACCACAGATACACCGCTTAAAGGCTGGTTGGTCGATGCATCAACAACTTGACCAGTGACAGTTCCTATGATTGGTTTGGGTTGCGGAGGGGGTTTGTTCTCTGCAAGATATAATGCCCTTAATGCAAGGGCTGTGTTATAAGTGTCTTGAAGCCATGAACCATCCGGTGATTGTGCGGATATAAGATAATTGACAGCATTACCAAGCACTGTATTATCAGTTATTACTCCAACCAATGCAATATAAGCCAGTGCTGTTTCATAGACAGTTGATCCTAAGACTGTTGAAAGGCCAAATCCTTTGTCTATGTTATGATGGGCAATAAGATAAGCAGTTGCCTTGTTGATGGCTGTAGCATAAGAAGTTGTCTGGGGAAACTGCTGAAGGGTCATTGAAACCACTGCTGTCATATATACATTACTACCATCCCCCTGATAGAATCCCCAGCCACCATCGGGATTTTGGATTGAGAGAAGATACCCAAGGGCTGAGTTAATGACATTCATATCTGAGTAGTCAGTAGCCATGAGGGCTTGAAGGGCCAAGGCTGTGTCAAGTACGTCACTTTCATGGACAGGCGATATTCCCCAACCTCCGTCTGTATTTTGATTCTCTAAAAGAATGTTTATCCCTACTGTTGTATCTATACCTTCATCTGAAAGAAGTATAATTTTTCTTGCAATAAAATCTATGCTGTTTGCTTTAGTGTTTAAAGACCATTGTAGACCGCTTTGATATTGGCTTCCTTTTTGGTTAAAGATATAAAGTGTATTTAATACCTCTTCTGTATCCCTGAATAATATTTCCGATTGATATCCAAAACTTCCATCTTCGTTCTGTTTTGTCAGTAGCCAATTAAGACCAGTATCAATACTGTTCTGGATGTCAGCAGATGCATTGGTGATTATTGTAAAAATAAAAATCATCAATATTACATATTTTTTCATGACTCAGCTACTCTCCAGAATCCCATACTAACTAAGGAGATTTCTCTGTTATGGTGTTCTGATCTCCAATATTGAAATATAATAGTGTTTATGTCACTTCCCTGTTTCATTGTCTCCTACATAGCGAAGTATTGTATGCTCTCCAACTGCAAAGCCTTTATCTTCATCGATGAAATAAACTGATGAAAGGCTGTATATAGTGCCGCTCTCTTGCGAAAGCCATGTCTTTCCGCCATCTTCTGTATATTTGATAACACCTTTGGGACTTTTTAGATTCCAACCAACAGCCCACCCTTTGTCTTTATTAACAAAGAAGACCTTGTAAAGGTCTGTCTTTCTAAACCTTGCTTGTGTTTGCCATGTCTTTCCGCCATTAGAAGTATTAAATATTCCTCCATTTCCTACAACCCAGCCGTTATCTTTATCTATAAAATACACCCCATATAGATGTGCCCATGTATTACTTTCCTGTTTTTTCCAGCCCCTAAAAAGTCCTAACCATTTCTCCCCGCCGTTAGTTGTATGCAATATAGTCCCTCTACTTCCAACAGCCCAGCAGTTGTTTCTATCAATACAATGAATATCCCACAAAATTTGAGTAGTTCCAGAACGCTGTCTTTCCCAGGTTATCCCTCCATTTTCAGTATGGATAATGGTGCCTAAAGCTCCTACTGCCCATCCATTATTCTTATCTGTGAATTGAACGCTAAATAAGTCGATTGGCATCTTGAAACCACGTACATTTAAGGGTTTAAGTCCACTGTCCTGTTTCTGCCACACTAATCCGCCAGTTAAGGTATGTAGAATTAAGCCTTTATCGCCCACTATCCATCCATTCTGAGAGTCAACAAAGGAACACCCTCTATTTACATATAAAAATTGAGCCCATTTACCTTTTTTTGATTGCCTTTGCCATGTCCTGCCACCGTCAGAAGTATGTAATATTAATCGTTCGTCACCGTAGGCTGACCCTACAATCCATCCGTTATTTTTATCAGCAAAGCAAATATCAAAATACCCTAATCTACCCGGGCTCTTAACAGGTACCCACTTTCCATCAGCAAAAGCTATTGTTGACAGTAAAAGTAAGCAAACTGTAAATACAATGAGTTTTTTTATCATTATATTAATTCTCCAGGTCAGGAAAAGCTCCTATCAGACCAGCCCTGAATAAAACTACATATTCATAAAGATAATGAATTATAAAATAGCCTGAGTATTCTAAAATATCACCTTCAAAGCAATAGCCCGTTAATAGAATTTCATTTACAGCAAAAGAAAGTAAATCACCTATTTCTGGAGGTGATATTCGACTAGCACTAATCGCAATGACCATTAATGCAACATCTATTTTGAATTGTATTAGAATTTTTTCTGCTTTAAATGCACCAGGTGCTGTAGGACTTATTCCTTGTAAAAGTGAACATAGTTCATCTGCCAAACCTTGAAGGTTTACCTCTCCCAAAAGCAATATATTGGCAACAGCAAGAAGATTATCAATATCATCGATGAGTTGACCCCAAAGATTTTCCTCGCCACCTGGTAGAATGCAAGGATGATCTGCATTGAAATAACAGTTGCCTTCAGTCAAGCAAGTTGTTGATCCTCCATTTATTCCCCCGGAAATTCTGTATGCACCATCAAAGGTTGTTGGGTTTTGGACTATATACCCTGTACCACTCCAGTTATATAATGTTATTTCTGTCTGCGGGATAATAACTGTCAGACCACCATTAACAGCATTCTGAATATCTGATTTTAAAGAACTGGAAACCTGAAGATTTGGAAGAACCTGTCCAATGTTCTGGCTTGATACAAAATAGATTGGGATGGATAATGAATTAGCCTCTTGATGGACTCTTACTGTTGAAACTGCATTAACATTAAACATCCATTCAAAAATGATATGCTCCATTGCAGATGAATATATCCCACTCTGCATTTTAAAGGCTTTCTCTAAATCATTATCTCCAGTCATTGAAAAGGGGGATACAATATTTCTATCTACATCAATACCCATACCTACAGGTTTTGCAGATAGTGGTATTCCAAATATAGTGTTTACTTTTAAATCTATAAAAGCTATTGCCTCTGAAGGCTGTCTTAACCAAACAGTATCTGTGACTCGTGCAGTCAAATCATTTAATGCATCAAGATTGTAAAAATAATTTATTGCTACATCGTATAGCATGTCTCCAATAAGGTTATCTCTTGAATCTCCTTCGGGCGGAGTGGAAGGATTTCCTGAAATGATTGACTCAATGTATATTTTCATGGCATGCATCCTGTCTGTCTGTTTTTGCAAAAGTGCCTTTGGGATTCTTTGTAAGTCAAGTCCAATAGCATAATAACCGCCAGCAGTCATGTCATGGTTTATAATGTCCGTTGAGATATTCGGTGACAAAAAAGTGATATTCATTCGCTGTATATTCCCTAGGCCTATCGCTCCGCCTGTTGCCACGGCAGAGCCGTCTATCATCAATACAGGCTTCATATTTACAAGATAAGCAGGAGTTGCAGAGAGTTTTCCATAGGTTTTTAATGTATTTTCATCAGCCGATGTTTCTGGTAGATATTGGATAGTTATTCTCCTGCCAGCAAGCTGTGAGAGATTGGTCTGATAGTATATATCACCAGTACCAAAGTAATCCGTACCCTTAATCTCAATCTGGAGTTTATGTCTCAAGGTATCGGGAACTTCGGAAAAGGATATACCTTTTACAATAACCTTATAAGGAAGTGAAGCGGGAAGGACTCCGAATTTTTCATACAATATATCAAAACTGCCGATCAAGTCCTGTGGCTTTGCATCGGGTATATTATTGGTTAAATATTCATCTAAGTTGGACTGATACTCCTCAAGTTTCTGCTGGAGAAAGTCCTCGCTGACATTGCTGACATAATACTCTGAAGTGCTGTATGTTGAATGTAACAATAGTTCATTCATAAAACTCTCAGGGTCAAAGTTCATTATCTGTTTTAAATCAGGTCCACGGGTGTATTGAACCAGTTTGAAACCCGGGTCCAAGGGTATCCAGGTTTTGTTCTGGGAATATGGATGCCCTCTGTAGTTTTCGTATGAAACCCATGCTTCTACCCATACATGTTCTAATCTTGCTTTTGATATCTTCCCGCCTTCCTGTACAAGTGCTACAGGAATGCCGTTTGATGCAAGAATTTCACCTGCTACTGTCTCATCTTCTACGCCAAGCCATTTCTTTATTCTTTCAATTGGGACTTCAATAGTTCCGTAGACATATCTTGCAGGCACATTGGAAACTCTCAATAAGGCAATCAAAAGAGAAGCCTGATCAAAGTCATTGCCTGCCCCTTCTAATAAAGTTTCATGTGCCCCTTTTAAAGAACCGTAATATGGTTCAAAGAAATAATTGTTCTTTACGTATTCATATATCTTTACAGGATTATGTTCCAGTTCCTCTGCCTTAGCTGATATCTCAGGTGTGAACTGAACTTCTATGGTCTCTGACAGATCAGAATTAGTTGGGGTATTTGTAGCTTGAACTAAAGTTGAGGAAAGTAAACCTACCAATGAACCAACAGAAGCAACAAGCACAGGTTTACGGTTCAAGGTTGAGAGTTCTCTGAATTCTTCTGGTTTTAGTCGCGGTTCTTTAAATATCGGCTCAGATGACCTGTAAGGAAGTTTGTTCGGGTCAAGGGGGATGTGCTTCTTTTTTGGTTTTACCTTCTTAAGAAGCTCCTTTGTCATATTAATCTCAGCCTCAACTTCGACCTTGTCCTTTGCCTTTTCAATTGCCTTAAGATTTCGTTTTAGTTCATTCAGATTGCCTTCATATTTTTTTACAAAATCCCTGTGCCTCTGTTTTATTTCTTCGGGAAGTTCATTGATCTTCTCCTGGGTTTCCTTAAACTGTTTTCTTATCTCTATATCAAGAAATTCAATTTCTGATTTTTTGGTTTTGAGTGTGTTTTTCTTTATCTCTGTGTCAGTGACTGTGTCAGTAAGTATCTGTTCTATCTCTTCAATTGATTTTTGGAATTTTTCTCCAAGATTCTGATCTCGCTCAGTGCTCTTTGCGCTCTGCCCTTTGCTGTTCTGTATTGCATAGGCTACCTCAAACAACCCACCAAATGTCCATGAGAAGATTATGAGAACCATGATTGCGACTGTCTTAAGATATCTAAAATACATGGGTTGCATCAGTATCTTTATTCCTTCATTAATAAAGATGGAAGCATAGTCTACTCTTCTTTTAAAAAAGCTGGCCGATGCTTCTCTCTCATTTTCTCCAGCTCCTTTTGTCCATATTTCTTCAGATAAAGAAACTTTACTGATGACCGAATTGCTTCCGGCCTTGTCTTGTCTTCGTCATAGGCAATCCTTTCCAGCATCTCAAGGGTAAAGTTATCAAACCTCATCGTAAATGATGTAACATACCTGTGTTCCTTTTTTTTCCTCTTTCTTTTCTTCCCTTTTATTTCCATTTTAAAATATATTTTTGACTAACATATTAATAAAATGTATATCAAATAAAAAAGACCTTGTCAAGTTTTATTTTATTTTTTAAATACTTTTGTTTAAAAAATATTTATTAATTTCAAGTATGTGTAATTATTTCCATATTTCCAAGAGCAGTTTTATTGTGCTGCCATTTGTTTAAAATTTATTTAAGTCAAAATATCACGATTGATTCGAATAAGCGTCATTCCACAACTGTCGCAGAAAGAATAACACTTACTCGTAACATGTAAAACAATCTGGGTTATCGATATGGTATTGTACTAATGTTTTAGTCATTCCCCGACCTGCCTGCCGGCCCGCTTCGCCGAATCGAGGCTACAGGCAGGCTTGATCGGAGAATCCAAGCACCTTCTCTGCAAAAGAATGGAGCAATAACAAATATACTCTGGATCCCCCGGTCAAGCCGGAGGATAACGGAAAGGGATACTCCTGTCTAGCATGTCCTCGACTGGATCGGAGGCCGGAGCATGACGTCTAATTGCAGAAGATTTTAAAGTTGAACCTTAGAAAAAAAATTAAAATTTTTAAATAGGACCGGATAACTTTAACAGGCGAGTATCAGAAAAAACTTGACAACTTTATTAGAAGAGGAAGAAATTTTGTATAATGATATAATCAAAAGGGATAAAAATCAAACCAATTTTGACACAGTCAAACGATTTTGGGAAGCGATTTATCGCATTTTTGAACGCTCACTTATCGCATCTCGCTATACATGTTTCTTGAGCGGACATAGGGAAATTTTTGCATAAAAATTTCCCTCCAGAGAGAGAAAGGAATATGTCCAACTTAATTCACCAGAAATGCATTAACAAAGGTGGTGCCCCGACAAGTCGGGATTCATAAAGTAGAAATGGCATGGCCTTTTTCTTCAAATACACCTGCTCTTTTTATACTGAAACGCATTTTGGGAGTTAAACTGTACAACTTTTATAAATTCATAAATGTTTTTACCAGCTTTCCTTTATATACTTTGCCGTTCGGATTAATTTTGACTACACTGGAATTTTCCA
>JABAOH010137586.1_pt1 | contig 19318 bp, 21 predicted proteins | sample 7062181 | NCBI WGS metagenome assembly JABAOH01 (sample SAMN14538630, study PRJNA623070) | marine sediment metagenome | biome: marine biome [ENVO:00000428]; feature: marine pelagic biome [ENVO:01000023]; material: deep marine sediment [ENVO:00002113]; isolation source: pool of 5 deep marine... | reverse complement strand
GGCGGAATCGAAGAGCGCCAGACTGCAGCTTTCGCCAGATTGAGGAACATCACATGACGGTCCTCGGGACGATCCTGGTGACATTTGCGGTGATGCTGGTTGTCATCGCAGGCATGGCGATCGGCGTAATGAACGGCCGCAAACCGATCAGCGGCAGCTGCGGTGGCCTCAACGGCGGCAGCTGCGAACTTTGCGGCAGCGGCAAATGCCAGAGGGAGAGCGAAGAATGAATCTCAAATCGTGCCTGGTTCGCGATTACATGGCGGGCCAACTCGTAACCTTTAAACCGGACACCGATGTCATGGATGCTATTCACGAGCTCGTGAAGCACCGCATCGCCGGTGCGCCGGTGGTCGACGACAAGGGCGATCTTGTCGGCATGTTGTCGGAGCTCGACTGCATGAAGGTTGCATTGAATGCAGGCTACTACGGTGACTGGGGCGGCCCGGTAGCCGATTACATGTCGACGGAGGTCGAATCGGTAGACGCCGAGATGAACATCGTAGACCTTGCTCAAAAGTTTCTCGACTCGGGTTTCCGGCGCTTCCCGGTGCTCAGGAAAAACCGACTGGTCGGCCAGATCAGCCGGCGTGATGCTCTCAGGGCGCTGAGCGAGCTCGCAGTCGCGTAGCGGGAGAGAAAAACGGCAGTACGAATGGGTCTCTTTTTCGCCGGCCGCCTATCTTCGCCGGGCTCCGGGTGCCCGCCTGACGGGTAACCGCGAGACGTTCGTGCCGAGCATGGCCGACAAGCTGCGAGAGCTCGACCAGGGAAAGATAGAGGCACTCGTTCACTACTACGCAAGTTGGGATCCGGGAACATGAACGAACTCGATACATGGACCGCATTTTTTGGCTGGATGACGATCGTCAACCTCGGTATCTACGTGATCTCGGTGTTCGCGCTGTGGGTCATGCGCGACTTCGTCTACCGCATGAACGCCAGGATGTTCGGCATCAGTGAAGACGAGGTCGCCAGGACGTCTTTCAAGTACGTCGGAGCCTACAAGCTGCTGATAACAGTGTTCTGCTTCGCACCGTGGCTGGCACTTAAGCTGATGGCGTAGGTCGGCTGCCCGGACAGGGGCCCGCGCATGGTAATCTACGTGCCATGCTGTGGGCACTTATAATCGTCCTGGTCATCGTACTGATCTACATCCTGTCCGAGCACAGTATGCAGGTGCGCAGGCGCAAGCAGAAGCTCGAGCAGATTCAGAAACGCCTGGCCGAAAAAAAGGCCGAGTCAGAAAATACCGGCGATCAAGAAGAATAGTGCGCGGCGGTGAACTGGGAAGCCATTAGTACGGTCAGCGAGGTCATCGGCGCGATCGCCGTCGTCGTCTCGCTGATTTACCTTGCCCTGCAGGTCCGCCAGAACACGCAGATGTCGAAGTCTGCAACCCGCCAGACCATTGCCGATGCGCTTACGCGACCGCCATCGGACTTTTTTACAGACCCCGGCTTTGCGCGAAACTTTCTCAAGCACATCGACGGTGAAAACCTCGAGGCAGAACAAGTCCTCCAGCTGCAAGCCTACTGCTACATCACGCTGCGCACCTGGGAGAACATTCATTACCAGTACCGCAGCGGCATGCTCAACGAGGATGAGTGGGAGGCCCTGCATCGCAACGTCAAGGCTCTGCTGCAGGCTCCCATGTGGAGAGACTATTGGGAGAGGGAGCGCGAGATTTACAGCTCGCCGTTTCGCAAGGAGATCGATACAGCGCTCGCGGAACTGGCTGACGAACCGGCCCTCATGCCGAAGTCGATGATTCACCCGCAGAAGAAGCGGTGATGGACTTGAACCCGGTCACCCTTCCCTGCCGCGATTACGACGCCGGCGAAAACAGGAGATATCCACCATGGCGTATATCTTGAGAATCCTTTGCGGCGCGTTGATCTTTACAACGGTTCACGCCCAGGATGAAACGGCTATTCCTCCTGCCGATGAGTGGTACAAGTCCGAGTACGCTCCGCTCTATGGCGACAAACCCTGGGAAAACGCGGATGAGCTGGCTGGGCACTTCACTGAGACCGTGCAGATTCACAACGAATTGATTGAATCGCTCGATAGCCTGCAGTGGATATCTGGCGCCCTCGAGGAGTGGAAAATCGCCGGCTGGGTACGCAGCGAGATTGCCGAGATGGATTTCGAAATGTTCAATCCGACGACGGCATCCTTCAAGACCAGGTGGAGGGACTACTATAACGGCGGCAACATCGCCTACGAGTGCACCTGGTACCTCGCAGACTTTGTTGATGGCTCGTGGAAAATCTCAGCGGTCGCCGGCATTAACTGCAACGAACACGGACTCTGACAATGGAAAAGTGGACCGGTGGATGTCTGTGTGGCGCTATCTGCTACGAAATCGACCCACGTGACACCAAATCCTGGTACTGCCACTGCCGTATGTGCCAGAAGTGGACCGGCAGCGTCGTCGCGCCGTCGGTACTGGTGGCCAGAACCGACTTCCGTGTGACGCAAGGCACGGTTAAATACTTTACTTCGTCGACGCTTGCCGAACGCGGGTTTTGCGAATCCTGTGGTTCCCCGCTGATCTTCTCGCCGTTCGGCCAGGACTGGATCTGCGTCCAGACCGGTTCGCTCGATGACCCCGAGGTCGCACCACCAATTGGCCACTTCGGGATAGAAGGGCATGTAAGCTGGCTGCCGATCGATGACGACCTGAAGAAGATTCGTACCGAGGACGATCCCTGGATCCGGGAAATGCGGGGGAAGACGCCGCAGGACAATTGACAGAGACTGCAGTGGGTACCGGCGAAAAATCCTCAGCCCGAGAACCGCGCCGCAAGCGCCTTTCGCCGCAGGTACGCGTAGACATCCAGCAACGGTAGCTCCTTGGGGCAAATGTCGTGGCAGGCCATCATGCCCAGGCAACCAAAGACGCCATTGTCGTTCGAGACGACCTCGAACCAATCCGTTGCGTCACGGCTGTCGCGCGGGTCCATCATGAATCGCGCGATCCGGTTCAACCCTGCGGGCGCAACGAAATCCGGGTTGATGTTGGCAACCCCGCAGGACGCTATGCAACACCCGCACTCGATACAGCGATCACGCTCATAGATTTGCTCGGCGAGATCGTCATCCATCCGCTCTTCCTGCGCATCCGGGTCAAACGCCTCCCGCGCATGTATCCAGGCCTCGGTCTGCTCTGCCATCTCCCGGAACCAGGTTCCGGTATCCACGGACAGATCGCCGATAAGCTTGAAGACAGGCAAAGGATGCAAACGAATGGTATCCGGCAAGTCCGCGGTCAGCGTTCGGCATCCCAGCGCGGGCCTGCCGTTGACCATCATTCCGCAGGAACCGCAGATTGCCGAGCGACAGGAAAAGTCGAACTGCAAACTCGGATCCTGTCGTTCCCGGATCTCATTGAGCGCGATGAACAGCGACATGTAGGGCGTTTCGTCGATTTCGAAGCTCTGCATGTACGGCGTTGACTCCGGAACCTCGGGGTTGAACCGAAAGATTTCGAAGCGCAAGCGGCGCGGCGGCGTGTTTGTCTTCTCTGTCATTGCCTGACTGCCCAGTCTTTCCATTGCATGCGGCTTCCCATGGGTTCCATGGTCGCAAGCCGGCCTTGTCTCGATTGCTCGTCGATAACAGCGGCGTTGTAAGCCTCGACCTCGGTTTCCAGGGCGATGCGTTCGTCGCTGCCATAGCCGCGGTATCCTGGCGGCAGGTTGATCAGCCCGACCGGCTCGTACGAAAACTCCGGCTCGCCTGCGCCATCGGGCCAGCGCACGAGCGTACGCTTGAGCCAGTCGCGATCATTGCGAAGCGGGTAATCGGTCCGGAAATGGGCGCCGCGGCTCTCGCATCTTACGAGCGCGCCCTTCGCTGTAACCAGGGCGAGGCGCAGCATTCCCTCGAGGCGCAGCGCGAAAGTGAGTTCGGGATTCATGCCCGGCACCTTGCTGCGTAGAACCGCGCGATCGCAGTCCGTGATAAGGGCCTCGATCTCGTCGACCGCTTCGGTAAGTTCGTCGCCGTTCCGGAAAATGCCGACTTTGCTGATCATCGTCTCCGCCATGCGGTCGCGAATCTCGAACACGCTCGGACCGCTACCGGACCGATCGAGCCAGGCTCCGGCCCGGGACTCGGCCTCCCTCATGGCATCCAACGCCACTGAAGTGGACACATCGAGATTCGTCTCGGTCACAAAGCGTGCCGCGCTGCGCCCGACCAGCCGGCCCGCTACGACCGTTTCGGCAAGGCTGTTTCCACCGAGGCGGTTGAACCCGTGCATGTCCCAGCAGGCCGCTTCGCCCGCTGCGAACAGGCCGGCCATGTTGTATGCCTCACCGTCCTTGTTGACCCGAATCCCGCCCATCGAATAATGCTGCGTCGGCCGCACGGGTATCAGCTCGGTCACCGGATTCAGGCCGACGAAATCACGACAGATGTCGTACACCTCGCGCAACTTCGTGGTCAGGTGTTTTTCACCGAGATGCCGGATATCGAGCCAGAGATGTGGCCCGTACGGCGTTTCGACGCCCTTGCCGTCACGCATGCACTGCGCCATGTGACGCGACACGACGTCCCGGCTAGCGAGCTCCTGCTTCTCCGGCTCCGCCTCGACCATGAACCGGTTCAGGTCCTTGTCGAGCAGGTACCCGCCGTCGCCACGGCAGCCCTCGGTAACGAGGATTCCACTCGGCGACAGGCCGGTTGGATGAAATTGCACGGCTTCCATGTTCCCGAGAGGGACGACACCGGTGTCGAGCGCAATCGATGCGCCCATGCCCTCGTTGATCGTCGCATTGGTCGTATATTGCCCGTAGATCCGCCCATAGCCCCCGGTTGCGATCACGGTCGCTTTTGCGAGAACCGTGAAATGCGCGCCGGTCCGAAGGCACCGGCCGACCGCTCCCCAGCAGCGACCGCCCTCGTGAATCAGCGCGACCGCCTCGGCGCGATCACGTACCGTGACGCCCAGCCTGACGACTTCGCTGTCCATGACATACAGGGCTGCGTGACCGGTGCCTGCTGCCGCATAGCAGGCCCGCCATTTCGCGGTGCCGCCGAAGTCGCGATGCATGATCAGACCGTCGTTCTCCAGGGATTCGTCAATGTCGACACGTTCACCCTTGATGAAGTAGCTGTTTTTGCCGCCGCGCACGCGCGTCCAGGGCATGCCGTAATGCGCCAGTTCGCGAACCGCCACCGGCGCCTCTTCCGCGAAGATCTGGGCGACCTCCTGATCGGCACCCCAGTCCGAGCCGCGCACGGTGTCGAGGAAATGTAATTCGGGGTTGTCGCCCTCGGCTTTGACGCAGTTACCGAGCGCTGCCTGCATGCCGCCCTGGGCCGCACAACTATGGCTGCGGCGCGGCGGAACAATCGACAGTATGAGTACATCGTGGCCAGCAGCAGCGGCCTCGATCGCACAGCGCTCGCCGGCGAGGCCGCCACCAATGACGAGGACATCCGTAGTCGTCATGTTCGCGGCGGTCATGGCGCGGCCTCGAGCAGAAATGCCAACGGTGGGTCGAGCCAGCCTGCGAGAACAACGAGAGTCAGGATACCGAGGCCCAGTATGATCCAGAACAGCACGTGCTCGATTTTCCACAAGGCCGCCCTGGAAAGGCGCGCACCGACGCCCCACTTGACCGCGAGCCGATACAGGCCGACGCCGGCATGAAACTCGACGCAGAGCAGCAGCACGGCATATAGCGGCCACAGGCCCCCGCTCACCCGGGCGAGCGTGGTCGCAGACTCGATGCCGCGATGCATGCCGAACATCGGCGTGAAAACATCGAGGCCCAGAAGCACGAGATGAAAGCTCCCCAGCACGAGAATCACCATTCCGGTCCTGACCTGCCAGATCCAGAGCATGGACTCGACATGTGGTCGGAACGGCACGTAATCGCTTCCCGGAACAGGCCTCGAGCTACCGGACTCCCGCAAATCCCTGGCGAGCCTGATCATTTGTTTGCGTTCGCGCAGCTGCGCCGGAATTTTTCGACTCGCAAAAACAGCATGCACGAGGAACAGGACGATGATGAAAATCACGGTCGGTTGGGCAATGTAGTAGTCCTCGAGGCCCCCGGCCAGCCAGTCGAAGCCGCGTGCGCCGAACAGTATGGAACCCACCAGGACCATGTGTCCCCACATGAATACCGCGAGACACAGGCCGCTTGCGCCGCTGATCAGCTCGTAAACGAGCTGGCTGCGTGCTTCTTCGGCGCGTACGTTCAGGGTATCGTCCGTCATCCTTTCCCTGCTCCTAATGCGTCAGCAGCGCCCAGATAATTCCTACCGCGAGCGCTATGCCGATTATCAGGAAAATTGACCCGAATACATAGGCGTTACGCACCTCATTCCGAGTCGGCGCCTCGGTCAGCCAGGTATCGAGCTCGCCGCTGGCGAGCAGGCGCTGGTACTCCAGCGGCCGCTCGATCTTGAATCGACTCAGTGGCATCTTGCCCGTAAATATCACGACGTCCATCGGAAAGCTTTCGGGGCGCAGGTGCGTATGGAAGAAATGAAATACGAAAATAAATCCTGTCGCGAGCAGCGCCTCGTCACTGTGCACGACATACGCGGCATTCAGGGTCCAGCCTGGCAGGAATGTCGTGAAGAAGCCCGGATACCAGAGCATCAGGCCCGAGATACCGATGATCAACACGCCCCAGAAGACTGCGAGGTAATCGAATTTCTCGAAGTAGGTCCAGCGGTCGCCGGCCGGCCGCTCGCCCATGTACAGGAAGTACCGGAGATTCGCGAACAGGTCCATGAAGTCCTTCGATTGGGGCACCAGCGACGACGGTCCCCAGAACATGCCTTTCTCTCTCTTCACGAGCCAGCGGATAAACAGGTTACCCAGATGGAATGCGGCATAGCCAAACGTGCCTATCGCGGCGAGCCGGTGCAGGAACCGCGTTGATTCGACTCCGCCCAGGTGTGCGGCGAGTTCTTGCGCCCAGGGCATCCAGTGAAACTTGAGCGGTAACCCGGTCGCCGCCAGGACGAGAAACGTCACGACAACGACGATGTGGAGACGAATATTCATCTTCGAGAAACGCCTGACATATTGTTCATCGTTGCCCGACTGCTCTGCGAATTCGCCCCGCAGCGTCCCGACCAACGATCGCTGCAGCCACAGGATGTCGTGTACGCCGAAGAAAGCAAACACACCAAGCAGCAGGCCCGTCATAAACAGCCAGACGACGTAAACCGGAAAATTGTCCTCCGGGTCGGTCGGATCGTTGTGAACGTCGAAGCTGATGAACGACGCCGTTACATCCTCGTGACAGCTTCCACAGGTTTCGGACAGGTGGTCGGGGTGCACGGTCGATTCGGGGTCGGCAGCGGCCCGGTTCTGATGCGGCGTATGGCAATCCGAGCAGACCGCGCCGGCATCGAAGCCCAGTTCATTGGCCTTGCCGTGGAAGGAATCCCGGAATGTCGTCAGATATTCGCCGTGGCATCTGCCACAGTTGTCCGGCCAGGCAAGTCGCGCTTCAGTAACTTTCGGGTCTACGTTTTCGTGTGACAGATGACAGGTCGTGCATACCGGTCCGTCCTCGTCGTTCTGCCAGGCGCGCCCATGAGCGCTTTTGCTCTTCCAGTCTTCCAGTAACAGGTAATGGCATGTGCCACAGGTCGTTGGCGCGTTATTCACCGCAGTGGGAGATTCATCGTCGGTGGCCACGTGGATTGCATGGCTGCCGTGGCAGTCGCTACAGCTCGGCGCATTAATCAGTCCGGAAACCAGCAACGCCTTGCCGTGCTCGCCGGCGAGATAGCCGCTGACCAGGTCTTCGGGTTCATCATGACAGGCCCCGCAATATCTGATCTGGCCGACGGGCGACATCGGCGCATCGAGATATTCCGCGGGTTGAACCTGGTGTGCATTGCCATGGCAGGCCGTGCACGATGCGGCATTTGCATGGACGCTGCGGCCTGTTTCACGCGCCGCCTTGCGGTGGCATTGGCCACAGGTCTCCCCCTGGTCGATAGCGGGGACTCCCCGGCGTCGGTGCGACCGGTCGAGCTCGCCATGGCAGTTTTCGCAATCGACGCTTTCGTGAGCGCCGGCCAGGGGCGGCTCGAGATCGTGACATCGGTTGCAGTCGATGTCCTGAGCGGCTGCGATTCCCCAGAACCCCTGCGCAACAAAGAGCACAAGCAGGCACCTCATTCGGGCCGCATGTCGATGGGGCAGTTTCACGATTACGCGCCAATCGGGGAATCTATGGAATTTAAATACGTGTTGGTAGCCCGCAATACCATTGGTGTTTTCCGAAATGGTTGTACTTACCCGGTTGGCATAAAAGACTCTTTAGAGAACGCTCTCGCGGCTCGTGAGTGTGCGCTGACGCCTGTCGTCATGTCGCTCTCGAGCATGGATAATGCGATGATTGGTTTGCTGCCTGCAGCGGTAGCCCAAAGTCTCCGGATAAAGAATTTCCAGTCTCAAGAGGTTCGCCGATGACACGACATTTTTTTGCAAGCATCACGCGCAACAAGACGAGCCTGATTGGCACGGCCCTCGTTGTCGGCAGCCTGACGCTGATCGTGACGCTGTTCGTCGTGCAGTCGCTGGGTCTGCGGGGTGGCGCCTACCTCGGTATCATTACGTTCGTCGTATTGCCGATGTTCCTGCTGACCGGGCTCATCCTGATTCCCGTCGGTATTACGAGGGATCGCAAGCGCATAGCTGCCGAGGGCGAGGAATTGGCGGCGGCGGCATTTCCTGTACTGGATTTCAACAAGGAGCAGACTCGCAAGTTCCTGGCGCTCGGCATCGTATTCACTACCGTCAGCATCGTTGTGCTCGCAGCTGCCACCTACAAAGGCGTCGATGTCATGGATTCGACCACGTTTTGCGGGACCGCCTGCCATACGGTGATGCAGCCGGAATTTACGGCGCACCAGCGTTCCCCGCATGCGCGAGTCGCCTGCGCAGATTGCCATATCGGGCCAGGCGCCGACTGGTTCGTGAAATCCAAGCTGTCCGGCGCGTGGCAGTTGATTGCGGTCGCCTTCGACCTCTATCCGACACCGATACCGACGCCGATCCACGATCTTCGACCGGCGCGCGAGACCTGCGAGCAGTGCCACTGGCCCACGACCTACGTCGGCGATCTTCTCAAGGTGAAAACCGTGTACACCGATGACGAGGAAAACACGCCGTTGAAGACCGCGGTGCTGCTCAAGGTCGGCGGGCTCGCCGGCCGCGATACCTCCGGAATCCACTGGCATGTCAACCCCGATATCCAGATACGGTATCGGTCTGACGAAACGCGCGAGACAATTTACGACGTCGAGCTGACCACGGCCGACGGTGAGGTCAAGGTCTATAAAACGCGGAACATGCCGGACGACGCCATGCCGTGGCGAGTCATGGACTGCGTCGACTGCCACAACCGGCCGACGCATCGATATCGCCTGCCCATGGACGAGGTCGACAACGCAATGGCGAACGGTTATATCGACAATACGCTGCCCTACATCAAGCGCGAATCGATGGAATTGCTGCGCGCGGAATATGCGACACACGACGAGGCGAGAGAGGCTATCCCGAGAGGATTACTCGAATTCTACGAAGAGAATTACCACGAGGTTGTCGAAACTCGTCTAGACGATATCAACAAGGCAGCCGAGGAACTCGTCGTAATTTACACGTCCAACGTGTTTCCCGAGATGAGTGTGGACTGGGGCACCTACCCGGATCACAGCGAGCACATGGACTCACCAGGCTGCTGGCGCTGCCATGACAGGAAACACCGCACCGAGGACAGGGAACAGATATCCCGCGATTGCGGACTGTGCCATACGATCCTCGCCCAGGAGGAAGAGGATCCCGAGATTCTCGAGACATTGAATCCGTGATTAAAAACGGTACGACTGTAATGAAATCATTATTCCGAAAAATTTTTGCGGCACTAGCATCTGCATGCTTGTTGACGGCCTGGACCGCGAGTTATGCCGAGATGGCCGATCTGTTGAAAAAATGCACGATCTGTCACGGCGAGCAGGGCATCAGCGAAGAATCTGCGTATCCGAGTATTGCGGGTATTCCGGTTGCCGTTCAGGTCGACGCCATGCATGGCTACCGCGAGGGCACGCGTGACTGCGGTCCTGTCATGGAGATGTGCAGGATTTCAGAGAAACTGACCGACGAGGAAATTGTGGAGCTCTCCGAGTACTTTGCGGCCTTTCCGTTTATTCGCGCGAAACAGGAATTTGACGCTCAACTCGCTGCCGTGGGCGCCCATCTGCATGAGGACTACTGCGAAGTCTGTCATGGTGACAGCCCGGATCACGCGGACAGGAGCATCCTGCACGGTCAGTGGATGGACTACCTGCGCTATTCCCTGAGTCAGTACAAGATCGGCGCACGCAAGCAGCCTCCCAGCATGCGCCGCCAGACCGAAAAACTCACCGACGAGGATATCGAAGCCCTGATCCATTTTTACGCCAGTTACGGTGCGGAGGAAGGTGAGGCCGCATCGGATAAGTAGTATCCGTAATGAGAATGAATCCCTGCTTTTGCTACAAGAAAGTTGGATAGCAGCTGGATCGGATACTGTTCTCGATTAAGGCTCGCTATCGATTCGGCTTCCGTGCCGCACTAGCCGCGGCGTCGCAGACAGGTGTCGATCATGCCGGCATATCGGATCCCTTTCGGGCTTGTTCTTTTGAGTTTGGCGCCCTTGCCTCTGGCGAGCGAAGCATCTGCTGACAACAGCTGCATAAACTGCCACAAGAATCCAGCGTATTTCGCCCAGTACCCCAAGCTGCACGAGTACTACCAGCAATGGACTGCATCGCCACACAAGGAGGCCGGCGTCACCTGCGATGACTGCCATGGCGGCGACGCATCAGCCGAAGAAATTGAAAATGCCCACATGGGCGTTCTGCACATGAACGACCGGCAGAGTGCGTTGCATTATCAACGACAGCCCGATACCTGCGGGCAATGCCATCGTGACAAGCAGCGGCAGTTTGTACAGAGCAAGCATTTCACGGCCCTGGTCGCAGAACGCACCGCGCCGACCTGCTCCACCTGCCATCCCGCGATGAGCCGGCGCCCCGAGCTACGTAACATCGTTTTGAACGCTTGCCGGACATGCCACGTCGAAGGCAACGCGGACAACCTGCCGCTGATCGCCGACGACGCCGAGCACATTTTCAACCAGTTGAACATTGCCAGCGGCTTGCTTGGCTGGACCCGCATACATTTCGAATCGCAGGACTGGCCGAACGGTAGTCAAGACCGTGTCGAAGATCTCGAGGCACGCTACGAAGCAATAGTCGATCACGTGCACCAGTTCGATCTACAACAGACGGCGGACGAAGCCGCGGATATACTCGGCGCGCTCAGGGAAATATTCGAGGAAGCCCGCAGCGCCCGCGAGCGACAGGACCAGGGCTAAAACGACAACGCCGATTCGCTCTCGCGCTGGCGAACTTTCCCCATCTCGATCGCGATGACTGCTTTGGCAAGCAGCGTGAACACCAGCACTCCGAATGCCCAGATCCCGGCGGCTACCGCGAGTTCCACGCTGGTCGGCACGTATTCGAAGATCTCGCCGAGCGGCGTCGGAACGAAGCCCGGAATCACGAGACCCATGCCCTTTTCGATCCAGATACCGACGAAGGTCAGGATGCAGGCGACGTTCAACAACACGGGATGCCGCCTCGTGGGATGGATCATCAGTATAGTCACTGCGATCAGGTTGAGCGCCAGCGCCAGCCAGATCCAGGTGCGCAGTGAGCTGAATCCGCCCAGCCCGAAGAACAGGTAGTGGATCGATGCCGCATGCGCACCCTCGTTATAGAAATCGGTGAAGAGCTCCGCCCCGACAAAGAACAGGTTGATCTGCAGCGCGGTTGTCATTATCAGGGCCAGCGTATCGATCACCGACTGACTGATCTTGTATGACGTCGTCTTGCGGACGATTTGCAACGTGATGATGATCAGTGCGGGACCGGAGGCAAACGCCGATGCGATAAACCGCGGGCCGAGCAGCGCAGTGTGCCAGAACGGTCGTGCCGGGTTGGCCGAAAACAGGAAGGCCGTGACCGTGTGGATCGAGATTGCCCAGAACATCGCGATCACGACAAACGGAAAATACGCCCTGAAGTTGGGCTGCTTACCCCTGTAGCGGCTGTACAGTACGTAGAACGGAATGGCGAGGTTGAGAAGAAGGTAGACCGTGAGTACCAGTACGTCCCATGCAAGCAGGGACACCGGGAAATTGAAGCGGCCGAGCACCGGGATCATATGCCAGAGCCTGTCCGGGCGGCCGAGATCGGCGATAACGAACAGGATCGCCATCGTTACGGCGGCTACGGCCATGCCTTCGCCAACGAGGACAACTTCCTTGATGTCCTTTCGATCAAAAATATAGGCAGGTATGACGAGCAAGACGGCAGCAGCGGCGATGCCGACAAGGAATGCGAAATTCGAAATGTAGAAGCCCCAGGACACCTGGTCGCTCATGCCCGTGACAACGAGGCCATCGGCAAGCTGCAGGGAATAATTCCAGGCACCGAAAGCAATAATCGCAGTCAGTACAGCCAGCCAGATCCAGTAAATACGGGGACCGCGAAACATCTCGCGAATGCCATCGAATATGAACCTCACAACATTCATCGTCGATCAGTCACTGAAGTACCAGAACTTGGGTTCGGTGCCGAGGTCTTCCTTGAGCCTGAACACCTGTTTGTTCGCAAGCACGTAGCGGATTTCGCTATCGGGGTCGAGCAGGTTGCCGAAGATACGAGCGCCGGTAGGGCATGCTTCCATGCAGGCGGGCTGCTGGCCCTTTCTCACGCGATGAATACAGAAATGGCATTTCTCGACGACGCCGCGAGGCCGGGGACGATTGCCGAGATAATGACAGTTCGTGTTTATTTCCTTGGCCGGTAATTCGGGCGTGGTCCAGTTGAAATGCCGTGCCCAGTATGGACAGGCCGCCATGCAATAACGGCAGCCGATGCACCAGTCGTAATCGACAACGACGATACCGTCGGGTTCCATCCACGTGGCCTCGACAGGGCATGCCTTGACGCAGGGCGGATCGTCGCACTGCATGCACTGCACCGGCAGGTAGTGCTTCCCTTCCACGGGAACTTTCTCGGGATCGTAATAGTGATCGGACTGTTCGAGATTGAAATTGCCCTGATCCAGCTCGAGCACCCGGATGTACTGAACCTGGGAATCACGGCCGAGATTATTTTCCTTGACGCATGCATGCACGCAATAACGGCAGCCGATGCAGCGCGAGATGTTGATCGCGTAGCCATAAACAACATTTTCCTGCGGCGGCGTATTCTGGCAATCGATATCGACATCATACTGAGCCTTTACCCTGCGCTCGATCCGTCCCAACGCCTCGTCAATTTCTTCCTTCGACATTCGCCGGTAATCCTTCTGGAAGAAATCCGCAAGGGCATCCTGGAACGTCTGCCCTCCCCAGGCGGGTTGCGCGACTGCCGCTGCCGTGCCCAGGCCGATACCGCGCAGGAAGTTTCTGCGAGCCTGGTCAAACTTGTCGCCGGCCTTGCTCATGGCTCGTCGTCGACCTCGTGAGATTCCCAGATGGGAGTGTGTTCATGCTCGGCGCCCGGTTCCCGCTCGAGTCCCGCGCGAACCGGCGGTGCGGGCTTAGGCGCCCGCGGCTCGATCGCCGGGCTATGGGGATTGTGGCAGTGCGTGCAATTGTAGACCGTCCGCTCTCCCTGCCAGTTAACCAGGCGCTTGCCGTGTGCGCCGAAGTACCAGTCCTTTTCGCGGTTGGCATGGCAACCCCCGCAGACGATATGAGCATCATCGATACCGACCGGTTCGTCGAGCAAGGTGATCAGGTTATTTGGATCCTCCAGCTGATGGCAGGAATGGCACCAGATACGCCCTTTGCCGTGATCGATTTCCGAATCGTGGAACGTGTCGAGTTCCCGAATGTCCGGGTTCGGCTCCATCGTTGCGTGGCATTCATCACACGGATAGAAGAACAGTTCGTCAATGCGGGACACGACCTGAATTTCCGGCGCGCCCGGATATCCTTCAAAGCGCAAATTGCCGCCAGGCTCTGATGAATCCTGCGCATATGCCACCAGCGCGCTGAAAGCGGCTAACAGACCGGTCCCGACGAGCCCAATTGCAGTGCGCATGGTCATAATAGAACTCTAGAGTCCTGGATGGTGAAAAGGCAGGATTTGTACGCCGCAACGCCCGCGCGTATCTGCCGAAAACACGGCTCGGCACGAGGATGATGAAAATACCTCCACCATGGTTCTTGGTATTGTCGATGTCACCAGCCTTACTCCTCCGCATCCCCCTGCGGCTGCATACGTTGCCGGCCTGATTTCATTCTTGATAATAGAGGTGGAAATAATCCGGATTCGATACGTAATTGGCGCAAAGGTCAGCGGTCGACAACTATCAGTCGACGACCGCAGGGCGCTCTCTGCGTGGAATGTGTTGATGCCTGCCCGGAGAGGCGCTCGAAGACACGGTTATTACCCGCAAAACTGGCAGAGTACCGTGACTCCCGGATAGCGACCCCTCCTTTGCAGGTCGCGACTATTGCTGACTGGCGTAATAGTGCACGAGCGCCTTGACGTCGTCGTCGCTCAGCGCGTCAAGCTTTCTCTGCATCAGCGAGGGCTGCTCGCGCTCCCCGGCCCTGTATTCTGCAAATGTGGCCTCGAGATAGCCCATCCACTGACCGGCAATGATGCTCGCCTCGTCATCGGGGTTCGATCCACCATCCGAATGGCACTTGCCGCAGTTCTTGTCGTGCAGCGCCTGACCGGCTGCTGCAAGATCGGCATCGAAATCCTGCGCGGCCGGAACAAAAGGCAGTTCGAAGTAATGGGTGGCGACTGCGTCGATTGTCTCGTCAGACAGGTCGGCGACGACTTCGCACATCGTCGTTGGCGCCCGGCTCGTATCACCCTGGCGATACTCGCTCGTGCTACAGGGCCTTGCGTTGTCGCGGAAGAAGTACAGCGAATCTGCGAGGACGAACTCCGGTATGCCGGCTATCGTCGGCACGTCGGTCCACTGGCTTACACCGTCATCACCGTGACAGCCGTTACAATTCTCGACGACGCTCGCCAGATCCTGACCCGTTGCGCCTGACGCGAACAGTCCGAGAAGCAGGGTTGTTGCAGCGCGATATAAGATCTTCATGACTATCCCTTTCTGCTAAGAAACACGCTCTACCCAGCATGCCGTATACACGATCAAGCGTTAACAGGGCATGAATAGAGCGAAAATAATTCTAATCGATGCTTATGTGCCACAGTGGACTACCGAGGCCAATAGGTATACGCCACAGGGGCTCAGGAAACGGGCTGCCCGCTGTAGGACTCGTCGGCAATTTCGTGCAACCGGTCCCAGTCACGAATTTCCACCCGGCCTCGTGGCGCATAGATTGCGCCCGACCGTTTCATCATGGCCATCGACCGGCACACGGTCTCCTCGCTCAACCCCAGCAGACCCGCCATCTCGACCCTGGAAAACGGCATGGGAATGTCGCAGTTGCCGTTGGCCGATTTGGGTGTCATCAGCAGGATAAACGAGGCAATTTTCGACGCTGCGCAGCGGTGACCCAGCACCTCCATCATCGCGCGGCTGTGCGCGAGCTGGGCGTTGAGCGCTCCAATCAGTCGTATTGCAACATCGCCATGTTCGCGCACCTTGGCGAGCAGGTTGCGGTGGTTGATCCGGCAGGCCTTGACCTTCGTGGCCGCCATCGCCGTATAGGCGTAGCGCTCGTCGTTGATCGACTGCAGCCCGACCAGCAGGTTGCTCGGAGTGCTCAGCCCGATAATCTGCTCGCGGCCGTCCGCGGTATGGGTGCAGATCTTGACCATGCCCTCGGTCAACGCAAAAAGATTAGAACTCACCTGCCCCTGCATGAACAGGATGTTGCCTTCGTCGAAATCGACGAAATGGACGCAGTCGTTGACCACGCATTCGAGATCGATGTCAGCGAACACACCACCATCGGCCTGGAACTCGCAGAACGGACAGTTACAGTTAGCGCATTGCATAAAGCGGACTTTTCCACGCTCTTTTTAGACCGGGAGCACGTCGGAATCGATAGCGAATTACCACCAAATTCCGCGGTTTTTACGTAGCCAAAACTGACATATGTCAGTTTTTGCCCTCTTCCGGGCGGTGTACGTAAATACCGACGATCGCGCCTTTCCGCATACGCATCATCCACGGGTCCGCAAACCCCGCAAAACTGACAAATGTCAGTGTTGCCGGAGCCTACCGATTCTAGGCTCTGTTCAATGCCGGAATTCTGCCCATAACAATGACAAACAATGGCGGCTTCCGGGGTTTTCTACACAGGGAAATTTTGAGGAGTAGGACATGAACCGGTTCGAAGTAATCAAACGGTGGGCCTGGTCGATCCTCGTTGTGAGCACACTCGCATTCGCGCTGGGCGGTTGCTCCGGCGACGACGGCAAAGACGGTGCCGACGGTGCTGCTGGACCACAAGGCCCAACAGGCCCAACAGGACCAACAGGACCAGAAGGACCCGGGGCAACGGTAACGCCTATCGAAAGCTGTGGCGTATGCCACGATCAAGGCTCCTTTGCCGATGCCGCGGCGGCCCACGCGCTGCCACCGATCGAATCGGTCAAGAACATCGCCTTCACGGTGAATGGCGCCGATCTCGACGTCAACTTCGACATTGAAGTCGACGGTGTCCTGACCGAGGGCTACAACAACATGAACCGAGGCTATCGGACTGACGGGACGACTCGAACCACCATCTCTGATAGCCTGACGCTGGCCGACAACGGGAGCGGCAACTACACCATCACTATCGCCGGCGGCGCCGCTGTGGCGGCTGTCGACCATCGCTACCTGTTCCGGGTTTCGATTGGCGAAGACAGGGAGACGCGTGTCTATCTCTACGGAGACTTCCCAGCCTCCCCGGTTGAGGATTTGGTGATATCCCCCGAGTCGTGCAACGCCTGCCACGGCGAGGAAGGCATCCCCGTCCACGGCGGCTACTTTGCCGAGGAGGATGGCGGCGAGCCCTGCCTAACCTGCCATGGGTCCGAGCGGATAAACAGAGACGGTGTGCTCGAACAGATACCAAGACTCTTCCGCGTGGCTCACGGCTACCACAGCGGTGTCGAGAGCTGGCACGAAGGTCACGATGATGGTCATGGTGTCGAGGAAATCAACGTCACCTACCCCACCTACATGACCAACTGCAGCGTCTGCCATAGCGAAGGTGCTGAGTTGACCGCGGCGAACGCGATGCCGGTCTCGGGTGCGAATTGCTTGTCTTGCCACGGCTCGATGGACAGCTGGACCTTCCCCGTGAATCTTGGGTTCCACGAGCTTATAGCGGACCCACTTACGCACGATTGCCAAAACGCTTGCCACGAGCCAGGTGGCCTCGCACAGGCTAAGCTCGTCGTGGCTGACTTCCACAACGGCCTGCACCCCGAGGGCAGTAGCGGTCGAGGCCCGATCTACGACGGCATAGACGTCTCCGTCGCCGAGGGTGAGAAGTTCGACTGGGCGATCACCAGCATGGTCGACGACGGCGTGAACCTGACGTTCACCTGGGAAGCTTCCTACGATGGCGTTCCCGTCGATCCGTGTAACGACACGGTCGGTGTGGGCGCTCCGACGTTCCACCTCGGCGGTACCAGCACGCGCCTGCGCACCTACCGCAGCTATGCCCAGGGTGATGATTTCATCATGGGCACGTCATCCAACCCAGGCCAGCCCGGCCGGGCAAACCCGGATGCGACCAACACGACCTGCGCGAGCTTGATTGCGACGACGGTTATCCCCGTGGAAAACGTCGCTGCCGAGAAGGGCAGGATAGCCCTGGGCGGCAAGCCGCGAGTTATCAGCCCCGATGTTGCCGGTCTGGAAGTGCAAGCTCGTGTCCCGTCGCCGACCTTCGATTGGGTCATCGGTGATGGCGCGGCAGTTGCACGCCGCGATGTCGTCGACACCAAGCAGTGCCTGAATTGCCACGTGGGTTCGCTCTACCAGCATGGCGGCGATCGCGTCGACAACGTCGACTATTGCCTCGTCTGCCACAACGCGGCTGCCAACGAGCAGTTTGTCCGCGTGGGCATGGGCGTTGACGCGTCCGAAGCCTATGACGGCAAGGTTGGCGAGGCCTTCGAGCTGAAGACGATGCTGCATCGCGTCCACTCGGCCAACTGGGACTGGAACCCCGACCGCGACATCACGGAAGTTAATCCTCCGTTCCTGGTCTATCGGAACCGCGGCGTCTACGCCTTTGCGGGTGAGGGAGAATTCCCGCCGAACTGGGATTCTGGTGAGGACTGTGTGCACCCAAGCAACCGCGTGGGCAGGAGGGTCTTCGGAGCGGATATCACGAATACCCCAGATGACAATTCGTGTCAGCCGCACATCTTCCATGCGCCGACCTTCCCGCGGAGCCTGAACGCGTGCACGGCCTGCCACACGGTCGACGATCCGGCAACCCAGGACGTGAACGAGGACTTCATGGTCATTCCTGACCAGACCAAGTCGATGGCGTCCACTGTCGATGTCGGTAGCACCGTTGATTACACCGACCAGCTTGACGATGTGCTCCAGGGCGCAGCGACAACTGCTTGCGTGACTTGCCACTACAACACGGCGACCAGGGGTCATGCGTACCAGAACAGCTGGGAGCCGCAGGCGTTCGAGGAGGGTCGTCAGACGATCATCGACGCAGCTAACTAATAACAGCGAGCAACAAAAGGGACGGCCGCAACAGTCGTCCCGACCCTGGGATGGCCGGGAAAGCAATTTCCCGGCCATTTTTTTGTAACAATCCCAATAGGTACATGTACCGAGAGTCGCACGGTCGGCCGCTATTTAGCACAATAACGCCATTCCATAGAATCAATAACAGCAAAAAAGGAATCGCGGCCAGTCTGTCCGGGTCGCACCAGTAACCAGGGTGAAAATCATGTCAATCCATAGGAATGTCTGGGCCCGCTACGCGGCCATTGCAGTGCTAGGTGTTTCTCTCGCTGCTTGCAGCGGTGACGACGGCAAGTCCGGTCCGGAAGGACCGACGGGACCGCAGGGACCACAAGGACCGTCGGGACCGCCGGGACCGAGCCAGGGTGTGCCTGTCGACTCGGCCGAGTTGATCAATATCGAGGTCACGAGCGTCACGGTTCCGGCTGGCGGTGGTGCGCCCGTCGTCGAACTGGTGCTGACCAATGACCTGCAGCAAGGCCTGTTCGGCCTGCCCGCTGGCGACATTCGTTTCGTGATCTCACAGCTTTCTCCGGGCAGCGGCGGCGCATCGAGCGAGTGGCA
>JABAOH010135664.1_pt1 | contig 19326 bp, 20 predicted proteins | sample 7062181 | NCBI WGS metagenome assembly JABAOH01 (sample SAMN14538630, study PRJNA623070) | marine sediment metagenome | biome: marine biome [ENVO:00000428]; feature: marine pelagic biome [ENVO:01000023]; material: deep marine sediment [ENVO:00002113]; isolation source: pool of 5 deep marine... | reverse complement strand
ATTTGTATGCCATGTCACGCCTCCTGCGCCGCACGCATGACGGAGTTCAGATAATGGTCGTAGGCGCCGCAGCGGCAGAGATTGCCGGACATCGCGTGTCGCGCCTCGTCGCGGGTCGGGTTCGGGTTTGCCTCGAGCAATGCCACTGCGGACATGATCTGGCCGGGCGTGCAGAAACCGCATTGCGGTCCGAGCTCGTCAATCATCGCCTGCTGTACCGGATGCAGTTCGCCGTTCGGTCCCTCGAGGCTCTCGATTGTACGTACCTGCCGGTCGCCGACCATGTGGGTGAGGGTCGAGCAGGAATAAGTAGAGACACCGTCGATGATTACGGTGCATGCGCCGCATTCACCGCGATCACAACTCAACTTGGTGCCCGTGAGTCCGAGCTTGTAACGCAAGGTCATCGCGAGGGTCTCGTTGGGTAACACGTCCACCCGCCGCACCCTGCCGTTGATGTTGAGTGACAGCAGCCGCTCGACCGCGCCGGCGGGCGGCCGGTCCGAGGTGCAACCACCGAGTCCGCCGAACAGGAACGTTGCCGATCCGGCAACGGCGCCCGATGCGATCACTCCCTTGATGAATGCTCGTCTCGAGGCCCGGTTCTTGAGGATCGCAACGCTCGTGTCCGCGTCACCCTGGTCCGCTTGCGCACCCGGATAAAACTTAACTGGGTCTTTCATCGATATGCACCTGGTGATGGTTCTCTGATGATGCTATGTGCTTCAAATTAAAACGTAAACGCGCGTTCTTATGAAATTTTGCGCAGCGTTGATGCAAAATGGCATGCTGCTTGGGCTTGTTCTTGTCAACGCCGGTGCATCGGGAACTATAACAGCTTGCACAGGCTGTGGAGCGGGTTCCGGGGGGATCGTAAAGCATGGAAGTTCTTCGTTATAAATCAGATGCATGGGGACAGAGAATCCTGGAAGGAGCCTCCTGGGACCTGCTCTGGATGTTCGTCGCGGCGGGCGTCGTCTTCATCGTTTTCCACGCCATATACACCCACCGCAAGCTGAAGAATCTTGAGAACGATGAGTGATATGCAAGACAGTTCGCGCGGCCGTGTCCTCCGGCATCACCTGGCCGATCGCCTTTATCACTGGCTCATGGCGGCCTCGATGCTGGTGCTGCTGTTCACCGGTTTCCTGCCCGTCGTGGGCGTCAACTTCGCATGGGTCGATCCGCACTGGATTGCCGGCGTGATACTCACGTTGCTCGTACTTTTCCATGCCCTGCGGTCGCTTGTCTGGTTAAAGCCCACCGACATCTGGATTCGGTGGCAGGAGCTCGCTTCATCCGTGAGAGCGATGACGAAGGAAGTGCTGGGCGGCGCGCGGCAAAAGAAAAGAACGGGAAAATACTCGGTCGGGCAAAAAGCGTTTCACCATGCGGTGGCGGTCGTCGTGCTGGTCGCGATCGTGACGGGCATCATCATGATGATCGGCATCGACGGTCCGTTCTGGGAACGCAACCCGTACCTTTTTTCAGAAGCGACGCGTGGCCTGGTGTTCGTGCTGCACGGCTTCGCCGGCCTGATCAGTATCACGATGGTGATGGTGCATATCTATTTCGCGATCAGGCCGGAAAAACTGTATATGACGCGATCGATGTTGCGCGGCTGGATCACGCGAGAAGAGTACGAGCGGCACCACGATTCAGAGCTCTGGCAGGAATAAATCGCCCTCGGTGCCGGCGCCGTCCTTATCTGACCCGATGTAAGAACCGGCCCGGCATGCTAGTTTTGCTGGGTCAGATCCCAGGGAACAAGAACCATGAGAAATCGAACCCGACCCGCCGCCATCGTTGCGGCACTGATCGTCATGTTTGCATCCGTCGCTAATGCGACGGACACCGTGAACCCGGATCTTTTCGACGGACTCGAGTGGCGTGAGATAGGTCCCTGGCGCGGCGGTCGCGTGACCGCGGTCACCGGCGTGCCGGGCAATCCGCAGCTCTACTACATGGGCGCCACCGGCGGCGGCCTGTGGAAGACCGAGAACGCGGGCATCTCCTGGGAGAACATCTCCGACGAGTACTTCAACGTCGGAACGATCGGTGCGATCGGCGTAGCCGAATCCGATCCGAACGTGATCTACGTCGGCACCGGCGAGGCGCCGATCCGCGGCGTCACGACCAGTCACGGCGACGGCATGTACAAATCCACGGACGCCGGCATGACGTGGACGCATATTGGGTTACCCGAGGCGGGACAGATAGCACGCGTCATCGTGCACCCGAACGACCCCGATCTCGTCTACGTCGGTGTGCAGGGGCAGATCTGGGGGCCGAGCGAGGAGCGCGGTGTGTACCGCAGCCGCGACGGCGGGCAAACCTGGGAAGCCGTGCTGCAGGTCAACGACGAGACCGGCGCTACGGACCTGTCCATGGACCCGTCGAACCCGCGCATTATCTATGCCGCGATGTGGGAGCACGGTCGCAAGCCCTGGTTCATCAAGTCCGGCGGCACCGCCGGTGGCATCTTCAAGACCACCGACGGCGGAGACAACTGGCAGAAACTCGAGGGAGGTCTGCCGGAGCTTATTGGCAAGATCGGCATCGATGTCTCGGCCTCGAGCCCGAACCGCATTTACGCGGTTGTCGAGGCCGAGCCCGGCAAGGGCGGGCTCTATCGTAGCGACGACTACGGCGAGACCTGGGAACTCAAGAATGGCGATCGCATCCTGTGGTCGCGCTCCTGGTATTACCAGCACATCAAGGCCGATCCGACGAACGAGAACACCGTCTACGTACTCAATGTGACGTTTTCGAAATCGATCGACGGTGGCGTCACGTTCGAGAAGATGAATACGCCGCACGGCGATCATCACGATCACTGGATCAACCCGGACGACAACCGCAACATGATCAACGGCAACGACGGCGGCGCGACGATCACGTTCGATGGCGGCGAGTCCTGGTCGAGCATCATGAACCAGCCGACGGCGCAGTTCTACCGCGTGATCACCGACAACCAGCGGCCGTACCGCATCTACGGCGGCCAGCAGGACAACTCCACCGTCTCGATCCCGAGTGCGACCTATGACGGCGGCATCGGGCTCGACGATTTTTACCCGGTGGGCGGAGGCGAGAGCGCGCATATCGCGTTCGATCCGGACAATCCACGCCTGGTGTACGCGACGTCGATCAACGGCACGTTTACCGAGTACGATCACGAGACGAAGCGCATACGACCGATCAAGCCGTACCCCGAGTACGTGTTCGGCCAGCAATCGAAGGACCTGAAATACCGCACGAACTGGAATGCGCCGGTGGCGTCCTCGCCGCTGGATCCTGCCGTGCTGTATTACGGCACGCAGATCCTGCTGCGCAGCAATGACCGCGGCGTCACCTGGCAGGAGATCTCCGGCGACCTGACGAAGAACGAGAAGGACAAGCAGGGCCTGAACGGCGGGCCGATCACGGCCGAGAACGTCGGCGCCGAGTTCTACGGCACGATCTTCTACATTGCGCCTTCGCCGCACGCACAAAATACGATCTGGGTCGGCAGCGACGACGGTCTCATACACCTTACAAGGAACGGCGGCGGCAGCTGGGAGGACGTGACGCCCGGTAATCTCAACGGCGCGCAGGTCAACGCGATCGAGGTCAGCCCGCACGATCCCGGCACGGCCTACGTCGCGGTCGCCGGCTACAAGCTGAACGACTTCCGTCCATACATTTATAAAGGCACGGGCTATGGTACGCGCTGGCGGCGACTCGACCGGGATCTGCCCGATGAAAACTTCGTGCGCGTTGTGCGCGAGGACCCGGAACGACGGGGAGTCCTGTATGCCGGTACCGAGGGCGGCATGTTCGTGTCCTTCGATGACGGCGCGAACTGGCAGTCGCTGGACCTGAATCTGCCGCCGGTGCCGATCACGGATCTCACGTTCCGCCGCGGCGACTTGGTGGCCGCGACGCAAGGCCGCGGCTTCTGGGTGCTTGACGATCTGAGTATTCTCCGGCAGGCGGAAGACGCGCTCGCCGACGAGGCACTGCACCTGTTCGCACCGCGCGATACCGAGATGATCCGCGGTGGAGGTCGCGCCGGCGCGAATGAGGGCAAGAACCCGCCGCGCGGTGTCCTGCTCCGGTATTACCTCGCCGAGGAGCACGCCGGCCCATTGACGATCGAAATCAGCGACGCCGCCGGCAATCCCGTGCGCAGTTACTCCAGCGAAGAGGGCGAGTTCGAGCGCTGCATGCTCGGCAACTCCGACCAGCGCCGACCGTACGAACCCGAGTACCCGACGAAGGACCCGGGTTTGAATCAATGGAGCTGGGACATGCGTTACGACGGTCTCCACTGCATTGAAGACATCAGGCTGTTTGCAGGCTTCGCCGGGACAAGCGTGACACCGGGCAGGTACCAGGCCCGGGTCTCGATCGGCAATGTCGAAAGCACAGCCGAGTTCGATTTACTCCCGGATCCGCGTGTCGACGCATCGGCAGGGGATTACGAATTCCTGGACTCCAAACTCGGCGAGGTGACCACGCTGTTGAACGAACTACTGGATACGCTCGCGGCCGCGCGCAAATCGCGCGAGCAGCTGAGGGCACTCATGGCCGACTACCCCGACGTGGAGGAATTGACCGGATCCGGTCAGTCGGCGATCGACCGCCTGACGGCATGGGAAGACAAGGTGACGCAGACGAAGTACGAGACGTACGAGGACGAGGACAGCTTGCCGCCCAGGCTCGACGTGCACATCCGCCACGTGCTCGACGTGATCGATCGCGCGAGTGCGCCGGTATCCGCCGGCTCGATCGAACGCCTCGCCGAAATGACAGCGGAATGGCAGCAACGCAAAGCGGAAATTGCCGCAATCCACGCCTCCGACATCGCCGCGGTGAATGCGTGGGCGAGGGCAAATGGCGTTCCGCATGTCGCGTCGGCAGTGGAATAGCTCTGCTGTCGGAATCCGGCACGGCCATTAGAGCGTGCGATCCATAATGTGGACAGGGTATAGTTTCGCGCTGGATGCGGTCGCTGGCATTACTGCCAGACCAGTCGCCTTTGGCGAATCTCATCCTTTTTTGCCGGATACCGATCGGAAGTTCTCAGGGGATCGGTTACGGCGCGTATCAAACGGAAAACCGTAGCTGATGTCAGTGGAAGAAGAAACAGAAATTGTCCTCGCGGATCAGGCCGACGACGAGTTCGTGAGGGGAGCCGGGATCCTGTTGTCGCGAGGCCGGGACGCAAAGAAAGTCCCGGACGACGCTTTGGTCGGCGGTATGAACATCGTCGGCGAGCACTGCCGGGACGGGATTTTGTGCGTGCCCGAGGCGCTTGGGAGCGAGCGACCCGATGTCCCCGGCATGTCGGCACTGCTCACGACGACAATGCCCCACATGAAAGACCAGGGAATCCGGGACGACCGCATCGTGCTGGTCGGCGGAGCGCCGCTTAACGAAGCATTTGGCGCCGCGATCGGCGCCGACGCCGATTGCCGCGATGCTGCCACCACGGTCGGGGTAGCCACGGACCTGGTACTCGAGCGTCAGGCATCCTGAGCCGAAACGATGGCCGCCAGCGTCCTGATCATCGCCTGCGGCGCACTCGCTCGCGAACTCGTGGTAATCACTCGCCGGAACGGCTGGGATCACATCAAGATCCAGTGTCTGCCCGCGGAACTGCACAATACACCTGACAAGATCCCCACCGCGGTCGCCGAAGCGCTCGACGAGTTCAAGGACGATTACCGTCGGGTCTTTGTCGCCTATGCGGATTGCGGTACCGGCGGGATCCTCGACCGGGTCCTCGCCGACTATGGGGTCGAACGTTTCGACGGGGCGCATTGTTACGAGTTCTACGCGGGCGCGGCAGCATTCGCGGCGTTGCATGAAGCGGAGCCTGGCACGTTTTACCTGACCGACTTCCTGGTGCGACATTTCGACCGATTGGTGATCGAGGGGCTGGGGCTCGACAGGCATCCCGAGCTCAAACACGAGTATTTCAACAACTACAAGCGTGTCGTTTACCTGGCCCAATGTCGTTCGGACGAACTGTCCACGCGCGCCAGGCAATGCGCCGAATATCTCGGGCTAGAATTCCAAGAGCATTTCACCGGGCTCGAGCCCGTCGAAAAAACACTCGGAGAACAGGTGATCCGGTGGCAAAACTGATCAGCATCTACTGGCGTGATATTCCTGCACAGGTCATCGGCCGCGACGGGCGAACGAAAGTCAAGAAAGAACTGCCGCCGCGTTTTGCAAAAGCGATCGATCGTGCGGCGATGCGCGCCGGCCGCGGTTCGAGTGATGCCTATCTCGACGACTGGCGGCGCGAAACGGAATTCGTGTCCGGTGATCTCGAGTCGTTGGTAGCGGAGCGTGTTACAAAGCTCGAGCAGGAGTTCGACGACGACCAGCTCGAGGCGGTAGTCAAGACAGGTGGCAAACAAGTGGCTAAACCAAGATGACGGATACGATTATTAGTTCGGCGACGAAAGAGGTCGTCATTGGATTCGAACGGCCGTTCGTGTTAATCGGCGAACGTATCAATCCCACCGGTCGCAAGCTGCTCGCCGAACAGATGAAAGCCGGCGACTACAACACGGTCCAGGCGGATGCGCTGGCCCAGGTGCAGGCAGGCGCTCATGTGCTCGATGTGAATGCCGGGATACCGCTGGCCGACGAGCCGGCAATACTCGCGGACTGCATAAAACTCATCCAGTCGATTACCGATGTACCGCTTTGTATCGACTCCTCGATCGTCGAGGCGCTGGAAGCCGGCCTCGAAGCATACGAAGGCAAAGCGCTCCTGAACTCGGTGACGGGCGAGGAGGAGCGCCTCGAGCGCGTCCTGCCACTGGTCAGGAAATACGAGTGCGCAGTCGTTGCGATATCGAATGACGACACGGGTATCTCAGAAGACGTCAACGTGCGCTTTGCTGTGGCGAAAAAAATCGTCGAGCGTGCGATCGATCACGGCATACCGACAAGCGACGTAGTCGTCGATCCACTCGTCATGCCGATCGGTGCGATCAACTCGGCGGGCCGCCAGGTGATGGAAATCGTCAAGCGCCTGAGGGATGAACTGAAGGTAAACACGACCTGCGGAGCGTCGAACCTGAGTTTCGGTCTGCCCAACCGGAACGGCCTCAATACCGCGTTCATCAGCATGGCGATCGCCGGCGGCATGACGTCGGCCATTACCAATCCGCTGCATCCCGAGGTGATGCAGGCGGTGCGCGGCGCCAACGTCGTCATGGGTCACGACCCGCAGTGTGCGGAATGGATCGAGGCCTACCGTGATACCGCATCCGCGGACTCCCCGCGACGGGGCCGTCGCTCTGGCCGACGCCGGGCCAAGGAGCGCGNNATCGTATTCTCGCCTTCCGGCAGGCGTGGCCGCTTTCCCAAGGGGACGCCCGTACTGCAGGCAGCGCGCAGCCTCGGCGTCGACGTCGATTCCGTCTGCGGCGGGCGGGCGCTTTGCGGACGCTGCCAGGTCGTCGTCACCCAAGGTGAGCTACCGAAACACGGCATCGTTTCCAGTGCCGATCACCTGTCGCGGGCCGGGGAGGCCGAGACCCGCTTCCGTGAACGACGCGGACTTGCTGCCGATCGCCGGTTGAGCTGCCAAGCTACCTTGTGCGGTGACATAGCGATCGACGTTCCGCAGTCGAGCCAGGTGCACAGGCAGGTCGTCCGCAAACCGCACGAAGCTCACGACATTAAGATCGATCCGGTGGCGCACGCCTACTTCGTCGAGGTCGGCAGGCCGGAACTTGACGGTCCCAGCGGAGACCTCGAGGGACTGACGACTGCGCTCGAAAAAGAGTGGCAGCTCGAAGAAGTTTCGGTCGGGCTCCCTGCGCTGCAATCGCTTTCTGCCGCACTACGCGACGGCGACTGGCAGGTCACGGCGGCCGTCAGGAACGCTAATGAAGTCATTGCAGTCTGGCCCGGGCTCAAGGAACGGCTCTTCGGCGTGGCCATCGACGTCGGATCGACGACGATCGCCGCGCATTTGTGCAATCTGACGAGTGGCGACGTGCTCGCAAGTGCGGGCCGCATGAATCCGCAGATTCGTTTCGGCGAAGACCTGATGAGCCGGGTCTCGTACATCATGATGAATCCCGGCGGCGAGGCCGAACTGACGACGGTCGTGCGCGAGGCGATCAACGAACTGATTGCAGAAGTGGTCGCCGAAAGCGATATCGGTCTCGACGAGGTCGTCGAGATTACCATCGTCGGCAATCCGATAATGTCGCATCTCGTGCTCGGCCTGAACCCTGTGGGGCTCGGCACCGCGCCGTTCGCGCTCGCGACCGACTCGTCGGTCACGGTCCCGGCACGAGATGTCGGGCTGACCATCAATGCGGGAGGGTATGTCTATGCGCTGCCCAGTATCGCAGGGCACGTCGGCGCCGATATGGCAGGCGTCATGCTGGCCGAGGCCCCCTATGAACGCGACGAGATAGGCCTGATAGTCGATGTTGGTACGAATGCCGAGTTACTGCTGGGCAATCGCGACAGGTTGCTGGCGGCATCGAGCCCGACCGGCCCGGCGTTCGAGGGGGCGCAGATCAGTTCGGGGCAGCGTGCGGCGCCCGGCGCGATTGAACGGGTCCGCATCGACAGGCAGACACTCGAACCCAGGTACCAGGTCGTCGGTTGCGAGCTCTGGTCGGATGATCCCGCGTTTGCCGACAGCCTGCCCGCCTGCGGCGTAACGGGCATCTGCGGCTCCGGAATCATCGAGGCGATTGCGGAGTTGTACCTGGCGGGCATCATTAATTACGACGGCACGATCGTCGGCGGTGCTGCGAAAAAGTCCGCTCGCATTTCGGCGGAAGGCCGCACTTTTTCCTATGCGCTCGTGAAAGGGGAGCCCGAGGTCAGCATTCAGCAAAACGACGTGCGCGCGATCCAGCTCGCGAAGGCGGCGTTGTATGCAGGCGCACGTCTGTTGATGGAGAAATTCGGTACCGATAAGGTGGATCGGATCCGGCTCGCCGGCGCTTTCGGCGCTCACATCGACGTCAAGTACGCGATGGTCCTCGGCATGATCCCCGATTGTGCGCTGGACAAGGTTTCCTCGGCAGGCAATGCCGCGGGGACGGGCGCCAGGATCGCGTTACTCGACAGGTCATCCCGCGATCTCGTCGAAGAGTGGACGCATCGGGTGGAGAAGATCGAGACCGCGGTCGAAGAGCGTTTTCAGCATCACTTCGTGAACGCAATGGCAATACCACACGATTCCGATTCCTTTGATGCGCTCGCGAGCGTCGTCGACCTGCCCGCGCGGCAGCAAGTCAGATCTAAAAGACGGAAAGGGCGTCCGTGAACAAGCCGGCGTCCGCTGCGGAGCATAGCGCGCTGGTAAGGGACCTGCGTGAGGCATACATGGAGATTTTTCCGGCACCCGGAATAGAACGGAAGCTCGAAGTACTCGAACCCAACGCCTATGTCGCCGTAACCTGTTCCCCGACGAAAGGCCTGGACGCGACTATCGACCTGACGGAGACGCTGGTGCACAAGGGTTTTCGGGTCGTTCCGCACCTGGCGGCAAAAAACGTTCGCGATCGCGACCACCTTGGGAAGGTCGTGAGTCGCCTCGATATGCTGGGGGTCGAGAGCATATTCGTTCCCGGAGGCGACGCGGCTAAACCTGCCGGGGAATTCGCGACCGCGGCCGAAGTGCTACAGGCACTCGGCGAATTCGAGCATGGATTCCGCGACATAGGGGTCGCGGCGCATCCGGAAGGCCACCCCGACGTCGACGACAGGACGCTGCTCTCCGCGCTGCTCGAGAAGCAGCGGCTGGCAACCTACATGGTCACGCAAATGTGCTTCGACGCCGATGTCTTCGGGTCGTGGCTCCGTGACATGCGACACCATGGCGTGACGCTGCCTGTGTGGATTGGCTTGCCCGGCGTCGTCGAACGAAGTCATCTTCTCGCCACCTCCCTGCGGATAGGAGTCGGCGATTCCATGAGGTTCCTGCGCAGAAGTCCGAAAGCTGCGGCGGAATTGATAAAGTCGAGTGTGTACGCGCCCGACGATCTGGTCCTCGGACTCGCAAAGTACCAGGCGGATTACGCGAACCGGATCGACGGCTATCACCTGTTTTGTTTCAATCAGGTCGCGCGGACCGAGACGTGGCGGCACGAAACGATAGCGGCTTTAACGAAGACGACAACAAGAAATCGTGAAGACCAGCGAATAGAGAACTGATATGCGTCCTACACTTAAAGTCGTAGGTGACGAACTCACTACGAAGATCCTCGATGAGGCGAAGCGCCTGATGGCGGAGGTCGGCATGGAAATCCGCGGGCCGGCGCTCAGGAAACGGTTACAGGATCATGGGCTGAAGACCGACGAGACCGGCAAGCGCATCCTGTTTCCGGTCGATGTCATCGACACCGCAATTTCCGATGCGCCGTCTTCGTTCACGTTATTTACGCGGGATGGTGAACCCTATACCGAAATTGGCGGCAACAACGTCCACTATGTCCCCGGATCCAGCGGCCTCAAGATCCTGGATCACAGGAGCGGCGATACCCGACTCGCCGATTCGACGGATTTCATCGAGTACGCACGCATCTGCGACGGACTCGAGCATATTGCCTATCTCGCCACCGCGTTCTCTACCAACAAAGACATCGAATCGCAGGTGTCCGACGCGTGGCGCCTCTACATGACATTGACGACGTCGAAGAAGCCGGTTGTCTCGGGTGCATTCAGCGAACACGGCGTGCCGCGGATGGTCGAGATGATGCAGATGTTTCGTGCCGACCGCGACGAGCTGATCGCGAAACCGATGTCGATCTTCACGATTACCGCAACCGGTAACTTCCGCTACGGTGAGGATTCCTGCCAGAACCTGCTCGACTGCGTCGAAGCAGGCATTCCCGTCGAGATCGTCCCGGTCACGCTGATGGGGCTCATCGCGCCGGTCACGCTGGTCGGTGCGCTGGTATTCCATTGTGTCGACGTACTGACCGGCATCACGATGGCGCAGATCGTGCGGCCCGGTGCGCCGGTGATATTCGGCGGCGCGCCGGCTACGTTCCACATGAAAGCGGCGAGTTCGCCGATGGCGGCGATCGAAGCACAACACCTGAACGTCGCTTACGTACAGGTAGCGAAGTCGCTCGAACTGCCTACGCAAGCGTACATGGCGCTGTCCGACGGCAAGTTCCTGGATGCGCAGGCCGGTGGCGAGACGTTCTCGAGTGCTCTCCTTGCCGCGATCGCCGGGGTCAACTCCGTCTCCGGTCCCGGCATGCTCGACTTCGTACTGACCTTCAGCCTGCCGAAACTCGTGTTCGACAATGAGATCTGCGGACAGTGTCTGCACTTCGTGCGCGACATCGAAGTACTCCAAGATCTGCCAACAGGCGAGCTCGTGGACGACTTGCTGAAGGAAGACCACCTGATCACGAGCCCACACACGCTCGAGTATTGGCCGCAGGAGCTGTACCTGACCGATCCGGTCATCGATCGCGACAACCGGGAGGCCTGGGAGAAGGCGGGTGCGAAAGACCTCAACCGGCGCGCGATCGACGAGGTCGAGCAGCGACTCGCCGCCTATCAGCCGATCGAAACGGATAAGGCGATCGACACGGCGATGCGCGAGCTGGTCGTCGCCGGTTTCGAAGAACAGGAGACCTTGCCCGCGATCCCGCCGCCGGAGCCATCGGTGGCCACGGCTCCGGCCGGTCGTCGTGGTCGTGCCGGCAGGCGCCGGGCCCGGCGTTAGGCTGCTTTCTTTTCGCGCAGCTCCTGCAGTGTGACATTGATTCGCCGCAAGCCTGACTGCAGCTTCGCGACGTCATAGCCATAACCGATCCGCAGGTAACGGCCGATACCAAAGTGTCCGCCCGGCGTGATCAGCACCGACTGCTCTTCTCGCAGTCGATTGAACAACGCTACGGAGCCGATCGGTAACCGGTACTTGACCATCGCGATGGCACCGGCGCCGGGCCGCGCATAGTCGAATATGTCGGACTGTTGCGCCAGCCAGTCTTCGAGAATGGACAAGTTGCGGCCGATGATCGAGCGTGTCCGTTCGAGGATCTCGTCACGTCGTTTCGGCTGCATCACGATATCAGCCAGGTAATCGGACAGGCACGACGGTGTCAGGGTCAGGTAGTCATGGTACTGGCTCAGCCATCTCACCAAACGCGGTTTCGTGACGACCCAGCCGACTCGCAGACCGGGCAGCCCGAATGCTTTTGATAGTCCACCTGTGACGATGACCTTCGGATATCGTCCGTAGAAGGTCGGCGTGAGCGGGCCGTCGATCTCCGCGCCGCGGTAGATTTCGTCCGACAGTATCCAGGCGCCGACACGACGGGCTTCGTCGATGACGACCTGCATTTCCTCCTCTGTCAGTTTGTGACCGGTCGGGTTGTTCGGGTTAGTGACGACGATCAACTTGGTCTTTGCAGTAACCGCCTTGCGCAGGCTATCGACGTCCAGTTGCCACTTCCATTCACCGGCAGAATCCCGTTTCATGACCAGTTTGAATGCATCCGCCTGCCGGCCGTATGCGCGCGCCAGCCCCCAACCCTGCAGGTAATTGGGCAACATGAACGCCACCCGGTCCGACGGGCCGACGAGTCCCCACAGGGTTATGTAATTAGCCTCGGAACCGCCGTTAACGATCAGCGCGCTTTCATAGTCGGTGGACCCGTAAAAACGGGCAACATTTCTACGCAGGCTCTCGCGGCCGGTGGAGTGCGGGTAGCCGAGCGGCAGCGCATCGAGTTCGTCGCGTTGCGCTTTATCGCTTACGAGTTCGCCGAGACTGAGCGGAGAGACGCCGCTTTCAGAAAGATTGAACTCGACTTCGTTCTCGTACAGGCACTGTGTCCTTTCCATCTGGAACCGTTCGATTTTCATGTTCGTCTCTCCGGCAATTGCTTGCTTATCTGTTGCCCTGCACCAGTGCAGCAGCGGACCGGCAAATGTTGTCGATCACCCGGCTACACCACCGCCGTCCACGACCAGTGACTCACCGGTAACGAAGGAAGATTCATCCGACGCCAGGAACAGCACGGCGTCCGCAATCTCTTCGACCGTGCCGATGCGGCCGAGCGGTCTCTGAATGGCGCCGGCTTCATACTCCTCCCAGGACATGCCGCGCTTTTTGGCATCGTCGTAGAGCATGGGCGTCAGCACATCGCCGGGGCACACGCAATTCACGCGGATACCGTCCTTGCCGTGGTCGATGNNATCCCCCAGCCGGAACTCGTATGGATGATCGAGCCGCCGCCCTGTTCGATCATCGACGGCAGTGTGTATTTCGACATCAGGAATGCGCCCTTGAGACTGGAGTCGATCGTCTCGTCCCATTCCTCTTCGGTACATTCCGGGACCGTCTTGGGGTGAAACACGCCGGCATTGTTGAATAGCACGTCGATCCGGCCGAAGCGTTCCAGGGTCTGTTCGACCGCGTGGCGGCAGTCCTCGGCTATTCGTACATCGGCGCGGATAAATATAGCCTCGCCGCCTGCTTCGGTAATTTCGGCGACGACCTGATCACCGTGCTCGACATTACGGCCCGTAATTGCGACCTTCGCCCCTTCTTTCGCGAACCGTATTGCGGTCGCACTACCGATTCCCGACGTGCCTCCCGTGATCAGTGCGACTTTACCGTCCAACCGCATTTACATTCTCCTCTGGTTCCGCTTGCAGCTTAGCGCTCATACGTGTTCCCACTGGCTGCAGAGGCCTCCTGTCGTCTCCGCTCCATCCATCACATATACGTGGCCGCTGGCGAATGCCGCATCATCGGATGCCAGGAATGCGAACAGCGCGGCCAGCTCTTCCGGTTTGGCATGTCGCCCGAGCGGGATCTTGCTATTGACCGCTGCCAGCATTTCGTCGGAATACTCTGCGCGCTGCATCGGCGTGAGCACGTATCCGGGCGATATCGCATTGACGCGAACGGTAGGTGCAAGTTCGAGCGCCATCGCAAGCGTGAGCGCGATCACACCGCCTTTGCTGGCGCTGTAATCAGCATAATGCGGATAGCCGACGTTACCCGCAGTCGATGCCGTATTGAGGATGACGCCGCCACCTCTTTCCATCATGTGCCGGGCGGCAGCCTGTGCCACGTAAAAAACACCCTTCAGATTGGTGTCCAGCACCCGGTCCCATTCCTCCGGCGTAATCTCGAGGAAATCGTGGCGAATGCTGATGCCGGCGTTATTGACGAGCACCTCGACCGATCCCATGCATGCGATCGCCTCGTCGAATGCCGCCCTGACATCGTCGAGTTTTGCGACGTCGGCCTCGATCGCGCCTGCCAGGTCCGGCAGTTCCTGTTGCACCCTGGTCAATGCTTCGGCGTCGCGGTCGAGGACACAGACACCGCAGCCTTCTTCGAGGAACCGGGCCGCAACTGCCAGCCCGATACCGCTGGCTCCCCCGGTCACCACGACGTTCTTGCCTTTCAATCCGCGCATCGCAATCCCTCGACTAGGTCTGTTTCACCGGCTTGTTCACGACGAATCGTATGCCGTACAGCAGCGCGGCGACGCCGAGGAGCACGGTGACGCCGATTGTTTCTTCGGCCGTCATGCCGGACAGCAGCCAGGCGATGAACGCAATGCTCAATAGGGGAATCAGGACACCGAAAGGCATGCGGAACCGCCCCGCCTCGGGCAGGCCATCCCTGTTACGGACTCGAATCACCGCCAGGCATACGCCGAGGTATACCAGCAGTATGGAACCGGAAGCGACAACCGCCAGCGGTTTGAAGGTGCCGCTCAACGCGAAGGTCAGGATGAGCACCGCGTACAGTATGATCGAGCGGTACGGCGTCCTGTACCTCGGATGCACCTTGGCCAGGAATCGTGGCAGGTTGCCGTCGCACGCGGAGGCGAATATCACGCGCGGCGTGTTCAGGAGATCGCCGCTGATGGTCGCGTAGATGGAAAACGCGCCGCCGATCAGCAACATCGGAGCCCCCCAGTCACCCAACACGACGGTCGCAGCCGCAGCAAGCGGTGCTTCTATATTGCGGGCGAGTCCGGCGCCGAGTGCGCCTTGCGCCACGGTTTGCAGCCCGACGTAAAGTGCGAGGATGCCGGTCAATCCGAGCAGCAGGCCGAGCGGCACGGTCCTGGGCGGGTTCTTGATCTCGCCGCTCGCATTCAGCGGCGTCTCCGCCCCGCCGAAGGCGAAGAACAGGATGACGGCTGCAGCCCCGAGGCCTTCCAGCGGCGGCCAGGCCGGGATGATCAGGTTCTCGTAGTTGATGACGAAGAGACCGACGATCAGAAGCAACATCAGCGGTATGAGCTTGACCATCGTGTTGAACACATAAAGTCGTACGCCCGGCTTGACGCCGCGGATGTTGGTCACGACCAGCAATGCGAACAGCGTGATCAGGAAGACCGCGCGCGGAATCGGTTCGTTCAGTACCGGGAACACCGTGGCGATCGTGTCCACCATGGCGACCGTGATGGCGGCATCTGCCAGCGCGGCCCAGCCGAACCAGACCATGATCGCGGCGATGAAGCCGGCGAAAGGTCCGAAGGCGTCCTCGATGTAGGCGTACGAGCCGCCGCTCCTGGTGATGCGGGAGCCGATCTCGGCGTAGCACAGGAACACCAGCGCCACCGATATACCGCAGATGAAATAGGCGACAATCGCGGCCGGACCGAGCTGCGCCGCCATCACGCCCGGTAACACGAATATGCCGCCGCCGACGGTCATGTTGATCACGTTGATGCCGAGGCCGCCGGGGCCGATGGCCCGGATCAGGCCTTCGTCGCGCTCAGCGGTGTTTGATGCCATGGGATTAGCTCGTTGTTGTTATTTGCATCCATGGTACTGCATCCGGATCCGGCGTTCTTTATAGTGCGGCGCCGGCGGCGTGGCGCGCCGGCGAGCCGGTACAGGTAGGTCAGTATCGTGTTGGGCGAGCGCGGCCCGAGATGCGTGCCCAGCACCGCATCCACGCTGATCACGCCACGTAGCGCACCGTTTTCGAATCGCTCGACGAGCTCATCGCGAATGTTCATCCCGATGATGCGCAGAAATTCCTGCATCTCGACTTTGCCGAGCCGGCGGATGTCCAAGCCGAGTTGCGCGAGCGTGAGCATGTCGGATTTGCCGGCGTCTTTTGCCAGACGGGGTGGCGTCTTGTTGAGATAAGTCTTTAAAAGGTCAGCGAAACGAGTCATCCGCTTGCGGAATGCCGGTAAGCGGCGGCATCCTCGTCGCCAACGCCGGATACCTCGTTGTCATTGATACGGACGTGATCGCCGCCTGGCGATAATGCGATGGTTCGAGGTTCTTTGCGGCAAGGTCGAGCTTGAGTCCGAGTTCTTTGTGGATCCTGGGCTGTAACTGGTAGAGGAGGTGGGCGCAGGCAGATACGGAATAACCTTCGGCAAATTCCCTCGTAACGGCCGCGCCACCGACCTGGTGCCTGGCTTCAAGCACCAGTACTTTGCGCCCCGCTTTGGCGAGGAGAGACGCACAGACCAGGCCATTGTGGCCGGCGCCGATGACGATAGCATCGAATCTTTCAGTCATCAGTCATCTCCAAAACTGACGGGCGTGATGTCCGGTCGTTTGAGATCGAAAAGGATCTCGCGGGCGGCGTTACATCCCGGCGCGGCCATGATGCCGCCCCCCGGGTGGGTACTCGAACCGCACATGTAAAGACCGGCGACCGGTCCGCGGTACTGCGCATAACCGGGCAGCGGGCGATTGAACATGATCTGGTCCATCGTCAGTTCGCCGTGAAAAATATTGCCCTCGGTGATACCGATCTCGTCCTCGATGACGGCCGGCGTTCGGATCTCGACGTGCTCGATCAGGTCCTTGAAGTCCGGGCTGTATTCGGCAATCTGGTCGATGACCGTCTGGCCGAACGCGAGCCGCTCCTCCTCGGTCCATGCACGTCCTTCGATTTGCGCCGGGCAGTACTGCACGAAGCAACTCATGAAGTGCTTCCCGGGAGGCGCCATGGTCGGATCCGTTATGGTCGGGATCGTCATGTCGACATAGGGGTCCTTCGACCACGTTCCGTCCTTCCAGTCGTCGTAGGCGCGCTCCATGCGTTCCATCGAATCGGTGAAGTGCATGAAGCCGTCGAGTAACGGGCTGCCTTTGGGCAACGCAGGGAACGTCGGTCGTCCGCCGAGTGCGATGTTTACTTTCCCGGAAGAACCGCGAATCTTGAAGTTCTTCACGCGATGATAAAAGTCGTCGTCGAGATCTTTCCGGTCCATGCATTTCAGGAACGTGTTCTTGAGGTCCAACGCGGAGACGACGATACCGGCGTTGATCTCCTCTCCCGTGCTGAGCGCCACGCCGCGCACCTTACCGTTCCTGACGAGAATCTGTTCGACGNNGCCCCGGGACCGCCCCGTACGTATCCCCAGGCACCAACATTGCCGTCGACGTCGCCCATGTGATGATGCAGCAGGACATAAGCGGTTCCGGGCGAATGAATACCGAGTGCCGTGCCGATGATACCGCTACCCGACAATGCGGCCTTGATGACGTCGGTCTCGAAGTACTCGTCGAGATATTCCGCCACGCTCATGGTCCAGAAGCGGATCGTGTCGTACATGCGTTGCTCGCTCATTTCGAAGAACTTGCTGCCGAGGCGCGCGAGCTCACTCAGATCTTTGAGCTTGAACGACGTCGGGTCCGGTGGCGTGCGCAGCAGGGAGTCGCGAACGAATCTGCACTGCCGCATCGTGTCGGCCGAATAACGTTCATAGGCATCCGCGTCGGCTATCGAAAAGCGGGCGTATTCCCGGTACTGCACTTCCGGATCGGGATAATTGCCGAGGTAATCGCCGTTCTGCATGAAAACGGCACCACCTCCGTAGGAGACAATCTGCAGGCCGTGCCGCGCGAGATCGAGGTCCCGGTATATCTCGGGCCGGAGCAGGCTGCTCACGTAGGAACAACTGGAGTAGTACCAGTCCTTGTACATATTGCGTGTCGCAGTTGCACCGCCTATGTAGTCGTTTTTCTCGACGCACAGGACATCGAGGCCGGATTTGGCCAGGTACGCCGCGTTCGTAAGCCCGTTATGGCCAGCCCCGATGACAATCGCATCATATGTCTTCATGGCGAAATCGCTATTTGCTCAAATGCCGGGTTTATTATTGTTCGCTTACGGCCTTTTGATGCTGCATTTTGACAGCCGGCGCCGCTTGCCCGAATTTGTACAGTGTCTCCGAAACGGATTCTATATCATGAGCCTGATCATGAGCCCGGCACTAGATCGCCGGGTGCGCGGCAAAACTGTCCCTGAAATTACAGAACGTCGCGAACAAACGCGAGCCGTTGCGAGTTCGAAAATCCGTTCTTCTGCAGAAAGTGCATCACGTGCAAGTGTTTGGCGTCCGCTTCGGAGCGTACGATTTCGATACCCAATGATCCGAGATTGGCGAGTACCTGCGAAAGCATCGCCGTTCCGACGAGGTGATGCATGTAACCGGGATCGACCGCGATGCTGTCGAGTACCGCGGCAGGCTCTACGCGATCGAATTCACCGAAATCGACCCTGACCATCGCGAAGCCGACAACATGATCGTCCTGTTCGGCGACCAGGGATACGCGGATGCCGGTCTCGGCAAGTACTTCCAGCATTTTCTTCTCGTAATAAGCCCGGTGATCCTCCCCTGAGATCTCGCGATCGATCCTGACGATCGATGGCAGGTCGTCGATCTTCATTGCGCGACAGGGAATGATGTCCCGGGCCAGTGCACCGCGTTGATCGGGTGCCGTGTCGCTGTAGTCGTTCGGATCACCGAAACTTCCCGATTTCTCTACAAATTCGTTTAGCAACTCGAACTCATCGTGATAGCCGGCATCTCTTTCGAGGATATACCGCGGTGCGAGGGAAAAGTCGTTGGCGGCGAAGAAGCTGAGCATCGGCAGATTGCTCCATTCTGCCTGTGAGTAAATGGAGCGGACTCCCTTGTGTTTCAGGATTTCGTCGAGTGCCTCGAGCAAGCAGCGGCCCATTCCCTTGCCGGCCGCTTGCGGGTCTACGCCGAGCGCGTCGAGCGATGCCGAGCGCTCGTCGGTTCCGTACTCGCCTTCCTGTAAACGCGCGAGGAGANNNTCGTCGAGCGCCGCCTCCAGCCGTTTGCGATAAAAGCCCTCGCGGCGGCGCCCGACGTACTCGGCGTCAATCTCGATGACTCGTTGCAGGTCGTCGGCATTCAGAGGCCGCGTTTTGAAATCTTTTTTAGCCATCGGGTGTCAGAATGGCACGCCGCTCGAGTTTGCCCTCATGCGCCTGCGTGAATATGTCATTGATGTCGGACAGGGGATGCCGTTCGATGAATGGCAACATCGAAACCTTGCCCGTCAATATGA
>JABAOH010011424.1_pt2 | contig 19342 bp, 22 predicted proteins | sample 7062181 | NCBI WGS metagenome assembly JABAOH01 (sample SAMN14538630, study PRJNA623070) | marine sediment metagenome | biome: marine biome [ENVO:00000428]; feature: marine pelagic biome [ENVO:01000023]; material: deep marine sediment [ENVO:00002113]; isolation source: pool of 5 deep marine... | reverse complement strand
GGGGTGGTGTGGGGTCGCGAAATCTTTGTTGGCGGTCGCGAAATCTGGGGAGGGGTTCGGGTTGCGGGCGGGGGGCCGGTGGCGTAGGTTGCAGGGTGCCGCAACGGGGGTAACCCCGAGGCGGCACCGGAGAAGTCGAGAGGTTTCTTCGGTTCCCTTTCGGGAGACTGCCCTTCGGGGTCGGAGTCCCGAGAGGGACGGGAACCCCGAGAGGGTGGCGACACTCCCTCGGGGTTCTTCGCGTCTGGGTTGTGCCGGCCACGGGCGCGGCGCGACGCCTCGCGCTAGCGTGCACCCTCGACACCGCCGAGGAGGCCAGCATGCCGCACATGATGGACGACTTCCCGCTGCTGCTGTCCACTCTGTATGAGCGAACGGTCTCCGTGTATCCGGATCAAGTGATCGTGTCGGTGGAGTGGGACCGCTCGGTGCGCCGCGCCACGTACGCGGAGACCGACGAGCGGGTGCGCCGGCTGGCGACGGCGATCGCTCGGCGGCTGGGAATCGCTGAGGGCGAGCCGGTGGCCACCTTCGCCTGGAACAACCTCCGCCACCATGAGCTCTACTGGGCCACGGCCAACAGCGGACGGGTGTGCCACACCTTGAACATCCGCCTCTTTCCGGACCAGCTCGCCTACATCGTCAACCATGCCGGCGACAAGGTGGTCTTCGTCGATCCCGACCTGGTGCCCCAGTTGGAGTCCATCGCCGCCGGCTTCGAGACCGTGGAGGCATTCGTGGTCATGGGGGACTCGGCGGTGGACACCAATCTCCCCAACGCCATCGCCTACGAGGAGCTCATCGGGGAAGCGGAGCCGTGGGGCAGCTGGCCGGTGCTCGATGAGCGGTCGCCCATGATGTATTGCTACACGTCCGGCACCACCGGCCACCCCAAAGGGGTCGCCTACACGCAGCGTTCCACCTACGTGCACACCATCAGCAACCTGATGAACTACCCGATCGCTCCCACCGACAACGTGCTGCCGGTGGTGCCCATGTTCCATGCCTCCGCATGGGGCTATCCCTTCATGGCCACCACCGTCGGCGCCAAGCTCACCTATCCCGGCCCCGACCTCACCCCGGCCGGCCTGGTGAGGCTGTTCGAGGCGGAGGGGGTGACGTTCTCGGCCGGGGTTCCCACCGTATGGCTGGGCATCCAGCACTACCTCATGGAGCACCCCGAGGCCGACCTCTCCTCCATCCGCGCCTTCCTTTGTGGAGGGTCGGCGGTGCCGCGAGCCATGACGAAGTGGTACTGGGAGGAGCGCGGCGTGAGGGTGGTGCAAGGGTGGGGCATGACCGAGACCAACCCGGTGGCGGCGGTGGGCGTCCTCAAGCCACACATGGAGGAGTGGGACTTCGAGCGGCAGCTCGACGTCCTCGAGACGGCGGGTCTGCCGGTTCCCGGTCTCCAGGTCAAGATCGTCGACGAGGACGGCAACGAGCTGCCACGCGACGGCGAAGCGTTCGGTGAGTTGCTCATCCGTGGTCCCTGGATCGCGGCCGAGTACCTGCGAGACCCGCGCAGCGATCAGTCGTTCGCGGACGGCTGGCTTCGTACCGGTGACGTGTGCAAGATCACCCCCGAGGGTTACATCCGCATCACCGATCGGGCCAAGGACCTGATCAAGTCGGGTGGGGAATGGATCTCCTCGGTGGACCTGGAGAACGCCCTCATGGCGCACACCAAGGTCGCCGAGGCCACGGTGGTGGGGGTCAAGCACGCCAGATGGCAGGAGCGTCCCATTGCGCTGGTCGTGCTCCGTGCCGGCCAGGAGTCCGACGAGGAGGAGATGTTGCGGTACCTCCAGGACAAGGTGGCCAAGTGGTGGCTGCCCGACCGGGTGATCTTCGTCGACGACCTCCCCAAGACCGGGACGGGCAAGTTCGACAAGAAGGCGGTGCGCGACCAATACAGTGACGTCCTCCTCGGCGAAGCCTGAGACCGCGGCGCTGCGGGCGCTGGCCGCTGCCGGCATCTCCCATCGAACCGTTCGCTATTCCCCGGCGAGGGACCTCGGCACCGCCGCCCGGGATCGGGGCGTGAACGTCGACCGGCTCGTGAAGACCATGGTGGTGCGTCGCGGCGAAGGGGACTACGTGCTGGTGCTGGTCCCCGGCGACCGCACCATCCACTGGCCCAAGCTGCGCCGTCACCTCGGTGCCTCTCGGCTCTCTCTCCCGTCCCCCGAGGAAGCACATGGTGCCACCGGCTACCGAGCCGGCAGCATCACGCCATTCGGAGCCACCGGGCGCTGGCCGGTGGTAGCCGACGTCCGGGTCGCCGGCGCCACCGAGGTGTCGATCGGCGGCGGGGCCCCCGGGATCGCCGTCAATCTCTCCGGTCGCGAGTTGGTGCGGTACCTAGGGGCAGCTGTGGCCGACGTGACGGCCGTGCAACGGGCGGATCGCAGGTAGGTCCCGAGCACTAGCCTGGCGCGCCATGTTGCCGCCCTGCGTCCGCATGCTGCGGAGCCATTTCACGATGTATTGGGCGACTGGGTCGCGGAACGCTGCCGAGCGGGGGGAGTGACCATCACCTGGTTCCACACCCAATGGGCTTGGGTCGCCATCGTCCTCGCCGGCGCCACCGGCCTGTGGGGACTGGGCCTGGCGCTGCTCCGGCGGCAGCCGGGACGTCCATTTCGGATGGCGCTGCGGGCATCGGTCGCGGCGATGGTCCTCCAGGTGGCAACCGGGCTGGTGCTGTACGCCACCGGGGAGCGGCCGGGGACCCTGCACGTCTTCTACGGCGTGGTGATCGTCGCCACCTTCTCTTTCGCATATGTCTACCGCACCCAGCTCGAGGAGCGCCCGGCGCTGCGGTGGGGGGTGCTGCTGTTGTTCGTGATGGGGCTGGGCATCCGGGCCATGCTCACCTTCGCCAGCAGCTAGCCCATTCAGCTCGGCTCGGGCCCGTAGGATGAGGCGCGGCAACAGCCCAGGAGGGAGCGTGCTGCTGGAGGGAAAGCGCCTGCTGGTCACCGGGGTCCTGACCGATGCGTCGATCGCCTGGCACGTCGCCAAGCTGGCGCAGGAGCAGGGTGCCGAGATCGTCATCACCGGTTTCGGACGGGGTATGCGGCTCACCGAGCGGTCGGCGCAGCGCCTGCCCAGCCCCCCGGACGTAGTCGAGCTCGACATCAACGATCCGGGGCACGTTGCCGCCCTAGTCGATGACCTGTCCGGCCGCTGGGGTGCCTTGGATGGGGCGCTGCACGCGATCGCCTTTGCCCCGGAGGACGCTTTGGGGGGCAACTTCCTCAACACTCCGGCAGAGAGCGCTCAGGCGGCCTTCGCCACCTCGACCTTCTCCTACAAGACGCTGGCGGCGGCCTTATTGCCCCTCTTCCAGGCTGCCGGGGGCGGATCGCTGGTCACCCTCGACTTCGACAACCGACAAGCCTGGCCGGCCTACGACTGGATGGGCGTCGCCAAGGCAGCACTGCAGGCGGTGACCCGCTACTTGGCGCGTGACCTGGGACCCCACAACGTGAGAGTCAATGCGGTGTCGGCCGGGCCTCTCGGCACGGTAGCTGCCAAGTCGATTCCAGGCTTCGACGCGTTCGAGAGAGTCTGGAACGCCCGGGCACCGCTGTCCTGGGACGTGGGCAATCCCGAGCCGGTGGCTCGCATGGTGTGCGTGCTGCTGTCCGACTGGGCGCCCATGACCAGCGGCGAAGTGGTGCACGTCGACGGCGGCTTCCACGCCATCGCGGTGGGTGCCGGCGAGTAGGCGCCCGCTCTACCCGGGCTGTCGCGATCGCAACGGCGGCCGTAGTGGCAAGAGGATGGTGAAGGAAGCGCCGCCGCCGGGGGTCTCGTCGAGGGAGATCTCGCCACCCATCGCTTCGGTCAACCCTCCTACGATGGACAGACCCAATCCCGTGCCACCGTGGGCGCGCGTCTGCGACGGCTCCAGCTGGGTGAACCGATCGAACGCCCGCCGCCTCCGCTCGGCGGGGATACCCGGTCCGTGATCGACGACCGACAATGCCGCCTGCTCGCCGCGGCGCTGTGCGGTCACCTCAACGGGACTGCCGGGGGCGTACTTGAGCGCGTTCTCGACGAGGTTGATGATGATGCGTCGCAGATGATCGACATCGGCCTCCAGCTCCAGATTGGGAGGATCGACGCTGACCTGCACCGCTTCCTCGGCGCCGGGGATGCCGGCGACGACCTCTTTCAGGAAGGCATCCACCGCGAACTGCTCCGGATGCTGGGGCAGCGCCCGGTTCTCGATGCGGGAGAAGGTGAGCAGATCCTCGATGAGTCTTCGCAGCCGGTCTGCTTGCTTGCGTGCCGACGCGATGAGGTCGCGGGCGGCCTCCTTGCGCGGCGCCAGCTGGGGCCGGGCCACCGTGTCGAGCGAGCCGATGATCGAAGTCAGCGGGGTGCGCAGCTCATGGGATACCACCGACACGAAATCGCTCTTCATGCGAGCGAGCTCTTCCATGCGCCGGCCGGTCTCCGCAGCTTCCTGGTAACGCCCCAGCTGGGCGACCACTAGGGCCGCGGCGGCGGCCAGCGACGTGAGCTGCTCCAAGTCGACCTCGTCGAATTCGGCGCGCTCTTTGTCGGCTACGACGATGACGCCGAGGGGCCGCTGCTCGATGCGTAGCGGAGCGATCATCGCTTCCCGCACTCCCAACTCCCCGAGGAGAGGATGGGAGTCGGGGTCCTCGTCGAGCCCGCGATGAAGGGCTGGGTGGCCGGAGAGAAAGACCCGCTGCAGCTCGCCCTCCTCATCGAGTGGGACCCGGCAGTCCTCGACCGCCAAAGCGTTGCTCTGCGTCCAGATGGGGCTCACCACCTTCAAGTCGTGGCGGGTCGCGTCGTGCAGCAGCACCATGCCCAGCTGGGCGTTCAGGTAGCTACCGATTCGCCCCACCACGGCCGGCAGCACCCGCGAGAGCGAGTCACCGGCGGCCATGGTGCGTGACACTTCGTACAGCCGCTTGAAGTCTTCTTCGCGGCGGCGTAGGTCGAGCAGACGCAACTCGCCGCGTAGCGTCTCCCGGCGAAAGGCTCCTCCGATCATGCCGGCAACGGTTGCCACGACGACCAAGCTGAGGACGGGCACCACCAGCTCCTCGAGGGGTCGCGGTCCGCTCCCGTAGGCGTACGGCGTCAGCACCAGCGCCAGGATGAGCACGACCGTGTTGAGGACGTGCACGCTCCGTCGCGCGAGAGCGGCCGAGAAAGCTGCCACTCCGAAGTAGAGCGTGATCGTCAGGTTCTCCAAGGCCGGCACCGAGGAGAGAATGCTGATCGCGGCGATGATGGCGGCCGCGCCCAGCCAGAGCAGCACCTCGCCGTAGCGGCGGGTGAGCGCTTCTTCCCAGCGGATCACGGAGAAGGAGGCGAGCACCAGGCCCACCGCCAAGCTGGGGGCAAACACCCGGGGTTCCTGCAGCACGTCGGTCTGAAAAGCCGCGAAGAGCACCGCGGCCAGCATGAGAATGCCCGCCCGGAAGGCAAGCCGCGCAGTCCGGGCGCGAAACTTCACCAGGCCGTCGCGGGTGTGGTAGTCGGTCATGGGGATCAGCTCTCCCGCCAGGGTAATCTTCGACGCAATGGGCGGCGCGGCACAGCTTCTCTACCAGACCGATGGGGACCGGTCCTCGTGCTGCCGGCCGGGCTCAGCGCCGTGAACCGGCCTCTGAGTCGAGGGCCATCGTGGCGTTGAAGGCCTTCGCCGCGGGGAGCCTCTTCGGCGAGCGCTTCGGCGCCGGCTCACCAGTACTGCTGGCTCTGCACGGCTGGGGGCGCGATCGTGGCGACTTCAGCGTGGTCCTGAATGGGCTGCCCGCGCTCGCCCTCGACCTGCCCGGCTTCGGTGCCTCACCTCCGCCGGCAGTGGTGGGAGGAGCAGCCGACTTTGCGGCCGCGGTGGCACCGGTCCTCGCGGAGTTCTCTCGGCCTGCGGTCGTGGTAGGCCACTCTTTCGGTGGTCGCGTGGCGGTCTGTCTCGCCGCCCGGAACCCTGAGCGGGTGGCCCACGTGGTGCTGATCGGGGTGCCGCTGCTTCGGGTCGAAGGTAGGTCCGCCGGCCCTCGGCTGCGCTACCGGATGTGGCGGGCACTACACCGCGTCCGGCTGGTAGGGGAGGAGCGGATGGAGCGGGTGCGGCGCCGGTACGGGTCTGCGGACTACCGGGAGGCGTCGGGAGTGATGCGGGGGGTGTTGGTGCGGGTGCTCGCCGAGAGCTACGAGGACCAGCTCGCTGCGCTGAACTGTCCGGTGACTCTCATTTGGGGTGAGGCCGACCGGGAAGTGCCCGTCGAGGTGGGCAGGCGGGTGGAGGAGCTGCTCCGCGGTCAGGGCACCGAGGTGTCCTTGCGGGTGCTGCCGGGGGTGGGACACCATCCCTGCCTCGAAGCGCCGGAGCAGGTGCGGGAAGAGCTCCTGAGGTGGGCGCCGTGACAGTCGCGCTGTGGGCCGTGGCTGGGCTGGCACTGCCGGCGGCGGCACTCCGCTGGCTGCGGGTGGCGCAGCGCGAGCACTACCTGGCCGGCTCGACGCTTCGCTTCGCACGACGCTGGTGGTCGGCGGGAGCCGGCAACGGGCTCCTCACCATCGTGGCGCTGGCGGGCGCGGCGGCCGCCTTTCGCTGGCCGGGAGCCGGCGTGGCCGCCGCGGTGGCGTTGCTGGTGGGCCCGGCGGGCCTGCGAGTGCGGGGGCGAACCGCACCGCTGCGCTGGACGGCCCGTATGCGGCGGCTGGCTGCCGCGGTGGGACTGCTGGCCGCCGCCGGAATCGCGGGCGGGGTGATGGCGGAGAGGGGAGCGGTGGCGACGCTGCTGGTGGCGCTCGGCATGCCCGCCCTGGTCGACCTGGGGCTGACGCTGACCGGGCCGTTGGAGCGGCTACTGGGATGGCGCTTCGTGCAGCGGGCCCGCGCCAAGCTCGAGGCGGTGAGTCCGGTGGTGGTGGCCATCACCGGCTCTTACGGCAAGACCACCACCAAGGAGTACGTGCGGCACCTCTGCGCTGCCCGGTGGACGGTGGTGGCCAGCCCGGCGAGCTTCAACAACGTCATGGGTCTGGCGCGGGCCATCAACGAGCACCTCGCGCCCGGCACCGAGGTGTTCGTGGCCGAGATGGGCACGTACGGTGCCGGGGAGATCGCCCGCTTGTGTTCCTGGATCCCTCCCAAGGTGGGGGTGATCACTGCGGTGGGTCCGGTTCACCTCGAGCGCTTCCGCTCCCTGGACGCCATCGCACGCGCCAAGGCGGAGATCCTCGAGGGGACGGAGACGGCGGTGCTCAACGTGGACGATCCTCGACTGCAGGCTCTGGCCGAGGACGCCGCCGGGCGGCGGGTGATCCGCTGCTCGGTGGTAGAGGAGGAGGCCGACGTGAGCGTCCTGCTCGCGGGAGACGCCCTGGAGGTACGGGTGGGGGGGCGGCTGGTGGGATCGACCGAGGCGGGCCAGGTCTTCGCCTCCAACCTAGCGTGTGCCGTGGGCGCGGCAATTGCACTGGGTATGTCGGAACAGGGGGTGGGCGACGCCCTCGAGGGGCTCCCGATTCCCCAGCATCGGCGCGCCGTTTACCAAAGCCGCCGGGGATTCACGGTCATTGACGACACCTACAACTCCAACCCCGCCGGGGCACGGGCCGCGCTGGGGACGCTGGCGAAGTTGGGTACGACGACGGGGCGAAGGGTGGTGGTGACCCCGGGAATGGTCGAGTTGGGCCGGGTACAGCGTGCCGAGAACCGCACCTTCGCGGAGCTGGCAGCCCGGATGGCCACCGACGTCGTCGTGGTGGGGCGCACCAATCGGAGGTCGCTGCTGCGCGGAACCGAGGACGGGATGGCTTCCGTTATCGTCATGGGCTCACGGGACGAAGCGGTGGCGTGGGTCCGGAGGACCCTGGGTCGCGGCGACGTGGTCCTCTACGAGAACGACCTACCGGACCACTATCCCTGAACGGTTGTCGACTCTGAGGAGACGGGACATGAGCAAGCCGGCCGTAGTGTTCGGGGGGCCCTCGCCGGAGCACGACATCAGCATCCTCACCGGGCTGCAAGCGGCGCGCGCCCTCGGCAACGCCGGTGTGGAGGTCGAGGCCATCTACTGGACCAAGAGCGGAGAGTGGTTCGTCGTAGACGGCGGGTCGGAGGCGATCGATTTCGCCGAGGGCGTGCCTGCCAAGGCGCGCCGCCTCCAGCTCGTCACCGAGGCGGGTGGCGGCTTCATGTTCAAGCGCCGGCGTCTCGACCTCTCGGTGGTGGTGAACTGCTGTCATGGGGGGCCGGGCGAGGACGGGAGCCTGCAGGCCGCTTTCGACCTGGCCGGCGTCCGCTACACGGGTCCCGGGGCGGCGGCATCTGCGCTGGGGATGGACAAGCTCGCTTTCGGCGGAGTCATGGAGGCCGCGGGGCTTCGCACCTTGCCCCGTGTGCTGGTCGCCGCGGACGTCGACCCCGGCTTTCCCGGTCCGTACATCGTCAAGCCCCGCTTCGGCGGTTCCTCGATCGGCATCGAGGTGGTCGAGGACGTGGACACCGCCCGGGCCCTGGCGGAGACCTCGCCGCTCATGCGCGACGGAGCGGTGGTGGAGCCCTTCCTGGAGGACGGCCGCGACTGCAATGTGGCCGTGCGCACCTTCCCCGAGCTGCAACTGTCGGCGATCGAGGCACCCCGGCGCGACGTCGCATCCGCCGGCATCTACAGCTACACGCAGAAGTACCTGGAAGGAGGCGGTCTGGAGGGCTCCGCCCGGGAGCTGCCTGCCGCGCTACCGGCCCCGGTCGAGGCACGTATCAGGGAGACTGCGCTCCGCATCGTCGACCTGGTCGGGGTGCGCGGCGTGGCCAGGATCGACTTCCTGCGACGGGGCGAGGAGCTGTGGGTCAACGAGATCAACACCATTCCCGGCAGCCTGGCTGCCTATCTCTGGATCGACCCGCCGATTCCCCGCCACCAGCTGTTGCTCGACATGATCGAGGAGGGCAGCAAACAACCCTCCCGTCAGTTCGTCACCGTCGGGGCCGATGGCACCGCCCTTCGCAGTGCCGCGTCCATCGCGGCAAAGCTGGGGTGAGCCGGCCCTTCCTGCTGTCGGGGTGGCCTAGAGATGCACCACGGGGCAGGTGAGGGTCCTGGTGATGCCCTCGATGGCCTGAATGCGCGCCACCACCAGTTTGCCGAGTTGGTCGACATCGTCCGCGGCGGCCCTGATGATGACGTCGTAGGGTCCGGTGACGTCATCGGCGGATTCGACGCCGGGGATCCTGCGCACCTCCTCGGCAACGTAGGCCGCCTTGCCGACCTCGGTCTGGATGAGCACGTACGCCTGAACCACGGGCCCTCCTTCGTGGTGATGCTGCCGCGACTATACCCGCCGGGGAAGGGGTCGTCCGGGGCGGATGGTCAGTAGCCCTCCGAGCCGATTCGTACGCGGCGGGCGAAGGGGCGTCCGCCGATCTCCTCGACATCGAAGACGATCCGTTGGCCCTGGCGCAACATGCGGAAGATGCTCCCGTCCAGTGCGCCGGGACGCAGGTAGACCTCACTGCGGTCGTCATCTCGTACCACGACGCCCGCGCCGGTGACCGGGTCGTAGATCTTCACCACCCCTTGCATTGCGATCGAGTGTAGCCATGCCCCGCGCAGTGCCGGACGGTTGGGCAGGGGACGAACGAGGGGTGCCGGGATCAGGCTTTCTGTACCTTGCCGGCCTTGAGGCAGGAGGTGCAGACACGAGCCCGGCGAGTGTTGCTGCCGTGGCGAACCCGCACTTGCTGGATGTTGGGCAGCCAGCGGCGGTTGGACCGTTTGTGGGAGAAGCTGACCCGCTTCCCGTGGCTCGGTTGCTTGCCGCAGATCTCACAGCGATAGGACATCGGAGGGGCTCCAAGAGGCCGGGCCGGGAGGATAGCAGCGCAGAGGCTGAGGGAGGCAATCGTATACTCAGCAGGCCCACCGCGAGGAGCCATGACTCTCACCGCGCCGCGTGTCAAGCGGATCGTCAACCGCTACCACGAGCACCTGCGCGCCCACCGGGAGGCGATCAACCTCTTGAACGTGTACCCGGTGCCCGACGGGGACACCGGCACCAACATGGCGCTGACGGTGGAGGCAGTGGCGGCGGAGGTGGCCGGATCCGAGAGCATGGCAGATGTCTCCCACGCCATCTCGCATGCCTCTTTGATGGGAGCGCGCGGCAACAGTGGGGTGATCCTCTCCCAGATTCTGCGGGGGCTGGCAAACAGCTTTCGGGAGCGGGAAGCGCTGGGTGCCACCGAACTGGTGGAAGGTCTGAAAGCCGCCTCGGAAGCGTCCTACCGAGCGGTGCTGCGCCCGGTGGAGGGCACCATGCTCACCGTGCTGCGGGAGGCGGCCGAGGCCGCTGCCGAGGCCGGTACCGCGCCTTCGGCCGATCTCGCCGGCCTGGTACGCCGGGTCTACGAGCGAGGCGAGCAGTCGCTACTACGCACCCCCGAGCTGCTGCCCGTCCTGAAGAAGGAGGGAGTGGTGGACGCCGGCGGTGCGGGGCTGTTGCTGCTGTTCGCTGCCTTCGTGGAGGAGGTAGATGACGGCGAGGTGGCGCTTCCCGAGGAGATCTTCATCCCGGCGGCCGTACTCACCGGGGCGGCACCGCCACCGCCGCCGGCCACCGGGGATGTCTCCGCGCTCCGCTACGAGGTCATGTTCTTCCTCGAGGCGGAGGAAGGGCGCATCGATGGCTTTCGTCGCGCGTGGGGAGAGATCGGTGACTCCATCGTGGTGGTGGGCGGCGAGGGGGTGTGGAACTGCCACATTCACACCGATGATGCCGCCGCGGCGATCGAACGTGCCCTTTGGGACGACGAGGGGCAGCCGCTGGGGCGGCCCTTCCAGATCCAGATCACCGATCTGCTGGAGCAGTCGGCGGCCGAGGGCTTCCACGGTCCTGAGGAGTTCGAGCCGCTGCCGGAGTTCGCCGCTGCCGACGTGGGGGTGGTGGCCGTGGTGGCGGGCGCCGGCCTCAGCGAGTGCTTCCGAAGGCTGGGGGCCCAGGGCGTGGTGGCCGGGGGCCAGAGCATGAACCCGTCGACCCGGGAGCTGCTGGAAGCGGTGGAAAGAGTCCCCGCCGCGACGGTCGTCCTGCTGCCGAACAACAAGAACATCATTCCCGTCGCCGGGCAGGTGGACGCGCTCACCACCAAGCGGGTGTTCCTGGTTCCGACCCGAAGCGTGCCGCAGGGGCTGGCCGCCCTGGTCCACTACCTGCCGGGAGCCGACGCCGAGGAGCTGGTTGCGGGAATGGAAGCAGCGGCGGGCGGCGTGACCAGCGGGGCGGTGACACGGGCGGTACGGGACGCCGAGGTCGAGGTGGGATCGATACGCGCCGGTGAGTGGCTGGGACTGGCCGAGGATGACATCGTGGTGGTCGCCGCCGAGCTGGGAGACGCACTTCGCCTGCTCTTGGAGTCCGTCGTCGCTGAGGATGCCGAACTGGTCACGGTGTTCTCGGGAGCTGGGGCCGAAACGGCTGCTACCGAGGCCGCCCTCGACTGGCTGCGGCAAGAGCGCGCTCACGTATCGGTGGACGTCACCCCAGGTGACCAGCCGCTCTACCCCTACCTGGTTGCGGTCGAGTGACCGGCCGTAGCCTCGCCTACCTGAGCGGAATCCGGGTCGAGCGGGTGCGCGGTCTCGCCGGGCGGCGCGGCGCGGTGCTCCGGGAGGCGGGAATCGGCAGCGTGGCTGATCTGCTGCTTCACGTCCCTCGCCGCTACATCGACCGCTCGCACACGGTGGCCCTACGCGACGTGCCGGTAGGCGAGGAGATCACCGTGCTGGGCGAGGTCAAGAAGGTTTCTACCCGTCGCCCCCGCCGCAACCTGGCCATCGTGGAGGCGTTGCTCTTCGACGGCACCTCCTATCTCGCGGCTACCTGGTTCAACCAGACCTTTCGAGAGCGGCAGCTCAGAGTGGGCTCCGAAGTTGCCCTGTCCGGCAAGGTGGAGCGCTATCGGGGCAAGTTGCAGATGAAGAGCCCTGCCGTGGACGTCCTCGCCGGCGCCAGCGAGAGCCTGGTCACCGGGAGGGTGGTGCCCATCCATCCCGGCGTGGGGGCGGTTTCCCCCGGGTATCTGCGACGGGCGGTCCACAACGCCCTGCAACGCTCCCGGCCGGTGAGCGACCCGCTGCCGGCGGCGATGGTGGAGCGTCTCGGCCTGCTCGACCGCGATCGGGCATTGGCTTCGATCCACTTCCCCGAGTCGATGGACGAGGTGACCCCCGCTCACAGCCGGTTGGTCTTCGATGAGCTATTCCGTCTGGAAGTGGCGCTGGCGCTCGCCAAGCGCCGCAAGATCGACGATGCAGACGGCTTCTCCCACCGGGTCAACCCGAGACTGCTGAAGCGCTTCCTGTCGTTGGTATCGCTCCGTCTGAAGCTGGAGCAGCTCGCCGAGTTCGGAGCGGAGCTGCCCCCGCGGCTGGTGGAAGACCTGCGCTCCGGCCTCAGCGGCAACGCCGCCGCGCTGCGGTCGGTGGCACATGAACAGCGGGAGGTTGCGGGCCGCCTGCAAGCCCTCGCAGCCGAGGTTCCCGGGTCGCGCAGTGAGCTCGAAGCTGCCGCCGAGGCCGAACTGGAAGACGCTCGCCACTTGAAGCAGCTCGCCGAGGAAGTGGGTCGGCTGGACCCTGCCGTCCACTTGGAGGGGAGTGTCCTGGTGGATGTGGCCGCACAGGTGGAACGCGTCCAGGCCACCGACCCCGGGAGGGCGTCTTCTCCAGCCGTGCAGGAGCTGCTCACCACCCTGCCCGACGAACTGGCTCACCTCGCCGCCGGAGCCGGGAGCGGCGAGTCGGATCAGCTGGCCCGTGACTTCGGCAGTGCCCTTCCTTTTCCGCCTACCGTCGCCCAGATCGAGGCGGTCCACGACATCTTGTCCGACATGAGCTCTCCTCACCCGATGCACCGGCTCCTCCAAGGCGAAGTGGGGTCCGGGAAGACCCTCGTCGCCGTCTTCGCTCTCCTCGCCGGGGTGGGCGGGGGTTTCCAGGGCGCGGTCATGGCGCCCACCGAGGTGCTCGCAGAGCAGCACTACCTGGGGATCACCAGCCTCGTCGCCGCATCGGGTCTCGCCCCCCGTGTGCAGGAGGCGGGCGCGGTCGAGGGGGCGGTCAGCCTGTGGGAATCGCTCGAGGTGGGGGATGGGCGTCGTCCGGTGGCGATCGGCCTGTTGACCTCCACGAGCGCGGAGGTCAACTTTCGGCCTTCCGGGGCCGCCAAGCGCGAAGAGGTGCTGGAGTGGATCCGCAAGGGGGAGATCGACGTCGTCGTGGGCACCCACGCGCTGATTCAGGAAGGAGTCCACTTCGCGCGTCTCGGCATCGCCGTGGTCGATGAGCAGCATCGCTTCGGCGTTCACCAGCGGGTTCGGCTCAAGGAGAAGGCCGTGGAGGTGGACCCCGATCTTCTCATCATGACCGCCACCCCCATCCCGCGCACCTTGTCCATGACGCTGTACGGCGATCTCGACGTGACGCTGCTCGACGAAATGCCCCCGGGGCGAACCCCCGTTGCCACCGTGGCCCACGGCAAGAGCGCCGCCGAGATGGAACAGGTCTACGATCGGGTGCGGGCCGAGGTGGCGCGGGGCCACCAAGTGTTTGTGGTCTGTCCGCTGGTCGAGGACAGTCCCAAAGTCGAGGCGGCGTCGGCGACGGCGGAAGCGGAGCGACTGCAGGGTGTGTTTCCCGAGCTGCGGCTGGGTCTGCTGCACGGACAGATGGCGGCGAAGGACAAAGACGCGGTCATGTCTGCCTTGCGTCGCGGTGAGCTCGACGTGCTGGTGGCCACCACCGTGATCGAGGTGGGGATCGACGTCCCCAACGCCACGGTGATGGTGATCGAGGACGCCGACCGGTTCGGGCTCAGCCAGCTTCATCAGCTGCGGGGGAGGGTGGGCCGGGGAGGCCACCCGGCGACCTGTGTGTTGGTGGCCGAGCCGACCACCGAGGAAGGGCAAGCCCGTATTGCGGCGATGCTGGAGACTACCGACGGCTTTCGTCTCGCAGAGGAAGATCTGCGTATCCGTGGTCAGGGGACCGTGTTCGGCGCTCGTCAGTCGGGGATGGCCGACCTGAAGCTGGCCGACATTCTGCGCGATGCCGAGGCGCTCGTCACTGCTCGGCGTGAGGCCTTCGCCCTCGTGGCCGCAGACCCCGACTTGTCCGCGCACGCGGAGATACGCGACGAAGTCAGGGCGCTGCTCGGCGATGGCGTGCAGTGGTTGTTCATCTCATGAGGGTCATCGCGGGGCGAGCCAAGGGCCACCCCCTGGTGGCTCCCCGCGGGTTGGGGACGCGGCCTCTCACCGACCGGGCGCGCGAGGCGTTGTTCTCCGCGCTCGGCGAGGTGGTGGCCGGTGCGCGGGTGTTGGACCTGTACGCAGGGTCGGGGGCGCTGGGTATCGAGGCACTCAGCCGGGGCGCAGCGCACGTCACCTTCGTAGAGCGGAGCCGGGCTGCGCTGCGAGCGTTGCGACGCAACCTGGAGGCGGTGGGATTCGAGGCGGAGGTGGTCGCCGCTGATGTAGCTCGCTTCTTGCGGGACACCGAGAACGGCCGCTACGAACTGGCCTTCGTTGACCCGCCGTACGCCCTCTCGCTAGCTTCGGTAGAGGACACCTTGCGAGAGCTGGAGCCGCTGCTGGTGGCCGGTGCGGTGGTGGTGCTGCATCGCCGGGCCGGGGAGGACCCGCCGCCGGCGGTGTCCCCAATGCTGCTATTGACCGACGAACGCCGTTACGGTGACAGCCGATTGTGGCGCTACGAGAAGGAGGAGCGGTGACCGCGGCCCTGTGCCCCGGAAGTTTCGATCCCCCCACGAACGGGCATGTCGATGTCATCAACCGGTGCCTGTCCATCTTCGACCGGGTGGTCGTGGGGGTGGTGCACAACCCGTCCAAGTCACCGCTGTTCTCCGCCGAGCAGCGGGTGGCCATGTTGCGGGAGGTGTTCGCCGGGGTTCCCAACCTGGAGATCGAGAGCTTCGAGGGCCTACTGGTGGACTTCGCCGACAAGCACGGGGTCGACGTGATCGTCAAGGGCTTGCGGGCGGTCACCGACTTCGACTACGAGCTGCAAATGGCCCAGATGAACTTCACGCTCGCCGGAGTGGATACTCTGTTCGTGGCCACCAACCCGGCTTACGGCTACCTCTCTTCCTCACTGGTGAAGGAGGTCGTGCGGCTGGGAGGCTCGGTGGACGGGATGGTTCCCGCCCCGGTGGCCGCAGCAATCAAGGAACGACTCGATTCATGACCGACGAAGCGAAGGACGCAGAGCCCCAGAACCTGGCCCAAGTAGGTGAGTTGCAGGCGCTCGTCGACGAGATGCTGGTCGCAGTGAGCGAGGCCAAGGCCGTCCCTTTGTCCGGCAACGTGCTCGTGGAGCGCGAACGGTTCCTCGGTCTGCTAGAGCGGCTCAAGGCTGAGCTACCCGAGGAGCTGCGGGCGGCGCGGTGGATGGTCCGGGAGCGAGAGGCGTTCATCGCCCGAACCAACGAGAAGGCCCGCGAGAGTGTCGAGCGTGCCAAAGCCAGGGCACGCGAGCTGGTGAGCGAGTCGAGCATCGTGGCCGAGGCCGTGGAAGAAGCCAACTCGCTGGTACGGCGCGCCGAGGGGGAGGCTCGCCGCATCCGACTCGAGGCCGAGGATCTCGCCGAGGATCGGCTCGAGCACCTCGAGGTGCTGTTCACCAACCTTTTGCACCAGGTCCGCAAGGCCCGCGCCGAGTTCCATCAGTCCCGGCCGCCGTCGCCCCAAGTCGAGGCCGAGGACTGAAGCGGGGGCCGACGTACAATCGGGGGGCACCATGTCCAACCGCGATCGCCCCTTGCGGTTCCTCGTCACCGACCTGTTGGCAAGACCGGGTACCGGTCGCCGGGTCACTGCTTCCGCCGCGCTCGGCATCGAGGTCGAGTCGGCGCGGGTGATCGACCCGGTGCGAATGGAGGCGGTGCTCGAAGGGCTGGCCGAGGGCGTCCTCGCCAAGACCACCGTCGAGTTCGATGCGGTCATTCGCTGCAATCGCTGCCTGCGGGAGTGGCAGGAGCCGCGCCGTGTGCCCTTTCTCGAGGTGTTCACCCGTCATCTGGATGAAGACGGCAGGATGATCGATCGCGAGGGGCGGATCGACCTCGAGCCGGCGATGCTCGACGAGGTCGTAGTGTCGCTGCCCCTGGTGGCGCTGTGCCGGCCCGACTGTGCGGGACTTTGTCCCACGTGCGGAACCGACTTGAATGAGGCGCCGTGCTCGGGCCACGCGGACGAGCTGGATTCACCGTTCGCGCCCCTGCGAGAGCTGTTCGACGAGGAAGACTGAGGCAAGGAGAGCCCGGTGGCCGTCCCCAAGAAGAAGATGTCGCGGTCCCGCACCCGGAGGCGCAAGGCGCAGTGGAAGCTGGGCCGTCCGCGCGCGTCGACCTGTCCTCAGTGTCACAGTCCCAAGCTGCCCCATCGGGTATGCCCCAACTGCGGCACTTACCGGGGGCGTGAAGTGGTCCCCGAGACCGAGTAAAGGCCGGCAGCCATGGCGCGGGTGGCCCTCGATGCGATGGGGGGCGATCGGGCCCCCGACGAGATCGTTGCCGGTGGGGTGCTCGCCGCGTCGCAGGGCCATGAGGTCGTGCTGGTGGGGGACGAGCCGACGGTGCGCACGATCCTGAAACAGCACGAGGTCGAGCTGCCGGTGGTGCACGCCGGCGAGGTGATCCAAATGGGCGAGGATCCCGCTCGCGCCATCCGGGAGAAGCCCGACGCGTCGATTGTGGTGGCCGCCCGGCTGGTGGCCTCGGGGGAGGCCGAAGGGCTGGTGTCCGCCGGCTCCACCGGAGCCGCGCTGGCGGCGGCGGCCATCCTGGTCGGCCGGATTCCCGGCGTGCATCGTCCCGCTATCGCCAGCATCTTTCCCACCCCGGGCAGTCCGACCGTGGTACTCGATTGTGGTGCCAACCCGGACTGCAAGCCNNCAGCCCCGGGTGGGACTGCTCAACATCGGCGAGGAGCGCAGCAAGGGGCGCGATCTGGAACGGGCCGCGTTCGCCCTGCTGGAACAGGCACCCCTGGAGTTCGTGGGCAACGTGGAAGGAAGGGACTTGGCCGCCGACCGGGCCGACGTGTTCGTGACGGACGGCTTCACCGGCAACGTCGTTCTCAAGACCACCGAAGGGACGGCACAGTTCGTTGCCGGGGTGGTGGTGGAGGCGCTGTCGCGGTTACCGCAGGACCAGCTCAGCGACGCCCTGCCGCTGCTGGCTGAGGTGAGGCGCCGGCTGGACTACGAGTCCTTCGGAGGAGCGCACCTGGTGGGGGTACGCGGTGTGGTCGTCATCTCTCACGGCGCCTCATCGCGGGTGGCGATCTCCAACGCGGTGGCGATGGCGGACGACGGCGCCGAACGGGACTTGGTGGGCCGCCTTGCCGCCCGCCTCAGCCCGCCGTGAGCCGCGTCCCCGGCGAAGGGCTGCACCGCCTCGAGGAAGCCCTCGGTTATCGGTTTCGCGACCCGAGTCTGTTGCGCCGGGCGGTGGTGCATCGCAGCTACAGCGCCGAGCAGCCCGATGAGCCCTCCTACGAGCGCCTCGAGTTCTTGGGCGACGCCGTGCTGCAGTTGGTGGTGACCGACTTCGTGTTCACCGAGTACCCGGATCTGGAAGAGGGCCACATGGCGAAGGTGCGGTCCGCCTCGGTGAGCGGCACCGAGCTGGCTCTGCTCGCGGCACAGCTGGATCTGGGCCCGCACCTGCTGCTGGGCAAGGGAGAGGAGGGTTCCGGCGGCCGCAGCAAGAGTTCCATTCTCGCTGATGTGGTGGAGTCCGTGCTGGCGGCGGTCTATCTCGATGGGGGACTACAGGCGGCCAGAGAGGTCATCCTCGGGCTCTGGGAGCAGCGCATCCGGGTCTGGGCGCGCCAGCCGGGCAGACGGGACTACAAGACGCGACTCCAGGAGCTGCTGGCCCGGCGGGGCCAGCAACCCGAGTACCGCACCGTGGGGGAGGGACCGGACCACGCCATGACGTTTACCTCGACCGTGGAGGTCGAGGGCCGGGTCGTGGGTTACGGGGCGGGGAGCTCCAAGAAGGAGGCGGAGCAGAGGGCTGCCGGCCAAGCCCTCGAACGGTTGGAGTGACTCCACCCTCGCAGCACCGCAGGGCGGCGAGGGGCGGGGAACCTGGAGTGTCCCGCTACGCTGCCGGATGTGCCGGAACTGCCCGAGGTGGAGACGGTGCGCCGCAGTCTGACCCCCGTGCTGCTGGGGGCGGTGCTCGCCGATGTCGAGGTGCGGCACCCGCGCATGAGCAGGCGCCAGCCGCGCCCGCGAGATCTCGCCGACCGGCTGCGGGGCCGGCGGGTGCTGGCAGTCGGGCGCCGGGGCAAGTTCCTCCTCACGGATCTCGAAGAGGAACTGCTGTGGGTGACCCACCTCGGCATGTCGGGCCGGATGCAGGTGGCCGCGCCGGGCGATCCGGAGGCTCCTCACACTCACGTCGTGGTGCGTACCGATGGTGCTGCGGAGATCCGCATGGTGGATCCGCGCACTTTCGGGTTCATGGCGGTGCTCACTCCCGAGGAGCTGGCCGGGCACCCGCTGCAGCGGCTGGGGCCCGATGCCCTCGAGGAGTTGCCTACGGCGGCTGAGCTGGAGCGCGCCTTGGAGGGCCGGCGGGCGCCCATCAAAGCGTTGCTCCTCGACCAAACCCTGCTTGCCGGTCTGGGCAACATCTACGCCGACGAGGTACTGCATCGTGCCGGGGTGCGCGGGAGCCGGCCGGCAGGCTCCTTACGGCCGAAGGAGATAGAGCAGCTGCGGGCGGCCATCCACCCGGTGCTGGACGAGGGGGTACGGATGGGCGGCACCAGCCTGAACGATCTCGCCTACCTGCTTCCCGATGGGCGCTCCGGCGACTACCTGCCGCGCCTGCGCGTCTACGGGCGTGAGGGTCTTGCCTGTCGGCAGTGCGGTAGCCCGATACGTCGCACCGTCATCCGGCAGCGCAGCTCCTTCTGGTGCTCGAAGTGTCAGCGGTGAGGTCGATCCGAGCCACCGTCTTGGGGGTGGTGCAGGGGGTCAACTTCCGCTACTACACGTGGGTGCGCGCTCGTGAGTTGGGAGTAGCCGGTTGGGTGCGGAACCTGCCGGACGGATCGGTCGAGGTGCGAGCTCAGGGACCCGAGGAAGCCGTGGTCCTGCTGGAGGAGTGGCTGCATACGGGGCCCGCGACGGCCTATGTGCGCGACGTTGCGCTGTCGGCTGCGGAACCGGATCCGGCCCTCGCCACGTTCGAGATCAGGCGATGAACGGCCACTCGCCGCGGCCGTGATAGCCTT
>JABAOH010067118.1_pt2 | contig 19353 bp, 15 predicted proteins | sample 7062181 | NCBI WGS metagenome assembly JABAOH01 (sample SAMN14538630, study PRJNA623070) | marine sediment metagenome | biome: marine biome [ENVO:00000428]; feature: marine pelagic biome [ENVO:01000023]; material: deep marine sediment [ENVO:00002113]; isolation source: pool of 5 deep marine... | reverse complement strand
TGGCCGAAAAGTCTCTACTAGTTTTAGCCTTGATTTTGTCTTACAAGCTCTGACACGCTACAATATTGAGCTTCTTACTGTAGATGAGATCCACTAACTAGCAGTCTGTTTCCAGAGATGTTGTACGCACCTGGTATCACATCAAACATAGGCGTTCAAATTGAGTACTATGCCTATTGTAGTTTTAGCTTATGGGTAAGACATGTAGTACTATTGCTTTGAAGATGCAGGGCTAATATCTGTTTTTAGAATCGACTCTCTATAGTCTAAGTACTTCTTTTTAGAAATGCTTGTATCTCATCGAGTCCTTCTGCTCGACTACTTTCAGAAATAAGCGTAGGTAATTCACGGATTCCAAGATCAAAGTAAATTGAAGCAAGTTCTTCTCTACCAGAAATACTTTCGGCTTCGAATTCCAAATTTGTATCGGATAGAAGCCTATAAGCATCTTCAGAGTGGCGACTGCCCTTAAGTAAGTATAGTTTGAACATAATAAGCTCCCATCTATATTGTATTGGTTATTGGATGTACTCGCTTTATGTACTCTAAAGCTTCTGTTACTGATTCGAATATCTCAGAAAATTGTGTGACCCATGGGCTAAGGCTTTCTTTGCCCCCCGGGAAAATACCGTATACTGGTTTCCCTTGAGAATAAGCATATAGCATTTCTGATTGAGAGCCAGCTGATATTCTGGGTTCGCCACTCTCAAATGAACTTATATGCATCAACACAAAGTCAGATTGCTCAATAAGCAGATAATCACGTGATATTATTTGACCATCGATTGCATTCCGAATGCTAATAACTTCTCTTCCTGACAAATATTGTTTCTCTATTCGGATATTCGTTAAACCTACTGCAGAGTAATCATCCCAAGCTAGTTTCCAAAGACAATTATCACTCTCTTCATTATCCTTTTCACTGCGCTTAGTTTCCTTCTCCTCCTCATCATTATTAGATAGGACATCGGCAAGATGGGGTTTAATAGCGGCATTCACTTCTTTAGCCAATGAATCGGCTGTCGTTAATATTGAACGCTCTTTTAACGCAAGAGGGTCAAAAGCAATATAATCTCTTGAAACGTCCTGTTTAAACTTCTTAACCTCTTTCTTCTCCGCCTCAGGTAAACCTGTAACCGAGAAACTAAGATAAATTCTCGGAGTATCCGGTTCAGTAAGAATTCGAGTTAATAAATTAGGACCTTGATCCCTAGGAAGTATGTAGAAAGGAATTTTAACGTCATTCAATTCGTTTATACAATTGCTAATAAAATGTGTGAAGTGAACTTCCTCCTCCCGCCAAGCAAGGATTTCCCAAAGTTCAAAAAACGGTGTTCCTCGTTCCTCAAGCCTTCTGACAATAATATCGATATCATCTATTAGTGTGGCTACTACATCCGGCCTATATTGTATGACTAGTTCTAATTCAATTGCAGGAAACAATCCATGATGCCAACGAAATACAGCATGTGAATTAGTTACAAAGACACAATCTTTGCTTACCTTTTCAGCCCTGTCAATTATTCGTGTCCAAGCTAATTTCCGTAGACAATCTAACTGGCTCTTAGGCAGATTTAGAATCGTTGTATCATCGATTTTTCCACCTTGACTGTTTATAATCTCCTCTCCGACAGTAATAAATTCAAATTCAAACCCCTTCTTGTTTGCAAGGGCTTTAGCTTCCGAAAGGTATTCACCTTTATCAAGTCCCACTTGTCCGGTTAGAAGGACCCTCATTTGAATTCACCGCTTAAAGAAGAAATATCTATTCAGTTTATTCTTTTTCTTGCTTAATGCAATCTCGTGCGTACCAATATCGAGTTACTTTCCGATGCATTTACAATGGTATTTCATTTGAGTTGCCGAAGTAATCCCCCAAACAGGTGATATGTTGGGCAAGATTATTATTTTAATGGTTCCCTCAAGTGGTATGTTGAAGATTCCCACGGTTTCATCAACTCTACAATGTTATTATTGTAACTTTCTTTCTGCGAATTGGATCCGCTGGGAGAAGATTTAAAGTGGTCAGTCGAGTTCACTCGGAATAACAATCTTTTCACCACCTTCCAAGGTGATTTCTGCATCCAAGTCAAGACTCAAACATAAGCTATCGCGATTGTTTTCCCTGAGAGTCTTAGCAATTAGGTATGTGCTGTAACCAAATACTTCAGGCCGATCGGCGATATCATCGAAAATCTTGCGTGCAATTCCGCTTACCCTATCTTCGATCAAAACGTAGCAAGGCTTCGTTGTTGTATTTGTGCAGAGTGGAATAGGTATATAGGACTCACCATCGAAGAATCTTGGATTGTATGTACCTCTTGGTTGCACGGGTGGAATCAGGATTGCCAAACCATCCGGCATTGGAATGTTGTATTTCCCATTCGGTGATCGGTTAAGGTCTGCAACTTCAACCCACCTACATCGTTCGCCATGCCCGAAGTAGGTCTCACCAATCCAAGTCCAGCTAGATGCCTCGTATTCAATACATGGCCTAGGATTATCATCGCAATTCCCAATCGGTAATAGTGGGTCTAGTGTCGGAGAAGGCAAGATCCTATAATCCTCTTCGTTCGAAAGTGTTGGCGTTGGCTCAACTGTTGCTGTGACAGTTACTATCTTCTCAATCTCAACCTCCACTATTCTTGTAACTATGACAGTTGGGACGAAGTTATCAATGGTCGCACGAGCACTTGACATCTCCATTGTCATTTGTGTGGCATTCTCGTTATACTCCTGTGAAGTTTGGGTGGAAATTTTTTCACAAGAATAATAATCTTCCTCACATGAGATACGTTTCCTACGTTCAGATCCGTTGAAATAAGCGAGGCCGCAAAGGCTAAGGATGGTCAACCCAATCGTAACCCAGGCAGTAGGAGGAACATTTTCTGCGAGCCAATTAAGAAATCTTCTTGTTGCAGCTTCTACCGACGTGCAGAGATCTCTGAGGCTTCTCCGCTGGCTCTCTAGGAGTAAATCGCCAGATTCCTCTATTTGATTATTACTGGAAGTCGTAGAATTTGGATCCACTTATAACCACCCTTAGAACGTCGCATGGAAATTACTCGATCCAACTCGTAATCACGTCAAATCTCCATATGACGTAAAATTGCTTTTATTAGTCCACAAATAGCAAGAGACCAATGGGTTCCTTTTATGCCGTAATGCACCCTGAATCCTGCATCCGCTTCATCCTGTTGTTAGGCAGCAAAACCACCCTCAATCAAACGGTCGTGCGCGGTATGTGATTAGCTCGAGAATGGCTTTATCACACGTATGGACATGGGATTATGAAATAAAACCTTCTTCAACACCACGGGCCACAAAGTCTTCTAGTTCCATAAGGTATCTTTCACAAAGTTCAAAAAGATCCGTTTCACCCTCAAACTCCTGCTGCTCATAGAGTTCTTCACCGCGTTTTGCTGCCTCGGCAAGATCATGCTTGCCTTTAGCTTCCAAATGCCTTATTAGCGTATCAGTAACGTCAATTCGTTCGGATAACGTTATAGTGGTGGTTACCTGTTCATTACTGTCTCTTGGCGAGTCAAGATCTGAGAGATCCTCAACAAGAAAGGGGATCCATCCGCTGGTTAGCGTGTCCGAGTCCGCGTTCGGTGATGACATTGGTGCTATTGCAGATATGGTTGTAAGAGTGCCAATTGTGTATTCGTGAATGTCGCTATCTCTCAGGTCCTTAAAGAACCTGAAGATTGGTTTTTCAGTAACGCAGCTTTGATATTCTGCAAGCTTACCAGACTCTTTTGCTTCTCGGTGAGCATATTGTAGAACCGACCTAGTATTCGCCAGAAACGAACTCAAGTAGGTTAGAAGCGGGCGAGCGTCTGTCTCTTCATCCAATCCGCCCTTCACGAATATCCTATTTTTGAATTTGCTAATTTGTTTGTATAAGTATTTTGCTTGTGCAAGTTTCTTTTCTATTTGTTTTCTACTTCTGTACATGGCTCTCAGGTTCTCCGTCGCCAGCTAACAGGTTGGAGCTGAGGCGTCGGGTCATTCACTAGAGGCAGGAATCCTCGCGAATCATCCTACTCCGTCGATTCGAAATCGCGCCGGATCCCCGGTCATTTCCAGTGAGACGTTAGGCGCTTATTCACATAATGTCGATTGGAAAAACGAGGCCCAAAACCTATGTTAGCTTGATGCAAGGGCTTTTGACCGCTCATAAATATCAGGTTTTATAGCTTGCTCTTTTGTGATAAATCCCTGTTTTATCGCCTCAGATAAAGCCAATGTAAAAAGGAGTTTGAATAGTCTTGTTTGACATTCAATTAGAGTAAATCGGTCATAATCTTTTGGAGGACAAAAATATCCGATATATGCTTGCTTCCGCCACACGAGAGAGAGCTTCATCCACTCTTCATAGGTTAGCGAATAGGATTCTTGGGTAGTTGGAAGATTTTCAGCAATCTCAGCAACAACATCTGGAGTGAAGAAATATCCCAAGATGAAGGGATACTTCTTGAATAATACTGCTACCTCCCTTGGATCTTGAAGGAGTATATGATCATCATAGTCTCTCCCTTCAAATAGAAGAGCCCTAAGTTTTTTATCGATATCTTCCTGTGTAGCTTCTCGAAGTACATTGCGTAATGCTTTAAACATTAATCTCCAGTCCCTAAGATATGCGCCTAACTTGTTAATACGCAGATTTCTATCCTCATAATATCAGAGATTACGTTCAATTCAGGAAACCCATTGCATTCGAGCTCTGCCTCCGATTAGCAGATTAATAGCAATCAGAATATTCGTAAAGTTGCGTACCAGGGTCATCAATATTGATGAAAAGATAGCTTTCGCTGCGCTCTATAGTGCCTACAACTGCAATGCACAAGTCTCTCCTTAGGTCTTTGAAGTAATAGTACTCACCCCGGAGAAGGAATGCACCAGGTTGGTCAGTGAAGCGTACGATTTGATTATATTGACCCATTTCGTAAATGCGGACAATCCTGCCATAAACACAAATCGACCTACCTACATGCATACTACTGACCTTGTTCCAACGTATACACTGCGGAGGTGGTGTATTCGTGGGGCGCGGGCGTGTAGTTCGAGTTGGCGTTGTGTACTTTGCACTAGATGATGATGAGCTCACAGTAGAAGGAGATGGTTCTTGGGAGTTCGACAGACTCGAAATGACCGAAATTAGTATTGAAATTCCAATGAGAAAAAGGAAGATCTTTGATAATGAAAGTCCCCCTCCGCCACCACGCTGTCTCGGATAATAAGCGGTCGTAGGTGGTGGTTGATGAGGAGAAGTTTGTCGATCAGGTGGAGGTTCTTGCCGAGAGGTTGAGTCATCGTACTCCTTAGTTTCCGACTTAGCTCTTGCTTCGCTTTCTTTCTGTCTACTTGCCCAATCGGATCGTTTCGATGGATCCTTGAGAACGTCATAAGCCCAATTGATTTCTTTCATCCGTTCCTGATCAACGGCTTCATCTGCTCTATCAGGATGGTATTTCCGCGACAAACTTCTGTATGCCGCTTCGATGACTTCCTCTTCTGCATCTCTTGAAACCTGCAAAACTTTAAATGGATCTTTTGTGAATTCTTCTTCCGACATAGGCTGAGGCTGCCTCTTTCCGCAATGTGGGCAGAAAGGCACGAGCCTCAATATTGTTTTGCCACAATGTTTGCATTGTCTTCGATCGTCATCCATGGGGGTAGTGTTCTCTTATTTTCTAAGTTCTGTACTTTTGCAGCTCCGAGCCACAAGTCGAGCAGTAAGAGATTGCTGCAGCATATAAAAAGCCGCAATTCTTACACTCCTTCAGTTGTCCTTTTGTGGCTGTGTAAAGGATTCTTCCTGCGTTTTCCTCGGACATGCCAGCGTTGACCAATCCCTTGGAAATAACGTTGACCGGAACTCCAGCTTGGAGATCTCTAGATATGGATGAGATGAATTCCTTCGCTTGTTGTGCAAATTCCCTCTCTTGATCAAACTTCTCACTGTGCTTCAGGACTTCGGGCTTAAAAGTCATGAAGCAGGTCTGGCATTCGATGTATTCTGCGATCTTGCTTGTTTCAAACAGAGGAATGAAATAGAGTGTGAAATACTTACCCAAGCGTTCATGTTTGAAATTACGCATACCACGACAATAAGGACAATAGAATGTGCCCGTCCCGATTGTCTTAGATTTTCCTTTGGATCCCCAGATGATCATGGATTCATTCCATTTTGTATTGAGGCACAATAATCGATTGACATCATGCGTAATTGTTTAATTCTTTGTAGGTAAATTCTTTCTTGAACACCTTTTTACCTGTGCTAAGGAAGAGATCTCGTAGGTGATCATCCATCGTCAGGTAGACGATCTGCCATCCGGCCTTTGCAAGCCGGACAGATTCCTCCAGCATTCCACCGCGTCGATCCCAATCAGCGTGCTGGAATGCATCGTCGAGGATGAGGAACAAGCAATCCTTTCCCATGATCCTTGAGGCGCAGCCGATACGTAAAGCCAACAGGACCTGCTCTTTCGCGCCTGTGCTGAGTTCAGAGACAGGGAATGTGCTATATGGGTCTGAGACAAAGAGCCTGTCGCCATCTACTCCTATCTTCTCATAACGATTTGTAATCTGCCGAAGCGGCTTTGACATGATTTTGGACCTCATTGTATCTTGAATGTTCTCATCCTCTTGTTCATGAAGGATCTGAAGCTCGTCATGGATTAAGATCTTTGCCAGGATCTCCGCAGTGAGCCTCTTGTACTCTGCCACCTTTTCGGCTCTTCGTAATCTCAAATGCTCTATCAGCAAATCCCACGGAGTGGATACCAGGTCTTTGGTTTCCTGGCATATTTTCTGCCGCAACGTATCCAGTTTTGAATCTTCCTCCATGATATTTTTCTCAAGATTTTCCTTTTGCAAGTTCAACTCATGCAACACCTCTTTTGCGAACTTTTCACCTGGATATTTTTCTAGGTATTCGATTGGTTCTACATTGAGCCCGGCCAATTGATTCTCACTCTGGCGTTTTACACGTTCGATTTCCTCCAGTCTTTCTTCAAGCACCTGAATGTCGTCGTCCCAAGGACCTTCTTGATCTAGAATTCCCTCGAACTGACTAAGCATGTCTAGGATCGTTATCCTATTACTAAGTAGGTTTTCTCTTTCATCCTCAACAATTTCTTTATATGTTTCTCTCCTATGATGCCGTTCTCGAAGTCTATCTTCCAGCGTCTCCATTGCGGCGAGATTGGTGAGCTTCTCCCCAAAACGGTCTTCGAATTCGGATGCGATCTGCTGTTCTTCGAAGTAATTAAAACTATCTCGAAGGAGTTGGCTTTGTGAACGGGTGTGTAGGTAACCCATCACCGCTGCAAGCCCCAAGCTCGCAATCGCCAGGATGGATCCAACAAAGCGCTCAATCAAATCCGCCCATACCGCTCCTTGGAGAACCATGGTTGCAACCAAAAATGCGATCGCGAGGACAAGGAAGGTTTTCCGCTCATGGAGTTCCAGCTCGCTCACGCGATCTTTATATTCTTCAACGGCGTTCTTTAACCACGTGTAATCCTCGCTGTCTTTTCGGAAATCTTCAATGTCACCTTCTTTGCTTTGAATTCTTTCTTGTGCGCCTTTGAAGTCTTTATTCGCGTCTCTCAACTTTTTCAGGACATCCTTAGACAACTCACCTTTTTCGCGTTCCAATCTTGATATTTCTTCATTGATCGTGTAGGCCAGGTTTCTTTTTGCCTGCTTCTGTGTTTCGATCCTTTTCTGAACGGCTGTGAGTTGTTTCTCAAGTTCGGCTCGATAGCCAGCAGAATATAAATTGTCGATCTCTTGAAATAGATCATCGATGGTATCCAGGCCTTCTTGGATTTGGTGCCAACCCTTGATCTCCCCAGCTCTACTTCCCACAATCAAATGTTTCGCAATGGATGACTTCTGAAGAGTCTTCGATATTCTGCTTTGGATATCATCAAGAATAGCTTTGCTCGAGAGGAACTCTCTGATGATGGTTCTGTCCACGCCACCAGGTGTGTTATCTTTGAGGTTCAGCTCCGCACCACGCACGACGAGTAGTTTTTCCATGTTGACGGGGATACCCTCGCGGACTGATAACCAAAAATCCTCAATCTTCTTGCGCGATGTTGGGGAAAACTCAACCAATTCCTTATTCAAACCCGAGACAAGAATTTTCCCATTTGCGGCGGTCTCTCGCAGGTTCCACTTCTTTATTGATTTAAATAGCGAGCGCAGGATGAATTCGACCAGGTATGTTTTCCCCGTCTCATTCTTGCCGTAGATAAGGTTGAATGATCCAAGCTTGAATTGAAAATCTTTGATGGGTCCCAAATTCTGGACGGTGATCTGATCAATGCGTACCGACATGTTCACTCCCCGTAAATCACATGAAGCGCTGCCAAGAGAATCTCCCCTTCATCGGGCTCATCGTAACCCTCACGCCATTCGAGGTGCTCAACCCTGTCTTTTACTTGTTCTGCGATGTAACGTAGGTCCTCACCACTCGAGATCAAAACCTCTGAGATATCGGGATCTTCGTCTTTGTAAGAAGCGTAATATCTGAAGGAGGTTTTAATCCAACTCATGAGGCCTTTACGATCCGAACAGAAACCACGCACCTTGATGCGTACCTGAACCTTTTCCCTCTCCTCCTTGGAGAGTTCCCACGATTTAATTCTTTCGCTACAGGCGTTCTTGATGAAGGTTTTTTCATCTTCGCCCGGCAACATCACAAAGGTTTCGTCGAAGAAAAGCACGTCGGTGTCAACAAGTCTCGGCTCGACTTCGTCAAGTACTGTGTCGTAGATAACGTACCTTCGCTTGCCAGATTCTGTGATGTCCAATCCACACGGTGAGCCCACGTAATGAACTCGATCCTTGTCCATTGGTACGTGAATGTGGCCGAGGAATACGCGAAGTGGTTGATAGCGATAGACGTCACTCGTCGTAAGAGGCATGTAGATGCCGGGCTCGTAGGGATTCGGCGCGCGCAACCCTTCCGACCAATCCCCATGTCCGATCAAGATCCATTGCTTTGTTTTTAATGTCTCCGCTTTGGATTCAAGAATCTCGCCCATTGTCTTGCCGTCGCTATAAGGCAACATAAAGAAACTTGTTCCACCTTCATCGAGGTCGAGGAAATTTGGTTTTTGATACACGTGGACGTTTTCGGCTGCGATGGACTTGTCACTCAAATCTGCATCGTGGTTTCCTGGGATGATGTGAATTTGGATACTCTTGTACCTTTTTAGAGCGCAGAGCTTTTCGAATTCGCTGAAGTCTTTCTGGGAGGTATCGAACAGATCTCCAGCAATGATGAGGTGTTCTACATGATCCCCTTGCATTTGATCGAGGATGTTCTTGAGAGCATTGTATCGTTCCGGATGATTATCTTTACCTGTGAGGTGTAGATCCGCAGTGATGGCGATTTTCATAACGCCTCCAGCGAAATCTTAGAGTTTTGACTGGTCCGACGCGAAGCGAGATGTGAATTTCAGCTATATGGTTTCAAAGAAAAGTGTGAGGCAGGGCATGTTACGTGGGGGGCTTATTGTCTCAGAGGATTTTTACTTCGACCCCAATTGATAATTATTGCACATTTGTGAATGGTTGCAATGTAACGCTGGTTATGGGAAAGTGAGCATTGTGTCAAGCAAAGTAAATCGAAATTACAATATATACAGGTAATATGGAAACATCGATTTCTAGTCCAAAATTTGCCCTTTTATGCTATGTGTGAATATTGGGTGTTGTACGAATGGGTTGCCTGATGGAAATATAAAAAAGCAGCAGACAAGCTCATCCCTCTGATTGCATCTCTCACCAAGTCTTCCGGTTACTGAAGAAAAGGGAATCTTAACGTAATCCTGCCCTACGTATGAGAAGTCTCTTAAGCATGCGTGAGGGCACACCCAACCTGTATCTTCATAGATACTTGAACCCCTGGTGACCTGGATGCTAGCCAAAGCTATTGGCCATACGGTGGCGGTGAAACATATTCAAAGCTGCTGCGTATTCGAGCAGCGATCTATACCTCTAATAGAAAGAAGCTGCACCGATATGGAAGTCATGTCCCTTGTGAATATTATTGTGTATTACCGAATAAATACGCAGCTATTTATAGTGTGAAACGGGGGATTTATCAGAGGGGTTAAGCAAGAGATGCCCAATTTATTGGGACAAAGAAGAATACTTCCTTAACTTGGACCGCTTTCGTCATCATGATCTTCGTATAGCGGAAGAGATCCGAATTTACCTTGTTCCCTACGATACCACCCCAAGTATTTGCCGCCATAAATTGGATCATCTCTTTCTTGCCCCACTTGCTCTCCAGCAACATTCCGTGAATGTTTTGAGTGCCCCCCTGTCTTTCCGGAAACTTCCCCTGATTTCGTTATCGCTAATGATTTATCTGATTCCTTATCCAAAACCAATTTGTGAACCTTCCTTAAGTGTTTTTCTAATCGATCATACCTTACCTTGCATCGGCATTCCGGGCACACGGTTATGGGAGGCGTGCGCTTCTTTCTTGTCAATGTTGCTCTCTCTGCCTCCTTACGCTTTCGGATGTCTTTATTTTTTCTGAAATCCGCGCGGAGTTTTGCAAATACATCGCCTCTTCCCTCTGTTGCCCTTGGCTTTATTTGTCCACTAAAACACCTTTTTTGCTTATGTGACTTCAGCCCTTGTAAAACGCCTTTTGGTACTAGGGCACCGCTTTCATCAACTGTGAAATTCCTGACCCGGTATTCTATCCAGCCCAAATAACCTCCACCTCTTCTTCGTTTGACCCTTGCTCTTCTTAGTCTGCTCGGTGCTACGGTTTTCTTAACCGATTTTGCTTCCTGGTCTTGATTCTTGATAAATTCTGCTAATACTGAAGGGGTCATCTCTTTACCCGGGAATGAAGAAGCAGCCTTAGCGATTTTCCTAAATGAAGGAATCATTTCCTTTAACTCCAATTGCGTCTGTATACAAAATTCCCGGGCTTCATCCTCGCTACAATTTAGGATGGTGATGATCTTCTTGACTGCGGGATTCATATTATCCTCGCTTCGTACAATAAGAAATCCACTCGCTCTTGAGCCATCTATCAGACATGAGTTTTACGCATTATACTGTCGCGATAACACTCAACAAGAATGATGAGAGCGACACTCTTCCCACATCGATCATACACCAATTCTGGACAAACTCGCATAGGTCTCGTGTCTGCATCAACGAATAGTTAGGCTGATTGGTTCCTATGTTCAAGCAATGATTGTAGTTCAGGAATTGTCAACATCGGTTTGCTTGAGTGGATAATTCTATGACAGTTGGGACATACAATAGCTAAGTCATCTAATCGGGTTATACGAATCTGCGATAGATCACTGATTGGAACAGTGTGATGACAATCAGCAATTCCTTTACCAAGCTCCCCAAACCGCTCAAAGAAATCGAAATCACAGACTTCACATGCTAATCGATCTGTTTCTTCAAGAACTCTTTCCTTCTTCCGCTTGACAGCACTCCGATTCCTCTCTCTTCCCTTATGCAAACGTGTCAAAATTTTACCTTCCGAGAATTCTTCCTCTTCATCAATACTTTCGGCAGCTGATTCAACATTAGGTAATTGCTCTTGTCCATCAATAATTGCAGTTGCTGTGCAGTTAAGCATATCTGGATCATTCGCGAACTCATTCCAGACGGTCTCATCCAACTTACTACCTCTCTCTAACCCTGTTCCTTGATACTCAGGGTCAAATCGAAGGAAATTTCCAAGTTTCATTGAGACCCCTTGAGGATTCCTAAAGCCAACTCCACGGAGGCTTCGTTCATGAATTGAGAGCCGATTGAGCGCTTTGCTTAGCTCAATCACTCTCTCATCATCCGGAGTTTTCCAACCTCGTTCCGGTTGGAAATATAAATCGAGAGCGAGTATCAATTCATCACGGGTCCAATTAGGGTTTCTAACCACTTTCCCTCCCCAATTAACCTCACAACCTCGAGCTAAGGTGCTTGGGTTTGCTACCTTACCGGCAATCCCAAACACCCCCATCGTACAACTATCATAGAAAATCGCACTACATCCCTGGTCGCCTCCAAGGAGTTGTTCAACCAAATTTTCGTTCCAATCACCATGATATCCTCTGCGCCATCTCTTTGACAAAGTTGTGCATCCAGCTCATGTCCATACTCATGAACGCCTCCTGCCAAGTAACCGTAATATGCGTCTTGCTTTCAACCTTCTCAGAAACCAGGAACATGAATTCAGATTTGAACCCTAGGATCTCCTCCATCATATATCTTTGTAGCTCAGTCTGGTCGACATATTCAAGTCCACGCTTTCGAAATATCGACTTCTCCAACCCAGATGAAGGATAGAATCCTTCTCCGGACAGATGTTTTGCCTCAATACAGATCGCGGTATTCTTGTCCAGATGAATAACAATGTCAGGTTTTATATTAAAAGACCACTTGAATCGGCAAATCTTTAGGAAGTCATCATCGTCATCAAAGTTCTCATTGAATTTCCTGATTGACCACTTACCAGGGTATTGGAGAAACCTCGACGATGGCTTTCTGGCAACTCCGAACTTACGGTTGATTTCGTCAAGTGGTAGCTTAACGATCTCATCAATTCGTTTAATAAGCAGAAGTTCTCTAAGGATCTCCTTCTTATGCTCCTCTGCAGTGATTCTTCTCCAAAAGTCGCGCAAATAGGCATACTCGAAGTAAATACCGAACTCAGGGCCAACTTCGCTGGCAAAACCGAAATGACGCAAAAAGCGCTCAGCATTACCAGGTTTACAAAAAGCTGAAAATAAGATCGCCGCGAAATTTCTTTCCTCTCTATTAATCTCATAATAGTTTGGATCGAGATGGGTGATTTGCCTGATATTCATTGGCTTCCACAACCTTCTGATGAGCCTATGCGACATAATTCATAATTATCATGCTAGTTCTTTTCATATTTTGCATTGAGCAATATATAGGTGAATCGGTTCAAGATCTTGCTATGTGAAACGTAACTATGAACTCAAATTTCGAGACAGCATCACCTGCTACTCATAATCTACTTCAAGATGTGACAGAACTACATCTTAAGAATATGCCAGGACCACCACTCAAACAAGCGGTCAATGAGCCTCCGATTAGCATATCAACCAGTATGCACTACAACCAGCCCTTTGATAAGCCTTGGCACTAAGCCCAAATTCCCCTTTTATTTCTTAGGAGTATTCCGCTCCAGGAACAACAAGTTCCTCGCGCGTTTGGCCTACACAAGCACACGCTGAGTGAGCTTCCACCCCAAATTAGAGAATAGGATCTGGTAAGTCGTGAAAAGGGTAACTTAACCTAATCCTGCCCTACGTAGGAGGAATCTCTTGAGCAGGCGTGTGGGCGTACCCAACCTGTATCTACAGGGGTATGAGAGCCTTTGCCCAGATATGGTCATTGACTGCCAGCCCAAGTTGCTCTTGTCGGATTGACGATGCACACAGTCAAAGCGACGCCAGCGGTAGATGTTTCTGCGAACTCTCGAGTTGTTTGAAGGGGGCAGTTGTGGACCAGATCAGATAGTAGTTTTCTTCTTTTGTTCCCAGTCTTTCTTGAAGGTTATTAATGAGGATCACGGCAGCGATGATCGCACATAAGGCACGCGTGATGAGCTGTTTGTGGTGGTACCGATGCCCTCGGATTTTGACCGCAGGACGGGTGTATCAATGAGAGTGATTTGATTATATCATCTGGTGGAGATGAAAATGGTCAGAGCGCGGTGACAATGTCACCGCGCTCTGAGATGATCGTGAAATGATCGGTTCGCGAGCTAGTCCGCTACTTCGATTGCGGTTAGCCCGGGAGCCCCGAAGAATCCACCACCAGTGTAGATCACTCCCTTAGAAATCGATAGATTTGCACCTAAGGAAAAACCTGATGGCAAGGGCAGGCTGGAAATCAAGCTGCAGTCATCGAAGTCAACCGCGTATAACGTTCCATCCTGTGCGCCGCGCACGATAACCATACCTCCGACATGGATCGGCGAGAAGAGTTCGGTATCAGGGGCGATAAAGCGGCACACTTCGGCCGAGCCATCGCCCTCGAGGATCACCAGATTGCCGGTATCGGGGAATATGGGGCACGTGGTTTGGAAGGTGCAGACATCATCCGGGAAGTTCACATCATCATCGAGGATGGCCTGGAGTGAGGTCGTCTGATCGGCGAAGACCGCAAAGTGCTTCACGTCGTCACCGTTCTTGACGTAACCCGCGTCCAGGTTGAACCCACCTGTAAGACCAGGTCCGGGCAAGACGCCACCGAAAAGGTCGAGGCCTGCGCCACCATTATTGAGGATGTTACCGGTGGTGGCGTCCAGAACCCAAAAGATCCCTCTTTTATCCCCTGCAGCGACCATGAGCTGACCGTTCATCTTGAACACAGCTGGGGAATCACCGATATCGGTGTCCGTCGGATTCAACGGATCAAATGGGAGCACCACACTCCAGGTATCACCGGTTCGCACCTGTGTCTGCCAGGCAATGGCCCCATCCGAGGCGTTGATGGCGAAAAATGTGTCGCTGCCGACGTCACTGCCAGCCGGATTGGTATCTTGGCCGGTGCCGACGAAAATGAGGTCAAGCTCAGGTGAGTACGTGGGTGTCGTGTTCCACACTGCAGCCCCGCTCGATCCGGCGGCGAAATCAGCATCGCTGATGAGCACACTACGCCAGACTTCGTCTCCAGATTTTGCATCAACAGCAAGAACCGCGCCTCGACCGAAGATTCCAATTCCAAATTCATCATTTGGGGCGAGGGCATAGATGATCATGTTGCGCACGCTTATCGGCCCACCCCAAACTGAATCTACTGGAGGTGCTACGGCAGGTGTATGGGTCCAGAGCAGGGCACCTGTTTTTGCATCGAGTGCAACCAGGCTCCCCGATAGCGTCCCCACGTATACCTTTTCACCCTTCACCAGCGGGCTTCCAATGATTCCGGAGAAGAAGGGGGTCGGGCCCGGACAAACATCTTCAACACAGGTTTTCCAAAGGAGTGAACCGTCTTCTCTATCGAATGCGTACATGAAGCCGGCCGCGTCTCCTACGTAAACCATTTTTCCGAACGTAACAGCGGCACCCGCGACCCAACTATCTGTCGCTGATGTCCACCTGACCTGCAAGCCATGCTCCTCCACATTCGACTTGCTCAGATCAGCCTGAGCTTCTGCAGGGATAGACCGACTGCCGGATCTGTCCAAGTTCCCCATCAGGAAATCGGCCGCGAACGCCGAGAAGCTAATGGCCAATAACGCTAAGAGTGCAATTACGGTTTTAGATTTGAAAGACATTCTGATCACCTCAGTGATATTTTGGTGCTACCTTTTCAACTCAATACCTTTTCAGTCTACGGTCAAGAATGCCACCTCCGGAGCCATTCCAGAACCTAACGTTCCTAGCAAAATTTGGGCCGACGGTCTTGGTTTGTGTCATCGATGCTCAACGTACAAGATGAGCTGTTCAGCGTTTACTGCCAATCTTGTGCGATCAACCTGTCATCCCACCTTAAATGGCCTAATAAGACTAATCTAGTCTTATTATTAAGTCAAGTGACATGGATTGAGGTAAGGGTCTTGATCCGTAGGTTTGTGCCATCAGGAAGTTGTATTTCACAACGTAATCAGGAATCAGGTGGGAGTTCACAATTCCGCTGAGAGGAAGTGGCGCTAGCTCACAGGGGAGTGGATGGTTACGAAGGTTCGTTTAGGCATAATAGTTCGGCGTTGTCATTGATCCCTTAGGGGTGTCACTCTGTGAATGCGCCTCCCATTTTCTTCATCAAAATCACCGTCAGGGAATGCTCGATGGCACCTGTAACAGTAGACCATTTCCGGTGACATTGCTGATCTCCTTTCATTGGGCTCCTGATTCTATGAGCTCATCAAGCAAGCTAATCCTCAAATAAGAGCTTTGATCTTGAGTGCTAACTCAATCGTGCTTAACTGCTATAACTCGATGTTTGGTGTTTCTCCGAAGCATTGTACGGTCTGTGCGAATAGGATGTAAAAAGCGGCGACCATTACGATCACCGCTATGTGGAGCCTCCATTTAGGCCTCATCCAATCCCCCTTCGCAGGGCGTTAGCCAGCAGGACTTATTCGGTATCTTGTGCTTCTATCCTATGGGATGCCCCAACCCATGTCAATCACGCTATCCGATTCGATGAAAGTGCTTGCATCAATTCCTTCGAATATTTTCTCCATTCAAATCGAGTAGCAGTTGATCCGTTGGCCTTCCATTTCGAATGCGCCCTCATATTAACCTGGGCGATCATCCATGCGCCATTTCATCGTTAAATATCGGGAAGATCATCATGTTCACCTCAACGACGTATTATCCCACCCTAACAATGTTAGGCGGCTAAACGCAGAAGCAACTCACGAGCGCAACTTTGAAGCTTGATCCAAGAGGTAACCACCATGGTATCGATACCTCCTATACTACCGCGTAGTCAAAGGGGCACCGATGAATAGTTAGTCGCAGCTCACCCAAGAACCAAGATACAAGATGTAGGTAATCGAAAGCAGGTTATCGCAAGCGAAGATCGTGAACCTTATGAAGGCCTATGCAATGGTCGGCGCAGAGCTTCGACCGATAGTTTTAGGTAGGGCTGTGGATCGCTCTTGGGCAATCGAAAAAGCACCCGGGGGTTGGCGATAGGATTTCATCAATGTAGAGCATTGAATTTCTCCAATATCAGGCAGCTCTTGAATCTCAACGCTGCGGGGTTTTTTTAGCATTAGTACTAGAGAGAGACTTTAACCTTCATCTGTGAAACGCTTGTAGATTTGAACCATGGATTCCACCTTCCGGGAAGGAAGAAACCATCCAAATGTGTGCATTGAAAAGGTAATTAGCCGTTCGCTTTCCATCATGAAATGTTTCACAATTAATTTAAGATGGCGGGCGTTGAGAATCCGTTGAGAGCACTCATCGTAGTATAGTATCAAGGGGAATGACGTTAATCTACGCTGAGGGAGTTGATTAGCGACCTTTCCTTACTTTCTTTTTTAAATCGAAGACCAATCTGAGGTCCCACCGACATCAACCCTCGAGCCAGCGAGGATGATCCTTATCATTAAGCGATTCTCAATGCACATAACTTGGCAAACGATTGAGCTGGACTGTAGGGCGCAATGATGATCCGATGCAGCCTCTTGCATAGATGCTCGGATTGAGGGACACGACCCGCGTGAACTGTCCAAGTTTATAAAGATATCGGCGAATCAAACGCTTCCTATTCCGCTGAGGGTGTAAGAGTATGAGTGGCTTGCAATCTTCTGACCTGGTTATGATCGGGTTCGGCATCCAAGGGGACCAACCGCCTAATAAGATTCAACCCCCCCTACGTGATGGCGTACATCTTCGCTGGGCCTTTCGAGCGGCCTTGGGCTTCCCTTGGCACGGTTTCTATCTGTTCCGACGGTTTCATCGTAAGGGCACTCCTATCTGCTTACATACGATGACCTCCAGCCTGTCCGCAGGAGCTGTCGGCGCTGCATCCCTGAGCCTCCCCCCTTTGCGAATCAGCAGCGAGCGTGACCTAGTCCTGACCGATGACTTCCCCCCCTTCGGTGTCGAGTTCGATTTGAGGCAACGCAGGGTTTTGCGTGTCGAGTTCGACCCAACTGACCCCGTTCGCCGCATCATCGTTTCGATCGGGTTTCGTGCGGAGGGCGAAATTGCTGTGCGCGCCTTGGGGAGCGATGTGCTGGTAGCCGAGGTGCAGGTATCAGGGAAAGCTGGCGACGTCGTCGAGACAGAGCTTGAAATCGACATGATCACAGCCGTCGAAGTGCATGGTGGCTCGGCGGCGCTCATCGACCTGTGCTATGTGCCGGTCTCCCAGGATGCGACCGAAGGCTGGGAAATCATCCCACAATTTCCCTACCCACTCTGCCTCCCTGTGGCACATCCGGCATATCCCTGTCCGGGAGGTCCGGCGAATCAGGCCGCGGCCGAGACACTCGCTCTGGGCCGAGTTGTCTACGGCCCAGCATCTGCCTGGGGTGGAACCAACTTCAATGACCTGCACGACCAACTGAGTGCGTTAGTACAGGGTGGCCCATCGGGGCCGCTCATGGCCCAGATTTCATCAGTGGTGAAGGGAGTCCCCGTCCCGAAGGACCCGAAGGCTCAACCTCCNNCTGCATCCGGCGTTAGCTCAAATCTTAGGGTTGTATTGGGTCGATGAGCGGGCAGAGTCTAATGTGGCTTATGATTACCTCCTGATCGGCGATTGGTATGGCCTTCTAGGCGGCGATCCGAAGCAATTGCTTGCCTTGATCCAGGAGGAGGGCTTTCTGAGTGTCCTTGGCACCATTGCCTTCAACTTGCAGGCCTCCCCACGCCCACCGCAAGCTGCCCCCAAGGACCCTCGCGCCTATGCACTTCCAGGCGGTTTTTTCCCTGACAGGCGCGGGAAGGTCGTCGACGCGCAGAACCTCGCCGGCTTACGCTGGGACCTGGGCGTGACAACATCAGGGGTGTTGTCGCCTGGAAAACCGGTGATGTACCACCTGTGGCGCGCCGATTTGGGCGCAACCAAACCGACGAAAAAACCCGGCCAACGGGCGTATCGCCTCATCACCCGAGGAAGACCCATCCTGGTTGTCCAGCCGGAGTTCGCACCCAGTCAGAAGCCAGAGCGCCCAGACGATTGGCCACCGTTTCCCCTGCATGCTATCGATCGGGGCTTACAGGATGGATGGTACAGCTACCAGTTGAGCGGCATCGACATCTTCGGCCGGCACAGCCAGAACAGCACTGCAGTGCCCTGGTACCAGTGGAGCCCTGAGCCCAAGCCTCGCCCCTGGTATTACAAACGCCCTTCGGGCGCCAAGCAGGTCCATCCTTTCGCAGTCCGTCTTCTGGACAAAATCCCTCCCCCACCGCCGACGGCCGTCGAAGCCTATGCCCTCGACCCCGACGATCCCTATCCGTTCAAAGACCGGGCCTACAAGGACTGGCTCAAGACGCTGAGCGCGGCGGAAAAAACTCAGCTCATCGGCCTGCGCGTCCGCTGGGAATGGACCCATGCTCACATGCAGGCAGCGCCGGATACGCACGAGTTTCGCATCTACTATCGCGCCCTGCCTGCCAGTGGGAAGATCTCGTATCCCGATTTAAGTGAGCCGACGAAATGGGATTCACGCATGTACGTGGTGGGTTGGAACGAGCACGTCAAGGTGACGAAAGACGCCGCAGGGCGCGACTTGCGGATTTATGAGGTCTTCCTGCCCGCTGCGGGGGATACCCAACGCAAGGGTCTGCCGCTGGCGCCCACATTGGCCCACCCGATCGCCTACGCTCAAATCGGTGTCAG
>JABAOH010163327.1_pt1 | contig 19356 bp, 15 predicted proteins | sample 7062181 | NCBI WGS metagenome assembly JABAOH01 (sample SAMN14538630, study PRJNA623070) | marine sediment metagenome | biome: marine biome [ENVO:00000428]; feature: marine pelagic biome [ENVO:01000023]; material: deep marine sediment [ENVO:00002113]; isolation source: pool of 5 deep marine... | reverse complement strand
GCCCTGCGCGGCGGCGATGCGCGCGACGGGAATGCCGGCCGCAATCGACAGGGTGAGTTGTCCGCGGCTCACCTGCCCGGCGAGCTCCTCCAGCACGACGGGCATGACTTGCGGCTTGATGGCCAGTACCACCACGTCGGCCTCCGCGATGGTGTCCAGCGCCGCATCGAAGCATTGCACGCCATGGCTGGTAGCCAGCCGCTCGCGTGCCGCCCGGTCCGGATCACTGACGGTTATACGCTCGGGTGGCTGCGCTGACTGCTGCAGCCCGCCGATCAAGGCTGTGGCCATGTTGCCGCCACCTATAAAGGCAATGTTCATGGTCGTTGTGGGTTCCTCGTTGGTTGATTTACGGCCCGGGGGCGGTGTTCCGGGGCCCCATCAGGTCGGTACCGACCCGCACCATGGTACTCCCCTCGGCGATGGCCCACTCGAGATCGGCCGACATGCCCATGGAGAGCGTATCGAAGTCATGACCCGCTGCGCGTAGTTCCAGATACCGCTCGCGGACCCGGCGAAAACTGTCCCTGGCCAGGTCAGGCTCCCCGGTCAGGCGGGGAATGGCCATCAGCCCCCGGCAATCAATGCCGGGCAAACGGGCTGCCAGTTCCGCCAGTGCGGCCAGCTGTTCGGGCATGGCGCCCGATTTCTGGGGCTCCCGGTCTATGTTGACCTGCAGCAGGATTCTGAGGGGCGGCAGGTCGGCCGGGCGCTGGTCGGCGAGCCGGCGCAGGACCCGCTCCCGGTCGACACTCTGAACCCATTGGAAATGTCCTGCCAACTCGGCGGTCTTGTTGGACTGGATATGCCCGATGAAATGCCACTCGATGTCGAGGTTCGCGAGTTGCGGCTGCTTGGCGCGGGCCTCCTGCAGCACGTTTTCGCCAAAGGCCCGTTGGCCGGCCAGGTAAAATGCCCGCACCCGCGCAGCCGACTGTCGCTTGCTGACCGCCAGCAGCCGCACCGAAGCGGGCTCGCGGCCTGCCGCGCGGCAGGCCGTCGCGATGCGGGAACGCAGGGCCTCGATCCGCTGCGATTCGATGTTCATCTTGAACTGCAAGCGCGCATTGTTCTAAGGTTAGGCCTGTGGCAGTGACCCACGAAACGGAATTCATGCAATATGGCCTTGCAAGGGGCCATGTGGCATTGTAGCGCGACCCCGAACACCGTCGGGAGGGTATATGGATATTGCGGAACTGCTGGCCTACGCCGTCAAGCACAAGGCCTCCGATTTGCACCTGTCAGCCGGGCTGCCGCCCATGATCAGGGTCGACGGCGACCTGCGCCGGCTGAACATACCCGCGCTGGACAACGCCCAGCTCTCCGAGTTGCTCTACAGCACCATGAGCGACCACCAGCGGCGCGACTTCGAAGCCAACCTGGAGGTCGATTTTTCCTATGCGGTTCCGGGCCTGGCCCGGTTTCGCGTGAACTGCTTCCACAACGACCGCGGTGTTGGCGGCGCATTCCGTACCATCCCGGTGGCGGTCTGGACCTTGGAGGACATCGGGGCCCCACCCATATTCCGGGAGATCATCACGGTGCCGCGCGGCCTGGTCCTGGTCACCGGCCCGACCGGATCGGGCAAGTCGACCACCCTGGCGGCCATGATCGATCACCTCAACGACAGCGTGCCGGGGCATATCCTGACCATCGAGGACCCGATCGAATTCGTGCACAACTCCAGGAAGTGCCTGATCAACCAGCGCGAGGTGCATCGCGACACGCACGGCTTCAACCAGGCGCTGCGCTCGGCATTGCGCGAGGATCCGGACATCATCCTGGTGGGTGAAATGCGGGACATCGAGACCATTCGGCTGGCCCTGACCGCAGCCGAGACGGGTCACCTGGTGTTCGCCACCCTGCACACCAGCTCCGCCGCCAAGACCATCGACCGCATCATCGACGTGTTCCCCGCCGGGGAGAAGGCGATGGTGCGCTCCATGCTGTCCGAATCCCTGCGCGCGGTGATCGCCCAGACCCTGGTCAAGCGCATGAGCGGTGGCCGCCTGGCCGCGCACGAGGTCATGATTGCGACCCCCGCCATCCGCAACCTGATTCGCGAAGACAAGGTGGCGCAGATGTATTCCGCCATCCAGACCGGCCAGAACGTGGGCATGCATACGCTCGACCAGCACCTGGAAGAGTTGGTCTCCCGCGGCATCATCTCCCGCTTGGAGGCGGCCAAGAAAGCCGTCGACCGCAAATTGTTCGTCTNNGTGTAGAGGCCTGGTTGCGTCAGGTTCACGAGGAAAAGGGCTCCGACCTCTTCGTCACCTCGGACGCGCCACCGTGCATCAAGGTCAATGGCAAGATCCGCGCCGTCGCCACCGAGACCCTGTTGCCGCAGGAAGTCGAGGAAATCGTGCGCGGCATGATGACAGAGCGGCAGGAACGCGAGTTCGAGGATACCAACGAGTGCCAGTTCGCCATCGCCCTCGCGGACGATGTCCGCTTCCGTGTCAGTGCCTTCGTGCAACAGGGACGGGTGGGCATGGTGTGCCGCCGCATCGAAACCGAGATTCCGACGTTTGAAGACCTGGGCTTGCCGGAGATCCTGGCCGACCTGGCGCTGGCCAAGCGCGGCATCGTGCTGTTCGTGGGCGCGACCGGCACCGGTAAATCCACCTCGCTGGCGTCCATGATCGGTTACCGCAACCAGCGCCTGAGCGGCCACATCATCACGGTCGAGGACCCGATCGAATACGTGCATCTGCACCGCAAGAGTCTCGTGACCCAGCGCGAGGTCGGGGTGGATACCGAGTCTTACGAGGTCGCGCTGCGCAATACGCTCAGGCAGGCGCCCGACGTCATCATGATCGGCGAGATCCGCACCCGGGAGACCATGGAACTGGCGATCACGTTTGCCGAGACCGGCCACCTCGTGTTGTGCACCCTGCATGCAAACAACGCCAACCAGGCCATGGACCGCATCCTGCATTTCTTCCCCGAGGAGCTCAAGGAGCAGGTGCTGCTGGACCTGTCGTTCAACCTCAAGGCCATCATCGCGCAGCAATTGATCCCGTCGGCGGATGGGACTCGCCGCTGGGCGGCCGTGGAGGTGTTGCTGGATACCCCGCTGGTCAAGGAGAAGATCCGTACCGGCGAAATCCCGGAACTCAAGAAGATCATGAAGGAGTCGGGCCATCATGGCATGGTTACCTTCGACCAGTGCATGTTCGACATGTACAAGTCGGGCAAGATCACCTATGACGACGCCCTGCGCCATGCCGACTCGGCCAACGAGGTGCGCCTTGCCGTGAAGCTGTCGGAGGGTGGTGATGCGGACACACTGTCCGAGAATCTGCGCGACGTGGAATTGCTGGAGCACTGAGCCCGGTTCGTTTAACGCAAAATTGGGCTCGGCTTAACCAATTCTTAACCCGGCTCGACGTACACTTGGCCTGCACTGGACGGATCGGGGCGGCTGCCCACGCCGGCCGGTGCTGCACGCACTGCTGTGATTACGGTAAACAGGGCAGTACAGGCCCAAGCAAGGTGTTGATATCATCTGCTTGGGCCTTTTCTTTTCCGCCCCGACACGCGGTCAGTCACTGGGATGAGCGACCCGATGCGAATTCTGATTATCGAGGATAACCCGGACATCGCTGCCAACATCGGGGACTACCTCGACGACCGCGGGTACACGGTGGACTTCGCTGGCGATGGCATCACCGGGCTGCACCTGGCGGTGGTGAATGATTTTGACGCCATCGTGCTGGACCTGGCGCTGCCGGGCATGGACGGCCTGGAGGTGTGCCGCAAGCTCCGCGAGGAAGCGGGCAAGGACACCCCGATTCTGATGTTGACTGCCCGCGATCGCCTGGAGGATAAACTGGCCGGCTTCGAGACCGGCGCGGACGACTACCTGGTCAAGCCCTTTGCGTTGCAGGAGGTAGAGGTCAGGCTCAACGCGCTGGTCCGGCGCGGCAAGCGTCCCGCCCGCCGGGTACTCGAGATCGGCGACCTCAAGTACAACCTCGACACACTGACGGTCGAGCGGGCCGGCAGCGAGATCGAGCTGAACCCCATTGGCCTGAAGCTGCTGCGCTGCCTGATGGAGGCTTCACCCAACGTCGTTTCGCGGGCTGATCTGGAGCAGGAAGTCTGGGGCGAGGAGATGCCCGACAGCGACAGCCTGCGGGTGCATATCCACACGCTGCGCTCCCTCATCGACAAGCCCTTTGGTTCCAGGATGATTCAGACCCGACACGGCATCGGCTACCGGCTGGTGGAATCGGATGCGGTATCGGCGCAGGCTACGTAGCCGGATCATCTTCTCGTTCCTGCTGCTGGGCACCATGCTCAGCGCACTGTTCGCGGCCAGCACGCTCTTTCTGCAGAACTACCTCGAAGACCAGTTGATCGGGGCCACCCTCAAGCAGGAGCTGGACGATTACGTGGCCCAGTTGCGGGAAGACCCGAGCGTGGTCGAGCCTTTCTACACGCGCATCCAGGGCTACATCACCCGCCCCGGTGACCCGAACCGATCGGTGACGGCCCAGATCCGCGCCCTGGAGCCGGGCGTACACGAGGTCCAGACTCCGGAAGGCGTGTTCAAGGCGGCGGTGCGCAAGGAGGACGACCTGTGGGCGTTCCTGATCTACGATGTCACCGAGAATCGGCGGGTGACCCGTCAGCTGGTCGCCGCGCTGATCGGCGTGGCAGTGCTTTTCTCAATGCTCTCACTGGCGATCGGCATGTGGTCCTCACGGCGGGTCATGCGCCCGGTGACCGATCTCGCCGAGCGCCTCGCCGGCGCCGGCGACCAGGCGCCGCCACCGCGCCTGGCGCCCCTGTTCGCGGAAGATGAAGTCGGCCAACTGGCGGCCGCGCTCGACGAATATGCCGAGCGGCTGCACCACCTGGTGGAACGCGATCTCGAATTCAACGCCGACGTGAGTCATGAGCTGCGAACCCCGCTGGCGGTCATCTCGGGCGCGACCGAATTGATGCTGGCGCAGCGCGACCTGCCCGACAAGGCGCGCACGCGGTTGCTGCGAATCGCCCGGGCCGCGAGGCAATCCACCGACATCACGACCGCCCTGCTGCACCTGGTGCGGGCCGAGCGTGGAATCGCCGAGGACAGCAATGCCCACGACGTGCGGGAAGTGGCGGAGCAGATCCTCCATCTGTACACGCCGCTGCTCGAGAACAAGGAAGTCGATTTGCGCATCGAGGAGCTGGAGCGGGTCAGCGTCATCGCGCCGGAATCGGTCATTGCGGTGGCGCTGGGCAACCTGGTGAGCAATGCGGTGCGCTACACCTCCGAGGGCGAGATCGTCATCGCGATCGGCCACGGTTGCGTACGCGTGCTGGATACCGGCCCCGGTATTGCCGAAGACGAATTGGCCCACGTGTTCGAGCGGCATTACCGGGGCGAGGGCGCCACGGGCAAGGGCTCGGGCCTGGGCCTGGCGATCGTCAAACGCCTGTGTGAACTGTATGGCTGGACCATACACGTCAGTAATCGCGAGCGCGGTGGGCTGCAGGCCGAACTCAGATTCTACGGCGACTGAGCGGGGCGGGCAGCGGGCAACACGTGTTATCTTTGCCTGCGTAGAGCTGAGGTGGGAACGTCATGGCCATCATCAACTGCCCCGAATGCGGCCAGAAAATTTCCAGCGTTGCCGCGATGTGCCCGCATTGCGGACTGGCCCGCGGCGAGCTCAGCGAAGAGCAGGTCGTGGAGTTCAAACGGCGCAAACTCCGCGACCGCGTCTATCACCTGAACATGCTCAGCTACGCCATGATCAGCATTTTCCTGGCGGCATTCGGCTGGTACTGGTGGGATACCGAGGGATTCCAGCGGGAGGCCAGTGCCGGTCCTGTCTACCTGCTCGGCCTGGGGATGCTGGCCTATGTGGCCGTGCGGATCCTGCTGATGCAGGCCCGGCGCCAATTGCGCTTGTTGGCCAGACGCTGATCCGCTGGCGCAGCCCCGGTGGTGCCCGGGTGCCGCCAGCTACTGGATGCGCTCGACCCGAACAGAAGAATTGTAGCCTTCCACGGATAGCCGCCAGGTTCTGAAAAATCCTTTTTCGATGGTGACTACGGGGTTCTCCATGTCCGCGACGTGGAACGAGGCGTTGTCATCCGCCTGCACCCACACCATGCCATTCTCAAGCCTGAACACGGTTTCGCCATCCCAGCCTTCGAATGTGCCGAGGATGCGCGAGACGATGGTGGACTCGTCCATCTCCCCGATCGCTACATTCTCGAACCCCCGAATATCCTGCCGTGGCTGGGCGGCGGCGTCCAGTGTGGCGACCGAGTGCGCCCGCAACCAGTTGTTCAGGGCGGCGAGTTCAGCTTCAGTGAGCTTGTCCAGGCCGGAATCCATGAATTCCTTGCCCGTCATGCGCTCTTCGATGGTTGAAAATGCCTGCTGGCCAAAGGCCGCCATGCTGCAGATACCGAGCAGGCACGCCAGTAGAAATCTGTTCATTGATTGCCTACGAATCTCGATGGGTGAGGTGATTTTATCATGGTGGAATGGGCCCAAGCCCGCCCTCTGGCCCCTGGCCCGACGCCAAGCAATTTTCTCTCGTCGGTGCCGCTACCCGACGGGCGCAGTTCAGAGATCCTGCTTGTACCGCACGTACGGGATGCGCCCGTAAATCGACTCGAACGGATCCACCAGGTTGGTGTCCTTCGGGCTGTCGTCGTCATTGACCGTGTTCAGCAGGTTGCTCGCACCGACGCTCAGGCTGGCGTTCCAGGGTGTGCGCCAGGTGAAGTGGACATCGAACGTGGTCACGCTGTCGATTTCGTCGCGGTTGAAGAACTGCACCGGCTCGCGGTAGAAGCTCTGGATTCCGCCGCTGAAAGCGCCCCGCTGCCAATCGAAACTGAGCCGCGCACTGTCGAACGGCTCGGCCACGTTCCATTGGCGCAGGCCGGCGCCAGGGCCCATGACGCCAGCATAATCGGCATCGAGTACGCGCGTGAGCTGCAAGCCGAGCCGCATGTCACCGGCACGGCCGGTCGAGAAGCCGACCTGAAAGGCGAGGTCGATACCCGACGCCTCGCTCTCGAGGTATTCGAGCGCCTGGCCCGGCAAGACCGGAGCGAACGGGCTGGTTCCCATCATTGGGCTCAGCAAGCCCGGATCGAGCAATGGCGTGGCCCGTGCTCCTGCCGGTGCTCCGGCGGCCGTCAGGCCGGCGCTGCCCTCGGCGCGAAACAGGTTGATGGCGGCCAGCGCATGGTCGCCGATGGCGTAACTGGCCCCCAGGGACAGGCGGGTGAACTCCGGAGCTCCGGGCTCATCGACGAAGTAGCAGTCGGAGGCCCGGTAGGAACCCGCCTCCAGGATGCCGTTCTGGCAATGAATGCTGCCCAGCGCCGTGAATGCGTCGCGGGACTCCGCTCGCACCAGAGTGCTGTCGAAGCGGAGGCGGTCATCGACCTGCCAGCCCAGGGTGGCGTCGAGCGCGAGAATCCCGCTGCCTGCTGGCTGCCAACCGGCGTTCGCCGGGGCGCCCAGCAGCAATGGCTCCGTCAGGCGCAACTCCAGCTTGCGGGTTTCGCTGCCACCGAGGTCGAAGGCCAGGCCCCCGTCGCGCTGTTCGTGAAGCAGTGGGAACGGTTGCCAAGGTTGTTCGTGGGCGGCGGCGGTCTCCTCGAGCGGTGACGGGTGTGACTGCGCGTGCAGCGGGCCTGAGGCCATGCACAACAGCAGGCCAGCCATCGAGCCAAACGCCAGCGTGCGCGCCAGTTTGTTATTCCGCCTGGTCAAATGCCCTTACCCACTCACGATCCCAACCGGTAACTTAGAGCGCCCGGTTGTCTAAAAGTTTAGTGCAATCTTAGCAAAAAAGCGCTGTTCACGGGGCCGGTCGGGCCCGGCCGCACTGTATAATGCCTGCGGTGTGCAATGCGGGGGGTGGCATGGTTCTGCTCAATACACCGGTCTGCGATTTCGGTGCCAGGGCGCCGGATTTCGCCCTGCCCGGAATCGACGGCAAAACCTGGACCCTGGAGGACTGCCGGGGACCACGCGGCCTGCTGGTCATGTTCATTTGCAACCACTGCCCGTACGTCAAGGCGATTCGCCGGAAACTGGTGCGTGACGCCACGGCCCTGGCGGCCCTGGGTATCGGCAGTGTGGCGATCATGCCCAACGACACGGTGAACTACCCCGAGGACTCACTGGCAAACATGCAGCGGGTAGCGGCCGAATATGGATTCCCGTTCCCCTACCTGGTCGATGAGAGCCAGCAGGTTGCCCGCGCCTACGGTGCCGTGTGCACGCCAGACTTTTTCGGCTACAACGACGCCCTGGAACTGCAGTACCGGGGCCGTCTGGATGCCGCCGGAGCGAACGCCGAGGCGGGCGATGAACCCCGCGAACTGTTCCTCGCCATGCGACAGGTCGCGGAGACCGGCCACGGGCCTGAGCAGCAGGTGCCCTCCATGGGCTGCTCGATCAAGTGGGTCGAGTGAGCCGCAAGCTGCCGCACACCTCCCAGGTGGCAGTGCGCTAGACTATGTTCACCCTCAATCACGGAGCGCACCCATGAGCGTGGTTTTTCTGGTCGGAGTGGACTGCAGCGCGTGCGGCGAGCGGGCATTGGATTACGCGGCCGAGCGGGCCAAGGCCCGCGATGGCCGCCTGGTGGTGGCGCACATCATCGAGTGGTCGCCCTACAGTTTCAATACGCCGCAGGATAACGAAGAGCGCCACAGGCGCCGCGAGGAGGAGATCCGCAGCGCGCGGGCGGAAATCATCGATCCGATCACGCAGCGCCTGCGTGCCGAGGGTGTCGAAGCGGAGGGCGTCGTTCGGCACGGACACGCGGCCGACACGCTGGCCGCGCTCGCCGAGGAGTGCGGCGCCACCAACATCGTGGTGGGCCACCACGGCATGTCGAGGCTGCGGGCGCGCGTGTTCGGCAGCGTGGCGAGCACCCTGGTGCAGATCGCAGACCGCCCGGTGACCGTCGTCCCCTGAGCGGCCCCACGGAGAGTCGTCCCAATGATCAGAAAAACCGCGGTCGCAACCGCACTCACCGGTTTGTTGGCCTGCTGCAGCGCTTGGGCGCAGGACATCGGCATCGACCAGCGCATCGACGATGCCATACGTCCCGCGGCCGACGCCGTGGCCGGGTTTGTGTTTTCATCCTTCCCGGTTGCGGGGGTCCAGATTCCCTTCGTGCTGGTGTGGTTGATCGTGGCCGCCACCATTTTCACGTTTTACTTCCGCTTCATTAACCTGCGCGCCTTCCGGCATGGTTTCCAGCTGGTCAGGGGCGACTACAACGACCCGCACGCGGCCGGCGAAGTCACGCACTTCCAGGCGCTGGCCACGGCCCTGTCCGGCACCGTCGGGCTGGGCAACATCGCCGGCGTGGCGGTCGCGGTGTCGCTGGGCGGGCCGGGCGCGACCTTCTGGATGATCCTGGCCGGCTTGCTGGGCATGTCCTCCAAGTTCACCGAGTGCACCCTGGGCGTGAAGTACCGCAACGAGTACGAGGACGGCACCGTTTCCGGTGGCCCGATGTACTACCTGGCCAAGGGTCTGGCGGAGCGCGGCCCCGGCTTCGCCCGGCTGGGCAAGGTGTTGGCCGTGCTGTTCGCCATTTTCTGCATCGGCGGGTCGTTCGGGGGCGGCAACATGTTCCAGGCCAACCAGAGTTTCTCGCAGGTGGTCAACGTGACCGGCGGCGAGGCCAGTTGGATGGCGGACAAGGGCTGGCTGTTCGGGCTGGTGATTGCCGTGGCGGTGGGCCTCGTGATCATTGGCGGTATCCGGGGTATCGCGCGGGTGACCTCCAAGGTGGTGCCGTTCATGGCGGTGATCTACGTGACGGCGGGTCTGGTGATCATCCTCGGCAACCTGGCCGCCGTTCCGGGCGCCATCCTGTCCATCGTGACCGGGGCGTTCAGCCCGGCCGGCATTGCCGGTGGGGTGGTTGGCGTCCTGTTCCAGGGTTTCCGGCGTGCCGCGTTTTCCAACGAGGCAGGTGTCGGCTCCGCGGCGATCGCGCACTCGGCAGTGCGCACCAGCCGGCCAGTGACCGAGGGCATCGTGGCCCTGTACGAACCCTTCGTGGACACCGTGGTGGTGTGCACGATCACCGCGCTGGTGATCATCATTACCGGCAGCTGGGATCCAAGTGTCGACCCCAGCGCCGGGGTGCAGCTGACTTCCGACGCATTCGAGTCCGCCATCTCCTGGTTCCCGTGGATACTCACGCTGGCCGTCGTGCTGTTCGCCTACTCGACGATGATCTCCTGGTCTTACTACGGCCTGAAGTGCTGGACCTTCCTGTTCGGGGAATCGAGAGTCGCCGATTTCACCTACAAGGTCCTGTTTCTGTTCTTCGTCGTCGTGGGCTCGTCCATGCAACTGGGCTCGGTGATCGAATTCTCGGATGCGATGATTTTTGCCATGGCCTTCCCCAATCTCCTGGGTTGCTATTTTCTGTTACCCGTGGTGAAGCGCGAATTGAACGCCTATTGGGACGATTACAAGCAGGGCCGGCTGCCTAAATTCAGCTGAGCGGGCCATGGGGCAGGGCGGCCCAGAGCCCGGGCCTTGCCCCGGCTCCACCAGATCATGGAAAATTGCAAGATTGCGGGCCCGGCCACGTGCACAGAACGCGTGGCGGGCAGTAACGAGAAATAGCGGGAATTCCTGATGCCCACCCGACGAGAACTTGCCAACGCCGTGCGCGCGCTGGCCATGGATGCCGTGCAGCGCGCCAATTCCGGGCACCCCGGCATGCCAATGGGCATGGCCGACATCGCGGAAGTGCTGTGGAACGATCACCTCAAGCACAATCCGGCCAACCCGCAATGGTGGGACCGGGATCGCTTCGTGCTCTCGAACGGTCACGGCTCGATGTTGCTGTACGCGGTACTGCACCTCAGCGGTTACGACCTGCCCATGTCGGAACTCAGGAATTTTCGCCAGCTGCATTCCAGGACGCCGGGGCACCCCGAATTCGGTGAGACCCCGGGCGTCGAGACGACCACCGGCCCCCTGGGGCAGGGCATCGCCAACGCGGTGGGCATGGCGATGGCGGAGCAGCTCCTGGCGCGGCGATTCAATCGCCCCGGACACGAAATTGTCGATCACCACACCTGGGTATTCATGGGTGACGGCTGCATGATGGAGGGCGTCTCGCACGAGGCGTGTTCGCTGGCCGGCACGCTGGGCCTGGGCAAGCTCAACGCCTTCTGGGACGAGAACGGGATTTCCATCGACGGTGACGTGCGGGGCTGGTTTACCGAGAATACGCCGGCCCGCTTCGAGGCCTATGGCTGGCAGGTGATCCGCGACGTCGACGGGCACGATCCGGATGAAATCGGCCAGGCCATCGAAACCGCGCTCGCCGAGACCGATCGACCAACCCTGATCTGCTGCCGTACCGTTATCGGTTTCGGCGCGCCCAACAAGCAGGGCTCGGAGTCGACCCACGGCGCGCCGCTGGGCGAGGACGAAGTGGCCGCGGCCCGCGAGGCGCTGGGCTGGCCCCACCCGGCTTTCGAAATCCCCCGGCCGATCTATGCCGCCTGGGATGCGCGCGAAAAGGGGGGCGAGGCGGAGGACCAATGGCGGCAGTACCTGGCGGCCTATCGCGAGGCCTATCCGGCGGAGGCGGCCGAGTTCGAGCGCCGCATGCGCGGTGATTTGCCGGCAGACTGGCAGGTGCAGGCCGAGGCCGCGGTTGCCGAGATTCAGGCCAATGGCCAGGCCATGGCGACCCGCAAGGCCTCGCAGGTGGCGCTGAATGCGTTTGGACCAATGCTGCCGGAACTGGTCGGCGGATCGGCGGACCTGACGGGCTCCAACAACACCTTCTGGGATGGCAGCCGTGACGTCAACGAGGGTGGGCCCGACGGCAACTACGTGTATTTCGGGGTGCGCGAGTTTGGCATGACGGCCATTTGCAGTGGCCTGGCGCTGCATGGCGGCTTTATTCCCTACAACGGCACCTTCCTCGTGTTTTCCGACTACGCCCGCAACGCGGTGCGCATGTCGGCGTTGATACCGACCCACAACATCCTGGTGTACACGCACGATTCGATCGGTCTGGGCGAGGATGGGCCCACGCACCAACCCGTGGAGCAGCTGGCCAGCCTGCGCCTGATTCCCAATCTCGGTGTGTGGCGGCCGTGCGATGCGGTGGAGTCGGCCGTGGCGTGGCGTTGTGCGATCGAAGAGCGCGGCGGGCCGCACGCGCTCGTCTTCACGCGCCAGGGCCTGCCTCACCAAACGCGCGACGGGAGCCAGGTCGCTGCCATCGCGCGCGGTGGCTATGTGTTGCATGAAGATGGACCCGAGCCGGGCGCAGTCATCATTGCCAGCGGTTCGGAGGTGGGGTTGGCCATGGAGGCGGCGCAGCGCCTGGCGGACGAGGGCCTGGCGGTACGCGTCGTGTCGATGCCCAACCCGGATCGTTTCCGGGCCCAGGAGCTCGCCTATCGGGAGACAGTATTGCCGCCCACGCTCCGCGCCCGGGTAGCGGTGGAGGCGGGCGTCGACTCATGCTGGCACGCACTCGTCGGCGATCGGGGCCGGGTGATCGGCATCAATCGCTTCGGAGCCTCGGCGCCGGGCGGGCAACTATTCGAGCATTTCGGCATGACCGCGGACAAAGTCTGCGAAGCGGTGCGCGCGGTCATGGAGCATCAATAGAAGGGAGTTAATCAATGGCAGTCAAAGTTGCAATCAACGGCTACGGCCGGATCGGCCGCAATATCATGCGGGCCCTGTACGAGTCGGGGCGTACCGATGAACTCCGTATCGTGGCCATCAACGACCTCGGCGACGCCGAAACCAACGCGCACCTGACGCGCTATGACACCGCCCACGGCAAGTTCCCTGGTGAGATTGCCGTGGATGGCGGTGATCTCGTCATCAATGGTGACCGCATCAGGGTTTTCGCCGAGCGCGACCCGTCCCGGTTGCCCTGGGCCGAGCTGGGGGTGGAAGTGGTGCATGAGTGCACCGGTTTCTTCCGCAGTCGCGAGGCGGCCAGTGCACACCTGGCGGCCGGCGCCCGCAAGGTCATCATTTCCGCGCCCGGCCAGGGCGTTGACAACACGGTGGTGTACGGCGTCAACGACGACACGCTCACGGCGTCCGACGCCATCATCTCCAATGCTTCCTGCACGACCAATTGCCTGGCACCGCTGGCCAAGGTGCTGCATGAGGGTATCGGCATCGAAAAGGGCCTGATGACCACCATCCATGCCTATACCAATGACCAGGTGCTGACCGATGTGTTCCACAAGGATCTGCGGCGCGCGCGCTCGGCGACCATGAGCCAGATTCCGACCAAGACCGGCGCCGCCGCCGCGGTGGGCCTGGTGCTGCCGGAGCTGAATGGCCGCCTGGACGGATTGATTCTCCATGCGGGTCCCGACCATCAACGTGTCGGTGGTCGACCTGAGCTTCGTTGCCAGTCGCGCCACCACGGTCGAAGAGGTGAACGCGGTGGTCAAGGCTGCCGCGGACGGCCCCATGGCCGGCATACTCGGCTACAACGACGAGCCGCTGGTTTCCATCGACTTCAACCACGACCCCCGATCCTCCATATTCGATGCCGGGCTGACACGGGTCATGGATGGCAACCTGGTGAAGGTTCTAAGCTGGTACGACAACGAATGGGGGTTCAGCAACCGCATGCTGGACACCACCCTGGCGCTGGTCAAGGCATAAGGACGCTGCGGTCCGGCGCGGGTGCCGGGCCGCCATTCCCACAAGGAGAACCTGCCATGTCATACCTGCGCATGCAGGACCTGCAGCTGTCCGGTATGCGGGTGCTGATCCGCGAAGATTTCAACGTTCCGGTGGAGGCGGGCGAGGTCACCTCCGACCAGCGCATCGTGGCCGCCCTGCCGGGCATCTCGCTGGCCCTGGAGCAGGAGGCGGCGGTGCTGTTGATGTCCCATCTCGGCAGGCCGGCCGAGGGTGAGGCCGACCCGCGCTACTCGCTGGCCCCGGTGGCTGCGTGCCTGGCGCGGCACCTCGGGCGTGAAGTGCGCCTGGAGACGAACTGGCTCGATGGCGTCACGGTCGAGCCCGGCGAGGTGGTGCTGTGCGAGAACGTGCGTTTCAACCGCGGCGAGAAAGGCAACGACGAGGCGCTCGCCCGGCAAATTGCACGCCTCTGCGACATCTTCGTAATGGATGCCTTCGGCAGCGCGCATCGGGCCCATGCCTCCACGGAGGGGGTTGCCCGCCATGCGCCGGTGGCCTGCGCAGGGCCGCTGCTGGCCGGCGAGCTGGAGGCCCTGGATCGGGCGCTCAGAGATCCCACCCGGCCGTTGCTGGCGATCGTGGGGGGCGCCAAGGTCAGCACCAAGCTGAGCGTGCTCGAGGCATTGCTGGAGCGCACCGACCAGTTGATCGTGGGTGGCGGGATCGCCAATACGTTCATCGCCGCCACCGGGCATGAAGTCGGCAAATCCCTGTACGAGCCGGACCTCATCGCCGAGGCGCAACAGCTGATCCGCCTGGCGCACCGCATGGGGGGGGACATCCCGATCCCCAAGGACCTGCTGGTGGCGAAGAAGCTCGACCCGGACGCCGAGGCGCATGTCCGCTATCTGGACGAGGTGCAGCCCGATGAGATCATTCTCGACATCGGTCCGTTGACCGCCGCCGACTACGCGGAAATGGTGTGGGGTGCGGGCACCGTGTTGTGGAACGGGCCGGTCGGGGTGTTCGAGTACCGGTACTTCGGGGGTGGCACCCGGGCGGTGGCAGAGGCCATCGCGAAATCGCGGGCCTACAGCATTGCCGGCGGCGGTGACACGCTGGCGGCAATCGACCGCTTCGGCGTGGCCGGGGGCGTGAACTATATTTCAACCGGTGGCGGTGCGTTCCTGGAATACGTGGAGGGCAAGACCCTCCCAGCCGTTGCCGTGCTGGAGCGCCGCGCCGTCGAGTACGCCACCTGAGCCATCCGTGATCAGCGGCGCCCGATGTTCTTGTCGCTCAGTACGGCGCCCAGCTGCAGGAACACCACGCCGCTGCGGTCCTCGTTGTAGCCGTAGCCCAGGTACAGGGGGCCGAGCGGTGAGTTGTACCCCAGGTAGAGGCTGCCGTTGACCACGCCCTCGCCGAAGACATCGCCCCGTCGATCCGCGGCATTGCCGTACTCGAGCGTCATGCCGGCGTAGGCCGGCCACAAGCCGCTGCTGTCGAACTGGTAGCGGTAACCGGCGGCCACCATGCCGAAGTGCTGGCCCACCAGTTCGTTGGGCTCGAATCCGGACATGTTGAGAAAGCCACCGCCGGTCATGAGCGCATACAGCGGCGCATCGTTGTCGAGCGTGGTGTTGTACCGGCCCCGCAGCAGCACGTTGTGCAGGCCCCAGGTTTTACTGAGCAGCCAGGACGACTGGACCTGCTCGAAATTGGCGTCTGCGCCCAACGCCTCGCTGGAATGGATGTAACTCAGGTCGAACAGCGCCCCCCGGGTTGGCAGAAACAGGTTATCCAGGCGGTCGTAGGTAAAGTCCACGCCCCACTCTGCCCCGTTGAAATGGGTGTCTCCAAGCGGTGGGCCGAGGGTGATGTCGATGGTGCCCAGGTAGCGATGCAGTCCTATACCGACGATTGCGTGGCGCCCGAACTCCCTGAGCAGCTGGAGCGATACGCCCGCCTCGTCGATCTCGGCCTCGGCGAGCGCGCGGCCCATATCGTCGAACGCCAACAGGTTCCTGCGCGCGAAGTACAGCTGCGGGTTCACGATGTAGCGCAGACGATCGTCCAGGGGCCGGTAGTAATCCGCCAACAGGCCGAAATCGTCGCCAATCTGGATCGCGCCGCGGAACTCCGTGCCGCGTGGGTCGAGGTCCGTTTTCAGATAACCGGCATGCAGGTTGATGCTCGTGCCTCGGCCGTTACCCGCCAGCGTGAGCCCGGTTTCGATGAAATCCGCACCGCGTTCGTCCTGCAGCACCTGGATCTCGAGGCCCTGGCGGCCGTCTTCCTCCACCACCCGGTAACGCGCCAGGCGGATGAAGCCGAGACCATAGATCTGGGCCAGGTCATGATTGAGCCGGGCGATGTCCAGCGGCTGGCCGGCCTCGACGGTGACGAGTTCGCGAATCACGGCATCGGCGAAGCGGGAGCGGTTGTCGATACGCACGAAGTCCACCACGGGCGGGCCCTGCAGGCAGGCATCCACCGATCGCCGCCAGCGCCCGTACTCAGGCTCGGAGACGGCCAGTGCGGCGAGCGCAGCGCGCATGCCGTCTGCAGCGTCGTAGCCCGCCGCCGCTGCTTCGCCAAACTTGTCGAAGTCCATGGCTGAAATGGCCGTGCCAAGCTGCGGGCGGATCAGCAGGTCGCGCTCGCCCAGCGATGCCTCCTGGGCCTTGGTGTTGGCGACGATCGCGAGCGCGGTCATCTGCTCCACGATGGACAATACGTTCCTGATCTCGTCCGCCTGCATCAGGGGTGTGCCCACGTCGACCGCAATGACGACTTCGGCGCCCATCTCTCGCACGACGTCGACCGGCAGGTTGCGCACCAGGCCCCCATCCACCAGCATCCGCTGGCCGATCTGCACCGGATCGAACACGCCGGGCACCGCCATGCTGGCCCGCATCGCGCCAGACAACGAACCCTCGGTGATCACGACCATGTCGCCGTTGACGATGTCCGTGGCCACGGCCCGGAACGGCACGGGCAGTGTATCGAAGCGGTTGGACTGCACGCGCTGGGAGGTGATCGACTCGAACAGGAACAGGATCTTCTGCCCGGATACCACGCCCGCGGGCAGCAATGAGGTTCCTTCGCCCACGCCGAGCTTGGGGCCGAACAAGCCCAGGCTGTCATCCGCCTTGCGACGCGCGGGCTGCTCCTCGCGTGCCGTATCGTCGGAGAACAGGTCGACCCAGTCGGCCTGTTCCAGCACCGCCAGTATCTCGTCGGACTCCATGCCGGTAGCGGCCAGTCCGCCAACGATGGAGCCCATGCTGGTGCCGGCGATGTAATCGATCGGCACCCGCAGTTCCTCGAGGTACCTCAGCACCCCGATGTGGGCCAGGCCGCGGGCTCCACCGCCCCCCAGGGCCAGCCCGATGCGGGGGCGCTCCCCGGCCGGCTCGCGCTCGCAGGTCTGCGCCGGTACGGCAGGGCTGGTCAGCAGCGCGGCAGCGAGCATCAGCAGGGGCAGGGTGGGTGGTCCCGGTAGCATTCCATACGGGTTGTGTGCCGGCATCATCTTCTCCTGGATGGTGTGATGCGTGGTGAGCGTCGGATATTAGCAGCCTGGGTCGGGAGATACGCGGGCCTCGCGGCCGGCCGGGAAGACATCGCCCAAGCCGCGTCAAAGGTGACCTGTGTCAACGGCAAGGCGCGCGGACGGCATCCGGCGTCGCGAATGTCCTCTCCGTTCCAGGGGTAGATGATAGAATCCTGCCATCCCCCCCCCCTCGTGCTGGAGTCTGGCCATGTCACACCGATATTCTCTCCTGTTTGTGTTCGTGGTGGCTTTGCTCTGGGTCTTCAATGCGGGCGCACAGGAGCCGCCACCCGATCCGGAGAGCCTGGAACGGGTTTTTCCACAGAATCGCTTCTCGCCCTATGCGGATCGCAGCTTCCCCACCCGCGTGTACTGGGGCGACACCCATCTGCACACTTCGCTGTCGATGGATGCGGGCGCGTTCGGCGCGCGCCTGGGCCCGGAAGATGCCTACCGGTTCGCCCGCGGCGAGCAGGTAACCTCGAGCACGGGCGTTCCCGCCCGCCTGTCGCGGCCGCTCGACTGGCTGGTGGTGGCGGACCATTCGGACAACATGGGCCTGTTCACCATGCTCTATGAGGCCGATCCCCTGGTCACGGCGAGCGAGATCGGCGCCGAGTTGTCTCGCAAGGTTCGGGCCGGCGGTCGAGAAGGGGTCGAGGCGGCGCTGTACATCATTGAAAAATTCTCTGACAACACGCTCGATCCGGAACTGCAGATTCTGCCCGGCACGAAGCCGTACGAGGCAACCTGGCACCGCATCATCAAGGCGGCCGAGGACCATAATGACCCCGGCCAGTTTACCGCCTTCATCGGCTATGAATGGACCTCGCTGGTCGAGGGCAACAACATGCACCGTGTCGTCATTTACCGCGATGGCAAGGCCGAGGCGCGCCAGGTGGAGCCGTTCACCATGACCGCGCCGTACGGCAGTCCGGATCCGCGGGACCTGTGGCAATGGATGGCCACCTACGAGGAGCGCACCGGCGGCGATGTGCTGGCCCTGGCGCATAATGGCAACCTGGCCAACGGCATCATGTTCCCGGTGCGCGAGAGCTACCAGGGCAAGAAGGTGAACCGGGAATATGCCCAGACCCGGATCAAGTGGGAGCCGCTGTACGAGATCACGCAGATCAAGGGCGACGGCGAGGCGCATCCTTTCCTGTCCCCCAATGACGAGTTTGCCGATTACGAGAACTGGGACAAGGGCAACCTCAGCCTGTCGGCGCCCAAGCAGGAGTCGATGCTGCAATACGAGTATGCCCGCGAGGCGCTCAAGAATGGCCTGCTGCTGGAAGAAAAACTCGGCATCAATCCCTACAAGTTCGGCGTCGTCGGCTCCACCGACAGCCACACGGGGCTGGCCACGGCGCAGGAGGACAACTTCTTCGGCAAGCACTCCGGCACGGAGCCGGGCCCGCAGCGCGCGGAGCACCCGGTGGGCTGTTTCGGCGAGGTGTGCGTCATGGGTTGGGAGCAGGTTGCATCCGGGCTGGCGGCGGTCTGGGCCCGGGAGAACACCCGCGAGGCCATCTTCGACGCCATGGAGCGCAAGGAGACCTACGCCACCACCGGCTCGCGCATGCTGGTGCGTTTCTTCGGCGGCTGGGAGTTCACCGCGCAGGATGCCCAGAGCCGCAACCCCGGAGTCCTTGGATACGGCAAAGGCGTGCCCATGGGAGGCGACCTGCGGGCGCGTCCGGAGGGCACGGTGCCGTCGTTCCTGGTATATGCCCTGCGTGATCCGATCGGGGCCAACCTCGATCGAATCCAGATCGTCAAGGGCTGGCTCGATCGCCGCGGCCGGACGCATGAGAAGGTCTACGACGTGGCGTGGAGCGGCGATCGCCAAGCGGGCGAAGACGGCAAGCTGCCGGCCGTCGGCAGCACCGTGGACGTGGCCAACGCCACGTATCTGAACACCATTGGCGCGTCCGAGCTCATCGCCGTATGGCAGGATCCGGACTTCGATCCGAACCAGCGTGCCTTCTATTACGCTCGGGTGATCGAGATTCCCACCCCGCGCTGGACCGCATACGAGGCGCAGCGGTTCGGAATCGAAATGCCGGACGAGGTGCCGATGGTCACCCAGGAGCGGGCGTACACCTCGCCCATCTGGTACACGCCCTGAACCGTGGGA
>JABAOH010046938.1_pt1 | contig 19373 bp, 13 predicted proteins | sample 7062181 | NCBI WGS metagenome assembly JABAOH01 (sample SAMN14538630, study PRJNA623070) | marine sediment metagenome | biome: marine biome [ENVO:00000428]; feature: marine pelagic biome [ENVO:01000023]; material: deep marine sediment [ENVO:00002113]; isolation source: pool of 5 deep marine... | reverse complement strand
TGAATTGTTAATGTTTTTCCCATGATTTAACTCCTCTTTGGAATAGGTCTCAAACGACCGGCACCAGCAAACCTGTTGAAGGTTGCGGCACGATCTGGAATCTGTTTGACATCGAGACCTATAGTGGATAGAGCCCCCATCATATCAACCATCGGATTGGCTTCATCTGAGAGAGGGCCAAAACATCCTCGACAGGGCATATAGGCTTTTATACATCTTGGTGTTTTCTCTGCTCCTCCGCAGCCTGATCTTGTAGCAGGACCGTTACACAGGAAGCCTTGTTCCATGTAACAGCGAACAGTATCCAGTGGTTTTCCTGGTTCAAAATCAACGGCTTCAAGTGGCCTTTTCAAATCTGCAACGGCTTTCTTTTCTCTGATAGTCGGGCATTCATCGCATACGCTTTTCTCAGGGAGTTTGACTTCTCTTCCTTCCAGAAGTGCAGTAAGTGCTTCGACGACTAATTCAGGCGTTGTCGGACAACCGGGAAGTTTGAGATCGACATTTACAACTTCATGAAGGGCATAGACTCGATCAGTTAGGGGCGGCACATCTTGAGAGGGCGTATCTGCCGAATCTGTGGAAACAGAACCTCGATAGACTTTTTCATAAATTTCATCAAGCATAAACTGATTAGCCAGGGCTGGTACCCCGCCATAACAGGCACAAGCCCCTAAAGCAATAAGAGTTTTGCACTTTTTCCGCATTTCTTCAGCTAATTTTTTGTTTTCTTCGTTTCGTATTGCGCCAGTGATAATTCCAACATCCGCTTCAGGTATCTCAGGGCCCGGCTGATCGCCTGTCTGTCCAAATAACTTATGATCCATTATGACAGGCATATGGACAAACTCAAGTTTGGGTAATAGATCAAGGAGTGGCTCTCCTATATCAAGGATGGTTACTTCACATCCTGCGCAGATGGCGAACCACTCTTCAGCTACTCTGACTGCCATCTTTCACCTCCTTATTAAATTTAAAGACAGAAACTCTGGCAAAGATTCATTCATAGCTTGAAAACGGGGAAATGATCCTCTCTTCAAGCAACTAATGAAATTTAGAGTGTAATTATAAGACGTTAGGGAAGTTCAGCTGGGAATCATTTTATAAGTGCGTACTTTCATTTAAGCAAGAACCTAGCGTAACTATAAAGATTAGAGTAATTATAGATAAAGTATTGAATTTCTTATAATTACATTAGATTCTATTAGGAAATCTTTCCTTTGTCAACCCAAAAGTGGAAAATTATCCAAAATTGATTTTTCAGCTTATATCCAATATAATTTTTGAAAAATGGATGAGAGCAGGCCATCATTTCCAGCCGAGCTCGCTTCTTTTATCGGGGATAAAAAAGGTCTAATTGCCGTGTTCTTCTCTAGTATATTTAGAGTAACAGCAAATCTTGGCGGAATTCCTGCCGTTTCTATCCCCGTGGGCTTAAGCAAAACAGAGGATTCTCTTTAGAATTTAAATTATGGGAAATTTTTTTCAAGAATCTAAGTTATTTAAGCTTGCTTTTTTACTTGAAAAAAAAGTAAAATTTAGAACAAGTAAATTAATTTTACACAGGAAGGAGGAATGATGAAAAGAAAGAGCCTTTCTGCAATCGGTGTTATTCTCCTTTTATTTGTTTTGCATAGTTGTACAACGCACCCTGAAGAAGGAATTTTAAAAAGATATTTTAATGCAATAATCTTGAACGACGTGACCACGATGTCGACGATGGCCTTGGAGCCGATTTCAATGGATGTCGAAAGCTGGGAGATAGTAAATGTTAGCGAAGAGAATATTGAGCCAGCCTCATTGCCAGAAATGAACAGAACGGAGCTTGAATTGAAGAAGAAAGTAGAAGAATCTGTCGGGATAACCCTTGATGCGAAAGACGAACTGCTTGATGCTGAATATGAACGGGACCAGGCTCGAACAAGGACGGCAAGAAGAGCTGCCCAGAATAAAGTTAAGGAACTTCAGGCTACATATGATGAAATATATGCAAGCCATCAGCAGTTGCAAACAGATTATAATGAGGCTAAAGCAGCTACGGCAAGAGAGGAACAAATTACCAGTTTTTCTCTCGGAGCTGGCGATATTACTAATATAAGAGATTTAACGGGAGAGGTTCATTCTAAGGAAGTTGATGTAAAAGTAGTAGGTAAAGAAGGCACCAAGAATTACAAGCTTTATTTGAGGATGTATAGCCTCAAAGACGAAGTTTTGAATATAAACCGCCGAGGACAGTGGAAAATAATTAAGTTTGAACTCATCGACTGATTTTAACTCTTTTTTTTCTTTTAATTTTAAATACGTCATTGCTCTTTTTGGGCCGTTAGCTCAGAGGGAGAGCACCGGCCTTTTAAGCCGGGTGTCGCTGGTTCGAGTCCAGCACGGCTCACCAACCCTCAGCGCCCCTGTCGTCTAGCTTGGTCTAGGACATCGCCCTTTCAAGGCGGCAACACGGGTTCAAATCCCGTCGGGGGCGCAAATTATCTTATTGATTTTGCGTTAAGAAGGGAACTTCGTTTTTGCAGGAATAAATCTTGAAAATGTAATTTTTCTACAAGGCCATACTTGCTTTAGCGCCTTCGTCTTCTTCGTCTTCCTTTACCGAGGATGCCGCCTGATAAAAAGAGTCCAGCACCGAGCACAAAGCCGAAATTATACCAGAATCCGTTGTTATGAACCTCGTAGAAACGTATATTCTTTGTAAATATAGAGATAATAAACGTGATAGGGGCGATAAGACCGTGCCACAAACCCATGAAGAATCCAGCTATCTTTCCTTCTGCATTTGGTTTTTTCTCAAGCTTATTCGGGCCTGCAACACAACTGGAAAGGATAAAAATCAATACAAGAAGAATTGCCAAAATGCTTGCTATTTTCACCTTTCTTCTCCCTTTTTCTTTTTTTTGATTGAAGAGTTAAATAAAGCAACTTATTACTTTTTATTACCTAAAGCAACTTATCACTTTTTGCGAGATGGATCAGCGAATACTTCGTAGGTATTGTATAGAGTGGATATTTCTTGGGATAGATCTGAGAACTCTATCAGGTGTTTCTTACATCCACGCCGCGAACAAATCTGGACTTTGCCACCTTGCATTAATTCAAAAAATGTCATCGGAGCACTACATTTGTCGCACAGATCTTTAAGCAGAAGAGAAGATTGACAATGGGGGCAGAAAAACAGGACTATATCATCCATGGGTATATGGAAATCTGAGGCAATGTTATAGCTTCCATAAATCGAGCTCAAGTAGAGCATTCCACGCTTGTTAGAATTTTGAAGAACTACTTTTACGCTTGGATAGCTGTCAATTTGGGTTTCCTCATCCATTAGACTCTGCTTGCAGTAAGGACATCTTACATTTACTACCAATTCATTCATTTTTTCCTCCTTTGAAGGAAAAAAGGGGACAGGCTACTTTTTTCGAAAGAGAAGAGAATTTGCTTTTTTTCAGCTAGAACTTGATAATTCAAACACTCCTAAAGGGATACGACGCAAGAAAGGTAGCCTGTCTCCTTTATGTACATTAAAAGGACAAGCCGCAAAGAAAAAGTAGCCTGTCCCCTTTTAGTACTTAGCATTTTTTTAACGATGGCTTTTAGAGAGGACTTTCAGTTCCACTGCCTCAACTTTCCTGTAGACCTTATTAAAAGAGCGGATTTCACCATTCGGACTCAATAAACGTTCTACAGTAATATTGAACAGTCTTGCATTCTCTTTTAAGTAGGGGAGAATAAGTTCCCAATCCTTTTCAGTTAGCTCGACAAGCCTTCCTCCGTTTAGCTGGCCCTCTTCAACTTTTAAAAACGGATCTCTGATATAAATGGCTCCCCCAGAGGCAAGTGAAAAAAGATTTCCTCCGGGATAGGGCTCTTCTGATTCGATTAATTCACCTTTTTCATCGAACTTCAATCCATGAAGAATGACAAATCCTCCCCCATCCAGCGGATCGCCTGCCATGAAGGATTCGGCCAGATAGTCAAGGCATGTTCCGTTTATAACAACTCTTGGCGCACCTACAGCATTGATAAGAGGTCTTCCAGCTGCATTTCCAAGAACATAGACTTCGCCGCCTTTGGCTCCATACATAAAAGTCTGTCCGACATCCCCGTGGACTACAAGTTTTCCGCTCTTCATGATCTGGGCCACTTGGTCCTGAGCGTTCTCATGGACAACAATTTCTGCTCCGTCAAGACCTGAAGCAAGATAATCGCCTGAACTCCCAAATACTTCTATCCGAACATCTTTAGATTCCGAATCCAACCCGCAGCCGCAAAATCTCTGACCTCTCCAGTTGAAAGTCAGGAAATTTTTCCAGCCTAGCTGGTATGCTTCCACCATAAACCTGGAAATCGATTGACTCCCTTCTGAAGGGAATTTTTCACAGTTGATCACCAGGACTTCTTTTTTGGTTCTTGGCGGGGCTAGTCGGTCTTTTTTCTCCCAGTCTGTATAGAGATATAGACTTTCAGCTTGTATTCGGGAAGACATTGACAGGAATATTTCATTGAGATACTCCTCAGTCTTTGATACTCCGCCTGCTCTGTCTCTTATCGGGATTCTCCATCTCTGGTCTATTGTTTTGGTGAATTCAGTTATTTTTTTTGCAGTATCCAAATCCTCAGAATTTCCGGTTGATATATTCACAGAGGGACAGTCATGCTCTTTGTCTACTGAGATTCGTCTCCCAAATTTATCTGTTATTACCAGCTCATTTCCTTTTACAGTAAAGATAAACGCTCCTCCATCTGTATAACTTCCGCCTCTTGCGTTCCAGTAAAGGTCAGCATGAGGCAGAAATCTTTTATCTTTTTGGTGCAGGCCTCGCAGGGTAGCATCAATTGCCTGCTTTTCGCTGGCCACGAGTCCGATGTTCACGCCGTTCTCCTGGAAGGCAAAGACCTGAGGTCTGAGCATAGATGTATCCGTTATTCCCAGGAGTTGGAAGCTATCTTCTTTGGTGTTTGTCTGTCCGATTATAAAAAACCAGGGTCCATCAGGAGAGCTGTGGATATGAGATGTCTGAATAGCTCGGTATATCTTTCTTTTCTCCTCGGGCAATAAATAAAAGTCCCTTTCAGTAGTGGGGGCAATGGCTTCGATTATGTACTCGAGAGGGTACTCGTATACTCTGTTGAGCAGGTCAAAAAGAAGCACAGCGACTTCTGTATCAGTCAGGAAAAGAGGGTAGATGTTTCGCTGACTGAGGTACTCAGCTATGGAATAATAGTTGGCAAAATCTCCGTTATGGATCAGCGCTTCATTCATCCCCATAAACGGATGAGCCCCTCCAGGATGCCAGACTTTTCCCTTGGTGGGATATCTTTGATGTCCGACCCAAATATGAGCCTCCAAGTCTTCAATCTGATAATACTCTATCAGCTGCTCCGCATAGCCAACGATTTTAAGAATGATCATATTACGTCCATGCGAGAGGACAAACGCCCTTTTATCTCCAAGGGAAGTGTAAAACTTATTGTTTAGTTGGTAGGTGTTTTGATAGATGAATTCATCTTCAGCCTTTTGTCTATCAAGAGCATCTAAGCTATTTTTGAGGATAAACTGGCTCAGGGCTTTTTCTTTAACCCGACAGAAATATCTCCAAACTTCGGGGGGTTTCATTTCTAAGTCGTCAACAGTTCTATAATCTTTTAATGTGGATAAAGGATAGGATGTATGAACATCCAGGTTTGAGAATATGAACTCTTTTTCCACCTGATGTCTGACACTCGGGTCAAGATAAGCTACCTGAACCAAATAATCCTCTTCGAGTATATTTTGGCTGACACCGCACTGGGAAGAGTTAAGCCCGAAAGCCGCAATGCCTCCGCCTTTGCTGTTTCCGCGGTTACGCATCTGAATCAGAGACTGCATGATGTGCTTACCTGAGATTTTTTCATCACAGGCTAAGCCAACAACTCCACAGCCTCCTTCCATTTCTATCTTTTTAAGGTCGCCTGGAGGAGAAAGCTTGCGTCTTGACTCGATCAAGCTAATTATGTCTTTATTTTTCATCGATGCGCCTTAAAAAGTCTGTTCGACCTCTCAGTTGCTTTATATCTTTGAGGCCAAGTTCGTGGAGAAGTAGTTTCAGTTGTTTTTGCCAGGAAGCGTAAAGGTTCGTTATCCTTTGAGCCCCCCAGATATAGTCGATCTGTTTTTCGAGCTCAGGATCAGTTGTAGCAATACCGCGAGGGCATCCTCTTCCGCTCTCGCAGTTTCCGCATCTTACACATCCCAGGGCAACCAAATCAGATGTTCCGATGATAGCACCATCTGCTCCAAGGGCAATTGATTTTGCTATGTCAAAGGCAGTTCTGATTCCCCCGCTTGCCAGGAGAACTATTTCCTCGCGGACGCCTTCCTCGACAAGAAATTTATGGACTTTTGTTATCGCATATTCTATGGGCATGGCAATGTTTTTCTTGGCAATCTCGGGTGCAGCACCTGTTCCACCGTAACCACCGTCCAGATTGATAATATTCGCTCCTGCATAGTAGCTTCCCACGGCGACCATATCCACATCCGAAGGAGTTGAGACTTTAACCGAAACGAGAGCATCGGGATTTATAGTTTTTACCCAATCAATGTGTTTCTTATGGTCTTCGACTGAGTAGACGCTGTGGAAAGGAAAAGGAGAGAAAAGAGAATTCCAGGGAACAGCTTCTCTCATTCTTGCCACACCTGGTGTGTTTTTGTCTCCAAGCAGATGTCCTCCAAGACCGGGCTTTGCACCCTGGGCATACTTAAATTCGATGATCGGCGTCCTTTTTATCGTCGCTTCACTTACTCCAAACAATCCAGTGGCTATCTGAGTTATGACATGATTGCAGTAAGGAATGAGTTCATCCGGATAGCCGCCTTCTCCAGTCGATGTAAAAGTTTTCCATGCTTTTGCAGAGTGAGCCCGAGCTAACATTGAAGGCAGGCTTATGGAGCCGAAGGACATACCTGCTCCGTACCAGGGCACCGGGATTTCAATCGAGGCGCCCTCTCCACGGCGGTTTAGACAGATGGAGGTACTGATTTTATCGGAAGTAATGATATTATTGATATCGCTGGATGACATGTCAGTCAAACGGTCTACAGCAAAATCGAAATTATCAAACCCGCCTCCAGAAGCACCAATTTTATACTCAAAATTGCCGCTCGGGATTTCTCCTGTTTCTGCTTGCTGCCAGGTGCTGATTATCAATTCCGGTGTCCAGCGGAAATCTCCAAGAGTCTGCCATTGAGGATCTAATTCGATCTTTATGGCATCTACTGGGCATTTTGTCGTGCAATAATAAGGGCCTTCCTTGCATTCCGGGCCTAAGCAGCCCGCAGAATTAGGGGCCAAGACATGGTTGAAACCATCTTTCCTTTCAAAGACACAATAGGGACATATCTCGACGCAGAGTCCACAATGAAAACAGCTATCATTGAGAGAGACTGTGTATTTACCTATATTTTTATGAAATCTTGAGTTGCAGCTTTTTATTTCAACACTTTTCATTTTGCGGTCTCGTTTTCCTTAAAAATAAATTCAAAGGACTCTTTCTCTATTTCTTCATAGAACATTGCTCTTCCCTTCTCGCCGCGTAATCTCCTCACATCTCTGATTCCCATAGCACTCAGTATCTCTAAAAGTTGGTCCCTCCAGGCGCATATCATGTTGATTATGCGTTGTTCGGCAATTTCTGGATCGAGTTTTTCGATCTCTGCAGGACAATCATTTAATATGCAGCCCTTACATACCCGGCATCCCGCAGCAACCAGTAGAGAGAGGTCCAAAACTGCTGCATCCGCACCGCAGATGATTATTTTTGGCACGTGCTCAGCAGCAGCAATCCCTCCTTTAGCTAGTATTGTGATTTCACACCGCATACGCTCTTTAACTAAATCAAGCTGTGCTTTTCTTATGGAATCACAGATAAAAATATTACCCTCATAGCTTTGGCCATCGTTGTCAGCATGAATATTCAGTATATCTGCCCTTTCTTCCTTAAATTGTTTAAGAATTCCGTTTGAAAGAGAGGGGTCGGTCAATCCGAGAGAGATTAAGGCGGTCTGATTCTCGCTTTTCAATTTCTTAAGAGCAAGTTCAAGTTCTGAAATGGAAAATTGTCGAGGTAAGTCTATCTCTATAAAATTCACCTCTTTCCAGGGAGATTGATCGAGGTTCGTAATCTTATCGAGAGGGCAGCGTAAAGCTATCGATTTAAGGTAAGGTTTCAGCTCATTGCCATAATTTTCGATGTCCAAAAAGGCAAAAGTCCCCAGCTTATGGGCAGCTCTTATTATAGACAAAATTATACTTTTTGAATTGAGTCCCAACGGACTTGTATCGAGTAACATCGGAATCTGAATTTCGTAAGAATTTGGGAGGTCGAGTCTTCGAAAGTCAGATATCCAGGCCAACTTTCTCCCCAGGTCAACCGCGGTGGCAATGTATTCTCTTCCATGAATCCCGTCCCTCGTAGGTCGGACTATTTCTGACATGTCTGTCCATATGTCGTCGAAACCAGAACCTCTAAACCGTCCACGATACCCTGAACCAAGGACAGGAATCTTTCCTTCTTCTGCTTCATTCCAGATAGTGTGGATAACCTGAGGAGTCCAATAAGTGTTTCCCAGCTTTTCAAACTCCTTGTTCATAACCATTTCGAGGGCATGATAAGGGCAGTTTTGAATGCAGGCGAAACAGTTCTTACAGAGATGATTGACTGGGTCCGCCATTATGCGGGGATCAGCAGAATCTCGCTCGTGGACATCATAAATGCAATGAGTCATACACCGACCACAGTTCAAACAAGCGTCATTGCGCATGATCTCGAACTTGCCTATTTTGGTTGTGGATAATTCAACTAAAGATGTATCTATGTGGTATCTTTTATACATTCTTCATTTCCCGGTGAATATTATTTGATGAAGCACCCAAGGAATCTAAAAGCTTGGTATAAGTTGGGTGAGATTCTACCTTTTTTATGAATTCGTCTATTTTTTCTTCAGGGCGTTCAGAAGTTTTTTCGGCGATAGCTTCGAGTTTATCCCAGACCGGCACTAATGTTAGTTTACTCTGGCAAACATATTCACAGAGATGACAGTGCAGACACAGAAATATGTTCTCAGCAGCAGCCTCAGGAATGGATGAGCCGCCAAGCAGCTGCTTCAGGAGAAAGAGTTTTCCTTTGGCGGTGATGATTTCTGATCGGTTCGTGAAATAAGCAGGGCAGACTGCAATACAGGCTCCACAGTTTGCACAGGCATCTGGCTCAAGCGGGCTCCTTTGGTGTTTCTCACGGTTGGGGCTCAGGATCTTAAGGAATGGCCTAAAAAAGGGATTTCCGTTTGAAAATAATCCGCTCGTTGAATAAGCCAGTTTTAAGAGGTAGACGATTCTCCAGTCTGGAGAGAACGATTTAGCTGGATTTAATAGATTAAGAGGGTCTAATTCTTTTTTTAAACGCAAGTATTCTTTTATGTCTTTATCAGAGAATTTTTTCTCTGTCAGGGGTAGGTTCCATGTTCCTATTCCGTAAGGCTTTCCGTCACACTTGGAAGCGATATGAGCTAATGAATAAGTCAAGAAAAGATGAGCAAAGTGAACGAGTTTTTTTGGGTCAGAAGGGAAAATTGTGAAAACGACAGCCTCGCCTCCGTTTATTAATGTGGCCTCAGTTGAGAGCGAGATGCCATAATTTTTGCCGAATTTTCTTGTCCTGGTAATGTAATGATCGAGATTTTCGATGGGAAGGATTGTTTCTGTACCGAGGATAGAGGGATGGAAATGTTTTATGGAAAACGGGAAGTATCTTTCATTCCATAAGAACGCTGCTAAATAATCCTCGGCTAGTATTCCCTTTTTTTTCTCTACCAGGCTTAAAAATTCTTCCTCTGAGGCGAGATCTTCAAAGACTATAAGAATACCTTCCATTCTTGGGAATGAGATTCTGCCGTTAAGATGTAAATTTTTGTGTTCTAGCCGATGCCGGTCAAAAAAAGCAATGTGGACTGGCGGTGTTTTCAGTGATTTTGAAACCTCGGATAAAAATCTGGAAGCCTCTGAAGTATTATTGAAGAAAACGAGATAGGGCTTGGATGGTTTAGCTTCTCTAATTTTGAGCCTCACAGTGCTTATAATCCCCAATTGGCCCTCGGCTTCCATAAAATATTTGAAATCACGGTCTTGGCGATTAATTCTTTTTTTCTTTTGGGGAGCTACAACTTCGATCGAATCAACAAGGTTTGATATGTGTCCGTACCCGAAGCTGTTAACTCCATAACCTCCTGTGGACAGCCATCCTCCAACAGTAGAGAATAAGCTGGTGGGGTAGGTATAGAGGTCCAGAGAATAATCCCTCAAGAAGTTCTTAAGGTCCCACCATCTTAGACCTGCTTCGAAATGGATGGTTTTCTTTTTTTCATCTAAATCTAAGATTCTGTTAAGATGGGTGAGGTCGGCCATTATTGACCGCCTGAGCGGAGCAATGCCACCCATCCCATAAGTTGCTGCTCCCCGGGGAATTATCGAGAGCTGATTTTTACTTGCATAAGAAAACATTTCCTGGATATCGTCAATGCTTTCAGTTTGAGAAATAAATTGAATTCTTGAGAGTCTATCTTTTAAAATACTGGGGAGTTCAACAGACTCCTTTGTGTATAATTTGACTTCGAATGGCGAGTTTAGTATCATTTAGATAAATATTCTACAGAAATATTGCCAAGTGTCAAGATATATTTTATAATTTATTAACATATATATATTTTTTTTATAATATTTATTACATAAGATAATAATAAAGGAGGAAAGATGATCGAGGAGCTGGAATTAAAAATTGTCAGGTCTCTTAATCAGAATTCGAGAAAAAGCTTTCGAGAAATAGCTAAAGAAATCGGAACCTCTGCTCCAGTGGTGATTAATAAAATAAAAAGGCTCGAAAAACTGGGGGCGATAAAGGGATATATTCCCCTCCTTGACCCGGAATACTTCGGCTTTAATCTAATTGCTGTTGTGGGGATACGAATTTCTCACGGTAAGCTCATAGAGACTCAAGAGAAAATCGCGGAGGATCCACATGTTTTTGCGATTTATGATGTCACCGGAGAATGGGATTCTATCGTGATCGCTCATTTTAAAAGCAGGGGAGAACTCGACAGTTTTATAAAGAATGTTCTTTCTCAAAAATATGTGGATAGGACAGTTACCCATATTGTGCTGAACGTTGTAAAAGACGAGCGAAAACTAATCATTTAATATAGAGATTTGATTCGTCTCATGTAGATGCTTGATTCATGTAGAGGTTTGATTTATTAAACCCCTACTAATAATTAAAAATGGGGACAGGCTACTTTTTCTGGAGGAATTTGATTTCTCCCATGTAGGGGTTTGATTTATCAAACCCACTTTTTTTTAATAAAAGGGACGGGTTACATCTAATAAACAAATTCGAGGGTTTTTATCTCGGATTTTCCAAACTTTAAAGATATAGAATTCTCCTCAAACGGGACTGAATGCAACCGGTTCTCCATAAGATCCAATTCATAGATTTTATCCGGCCTGTGGAAGAATTCAATGAGGGCTTCGGTCTCAGTGCCTTCTGATTCATAAAGCCTTAAGATTAAGCTTTCCCGGTCTTCTGCTTTTTTAATCGTCGCCAGAATAATGTTTGACGGAGATGGTTTGAAGAATGAAAAGGAGGGAGGATACTCCCCTGGATGGGAATCCGTGATAAACGGCTGAAGAGGATAGTTAAATTCATATCCTCGAAGGACCGTATCCGCCTCCTTCCAGTCTCCTTTATGGGGATAAAGCGCATAAGAGAATTTGTGTTTACCTTTATCAGCCATGGGATCAGGCCACAACGGGGACCGCAGGAGAGTCAGTCTCATCACGTTGTCCTTGATGTCATACCCATATTTTGAATCGTTGAGGAGGCTTACGCCGTATTCTCCATCAGAGAGGTCAGCCCAGCGGATAGCAGGAACTTCGAACCTGGCCCTTTCCCAGTCAGTGTTGCGGGCCGTTGGCCTTGAGACATGAGCGAACGGGATTTCATAGATAGCCGAATCGCTTTCCACGTCTACGGGAAAAGCTACTTTAAGAAGCACATGATCCTCCCACCAGTCAGCTTTCATCTCGATATCAAGGCGAGGGATATCCTCGTAAAGTATGATTTCCTGAGTAAAAAAAGAAGACGGGAAATATGGGGTAGGCTGGCGCTTGGCTTTAGAAAAACCGAGATAGCTTTTCTTGACCTTAAATGAAGCGATCACTGGGCCTTCTTTTTCGAGCTTGATGCTCTCTGCTTTATCTAAGTTCCATTGTCTTCCTGTGTAGCCGATATTCCAGGCATCCCATCGATCAGGAATATCTTCCATGAGTTGAAGCTGGTTTCCCTGGGCCAAGGGTGCAAGGACTTCTTGTTTTTCCAGTTTATCGAAAATGCTGACGATGTTTCCTGTTTGCGGGTGAAGGGTGACTTGATAAAAACGGTTCTCTAGGGTTGTTTCTCCAGCCTTCAAAGAGCTCGGGTAGGTTTTACCCCTGCCTTTTTGCAGTTTGTATGTTTTGTATCCAAGGGCCGGGACTCCTTTAGCGATGAAGCAGAGGGTAGTTCCTTCAGGGGAGTTAAGAACCTGGGAAGGAATTTCTTCTCCAGAATCGATCAAAACTTTTGCCTTACCTTGAAATTCTGCAGGCAGCTTGACCTTTATGACTCCATCCCTACGCCAGGAAAGAGAGTTTATGATGATGAGGGGAACGCCATTCTCCCCTTGTGAAGTATCTATTTTTCCCGCAATATGCTTCAGGCCCTCGAATAATTCCTTTTTAGCCAGATATTGGACATCGAGATAGGACTCCCTGGAGTCTTTGTAGACAGGATTGATGCTTGAGCCTGGAAGGATATCGTGGAATTGATTCATCAACACTTTTTCCCATGCCTCTTTCAAGCTTTTATGGCCGTAGTCTTTCCCGAAGAGGAACGCGAAAGAAGATATTTTTTCTGCGTTAGAGAGAAGAACTTCCGATTTCCTGTTGAATTTTTTCGTTTCGGCCTGTGTTGTGTAGGTTCCCCTGTGGTATTCCAGGTAGAGTTCGTCTCTCCAGACAGGAAGAGATTCAAGATCTCTCTTCCTAATCTTTTTCAGATACTGAGAAAACTGGCTGTGCTTGATCTCCGGAAAAATGCTTTGTTTCTTGTATCCTCTTGCTCTGTTGAGCATCTCTCTGTTCGGGCCTCCTCCGTGATTTCCCAGCCCGTAAAGAATGAAGACATCTTTCATTCCCATGTTTTTTTCAAACTTCCTCAGGCCATTAGCCATTCTTTCAGCATATAATCGTCCACCATACCCGGTCGGCGGGAAGTAGGATAAAATCCTCGAGCCATCAGGTGCCTCCCACCAGAAAAGGTAGTAAGGGAAGACATTTGTGTCGTTCCAGCTTATTTTTTGGGTCACGAAAGAATCTATTCCACTTTTTTTGAAGAACTGAGGCATGTTCCAGTTGTAACCGAATGAATCCGGATTCCAACCTATTTTCACATCAACGCCAAACTTTTCCTTGAAGTATCTTTTCCCGTAGAGGATCTGACGGATGAAGGATTCTCCGTCAATTAGGTTACAATCAGGTTCAGCCCACATCCCTCCTATAACCTCCCATCTGCCTTGTTTGACTTTTTCTTTGATGCGCTCGAAGACTTCAGGATAGTATTCCTCCATCCATTTGTAGGCTTGGGCCTGGCTCTGGATGTAAATAATGTCCGGATATTCTTCCATGTTGTCCATGATCGTAGAAAAAGTCTCTTTGGCCACTTCCACAGATTCTCTCCAGCGCCATAGCCAGGCCAAATCTATATGAGAATTGCCAGCTATGAAGATGGAGTGCTTCTTGGCAAAACGAGATACAGATCTTACATTTTTGTAGAATTTATCGAGTGATGATTTTATTTCTGAGAATTGGCCGTTTTGAAGGGGCTGCGTATCAAAATTCATTAAAGCTTTTTCGAATCGCTCCCTTAAATTTTGGAATCCTTTCGAGGATGTTTGTTGCTGATAGGCCTGAGAAACTGGACGCTCCTGGCGTTGTGGGCGGCCCCTTGACGGCAGTAAATCGAGCAGAGCGCCGCCTATTTTTAAATCAAGTAAAAACTCAGAGAGTAGGCTGTGGGCATCCTTAGCTGCTTCAATTTCGAATCTAGCCTCTCGCATTTGAAAAAAAGTTCCAGGCTCAACCTCTTTTTTTTCGAGTAAGGGAAGTCTTCCTTGGTTATCAAACCGGAAGGCTAGGAGTATTTTTTCTCCAGGTTGGGCGGCGGATTTCAGGAGAAGCTCTTTTTTTACCTCAGTTACATTATTACCAAATTCAAGCTCAAATGATTCTTCAAGTCTGCCATTACGAAAGAATTGTCCTTTGAATTTTCCCGCGCCCCTGAGCGTGTAGAGTAAGTCGATTTTACTTCCTTGTGTTCTTACACCTGCGAAACTTTCAGGCACTTTGAACTCGTGCCTCAACCAGAAGACCTTGTCCCGGATTGTGGTGCGGTTCCTTATTGTCTCCCATTTGGAATCATCAAGCTCAGCCTGTTCTCCGCTCTGAACTTCTCCTCTTTTGATTCTCCAGAGAGAAATTTCATCGTTGATGAGAGATTCTATCTCGTTTATACGGTTTTGGATTTCTTGCTGGCCGAAACAGAAGGTAGTCGATAAGAAAGCTATGATGAAAATAAATAAAAATGTTATTTTTATACGCATGATTACCTGCCTTAGTTCCTTATTGCATCGGAAAGAACAATCATTTAGAGTGGCAGAAATCTTAACAGAAAAAATGAGGACAGGCAACTTTCTCGTTATCGGGGTCAGGCCTTATCCAAATGAATGTTATGAGGACAAAGGTGCATGAAACTATCTTTTCATGGTGGCAAGGCCTGACCCCAATAAGGCCTGTCCCCTCATATTGACAAAATGAAGCTTGAAGAATTAATGTTAAGAGGGGATTGTTCATGAAGTGGTCGGACGTTCAAAAAAAAGACCCAATTTATTTAAATCTTGGGGGAGGCATTAATTGTCATCCGAAAATTGAGTATGAAAACTACATATCAGTCGATATCAATCCCCCTTATGAAGGTTTGTCAGTCAAGCACGACGTAAGAGAGCCTATTCCTCTTGTTGAGAACTCAGTTACAAGAATTCTTTCTGAAGATCTTATGGAGCATCTTAAGATAGCGGAGATTAAAACCCTCCTTAGAGAGTGTTTTCGATTACTTAAACCTCGAGGAGCTATGAGGATTGGAGTTCCTGATTATAATAATCCGAAGGACCACCTTTATTTCAAAAAGGGCAGAGATCCCAGACATCACGACCATATAACGCTGACAAACTATGAGCTAATGAAAAATATAATCGAAAAATCCCCGTTCTTGCGCTACGAGTTTTACCACTACTGGGACAAAGGAGAATTCATCTACAAGAAAATTGACTATTCATTTGGTATGATAAAACGAACTCCAGACAATGATCCTAGGTGTCGCCTGGGCAGCTTTAAACAGAAGGCTGAGGTAATTCTTGCGGACTTTCTTTTTAAACTTACAAGGGGCTTTCGAGTGTCTGAAGAAGAGATGTCTGTGCGGAGAGGTCATCGTCTATATGTGACCTCTCTGGTTGTGGACCTTTTTAAAGATTAATGACCAACCTCAAAAATTAACATCAAAATCAACTTCTCCTACCAGAATATGATATACAGGGCGATGGTGATTGCTATCACTGCCAAACCCAGCCATACCACCGAAGCTTGAGGTTTCATATCAATGCCTCCTCTCGAAGGCAAGACTTTTGGTTTAGCAAGAGGCTTAAGAATCGTTACGATTGCCATGGCCAATATCAATATGCCGAAAGTGATTGCCATTTTATTCAGGAAAACGATGTTATCGAAGTATTTCAGATGCAGAATACCATAGACAGGGACATTCAGGATTAAGGCCGTGATGGCAGCTGAGGGAGGAGCGCGCTTAATAATTATTCCGAAGACGAAAGCAGCCAGAATTCCGGGCGAAATATATCCCTGGAAATCCTGTATGTAGTGGAAGATTCCTTTGAATTTGGGATTACCCAGTTGGGGAGCTATGAAGCAGCCGACCAGCACGAAGGCAACGGTCATGATGCGGCCGATTGATATCAGGGATTTAGAAGAGGCATCCTTTTTGAAATGACGCTTGTACAAATCCATGGTGAAAATCGTGGACGCTGAATTCAGCATCGAGTCGAGCGAACTCATAACCGCGCCGAATATGGCGGCAAACATAAATCCTTTCAGGCCGGCGGGAATAAGGTTCTTGATCAACAAAGGATAAGCTTGATCAGCGGTTAAAAGCTGGTCTTTATAAAGCTGCAGGGCCATTATTCCAGGAAAAACGACGATAAACGGAATAAGCAGTTTCAAGCTGGCGGCGAAGATCACACCTCGCTGGCCCTGTCTTAAACTCTTGGCACCAAGCGTTCTTTGCATGATGTACTGATTTAGACCCCAATAATAAAAATTGGGGATCCAAATACCCACAATAAGCGCTGTCCAGGGAATTTCTACGTGATCAGAGGGAAGGATCATGTGAAGCCTATCGGCATTCGCCTGAAAGAAATTACTGACGCCGCCTACTGCGATGAAGCCGAGGATCATGGTCAGGGCTCCACCGATAATCAAAGCCGAGCCTTGAATCAAGTCGGCCCAAACAACAGCTCTCAATCCACCGTAAGTAGTATAAAAAGCAGCGATGATGCCGATTATCCAGACCGCAACTGTCAGGTCAATCCCGAATATAGTGTGTAGAGTCAGCCCTCCTGAATAGAGCACTGCGGCAATGGTGACAGCCACGTAGATAATCACAGTATAAAAGGCCATTATTGCCCGCGGTATCGGATTGTAACGGTGTTCGAGGAATTCAGGTATGGTAAAGATTCCGCTTTTTAGAAATTTTGGCAGGAAGAAGATGGCAACAAAAACAAGGGTTATGGCTGCTATCCACTCATAACTGGCTACAGCCATACCCACGTGTCCCGCACCTTGGCCGGACATTCCCACAAACTGTTCAGTAGAAATGTTCGAGGCGATGAGAGAGAAGCCGATCAGATACCAGAAAAGAGTTCTTCCTGCCAGAAAATAATCCTCGCTGGTTTCTTTTTTTTTGCGGCTTTTATACAGGCTGGTTCCGACAACAAAGAAGACAAATACCAAGAAAATTCCGATGTCAAGCCAGCTTAGTTGCATGATGCGTGAGGCTTTATTTGCGTTTCTGTTTTTTCCAGAGCCAGAATAAATAGACAGCAGGACTCTGGTATAAGGCGAAAATCATGGGCCAGAAGATGAACCAATAGATATTGAAGTCAAGGACGAATAGATAAACGAAGGCTATAATACCAACCAAAGAGGCTGATATGGAAGCGACAAGAAGAACGTTGGAGTAATCCTTTTTCTTAAAATCCATAGCCTATTCCGATTCCAGCCTCAAAGCCTCGAATATTTATCCTGTAATCAGTCTGATTTATCATACAAATGGAAATTTTCTGGTGGGCGGTACTGGATTCGAACCAGTGACACCCGGCTTGTAAAACTGGTACTCATCAATTTTTTCGTCCATTTAATTAATAGAAAATAAAGTGGATACAACTGACGATAAACTAATATCACATGAAAAAATTGATGTCAATACAAGCCACAAATGCTTTAAAATATGGTCTGTATTTAAGAGGAGGTAATCATAGTTAGAAAGGTGTCTAGAGGGATAAGGGTTTTGTATTTCTAAAGTGGGAAGCTACGGCTTTAGGGATTTTGGCTTCCTATCCCCTCAGTTAGGTTTAATCAACATGCTTAAGCTGAACATTTATTATTTGGATGGCGTTTGTGCAACGAACATGGGGACTCTTAATCACCTCAAGCTCATAATTTAGTGCATATATATACAACTAATATCTTGATTTTCATCTACGATCTCTTTGAATTTTCACTCAACTCGCACTTCCTATAAACTTCTTCATTTATAGTCACGAATACGAGCTTTCTTGCGTAATTTGTCCAGAGATTGGAGAATACACGTACCGCTGCTACAAAAAAGAGAAGTATGAGATAAATATATTTATACTAAACTCTAATTTTATGGAGGGAACAGGGGAATTTTCCTCGCCATCTCTTTTTTTTATAAATAAATTTTTTCTTAAAAGATCTATCTCAAATTATTCATTAAAGAAATATTGAAATCCCTGCTAATATCCTGTGGTATGTATGACTTTCCTTAAGCTCAAAACCGTCCTCATAAGTAATAGAGAAACTCAGAAGGCGATATTCAAGTCTTAAAGCAACACTATTAGCGACAAACCACTTAATGCCAGCTCCTGCATTCCAGGCAAATCCAGATTCGGATTCAGTCTCTTCATCCGTGGCACTTGCAGATAACATCACTATCCCAGCTCCTCCTATTACAAATGGCATCACTTGAGAAGAAGTGCTGAAATTATAAGCAACATTGGCAAGTAAAACTGTTGCTGTTTGAGAAGCATAATCACCATTCAAACCTACACGCTGATAATTATAATTAACTTCGGGTTCTATCTCTAAGTTGTTTGTAAGAAAAAAGCCAACTCTAACGGGAACAGTAAATTCTGAAAGAGTTAAGACTTCATCAAACTTCACTCCGTCTAGTTCTTCTTTTATTCTGTCAATATCTATAGTTGTAGCAGTGGAAAATTCTACGTCTCCTTTTCTATCTTTATTTCCTTCTGGTTGGCCTTCTCCAGTCTCAGGCTGAGCATTTTCCTTTAGGGTTTTGGGACTGGCATAGCTGAAAAGAGTCAAGCTAAAAATGCCAAAACTCAGAATCACGAAAAAGATTGAAATTTTTCTCATTCTTTCCTCCCAAAATTTTAATTTTAATTTCATAAAATTATGGTTTTTAACTCTTCCTTCATATCACCTCCTTTTCTCAATTTAAGGCATAAATCTGCCCCATCTATTTAAAATGCTATTGCAATTGTTATAGAGAAATATTCTTTCTTGTCCTAAACATGCACCTTATCCTTCTGCTGACTAAATTCTTAGCTTTCCCTATAAATGCTGTATATCGCTGACAGTGCCTATATAAATAATTAAGCGCGTAAGATATATACCATTTAAAATCTTTTGTCAATATAAATCTCCCCACATATATCCCCAAATACTCTTTAAACTCATCATATGTAAATGTAAAAATCTCTTTTTGATACCCCCTTACGTTTTTCAATTCCTTCATAAAATCATAAAAGTTACCATCTCGAAAAGACCCCAAGGCCATCGATAAGATCATCCGCCATCTCAAGCTCAGCTTCCTGGCCGAACGTCCTCCTCCATCCCCTGTCATCCAGCAGGAGC
>JABAOH010002155.1_pt1 | contig 19374 bp, 23 predicted proteins | sample 7062181 | NCBI WGS metagenome assembly JABAOH01 (sample SAMN14538630, study PRJNA623070) | marine sediment metagenome | biome: marine biome [ENVO:00000428]; feature: marine pelagic biome [ENVO:01000023]; material: deep marine sediment [ENVO:00002113]; isolation source: pool of 5 deep marine... | reverse complement strand
TAGAAGTGTTAGCGGCCGTAGCGCTCCCTATAGAACTCCTGAATCCTCTCCAGCGCTTCCTTGCTCATGCCGTCTCTGTGCCATTCATGGCCGGGGTGTGTATAGACATACGTGTTCAGCAGGTCCCTGGCCAGTTCCTTGCCCGCTACCACCTCCATCTCCGGGATGAACTTGTTGTAGAAGTGTTTCGCAACCTCGTACATCCCATGCCACCAGGTGTAATCTGGCCCCTGCATCGCAGCCCCATGCCTGGCGCGGCGCCCTTCGTGATGCCATAGCTCCCACCAGGTCCACTCAATTGGATCGTCAAAGTCCTCGGTAGTAATCCTTCCGGTCTTTCTCAGCTCTGCCATAATGTGGCTAGCAGGTCCAGCGAATTTCTCGTTATAGAGGAGCACGACCTCTTCGAACTGCTTATAGGCGCTCCTCACGAAGGAGGCGTTATGGCACTGCTGGCAGACCTTCTGCATCCGAGCACGGCGCTCTCTCCAGGTCAGGGTTGCCTTTATCCTTTTGGCCTGGCCACCCTTCGCGGTCTGTATTGTGCCAACCTTTGGCATTAGTGGATTTTCGCCCAGGATGTCCTCCTTGGTGTCATCCTCATAGACTACCATGTTGAGCTTCTTAGAAATCGGGGCCCTCAGGGTCCATGAGATACGTTCGCCAACGTCGTGAGTTAGCTCCTGGTCTGCGACGGCGCACATATGGCAGGATGCGCAGGTGGGACCCACGAAATATTCCTTTCCGGCTCGCCAGTTTTCGCCTTCCAGTCTGAGGTCCTCACGGCTGGCATGGTACATGATCCCGTGTTTCGATTCATTCCAGACTTCGATCTGAGGATGATCCGGGCCAAGGTGGCACTTGCCGCAGGCCTCAGGCTGACGGGCCTGCCTGACGCTGAACTCGTGCCGGGTATGGCAGGCTGAACAGGACCCCCAGCTGCCGTCGGGATTGATCCTGCCCATGCCCGTATTGGGCCAGGTATCAGAAGTGGGACGGCCCGATGGGTCTACCTTCACAATCGCACCATGGCACTGTCGACAGCCGGCATCGACGGCTGGCATACCACCCACCACTTCTCCCAGTAGGTTATCGAGGGAACCTAAGATTTGGCCTGCCTTGGCGTGATGAGATCCCTTCTGCTGGCTGTACTCATGATCGTGGCAGCTGGCACAATCCCTGGGGGAAACGATGATGGCAATAGTCTTTGTCCAGTGTTCAAAAGCGTCTGGTTCGGCTGCAGAGGCGGCGTGACACTCTAGGCACCCCACATCATTCTCGCTGTGCTTGGAGTTGCGCCACTGGCCCACGACACCTGGTGTCGTATTCTCGTGGCAAGCAACACAGACTGCGGATTCTCCAGCTTGGGTGTGGCTCAAGGAGCACGGGATATATATGAGAATCACGCAGGCAGATAAGAAAACGGGGATCAGCTTGAGCTTGTGCATGGCAGCCTCCTTTTTTCAAGTGCAATGTAACACAGTTAATCACTTGAGGGATTCATGGAATTTCCTGAGCTTCGATTGAAAGTGCGGCTTGTCCCAAACCTCACGATTCACCAAACTCTCCGGAACCTCACCACGTATAATCCCTGAGATCTGTCTCAGGTTCTCCTCCCACTTGCCTTTCCATGCCTCATCCGTCCAGCCCAAGGAGTGGGGAGTGACTATGACGTTGTCCATCTTTAGTAGGCGATTATGCAGCGGTGTCGGCTCTTGCTCAAAGACATCGATTCCAGCCCCTCGTATCCTTCCCACTTGCAGGGCCTTGATCAGTGCAGCCTCATCCACAATCGGCCCGCGGGCCGTATTTATCAGGAATGCCGTTCGCTTCATCTTCGCCAGTTCCTTCTCTCCGATCAAATGCAGTGTTTCTTCGTTCAGCGGACAGTTAATGCTCAGGAAATCCGATTCGGCTAACAGCGCATCTAGATCCACCAGCCTTACGCCAACATCATCCACGGATTCCTGGGTGACATAGGGGTCATAGGCAATGTGTTTCATCCGAAAGGGCTTTGCCAGTAGAAACATCTCATGAGCAATATTACCCACACCTATGGACCCTAAGGTCTTGCCTACTAACCCGTCGCCCATGAAATTCGTCCTCTCATCCCATCGTCCCTCGCGAGTCAGCTTGTCCTTGTTGAGGAGTCGCATGCTCAATGCCAGGATAAAGGTGATTATTGCGGTTGCTATCGGACGACGGATCGCTTCTGGAGTGATACACAACATCACTCCGGCGTCGGTGAGAGCAGGAACATCAACTACGTCGTATCCTACCCCACTGCGATGCACGGAAAGGAGCTGGTCATTCCCAACGAGAGTCCGTTGCGTCCACCGAGGCTTTAGCGTGACAACCATATCGAAACCCCGTATCTGCTCCGGCGTGGCCTCTGGCAGATACTCGGGGAATATCTCATATTCTACCTCGGGCATCTCATCCAGCAACTTCACGCCGGGACCGGGAGTCAACGGTCTCCAGTCCTTGTCGAAGAGATCCCTTGTAAGGCCAATTCTAGCTTTCCTGCCCATACTGTCTTTCCTCCTCGTCTGTCGGGTCTTATGTGCTTTTGGCCAGGCCTCGAAGCTCTCCTGCCATCTACCCTATGAGAGATTTCAGCTCCTTGATGCGGGCTCGCAGATCGTCCAGGTTTCCATCCATGAGATAGCCCACCATAAACAACTGATAACCTTCCTTCGCCCACTTGGCCAGATCCTTGGGCGCAAAACCACCAATGCCCGCCACCTTGCCGGCCTCCTTGCATATCCTGACAATGAGCCTTAGTTTCTCTTTCATAACATCCGTAGTAGTTACCTCTGACATCAGGGCCTTTGGGTTAATGCCGCCGATAGCAAGGGCGAGGTCATTGGGCCCCACAATCGTGCCGGTGACTCCGTCCAGCCTCAAGATACGGGGCAAGTTCCTGATGCCTTCCGGGCTTTCGGTTTGGGGTAAGAGTACAGTGTTGTTATTGATGTATTCAAGGAGGGTGAGAAGAGGAACCTCATCGCGGCTCTGAAAGTCAATTAGGTAAGGGCTCATGCCGATTCCAGATCCCCTATGCCCGATGGGTGGGAAATAGGCCTGGTTAATGGCGCGTACCGCTTCCTGCACCGTGTTAACCTGTGGCAACATTAAACCGTTTATGCCAGCATCCAGGTAGCACCTGAAGTTGGCGAAATTCTCCTCAGGCCTCATCAAAATCGGGATATCCATCTTCCTGGAAGCACGAATGTATTCGAAAATGGTCTCCTTATCCACCAAGCTATGTTCGGTTTCCATCATAATGAAATCAAACCCGAAATCCTTTAAGGCACCTACTGTCTTTTCCGAATCATTCCCAGGTCCTATGGTCAGCCCAAATACCCTCTTGCCTACCTGCATCTTCAATTTCAACTTATGCGTCATGTTCTTTTCCATAGAGATCCTCCTAGTCTGCCCATCCCTCATGTCTTCCAGGGCCGTAATGCTCTGTGTTACAGGCTTGTCATGGTGTCTTTGGGGCTTTCGAAGTCGACTTTTCCTCTTCCATGCTTTCGATGATAATCTCAGCAGCGAGCCTGGCGCCTATCCCCGCGGGTAGGGCACACTTCTCATACCCCTTGTCCCTCTTGAAGGCCTCCATGTTCTCGTCGCTGGCCCTTGGATCCATGTAGCGTCCAAATATCACATCTTCCTGTATCTTCGGGCATAATATGGAGCCAAGTTCCCCTTCGAAGCGAGGCATAAATTTTCGAGCAGCGTTCATGGTAGCACCGGTACCTTCATAGTCCAGTAGGTCATCACTGCCAAAGTAGAGGCCGAGGGCAATCAGGCCCCCAGACACGGCCCCGCATATCCAGCCGGTCACACCGAACCCAGGAAACGGGGACAGGGCTTTAATAATCTCCATATTGCCGAGACCAAATTCCTCCATCACGGGAAGAGCTGAACCCTTAGCTCAGCTATGGCTCAGAAATTCATATTCCTCGGCGCGCCGCTGAATGCGATCCAAGATATGGTGCTTGTTGGCTAGAATCGCATCCCGGTTAAGTGCCTTACTCGGGATACCCTCTTTAGTGAGTCTTGTGAACCTGGCCTCAATGGCTGACACATCCCAGGTCTTCTCAGCCAGTTCCCGTACCCTTGCCTTTAGTGCGTCATAGTCTGCCATGGCTAGTAACCTCCTTCTATCATCTTGCTCGGGCAGGACATTCCGACTGGCTCCACTGGATTACACTCTTGTTGGTCCTTTATCAGAGCCAGCGAACCCGTGCGGGTTTCCGTGAGACAAGCCGGCAGAAGGTCACATCCGGATACCCCACCGTGAAAGAGAGTGGCACCCTGTGATCCTTGGGAATTTGCAGGGCCTTCCGAAGCTCAGGAGATTCCTCGATCGCGAAGACGAAGAATGCGCAGAGACAGGTGCCGAGCTCAAGGGCCAGAGCCATGAGGAGCATCTGCATGGCCGAAAGCCCAGGATCCACCTCAGGTGTCACCGATTCAAAGGGATCGAGATGAAAGATGATCACGGCTGGTGCATGGTAGAAAAGCCTGTCTATCCCCTGTTTATCAAGACCTGCCATCTCCCGCCAGATGGAAGGATATAACTGCCTGGTTTGATATTCCGCGGGGAGGGGCTCACCACTTTCCTTCGCCCTGTCCACGGCGCTCTCGATCTTTCTCGCCTGATCAACGAGGGCCTCAATGGCGATTGTGCGGATCGTCTGAATCCTTTCCGCTGAATGAAGCACCACATATTGCAGGGGCTGACGGTTTCCTCCTGTTGGGGCAAAACGCCCGGCCTGGATAATGCTCTCGAGTTTCTCCCTTTCCACAGCCCTCTTCTGAAAAACCCTGATGCTCCTGCGCGAACGGAGGAAGGCCACGAGTTGCCTTGGTCGAGGAAGATCCTCTTGGCGAGGAACGGAGCTGAACTCCTCGGCGTTGAGTGATGTGAGCTGAGGCGCATCTTCTCGACATATAGCCTTGCAGTGGCCACAGAGGATGCATCGGGCTGGATCGGTGACCATCACAGTCCCTTCCCGCTCCTCAAGGATACGCCTCACGCATATCGGGACACAGAGGCCACAGAGGGTGCACCTGTCTTTGTCTATCCAGACGATCTCCATAGCTCAATCTCCTTATTTCAACTCAAAAGGGGGATGAACACGCCTGTCTGGGGGTAGCCTACTAGAATCATTGTTATCATGCAAATCTTTCGGTCATGCAGCCCCGAGTCCCTTGACAAGCAGGGCGATGTCTGCTAGCGTGCCGCTGACTTTTGCATTGTTCTCACTGGAGACACGATAATGGATCTTTTCTACGAGATCAGTAATCTGGCTTTGGAGTCAATTGCCCCTGGAATACGCCGATTTGTATTCACCTTAGAACAAATGATGGGAGCTTACTTTGAGATCGACCCAGGGGTCGTAGTGGGAGAACATTGCCATCCGAACGAGCAGCTGGGAATCCTTATCAGGGGCACCATCAGATGGCGAGTTCGGGACCAAGAGATCGTTACCCATGCCCCGGCTCTATACAGGATTCCCTCTGAGGAGCCCCATGGAGCGGAGATCCTCGGAGGGAATCCTGTANNATACAGGATTCCCTCTGAGGAGCCCCATGGAGCGGAGATCCTCGGCGAGGAACCAGCAGTGCTTTTGGATGTATACCATCCCATTCGTGAGGAATTCCTCAAAGCCGGCCCCGTGCAATACATCAAGGGTTCACCACGGGCATAGATAGTACGATGCTGGTGGCAAAATCCCTCTAGAGGGAAGTGACCTCCATTTTTCGGCTCTGCCCACTGTGATGCGCGAAGGTTCCTCGGGCCAAGGGAAAATGCGTAGCTGATCCTCGCACACCATGTGCATTGGGCCTGACCTCGTACTTACAATTCCCGTATGTTTAAAGCATTTTCCTTGATCATATGGTGAGGTTTAGGTTAAGAGTAACAGCCTAGTAGAAAGGAGGAGATACAATGAAAAACTTTCGGTATTTAGTGATAGGAGTATTTTTCCTGGCAACCATCCTCGGGAGCACGTATGTTCAGGGAGCTCGAGACGTCCTGTTTCAGACGTCCTTCTATAACGCCTTGGACAAAGGTGTTGCAGAAGGCGAGATAACCTTTAGAGATCTGAAGCAACACGGGGACTTTGGAATAGGAACCTTCAACGCGGTTGACGGAGAGATGATTGGGTTCGATGGAAACTTCTATCAAGTGAAGGTGGATGGCGTAGCCTACCCTGTTGATGATTCGATGCAAACGCCGTTTTCCTTTGTTACTTCCTTTGAACCCGACAAGAAGGCATCGTTGGGTGAGGCCGCGGACTATGAGCAACTGAAAGAACAGTTAGACAAGCTACTGCCCACGAAAAACATCTTCCATGCAATCAAAATACAGGGGACATTCAAATACATAAAGGCGAGAAGCGTCCCCAGGCAAAAGAGGCCATATCCTCCCCTTGCTGAAGTTTTCAAGGTCCAGCGAATATTCGAATTTCGGGATGTGCAATGCACGCTGGTGGGTGTCTACTGCCCTTCCTATGTGGCGGGGCTAAACATTCCCGGCTACCACTTCCATTTCCTTACCGAAGACAAAAAGGCCGGAGGGCACGTGTTCGAGTGCCATATGGAAAACGCCCTGGTTGAAATTGACCATATTTCTGCTCTTTATCTGGCGTTGCCGGAAACTGACGACTTCTTCAAGGTGGAAGGCCTCCAGTAGTTCCTGGCGACTTCCTTTTCAGTTCTAGGCAGCGGGCGGCCTGTTGGTTGCCATATGCCGCCCACCATCCACATTGAGCAGTGCGCCAGTAATAAATCCGCTTTGCTCGGAGGCCAAGAACAGGGCCGCATCCGCCACGTCCTTTGGTTTGGCGTTTCTTCCGAGGGGATGAATTGGCCGCAGGGTGTCATAAAATTCGGTGACGTTCTCCTCTCCGATCACAGGGAAGAGGAATTCCGTATCCTCCACCAACCCGGGCAATATCAGATTCACGCGGATATTATCCGCAGCCACCTCCATGGCCATCACCTGTGAGAGCATTTGCAATGCGGCCTTGGAGGTGCAATAAATGCCCATACCGGGGAACGCCTTGATGGCATTTATGGAGGAGATATTGACGATGGACCCACCGCCCGCCCTGCGCATCTCGGGAAGAACGGCAACCATAAAACGCCAGGGGGCGTAAGCATTGGTGCGCATAATCCTGTCCCAGATCGGGAGCTCGACCTCCTCCAGTGTACCGAAGGTGAGGACCCCGGCACAGTTGACCAGGATATCGATACCCCCGAATTTCCCCACTGCCTCCCTCACAACCTCCCTGATATCATCTTCCACTGTCACATCTGCCGGGACAATGTGAACTCTTTGCCCCTTTTGGGAGAGTTCAACGAAGGCCTTCTCCAGTTTATCTCCTCTTATATCGCAGGGGACAATATTCGCGCCTTCCTCCGAGAAACGCCTCGCGATGCCAAACCCGATACCCGAGGCCCCTCCAGTAATAATAGCCGTCTTTCCATTGAGAACGCCCATTTCCGTAACCTCCTAAATATACAACCCCCTTGCTACCTGAGGCACTGCCCAGTCCTGGGATTACCGCAGGGAAGCCACATGGCCATGGAATATAGCATTCGAGATGGCATATTTTCAAGCGCATATGTCATATGCTATACAAGGGCGGAGTCTCCAATTCGAACTATGTTTGAAAGGGGGAAGGGATAGCATGAAAACGTATCGTATTAGGCCGCTTCTACTGGCAAGCTTTGAAATGGACATGTCAGTCCTTACCTACCGATTTAACTACGGGAGGAAGATTCAGCTGCCCATCTACTGCTGGTATATAGAGGGTGCAGACAAACACATCCTGGTCGACACTGGTGCTGAGGCAAACCAGGCCTTACAATACAGGGGGTTTCCGGCAAAGGAGATTGCCTCCTTTGAGGATGCACTGGCCAGTCTAGGGCTGAAACCAGAGGACATTGATGTGGTCATTCAGACCCACCTGCAATGGGATCATTGCGCCAATACCTCTAAGTGTAGGAATGCCAAAGTGCTGGCGACGGAGGATGAATTACGTTTTGCCCTCTCTCCTCACCCCATCCTGGCCCCCACGTATAGGAGAGACCTCTTGAGGGATCTGGACTTCCTGCTCGTGAAAGGACAGTGTGAGGTCGCTCCAGGGATCGAGCTGGTGCCAGCTCCTGGCCATACACCAGGGACCCAGGCTGTCGCCATCAACACGGACAAAGGGAGGGCCATCATCACCGGGTTCTGTTGCATTAGGGAGAACTTTGAACCACCGGAGGAGGTGCGTGAGATTATGCCAGTGTTAGCTCCAGGCATACATTTGAACGCCGTCGAGGGCTTCGAGACTGCACTCCGAATCAAGGGATTGGCGGATATCCTGGTACCTATACATGATCTATCCCTGGTGGGTGTAGAGGCTATACCCTAAGGCGGCGTATTTTGGCCAACAAGATTTCAATGGCTGGACAAAGGAGGCCCTGATGGATAGACCAATGAGCAATCTCCACTTTAAAGTAATGTCCTTTGAGTTCAAATTTCGCGATTTATTCCCACCCCCTAAGAAGAGATTGAACGACGTGGGGATAAGGCTCGGATTTCATATAGTGGATTATGGCTGTGGCCCTGGAAGCTATTCAATCGCTGCCGCTGAATTGGTTGGGAATTCTGGAAAGGTGTATGCCGAGGATGAAATCCTCTCTGAAATTACCAAGACAAATCTATTTGCCCTATCGAGAAAAGGGAAGATGTCGTACCTTTTTTCGAAGGCCTACCTAAATGGCATTTCGAGAATGCCAAGCTCCTTCTCTGAGGGTAGCCGTGGAGCGTTTTATTTTTTCGTTGCTAAAAGCAATCCTTTGTGCTTAAATGACCGTTAACCAAAAAATCATGAAAGGGAAAGGAGAGCTGCTATGAAAAGACAACTTTGCTTGCTTATTGCCCTGGTAGCGCTAATTGGGATCTCTCTATTTCCGGCAGTAACATGTAAGGCACAGGAGGTGGCTTACTCTGCCATCTGTCAGGACGTAATTGATCGGCAACCTATAGCGGTTGGAGATAGCTTTGACGCGTCGGTGGGCCAACTATGGTGCTTCACTCAGATTGTCGGCGCCGAGAGTCCTATTGAGATCAGCCACGTCTGGTATTTCGGTGATACTATAAGGGCCAGGGTAGATTTGGCAGTAAGATCCACCAGCTGGCGCACCTATAGCTCAAAAAGGATCCAAGCCCATGAGATTGGAGACTGGCATGTAGATGTGCTCGGTCCACAGGGTCAGATATTGGACAGGCTGTGGTTCAAAATCACTTCGTACTGAGGATGATTTGGCTATTTTAGGTTGGGGCTTGCCTGCAGGTATTCAATATCGGGTACGTGGTTAAGGGGGCATCATGAATAAATCCCAATTGATACAGACATTGGCAAAGAGGGAGAATCTCACAATTAGGACAGCAGAAGACGTGGTCAACACCTTCTTCAGAGAAATCGAGAAGTCGCTCGTACGGGGTGATAGAGTAGAGATTCGAGGATTGGGGAGTTTCAAGGTCAAGCAGTATGACAGTCATGATGGAAGAAACCCTAAAACGGGGAAAATCATAAGGGTTAAGAGCAAGAAACTCCCGTTTTTTAAAGTAGGCAGAGAGCTAAAGGAAAGAGTCGATACTATTTAAAATCCATACCATCTATATCCCTTGGACGTGCTAGACGGGGAGCTAGCGGTGCCCTGTAGCCCGAAATCCGCTTGTGCGGGGTCGAAGTTCCTTTCTGAGAAACAAGAGGCGGGGATCAACTCTTTCAGCAAGAGAGGAGGTCGGACCTCGTGTGACAGATGATTATGAACCCCGTCAGGTCCGGGAGGAAGCAGCGGTAAATAATTCAATCTGCATCACGAAGCAATCTGCCCTCGTTACCTCTTCTTGCTGGGAGATTGTCTCCCTTTCTGTTCAAAGGAGGATGCACGACCAAGGGATTTTTCCTTGGGCCAGCCAGCTCGCAATTCCCTTCTAAGTCATCAAAAATCGAATCAAACTATAGCTAATAGAGCGGTATAACTATGGATAAATCCAGACATCTGATGGTTGAGGAAGTAGTATCCATAGGGTTTAATCGAGAGATAGGAAAGGATACCTTTCTGATGGGATTTCCCTCCGTAGCACTCACCTCACGCGCTAAACCGGGCCAGTTTCTCATGATCCAGGTGGACAGGCACGCAAAGGACCCACTTTTGAGAAGGCCATTTTCTATCCATGGGGTGCTGGATAACAATAGGTTGGTGATCCTATACAAGGTAGTCGGCAAGGGAACAGCGCTTTTGTCTGCTTTAAGAGAAGGCCACACGATTTCGGCGATTGGCCCACTGGGCAACGGGTTTACCCTCCCTGGGACAGGTGAAAGGGCCTTGCTCGTGGCTGGAGGAATGGGTATAGCACCCTTATTTTTCTTAACCCAGGTATTAACGAGGGCCCAGAACCATTTAGTTAAGGTGTTCCTCGGGTTTCCGACTTCTCAAGACGTTGTCCTTATCGATCAGCTCAAGGGGCTCGGGGTTGACCTCTCCCTCACTACAGAGGACGGCTCACTGGGCATAAAGGGGCTTGTGAGTGAACTATGGGATCAGACCCTCAGTGAAGAATCGACTCAAAAACCCATAACCTATGCCTGTGGCCCAGCTTCCATGCTCAAAGAGATTGCTCAAAAGGCCGTTGCCCGCAATCTGAGGTGCTATGTCTGCCTGGAACGCTACATGGGATGCGGTCTGGGGGTATGTCAGGGCTGCGCTGCTAAGGCCGACGGTAGTAAGGACAAGGCCTATTATTATGTGTGTCGGGATGGCCCCGTGTTCTCAGCCGAGATGATTGACTGGGAGGTCATGTAATGGGTGCCTCACCCGAGTTATCAGTAGATATAGGGGGCCTAAAGATTAAGAACCCGGTTATCGCCGCCTCGGGAACCTTTGGTTATGGCGAGGAATTGACCCCCTTTTATGATCCCTCCCTTCTCGGGGCGATAGTTGTCAAGGGCCTATCCCTGAGGCCAATGCCTGGAAATCCGCCTCCGAGGATTGTGGAGACACCGTGCGGTCTCTTAAACGCAATCGGGCTTGCTAACATCGGTATAGAGGCCTTTGTTGGGGAAAAGCTCCCATCTCTGGCAACAATTAAAGCCCCGATCATCACCAACATATACGGTCATACCATTGAGGACTACGCGGAAATGGCCAGGAGGATAGAAGGGGTTAAGGGGATCGTTGCCGTAGAAGTAAATATATCCTGCCCTAACGTGGAGCAAGGAGGAATGGCCTTCGGTAGGGATCCGGATACTGCCGCTAGGGTAGCTGAGCGGGTCGTCGAAAATACGACTAAGCCCGTCATTGTAAAACTAACGCCTAATGTAACTGATATAGGCCTCATAGCAAAGGCAGTGGAGGCAGCCGGTGCACAGTCCATCTCGGTTACAAACACATTTCTGGGTATGGCTGTGGATGTAGCTACCAGACGACCCAAGCTGGCAAATATGGTAGGGGGTCTGTCTGGCCCTGCTATTAAGCCGATGGCCCTCTACCTCGTTCATGAGGTGGTTAAAGCCGTGAGGATCCCCGTGATCGGTTTGGGCGGCATTATGGACTATCAGGATGCCCTCGAGTTTCTGCTTGTAGGGGCGAGGGCCATTCAGGTGGGCACAGCAAACCTCGTCAATCCAAAGGCAGCAATCGAGATAGTCAATGGCCTCACTGATTTCTGTTTACGAGAAAAGATCAAGGATATTAATGAAATCATAGGTGCCTTAGAGACAAAGGGAGAAGATCATGAAGAAAAAGGAGATAGAAAGGATAAGTGAAAAGCTGATCTCTAAACCCAAACTGGTCTGGGACGCAGTGGACAAAAGGGAAAAACAGAGGGTCTTCGATTGCGATAGGGAGTACCAGGATTTTCTAAACAAGGCAAAGACGGAAAGAGAGGCGGTTACTGTGATCTCCAATATCGCCCGCAAAAATGGCTTCTCCTTGGACCCTCCAAGTGCGCTCCCTATCAGGATGATGAGGACATTTCTGGGAAAATCAATCGCCCTGTGTCTATCTGGCAGCAGGCCCATGGATGAGGGAATCAATCTGATCGTCAGCCACCTTGACTCTCCCCGGCTCGACCTAAAACAGAATCCACTCTACGAAGAAGTTGATCTGGCCTTTATGAAAACCCATTACTATGGGGGCATAAAAAAATTCCAATGGCTCACCCGGCCACTTGCAATTCACGGAAGGATAATCCGCTCCGATGGGAGTTTTCTGGATATTATCGTTGGTGAGGACGACGCTGATCCGGTATTTACCGTGGCAGATATCCTTCCCCATCTAGCGAAAAAGGTTCAGTACGACAAGAAGGTCGCCGATGCCTTTGTCGGAGAAAAGCTCAACCTAATGGTTGGCTCCGTTCCCTTTGGGGGTGAGGATACAAAGGAGAGGTTCAAGCTGGCAATCCTGAATCGCTTAAACGAGAAATTCGGCCTTGTTGAGGAGGATTTGATAAGTGCGGAGCTTGAGGTTGTACCAGCTGGAAAGGCACGGGACGTCGGATGGGACAGGGGCCTCACCGGTGCGTATGGCCACGATGATCGCTCCTGCGCCTTTGCCAGTATGAAGGCGATCGTTGATACAAAGGATCCACAGAAGACAGCCCTAGTTCTCTTTGTCGATAAAGAGGAGATTGGTAGCGATGGGGCAACCGGGGCCAAATCCAGGTTCTTGGAAAGTGTGCTGGCCGATCTCATGATCGCCTACGGGAAGGAACCTCTCTACCATGAGATCCAGAAGGTCCTCATGAACTCAAGGGCCCTCTCAGCGGACGGAAATGGTGCCCTGGATCCGGATTTTCAGGATGTCCATGAAAAGAGAAACGCTGCGCGGCTTGGCTATGGTGTGTGTGTGGTGAAATTCACGGGTTCAGGAGGCAAATATGGTGCCAATGATGCCAATGCCGAGTATGTGGGATGGCTCAGAAACCTCTTTAATGAAAAAAAGGTGGTGTGGCAGGCAGGGGAGCTCGGAAAGGTGGATGAAGGTGGTGGAGGAACCGTGGCGAAATTCCTCGCCACCTACGGCATGCAGGTCGTTGATTGTGGACCGCCAATTCTGTCCATGCACTCCCCATTTGAGATCACTCACAAAGGGGATATCTACATGACCTATAAGGGCTACAGGGCATTTCTTGAATCGTAACTTGGGGCCTTGGCTCCAAAAAGGAGGATCCAATGGGGTTAGATGAAAGATCGGTCGAGATTACAAACGCCTTCCTCAAATTTGTTGAAACAGGCGAGAAATCATTAATTGAGGGTTTCACTCGTGAAGAGATAGAATCAGCCCTATTCGAATTTCATAAGGATAAGCTGCAGGGCCTCCCTTACTACCATGCCATGAGGGGAAGACTTGCCGAATTAGAGGATTTACAAAGGTCCCAAAGAGAAGAAGAAAGATGGAAAGATAGGATAATTGGGCTTCTTTCGGGTTTAATTCTAGCCCTTATCGTAATCTTATTAAGGAAATATCTCCTCTCGGCCTAACAAACCATGGGGCCGACTATTGCAACATGACAATTATTTGGGTGGATCAGACCTTAGTCTCTTCTGGCGCAGGCTGATCCAGGCTGCCTCTTGCAAGAGATTCTGATCTTTAAAGAATTCCCTCAGTCTCTCATACCTCTTAACTATGTCAAATCCCCTGTTCCACTGTAGCTTCTTAAGGCAAAAAGGGCACAAACGCAAGGGGCGGCGATCAGACTCCTCAAGGGAATTGCTGCCGTTCATGGTACATCGGTACTGTATACAATGGGCAAGGCCAAAGATATGGCCTACTTCATGAGCAAGCACCCTGCAGCTCCTCTTCAGTGCGAGGAAGTAGCTTTCAGGTGATTCCTCCTGCCCCCAGAACTGAGGAAAATATCGCGCCATACTGTATACCCCTACTCTCTTGGGCAGGGAGGCCTGGCCAAACACGAAATTCCAGCTTTCCTCAGGATAGAGGTCAGCCATGGTAATGGCTAGATAACACACCGCGTCAGCTGGAAACCTTCCGGGCAAAAGCTTGTCCAGAAAATAACCTGTCTTATACTGCTCTACAGGTCTATCCTGCCATGAGAACTGCCTTACTCTGTGCCATCCATGCTCAGGAAGGGGAAGGGTCGGTTCGATCCTCGTGGGGAGATCAAACCAGATCCCCGCAAACTCGACTGCCTTGGCTATGATATCCCTCTCGATCCGGGAAAATGAACCCACTGGTTGAAATACGAGCACCCTACGACCGACCGTACCCCTCACAGGATGACTGGAGACGTAGTCCTCAAATGATTGGCCTTTCTCATGAAAGTGGAAGAGCCAATCCCCTGGCTTGGGTCTTCNNCTGGCTTGGGTCTTCCCATCTTTTCAAAACCAGAATCATCCATGGTGTCTCCTGCCCATGGAGTTGAAGAAATAGCTGAGACCAGTGCAACAAGGGCTACAAATAGGATTGAATGCCTGATATAGAAGACGATCTTCATAGTGCATCTTTAGGCAAGATACCAAAGAAATACGGTTAATTCAAATGGACCACCCTGCCTTCATAATCTGATATCTCCTTACCGTTCGCTATCGGAACTCCCTTTATCTTTGAAAATCTGCCTATTAGCGATTCAAATACATGTTAATTAGAATAGTGTCTGAACTGCCTAATCGATCTTGAATATATGGTTGTAGTGGCCGAGAATCTCCTCCGTCTTCTCATTCTATCGTGTCTTTTTGCGTGGGCCGACTTCAGCGAAAGTAGTACCGTATCCCGCCCTCTAAGTTCCAGTCGTAAGCCGGTGGAATGTCCCCGTAAACCCCAACGCCGGGGCGTATCTAGACATTCAGATTCTTGCTGACCGCACGCCCAATCTCGAACTCCAGCATCATGCCGGAGTCCATGTCTCGTTCGAAATCGATGAAGAAATTGGGATCGATCACCGTATACCAGCGATTCGGCCATTTGGTGAGAATAGCCGACGGCCGGATGCTGGCGTAATTGATGTCCGGCCTGTTGTTGTCGCCGGCAAAGGAGACATAGTGCTGGTAAAAGGGGAAAAATGTTGATCGAAAGCGGGGCACCTCAATTGACGCAAAGACGAGGGGCCCAAACTGGTATTTGCCGGTACCAAGCACTGGCTCGCTGGCCGTATCCAGAATGAGGTCGGCCCCGAGGACGACTGCGTACCTCTTTCCTCTCGCAGCGCGGATGATACCTCTAAGCAGGATATCACCTAGCCCCGTTTCACTCGCAGTTTCCGGAGTCATGGATTCTGCATGCACGACCGGAGCTTCAATCCAGGCCTGAAAGGTCTTGCTGAAGGCATACTCGAGCCGTGGAACAAATAGGTTCACCTCTCTCCCGCTTTGCAGGGACCGGTACTCATTCCTGGCCACCAAGCGCGTGAAAAAATCGGTTGGGTCAATGCGGGTTACCATGCTCTTCGTGGGCAACTGCGCTTGTTCCTGTGTCTGTGCCTCCGCAGACAGGGCGGCCAGTAGCAGGACAGAGACCAGCGCAATGAAAGGGCATGCTTTGTGTGTTTTCATTGGTTTGTACCTTCCCGCGGCGTGAGCCGATAACTAAACAAAGACCAGCCCGTCAGGCAAGGAAAAATGGTCGATATATTCAAGATCGGGGTTTAATGTTTCATTTTTTGGTGAGACAGCTTTAATCTCTGGGCAGTGCCAGATTCCACAGTATCATATGGAAATAGACCATCCTTCCTTGCGTTCCAGGTAAGGGCTTGCCAACCCGTAAAGATTATCAGTCCACTGTTTTTTAGCGGATCGCTTGAGATCTCTTAGACGATGGTATATCAACCTGATTCGTTTTTGATAGGAGTGAAAGATGGAGCGAATTGTCATCGGAAAAACAGGTCTTGAAGTCTATCGCCTTGATTTTGGGGGAATCCCCATTCAGATCATCCCTGGTTTGCGTTCAATTGCCAGAAGGATGGGGGAGGGTTTTCTCCTAAAAGCCGGACCTCGGGAAGCCATTGAGAGGGCAAGACGCTGCTCTGAGTGTGGGGAATGTATGGGTCGGTGCCCTTATCAACTTCCCATACCGGATCTCATCAGAGAAAATCTTCAGTGGTGGGATGAAGGACGCACGTCAGCGTGAATCAGTCTTGATTCAATGGCTTGCCTTTCTGTTCTTTATGCCAAGATCCTTCCTAATATTCTCTCCCTGAGACCCTCGACCTCCCCTAGCTAGGTCAATAAGGCCGGAATTGATCTGCCATTTCCCTCAGCCCTTCGCTTGCCCTGGTACAGAGTGTTACTTGACCGTGACGAAAGTAGACTTGAGGTGTGCGCTACATATTGAACAAACAGATGACAAAAACGCAATATTTTGTGTTTCTGTGCTTGACAATTCTATTCTTACATGTAATCTAAGGTGCAAAGTGACAACTCTAACCCCGGCATAAGCTACATGGGAGACAACAATGAATATCTATGTAGGCAATTTGTCGTACGAGGTCACCGAAGAGGATTTGAAACAGGCTTTTGAGGCCTTCGGGCAGGTCGAATCCGTCAATATTATGAAAGACAGGTACAGTGGCAAATCAAGAGGATTCGGATTTGTTGAGATGCGAGCTCAAGCTGAAGCCGAGTCCGCGATCAATGGCCTGAGCGGCAAAGTGCTGAAAGGACGCCCTCTTTATGTAAGTGAGGCTCGCTTTCGTTTCGGATCCGGTTGAGGTGGTGGAAGACTGCCGACCCGACACGAATCTCATTGAAGTGTCTGGGGAGAGCGTGAAAGCCATTAAAACTCCATTCATCTCATTTCTGCAAGCTTCGCGCGACCTGTTCGGCGATAAGAGGCCTCCTTGGATCCCTCTCTTTTGTCGAATAACGATGTAAATATGGGATAATTGGGATGGTGCCTGGAATGTTGAATTCACCTGCTATGTATAGTGTCAAGGGGTGACGTGAACTCAAACCAGTCTGCTATCCGTGGTTTTCATCTACGAAACCACATGCAATCAATCCGAGGTATCCAATTCGGGGTTGGCAGTCTTGAAAGAGAGGTCGCCGGATAAAAAGCACACTCAGAGGAATCACCGCTCTGCCGCAAGCTGCTCTGCTCGCCTGAATGAGCCCGATACATATCCAATAAGCTCCGTAAGGCCTCCCAGTGCCCTGGCAGCGTGCTGCTAAAGAGCTCCTGATCCTCCGTCCTCACGGTTACGTGTCAACGGGACTGGTGAAGATCCACCCGCACAAAAACCGCCTTGCTTTGTTGTCCGCTCGTTCTGTATGCTCCCCTAGAGGCCTCCTGAGTTGAGGGTTTTTTGTTGCTGATGTGGTTATACCGCTCTGGCCAGTGAGGCTGAACTCTGTATCATAGTTGCTTAAGATATTTGTATTTGCAATGGTTGGGATTTGATTATACAAACCTTCTATGGGGGGTTCATCTTTTCGCGGAGGGCTTTCAAAATAATATTGAACTTTCAGCTACTATACGTAATCATAGGATTACTGGGATTTCACTATATGGCAAGCTATAGGTAACATATCCTGCTTTTTCGAGGGCTTGGTCTCTCAATTTGACAGAAGCGGATGTATGACTCAAGCTAATTGAAAGGAGGAAGACGATGTTGATTGGGAAGAAAATTGGAATCATGGTTGTGCTCACCGCCGCAGTGTGTTTTCTGGGTGCCTGTGCAGGGGGCAAACTGCAGGTGGAGCCAATTGCCATTTCAGAAGACCCCATAGAGCAGGTTAGCAGCTTGGACAAAGGGATCGCCGAGGCACGAAAGAATCAGCTGAATGTCTTGTCACCAATGTGGTTTAGTAAGGCCGAGGTATCCCTTTTTGAGGCCAAGAAAGCATTGAAGTCTGGGGATAAGCCCTCTGAAATTTTGCGGAAGGTCGCCTATGGACGAGCACAACTCCAGCGTGCTGAAGAGATGGGCAAACGAGGGAGAGCTGCATTGACCGATGTTGTTAAAGCTCGTGAGCGTGCTCGTGTTGCGGGCGCCACTAACTTCAGAGAGGATTATGCTGAGGCGGAGGAACAATTCCACGAACTCACGAAAGCGATTGAGAAGGACAACATGCGTTGGGCCCAGAAAAATAAGGCAAAGGTCATCAGGGCTTTTGACGAACTCGAGTTANNCCTCGGGGAGGTCCGCAAGCTGATCGATGAAGCGGAAGAGAGAGGTGCAGAGAAGATCGCGCCGGAGACGTTCACATTTGCGCAACAGAAGTTGCGTGATGTTGATGCATTTATCTCCGAACACCGTTACGAAGAGGAAAAGATTGACGAACACGCCAGTGAGGCGCTCTTTCAGGCACGCCGTCTTCTTCAAGTGATGCGGCAGAACGAGAAGATTCGAACGATGCAACCCGAGGAGATAACGCTCTGGTTCGAAGGAATGCTGCATAAGATGACAAGCAAGCTTTCTGCGCCCGATATCCGTGACGAAGATTTTGAGACGCAGGTGGAAAATATTCTCGACTCGGTTGCCACGCTGCAGGAAGACTATCAATTCATGGTCCGTAAAGCGAGGGTCCTGCAGGCAGAAATAAGAGACATGGAGAAACGGATTGCATCCTTGGAGGGAAGGGTCAGGAAGGAACGGGGTGCCAAAGATCTCTTGGCAGCAGAAAGGCGGTTTAATGAATTGTTCGGTGAGGTCCGACGTTACTTTAGGCCGGCTGAAGCGGAAGTTTACAGACAGGGAAATCGGCTGGTAATCCGTTTAAGGGCTATTCAATTTCCCGTTGGCGAGGAAGTTATCATGCCAAGCAATTACGCACTGCTCAGCAAGGTTCAGCGAGCTATTCGTACTTTTGGTGAGCCGGATGTTGTCATTGAAGGGCATACGGACAGCACAGGATCAGACGCGCTAAACGAGCAGTTATCCCAACAACGAGCGGAAGCCGTTCGCGAATACTTGGTTGCGAATGGTACTTTAACATATGAGAGGATCTCCGCAATCGGCTACGGATCCAAGCAACCCTTGGAATCCAACAAAACGGCAGAAGGCCGCGCTATCAACCGGCGGATCGATATACTTATTACGCCGCGGCTCGAAACGGGGCAGTAACATTCTCGTAGTCTTGAATCCCAGAAGTCTTTCATGGATTTGTTGAGCTCTCCTATCCGTAATGGCTTCCTCCTGCCAGACACCTAATGTTCTATTGGCCCAAGGGCGATTCGGGAAGCGATTTCTAACCGAATCAAAGTCCCTCTCCAGCACCTGATCTTATCGATTGGCGACAGAAATATGCAATGATCGTGATGAAGACCGGCCTGCCTACTTCATATTCTATAGGCCCTAAAACCTGAGTTTTCTATTGATTTTGGTATGTTATATTGGCT
>JABAOH010001550.1_pt2 | contig 19378 bp, 20 predicted proteins | sample 7062181 | NCBI WGS metagenome assembly JABAOH01 (sample SAMN14538630, study PRJNA623070) | marine sediment metagenome | biome: marine biome [ENVO:00000428]; feature: marine pelagic biome [ENVO:01000023]; material: deep marine sediment [ENVO:00002113]; isolation source: pool of 5 deep marine... | reverse complement strand
ATCTATATTCCCGAAGAGGGTCTGGTCACGCAAAACTTCGAGCTTGAACCAGAATCTTGCTTCTTCGATGCTGCGGCGTCAGGCTCGGCCGTTGAGGCCGACCTCGATGTGTACCGCAAGGTCAGGAAGCTGCTGGTTGGGGGGAGCCCTCTCGCGGAGCGGTTACTGCAATTCTACCAAGAGCACACGGCTGAGGTTTCGGCCATCCTCCTTTACGATCAGACCCTGCGTGCCGAGGTGCGCTCGGTGATCTCAAGGGTTGCCCCAATTGTGCAATCGATCGTTGAAGGGGAGGATCTGGACCGCCCTGTTCTCAGCAACGAGGATGAGGTAGAGATCAACGCCTTGCTCGATAGGATCGAGCTTATCGCGAGCCCAGAGCTGAAGGATGCTATTCAAGGAATCCGGATCGACATCAGGACCTTCCAAGATATGAAGGTCGGGGAGGTTCGATCACTTCTGCGATGAGTCGGAACGGATCCTGGACAAAGGGGGAGTCGTCATTGAGTTTGAGCGGCCTCCCCCTTTTTTGGGGCTCGCGCCAGCGCCCACTTTCCGGGTACAAGAAGACCAAGTTGTCTTCACCCATTTCAAACTCCAGAACGGTTCCCAGAGAATCCTTTCCCTGGATAGCCAAATTCAACGCTGAGTTGAGGGCCTCCTGCCTCATGAGTGGATCCACACTGGCGATTGCATCGTCATCGTATCGTATCGCTTTCTTGATTTCAGTACGGGCAGAGGGATTGAGATTCTTCTTTTTGAGCACACGGCGCGCATCCTCAAGTTCCTCGTTGGCAAGCTTCAATTGAAGGTCCCGTTTCCAAAAGAGTCGAGGATCCCGTCATCTCTGGTTGTCCATGAAGATTTCAGTGTCCACTCTGAGGAGAACCGCTGGAAGCCAGTTCATCTGGCGAGGAAAACCCTCAGCCACGAGAGACTGGGAATCAACTAGGGGATAAAATTCCGAGAGATTAATAACAAATCGGTTCTTGGTCGGTACAAAAAGAAGCGTTGTGATGGCAATGCCTCTAGGTTTGACACCCAAACCTCTTCTGGCTATAATCCACTTCATCAAAAACGGGGTCTGACGGTCTTTCACAGTGTGTACAAAAGAGCATCGGATTTAGAGTATAGATCGATTCGATGAGGCTCCAGGGGATTGCCACTCGAAAGGTAAAGCGGCCTTGCCGAAAGGAGAGCTGGCGATGAAGGTGACTGAAATTTGGAAAACCAGGGACAAGCCAACCATCTCTTTTGAGCTCTTTCCCCCCCGGGACGAACCGGCAGCTGAGAAACTTGAAAAGGTCATCGAGGAGCTGGCCGTTCTCAGGCCCGACTTCGTTTCCGTGACCTTCGGGGCGGGTGGTTCCACCCGGGAGGGCTCATACAATCTCGTAAAGAAGCTCCTCCGAGAGAAGGGCCTCGAGACCCTTGCCTATTTTACGTGCCACGGACTTGGGCCAGAAGACATCACCTCCGTGCTGGACAGCTACCGGGATCTCGGTGTGGAGAATGTTTTGGCCGCCAGGGGAGATCCCCCACACCAACGACCGGATTTCAAGCCCCATCCGGTTAGCCTGCCCCATGCCTCAGACCTTCTGGCTTTCATCCGGCCCCGCTACGATTTTTGTCTCGGGGCGGCAGGGTATCCAGAGGGACATATCGAGGCCACGAGCAAAGAGAGAGATTTGGAATACCTCAAGCTCAAAGTCGAAAAAGGGGCAGATTTCATCATCACGAACTATTTCTATGACAATCGCTACTTCTTCGACTTCCTCGAGCGATGTCACAGACTCGACATCCAGGTTCCGATCCTGCCTGGAGTCATGCCCATCTATAGTGTAAAGATGATGGAAAACCTGGCCAAGCTTTGCGGTGCTACGATCACTTCTGAAATCAGAGACGGTCTCGCCGGGCTGCCTGAAGGGGACAAGGAGGCAATCACCCATTTTGGCATCGATTTCGCTATCAGCCAGTGCAAAGGCCTCCTCGAGACCGGTGTTCCCGGGCTACATATCTACACCATGGACCGTGCCAAGTCAGCCGTGGAAATCGTCAATCACTTGCGCGAGGCCAAACTTCTTGGGTGATACGTTTAATGAGTGGAACCCGTGATGATGATAGACACGGCAAACGAATAGAGGCATACCTGAGCCTCCCCTCCTTCTTAACAATCGTATCTTCTGCGGTCGAGGTGTTTCGGAGAGAAACGCTCGGCTACCTCATTGGTATCAAAGGTGAAAATAAATTTATGGTCGAATATGCCATTCCCTATCAGACCGCAGAAAGTACGGCGACCCAGTCAACAATAGATCCCAACAGGGTCCTACGGATCAATGAAATCCTCGAGACATTGGCACAAGGCCTCGAGTATATCGGCGATTTCCATTCCCACACGGTTTACGGCCATATCCCAGGAACAGTCCGCCCTTCTGGCATGGACCTCATGTCAACCGTTCCAGGTGAATTGAATCTTATTTGCGCTGTCAATTTAAAGAGAAAGTCGGCCCGATGGCGCCAGAATCGCCGTGGTATTCTCACGGGAACCGTTGGTGCCTATCGGATTGAAATCGGCGGCTATTATGTAGAAAGGGCACATTTTGGCAGAAAATATCGCCGAGTCGTCATCAACTGCCCACCGATAACAGGGTTCAATGAGGGCTAATGAGGGGCTATGCTCAGAGAAAAAGCACGACAAAAAGGAAGATGTGAGTTCGGAGAAGAAGAATATGGGTAAAGTGGTCCTCGTGCCCTGAGATCCTAACCTCAAGAGCGTGAGATCGGGTCCCGGTTCAGCTTCTGGCCTGAAAGATACGCGTGGAGGATGGAGGCGATCCAGCAGACAAGCAACAATATGAAGCCGAAAATCTCGACATGCCAACCGTTGTCTGACGCCCGGAGTAACTCGATGAGCTGACCTAACTCCAAGGCTCCCTCCCCACTCAGTCGCGCCATTTGATCCAGGGTAAAGTAGAGTCGTTTCGCGATTCTATAGACAAGTCCGACGATCACAATCGTCGTGAGGCTGATGAAACCCACACCCGAATACTTCGATCCCAGAATCACCTGTCCAAGGCCAGGGTAAACGAACACAGAGAGTAGCACCCCAATGGTCGACTGCTTCATCCCAAACCCCGAGTCTTGTTCATAACTGAATCCGACACGTAAGGTTGAGCACTGTTCTCAGTTGATCCTTATGATTCGCGCTTGCCGGCCTGATCAGCGTTCATTGACTCGATTCCCGCCTCATCCCTTTCAACCGTTTTTGAGTGTACCAATCTATTTGACGGCAGATTCCGCGGATGACTTTCACGTCCCGAGCCCGAAGCCCAATGCGAGAGAAGAAGCTCCGGAGGTTCTGCATCGCCTGGTCTGGATTATCTGATGTGATGAAATTGATCTTCGTCAACGTCTCCTTGAGATGTTCATACATGCCGTCCAGCTCATAACGATTTGCCAGCCTCGGCACGAAACTGTCAACCGGCTGACACTCTGCCAAAAAAAGTTCATAACAGAGGACCATGACCGCCTGGGCCAGATTTAACGAAGAAAATCCGGCCGTAGGGATGTTAACGAGGGCGTGACATTGACGCAGCTCGGCGTTGGTGAGCCCTCGATCCTCAGGGCCAAATAATAAAGCCACTCGGTTGCGCTCACAAATAGGCATCAGCTCCCCGGCCATTTCTCGTGGTGTCTTCAGATCCTTACGGCGACCTCCAGTACGAGCCGTTGTCCCCACCACGTAGTGAAACGGTCGCAAGGCAGTGGTCAAGTCCTGAGAGATTTCCATCTGGTCAATGAGGTGTGCAGCCGAATGAGTGGCCATCTTGAGCATGCGGTTGCGATCGAGGTTTTGGGGAGCCACCAAGAGGAGGTGTGAGAGACCCATATTCCAGGCCGCCCGGGCAGCTGCGCCGATATTCTCCGAATACCGGGGACCGTGTAATACGATGGTTATATGGTCGAAGTCATCGGCAGTCTTTGCCATAGCATGCCTCAATGGCAATCTTTCTTGCCTGAATGTCAGTATACCCCACCTTGACCTTGTTGATAAGCATGCCCTCCCATGATTCGCAATTGGAGTGAGGGGTCCTTAAGGTGGAATTTCCTCAGTTTTGTGGACGCTCATGTCGCTCAGAGACAGGAGGCCTCCTCAAACATGGAAAGACTCCTCGTCCAAGGATCCCTCGAGGAGTTTCCTGACTTTTCTGATCTATTCGAGAGGCAAGTGGTCTAGACCCCTTCGAGCGTTCCTGCAAATGTTTTTTGCTCATAAAACTTAGGCGAAGCGCAAGATCAGCGCCTTCAACTGTCTGAGCCCGAAGGGCGAGTTTTGAAGGCGNNGGCGCCTGGAGCGAGCCTTAGATTTATCAAAAAACCTTTGGGAACCAGCGAAAAGGGAGTCGGGCACTTGCATAATTCGAAAACAGAATTAAGTTCCGACTACTTGCATTGCTACATACCGGGTTTTTGAGGAAACTCCAGAAGGATCCCTCCCATTGACAGAGAGGCGTGACTATCGCTAAAGTAGAGGAAGGAAATCTTTTTGTTTGCAGACCGTCGCAGGCCGTGGAGGTCGTCAGTGAAAAAAAGCTATCTATTGGTCATTTTTGCTCTCTTAGTTGCGTTTTGTGCATCGACCTACGCTGATGAGGGCGCAGAGAAGAGACTCGAAGCAATCGTTAAGATCAGGTCGACAATTCCAGGCGATGCGTTGACAGCTCGTTCACTCGGAACAGAACGCGAAGGGAATGGCGTGGTCATCGATTCGAGCGGTCACATTCTCACAATCGGCTATCTGATCCTGGAAGCCGAGACCATCCAGGTCGCTGGGCCAGATGGTGAGCTAATCGATGCAACTTTTGTCGGTTACGACCATAAGACCGGCTTCGGGCTTTTGCGGACACAGAAGCCCTTCGATGTGGCACCCATAAAACTGGGACAATCGTCGGACCTTCAAGAGGGTGAACCGCTTCTCGTGGCGAGTCACGGAGGATCGGATGCAGTGCAAGGGGCCCAGGTCCTTTCCCGAAGGGAATTTGCAGGTTATTGGGAGTATCTTCTCGAAGACGCCATATTTACGACCCCACCTCATCCTAATTTCGGTGGAGCCGCATTGATCGGACGCGATGGCCAGCTTCTGGGTATCGGGTCTCTCTTCACCCAGGTTATGATCCCAGGGCTCGGTCTCATTCCCTGTAACATGTTTGTTCCTATCGATCTCTTGAAACCGATTCTCGGCGACCTCATGGCTACAGGCCGGTCCCGTGGACCCTCCCGACCCTGGTTGGGTTTGTTCACAGAAGAGACAAAAGAGCGTGTTTTCGTCCTTCGAGTCACACCTGAGGGCCCTGCCGAGAAAGCAGGCATCCAATCCGGGGACATCATTCTTACAGTGGATAAGAAGGCAGTGAAGGGCCTTGCCGATTTCTATCGCAAGGTGTGGGCTCTTGGTGACGCAGGCGTTGATGTGCCAATTAGCATTCTCCAGGGAATTGAGATCCATAACATAACGCTTCACTCAGCTGACCGGTATCAATTCTTGAAGCTCAAACCAAAGCAAAGCAAAGATCAAGCCTCCTTCTAGGGCTAAACTGGAAGACGACACCCCCGATTCATTCGTCCTTGTTCGAAACTTCTATCTTAAGTAGGGTTTTCCCAGAGCTTCCGGCACTCCAATTCGTCCTCTGATCCTCTCGCTCGATAGCAGGGACAAAACGAGAATCGTACTTGCGTAGGGAATCATCATAAGAAGATAGGGGGAGACTCCAAAGCCCAGCCCCTGAAGTTTGAACTGTAGAATCCAAAGGGCTCCAAAAAAGATCGCTCCCAGCAATGCGAAAATGGGCTTTCTCATTGAGAAAAAAACAAGGGATAGAGCTATCCAGCCTCTTCCGGCGGTCATTCCTTCCCTCCACATGGGAGAATATGCCAGGGAGAGATACGCGCCTGAAAGACCGGCCATCCCGCCTCCGATAAGGACGCAGAGATAGCGTATCAGGGATACATTCACCCCGGCAGAATCTGCTGCTTCCGGGTACTCTCCAACTGCTCTGATGTGAATCCCAAATCTCGTTTTGGTAAGTATGAACACGGACAAGGGGATCAGTGCGAGGGCGATGATCACCGGAGGGGTGACGCCCAGTATTGACGTCTCGAAACTCGTTGCAGGAAGTCCAAGAAAGGGTTTTCCAAGAAAAGAGGTGATTCCAAATCCAAAAATCGTGAGAGCCATTCCACTGATGACTTGCGGAGCCATTAACGTTATCGATAGAAACCCGTGAATCAGACCGGCAAGGCTTCCCGCAATGACGCCTCCAACCAATCCGATCCATGGACTCCCGCTGTGATGAGCAACGGAGAAGCCCGCAAGTGCCCCGATTAACATCATTCCTTCAATCCCAATATTGAGAACGCCCGATTTCTGGCTAAATATCTCTCCAAGCGAGGCGAGGATGAACGGTGTTCCTGCACTTAAGGCGAGGACGAAAAAATCTCCCATCTTTTTCTCCTCTTCATCCTATATTCCAAAAAGAATTGCCCTCCTGCCAGGCAGAAAAGTGTCATTCCTTGAAAAATCTCGACAATACCGGAAGGAAGCTTCATAACGATTTGAAGTGTGTTGCCTCCAACAATCATACCTGCGAAGAGAAATGATACCGGGATAATGACCAGAGGATTTCCCCTGGAAAGGAAAGCGATGACGATTCCTGTGAAACCATAGCCTGGTGAGAATCCCATTCTCAATCTGTGTTGGACACCCGCAATCTCTCCGGCACCTGCTATTCCAGCAAGTCCACCCGCCACGAGCATCACCAACAGAATCGTCTTCAACGAGCTCATTCCTGCAAGCTCGGCTGTCTTTGGATTGGCTCCAACAACTCTGATTTCGTATCCTAGCCTCGATCTTTTCAAGAGTAAGGCGATGATAAACGCAAAGAGAACGCCAAGTACAATCGTCACAGGTATTTCCGTCCCCGTGATGAAAGGTATCCACCTTTCTTTGGGTATGAGAGAGGAATGGGAATATCCCCATCCCCCCTTCTCCCGCCAAGGTCCGGTAACCAGGTAGCTTACCCAGAGGATTGCGATGTAGTTCATCATTAAGGTTGTGACAATTTCATCGACCTTCAACAACCCCCGAAGTATGCCTGAAATCGCACCCCAGATGGCTCCTGCCAGAAAGCCCGAAAAAATGATCGCCGGCACAATGAGGGAGTCTGGCATTCCCTGGATAGAGAGAGCAACTCCCGTGGCCAGAAAGGCACCCATGTACATTTGGCCTTCCGCCCCGATGTTCCAAACGCCGGCCCTGTACGGAAGGGCAAAGGCGAGAGCTGTGAATACGAGGGGAATCATTCTCAGGGTGGTATGAGATATCCCTCTCAAGGATCCAAAGGCGGAACGAAGTATTTTCAGATAGGCCAGGATGGGGTTTGAACCACCCAAGAGAAGAAAAACTCCGAACAAGAAGATCGAAAAAAGGATTGAGAGAACCGTAACGCGTAGGTAGCCTTCTTGGGTTGTCGAAAGCCTCCTCTCAAAGACGAATCGCTTCATTCTTCCTTTCCAACTCCCATCATGAGAAGGCCAATCTTTTTCCGGTCGACTCGGCCAGACTCCTCGACCCCCACTAACTCTCCTTCATACATGACGGCGATTCGGTTACTCAGGGTTTGTATTTCCTCAAGGTCCTCAGAAATCAGAATGATTCCGACTCCTTCCTCTCCCAAAGAAATGAGTTTCTCCCACACAAAATCTGCTGCTCCAACATCCAGTCCTTTTGTTGGGTGGTTAGCGACAAGGAGTTTCAGGTCCCTCGAGAGCTCCCTTCCAAGTATGAGACGCTGGACATTCCCACCGGAGAGGTGTCCAACCTGTAGGCCAAGATCGGGAGTCTTGATCCCATGTGTATCGACTATCCCTCTTGAAAATCCCTCGATTTTGTTGTAATCCAAAAGCCCCTTTCTCAAAAATCGGCTTGACCGGTAGGTATCAAGGATAAGATTATCGGCAACCGAGAGGCCACCAGCCAGGCCAATTGTCAGAGGCTCCTCAGGTATGAAGCCTATCTTTTTCTCAATCGCCTGTCTCGGCGTAATGTCCGTAATCTCCTTCCCGCAAAATATGACCCTCCCCCTCGTTGCGCTTCTTAAACCTATCAGTGCCTCTCCAAGCTCTTTCTGCCCATTTCCTGCGACACCAGCAATTCCCAGGATCTCTCCCTCAGATAGTGTGAAACTCACCCCGTCAACGGCGGGCACCCCTCTGTCATCCGGCACCACAAGATCCTCAACCTCAAGTAGGATCCCTCCCTTTTCTCTTCTCCTCGGAGAAACGCTCTTTTGGAGTTCCCTGCCGACCATTACATTCGACAAAACGGCATAATCAACATTGTCGTTCTCCATCGCTGCAACCACCCTTCCCCGCCTGAGCACCGTTATCCGATCACTCACCGCTGTAACCTCTGGAAGTTTATGGGAGACGAAAACCACGGACAGGTGTCCCTCGGAAGTCATCTCTCTAAGTGCATTAATCAAACCCTCTGCTTCCTGGGGTGCTAATACTGAGGTGGGTTCATCAAGGATAAGCACTTGTGCTTCTCGATAGAGCGCTTTGAGGATCTCAACTCGCTGTTTTTCACCCGCCGATAGTTGCCAGACCTTTGCTCTCGGTTCAATCTCAAGATTGTAATTTTCGCTCAGAGTCTTGATCTTCTTTTCTACGTTTCGGAGATTTGGGATGAACCCTTCTTCCTTATGACCAAGTACGATGTTTTCCACGACCGAAAGAGAAGGGACCAGAAGGAACTGCTGATGAACCATGCCTATTCCGAGCGAAATGGCCTCTCGAGGAGAACGAAAAGAGACCGGCTTTCCAAAGATCCTTATCTCTCCGTCATCGGGTCTCAGAAGCCCCGAGAGAATGTTCATTAAGGTGGTCTTTCCAGCGCCGTTCTCCCCAAGAAGGGCATGAACCTCACCCCGGTTCAGCTCAAAGTCGATATCCTTATTTGCCACAACCCCTGGGAAGGCTTTTGTGATCCCCTTGAGTTCGACGACAGTATCTGATCTCACAAGAACCTCTATTTAGGGGCGTTAACCCCTTCCACATACCAGTCCATTTTTCTGAGTTCTTCGTATGAAATCTTCTTTCCTTCTGGAAGCCGCACCTTTCCGTTTACGGCTCTGATAGGACCGGTGAAGGGATCAAAATCCCCCTGGATGATCTCCATTTTTCTTCTTTCTACGAGTTTCAAGATACCGGGAGGGAGCAATACCTTAGGATTAATTGGGGAGAGGTCAACCATTTTGTCAGCCATTGTTCCCCAGATATCGGCAAATGCTTTCGGCCTCCCTCTCTGATAGTCTTCAACAATCCTCTTATACATGGGTCCCCAGTGCCAAATAGGAGCCGTCACATGATAATCTGGCGCGAACTGCGTCATGTCGGCGTCAAAACCAAAACAATACACCCCCTTTCCATTGGCCGCCTCCACTGCAGCTGGAGAATCCTGATGTTGAGCTAGAACGTCGCATCCAAGACCAATCAGAGTCATCGCCACATCTCTTTCCGTAGGCGGGTCATACCAATTGTTCGTGTATATGACATGGACTTCTGATGCGGGATTCACCTCTCTTGCACCAATTGTCATGGCGTTAATTCTTCTGATGACCTGAGGGAGCGGCATAGCTCCAACGAATCCTATTTTCCCCGTTCTTGTGAGAGCTCCTGCCATGAGACCCGTCAGGTAGGTGGGCTGATACATGGCCCCGAAGATCGTTGCCACATTTCTACCGGTCTCCCGACCGGCCACATAGACGAAATACTTGTCCGGGTATTGTTTCCCCTTCTGAATGCAGACATCCTGATACTGAATGGCATTGGCGATGATGATATCTGCTCCCTCCTCAATCATGGTATCGATGACGGCGGGAGCATCGGCGACACTGACACTTTCCTGGACAATTGATCTGACGCCTGGAATTTCCTTTTCGACAAACTGTCTACCCAGGTCATGTGCATATGTCCAACCCATATCTCCCACCGGAGCCATCCAGACACAGCCGAGAACAATCTTCTCCTCCCTCGACGCTTCCGGCTTGGCTGCTCCAGGAACAGATAAGGCAAGCAGGACCGTGAAGAGAATGGTTAGGGCAACTCTGCGATTTCCCTTTTTGTATTCAAGCATTTCTCTCTCCTTTTTCAAGAATCGGTGTTTGCATTATATCACTGACAGCATTGCTAAGGGACATTTAGGCACTCGGTGGCCATTCAGGCTGGACGACCCCAAAAAGCTCCATGAAACGCTCGAACCCTTTTCCCGTCGCAGAAAAGGTATCCATTTCCTTCGACGAGAAGTTTCAACTCGAGCCCAGGGCTGGCGCCTCAAGGAGCTTAGAATGATATCGGACCCCCCCCGTAGGGGATAGTGGAGTTTCCTGAGTTTTCAAAGCAAGGAATTTCTAACATTCGGATGTTTCATGGCAGTTTTGAATCTCTTGATGGTTCCCTTATATCCCCTCGCTCCCTTGCTCTCGCGTTGCTCCCCTTCGCGCCATTGGCGGACAGGTGGGGATGGGCTGTTGCCCAAATTCCCTTAGACCACTTGTTTCGAAATTATTTCCAGAGCATTTCACCCGAAAGTGGGAAGGGAAGCTCTGAACCAAAAGTCGGTGTTCGTGGTCCGTNNCACAGGGAAGGTTGTTGAGTAAGCCGTATGAATATGGTATCCCAAAGGGATCCCTCGGCGAGCGAGCGTATGCCAAGGAAGGAGTCTGCGAATGGTAAAGGCCATAACCTTTGACTGTTGGGATACTCTGCTAGACGATGACGCAAGTCGGACCAAGAAGAGAAAGGAGTATTTTCGTCAAATTTTAAATGAGAACGGCTTTCCAATGACTGAAGCTGAAATTGATGAACTTTTTCTGAAAGAGGCTACACTATTCCAGAACCACATTGTGGAACACCGAAAAACCCAGAACAGCGAGATAAGGGTCAAGACGATCGTGGAGCTAGCTCATGTCGATATTCCAGCTTCTGAGATGGGCAAAATGGCAGACTATTGTGACCGGATTGCCCTTGAATATCGCCCACCTGTGGTGACGGGTGTCAAAGAGGTGCTCGAGGTATTAACCAAATCCTACAAGCTGGCGGTCATTTGCAATACCGGGTGGCATTCAGGTGTCACGGTGAGACGATTACTTGAAGAGTACAATTTTACCGTTTACTTTTCACATCTTACATTTTCCGATGAGGCGGGTGTCGCCAAGCCTCACAAACAGATATTTGAGTACACTTTGGATAAGTTAAACTGTCGTACCGAAGACGCTGTTCATATTGGAGATTCAGAATATTCAGATATTGTCGGCGCTAAAGAAGCAAAAATGAGAGCCATCTTATTTGCCGGCGTCAATGACAAATACAAAGACAATAATTCCGCTGATCTCACGATCAGCACGTATGATAATCTAGTGGATATCTTAGAAAACATGCCGTGATTACCGGAGAAAATTGAGAAAGGGGACTGTTTGGAAAGACTCGAGAAACTAAAAGCTGCCATAAAAGGCAAGAAAATCCTCCTCCTGGGACCAACAGGAAGCGGAAAGGGAAACAGAGCCAAGGACTTGGAGGCCTTAGGCCTGGTTCATATTGGTCTAGGGGCTATCTTGAGGGAAAAGGTACGCAAAGATCCGAATTCTGAACTTTCGTTAAGCGTTATCGAGACGACGAAGAAAGGTACGCTTCTTCCTGATCATCTCGTATTTCCGATCGTTATGGATTATCTGAATCGGAATGATTGTCAGCAACGCGGTTTCGTAATGGAGGGATTTCCGAGGACAAAAGCCCAGGCGGATTTGCTGTTATCAGAAATAGACCTCGATATTGTATTCCTGCTGGATGTGCCGAAAGCTTTTCTCATAGATGGTATTTTGCTTTTCAACCGGCACTCCTGCATCGAGTGTAAAACCACTTACAGTGATTTTGACCCGCCGAAGGTGAAAGGAATCTGTGATCGATGCGGAAATAGATTGATCAAGCGAATGAGTGATCGGGTAGAAAGGGTCAAAACTCGCCTTAAAATCTATGAGGAACAAATAAGATCTTTCCTCCCTGATTTAGAGGCAAAAGGAATCGTGCAGGTCCTTACAATCACCGTGGATGATGACGAAGCAATCCGCAATAAATATCTGAAGAAATTAAAGGGCGAAATATACTGGGTTCAAACCGATCGTGGAGGTAAAGCCCGGATGTTGAATTATGAAGGAATGCGAAAGCGTCTTTATCGCATTCTGGAAGAAAAGCTCATATGAAACGGAAACAAATCAACATTATCAAAGAAAAACTCGGAATCGGATTCCTTTTTAGATTGATCCACGGAACTTATTGCAACATAAAATACCCGGAATACGATCTCTTCAAAGCTCTCGCATTAAAGAGCGGACTGCCCGGTGCAAGTGACTTTACTTTCACCACCGATGGACAAAAGGTAAGACTTGTACCCTACGGTCAACATCTTGATCAACACGGTAGTCATATCGCCGACATGCGTTCCCTACGCAAAGATTTTGAAGGGCCAAAAGGAAAGATAGAATGGATCACAAAAAACAAATTAATCGCGGGGAGATATCTTTCTGAGTTCGTCAAAGAAGGTCCGGTTCGGATCCATTTTCTGCCGAGTGCAGCGTGTCTCGCTGCTGGTGGAGGTAGAAATAGGCTGATGACATTGATGAGGCTTGGATACAAAAATGCAATGCAGCTCAAACAGGCTACTTGGGATGAGACAAACCAGAAGTATGTGGGCGGCGATATTGTCATTAATTATCCCAACAAACCTGTCTGGGATGATATACCACCCGGAACAACCACACAGGGATGGGTTGACAAAACGAAGCGATGGGAAGATGCCTATCGGCAGGGGTTAAGACTGACAATGGGAGAAGTTTACAAAGCCGTTTTTGTGAAGGATCAAGGATTTCTAATCTAGTATGTGAGCGTGATGGCCGAGATTTGAGCTCACGCCCATTGGGATAGAGTTCAGAGATACTTGGACAGAAGAAAAGACACGGGGGATTGGCTATTTCTGACCTAAATAAACAGATCCGGGGATAGATGCAGGGTTTCAAACTGAAATCTTCGACTTTCAATTCGTTCAAGGGATAGAAGATTTCAAATCCCCATACGCCACAGATCAAGAAGGGGCTTCTTATCCTTTCGATTTTATGAGCTTCTCTAACAGGGGAAAAGGGTTAGTTGCCTCTCCTTTTTCCCTAGGGGCTTCCTGGTCGTTTCCGTCCGCATTCCTACCGAGCACCAATGGGCATGCAAGTCTGGATTCTTACATGAACAGATAAGAGGCTTAATCCCGAACCCTTCAGAGAGATTTAGAAAGCGTTCGTAGCCCTTTTCCCTCAACGGGAGCGGTATTAATTTGCTTCGGGCAGATGTCCCTATCACAGTCCAGGGTTGGCTTTGAAAACAGCTCAGGATAACTTTATATTCCTTTGGCGGCAGTTCCTTCTGGAGTTGACCCAGAATGGCAGGTCTCAAATGAAGGTAGCTCAGTGAGACCATGCTGACACCCCTTGCGGCCAGTGCCCCATAGAGTTCCTTGATTGAAGCCTCATCGTCCGTCCAAAAAGGAATGATGGGGTCGATGCGGACCTCAACCCCGATTCCTGCCGCTTTCAGTCTTTCGATATTTTGGAGCCGTTCGATCACAGTGGCAGCTTGGGGTTCAAAGAGATCTCGATACCTGTCAGACATCGAGACCAGACCGATTCTCGAAATGACAAGGTCAGGATGATCAGAGAATAGCTCGATGAATCGGTTGGGGATCCATCCCTTTGTCAAAAAGGAAAATCCAATTTCCCTTTCCAGGAGGACCCTCATCGCGCGATAGGTGGTCTCCAAGATATCTGGATGCGTCTGGAAAGAGTCTGAGGCGGTGTTGAATACGATCCAGTCGATGACCGAGCGTCTTCTCGGACTGTCTAGCTCCGCCGCGAGTCTCTCAGGAAGACTAAAATACAGTTGCACTTCATCAGGGCCGGGAGCCTCTGGGTACCCCCTGGCATAGCAGTAAACACACATGAACTCGCAACCCCGGGTCACGTTGACCGTATAGGCATCGCGCAGACAGCCGAATTGGGCCTTCGTGAGGACCCGACTCTTTCGTTCGAGCTCGATGAGCCGCATAGCCGAGCCGTACCGGTTCTTTACGGATTTCGACACTACCTCTCCACCACCACCGCATCCACCGTCATTTCCTTTTCTTCTCGCAGGAAGGTGATAGAGATTGTATCACCGGGATTTAACGACTTGAGAATCTCGGATAGATCCTGCAGATTGTGGACCGCGCGGGACCCGACCTTGACAATGACGTCTCCCCCCCTGAGCCCAGATGACTCTGCCGGAGAACCCGGCAGCACACCAGAAAGCCGGTATCCATCTCCAGTGAAAGCAAAATCAGGAATTGTGCCGATGCTGATCTTGCGTCCCTTTTTTGGAACCGTCTCGACCTCCTTACCGGCCACGAGTGTATGGGTCATGGGCCTTTCCCGGCCTGAAAGGTGCTCAATGATCTCCTTAACCAGGGATGCAACTTTCAGAAGCCCATCCGCGTCGATCCGATCTGCAATGTCTGTCGGACGGTGGTAGTCCGCATGAGGTCCAGAAAAAAGCTGCACCGCCGGAACGCCCCCCTCATGAAAGCTTTTCTGGTCGCTTGAATCCAGTTCTTCAGGCACAGCCTTCACGTCCACACCGGTAGCATAACCTGCTCCGCGAACGATGTAGATCCACTCCCTGGCCGAACTGGCCCCAAGCACAAAAATCTTCTTATTCAGGCGTCCGACTGTATCCAGATTGACCATGCCGATACATCGCTCCAGAGGATAGCGCTTTTGGTTGGCCACATAGTACCTAGACCCCCTTCTTCCGGCCTCCTCTCCGGTAAATGCCACAAAAACGATACTACGATCCGGGTTCAGGGTCTTCCCGAGCACGCGTGCAAGCTCTATGAGCACCGCCACACCACTGGCATTGTCGTCAGCACCAGGATGGATCTTCCCTATATTCCCCTGTCTCACATCGGGCCAACCCAACCCAAGATGGTCGTAATGAGCTCCGACCACGACGCTCTCCCCTTGCCGGTCAGGCCTGTGTCCCGGGATGACGCCGACGACATTTCTCATGGTCACTTGGCGTTCCGGGTCGCCGCCCCGGTCTTTCCAAACCTGGAAATAGCTCCCCTTTGTATCGCCGGCAGGCGCAAGCCCGGCCTCTCGGAATTTAGATGCAATGAATCTCGCGGCCTCATCGAGTTCCTGTGTGCCAAATCCTCGCCCTTTCATCGCGTCGCTTGAAAGGAAGCGTATGGTCTCCATCATCCGCTTTTGGGAAAAAACTGTCGGGAGCGTAATGAGCGGTTCCCTCGGGGCTAGCTTTGCCATGTCGACTTTCGGAATCGGACCGTTCCGGAGAGGAAGAAAAACCGTCATGGGTGAATTGAGCACGGGCCACCGACCTTTTACGACATTGACAGGCTCTGCCCCTTCGAACACCAAATAGCTGTACTTGTGGTAGTGGGGAAGTTTTCGACCGAGACCAGGTAGTGCTTCAGGCAGATCCGATGCAACCCACGTGAGAGACAAATCCCGATTCTCGGATAGCCTCGCCGTAAGCACGACCGACTGATTATCCCGCTGGGCTCGTGACTCTCCAATGCTTACCCCATTCCGGTCGATAGTCACATCATACTCGGAGAGCGCCAAGAGGATCTCACTCTGAAAACGATTCTCCCACCCCAAAAGGGTAACGGCACGATCCGGAGGGAGGCTCTCAACCTCGGTATCCAGCTTTACCTCGACCTCATCAGGCCCGGACCGGCTCAACGATTCGGACAGTTTCTGATAAGCCTGCAACAGACAATCATTGGTAGAACTCGGGAGAAGGATCAGCATCTTTTGAGCTCCGAAGGCCCGCGTCAAAGCCGGTGGGATTTCTTCCCGGTCGAGCCTGCGGAAAAGGTCGAACTCAGGATCAACGTCTAACCTCAGAGGCCGAGAAGGCACACGGAGTCTCAGCTCATGCCGCCTTTCCTCCATAGCCACCACAGTTTGGAAGGCCTTCTCCTGGCCTTCCAAAGTCACGGCAACGGGAATCCGCAAAAGGTATTTCCGACCCGGCTGAACCTGTTCGAGGAGAGCAGTCAGAACGTAATCATCCCCTTCTAGCACAACACTCGCCCGGATCACGCTTAATTCGGGAGCCCCCGGATGTTTAACCCACTGGTCGAACTCCCTCGTCAAGTCAACTCCGGAAACAAGCTCGAGGCTCTGACGGAGATTATCAAAAGAGGCAAAACGGAATCGATTCTTCTGATAGAAGTCCCGCAGCCCCTGAATAAATACCTCATCTCCCAGCTGCCTGCGAAGCATGTGGAAGAACATCAGGGATTTACCGTACCCGACCGCTTCGGAGGAAGAGCTATGGCGCGCATGAAACTTGACGAGGGGAAAGTCTCGCCCCTCAATGACATAGTCAGCGTATTTTTGGAGGGTTGCCTGGCGGTACTCCACCCCATTGCCCCTCTGCTCCTTAATCAGGTGATCGGAAAGATAGGCTGTCAATCCCTCTGCCCAGTTTCCTATACTGTAGTCAGGAAAGACACCGTTTCCCCACCAATTGTGGAGAATTTCGTGCGGGTAAGACGAATGGAGGATGAAGGGAAACCGGACAACCTTCGGTCCAAGGAGCGTGAAAGAGGGCATTCCAAACCCTGTCTCCCAGAAGTTTTCCACCAGGGCAAACTTCCGGTAGGGATAAGGGCCGATGAGTTTCTCATACATCGCAACATAGCGAGCTGTCGCATCGAGATACCTGTTGGCCAGCTCCGGGTCGGGCGCGCGAAGAAAGGCCATCGCCTCAATTTGGCCTGCACGCTGGGTGTACTCGACAAACCGACCGGCAACGATAAAGATCTCTTCCTGAGGTTCAGGTGAATCCCATTGCATAGAAGTCGTATCTCCCTCACGGACATAGCGTGTGCGCTCTCCTTGACTCACCCCATTCCAGTCTACGGGTAGCTCCGCCTCGAGCCTAAAGGTCACGAACGCCTCATCAAAAATGGGATACCAGAAGGAATCCCCTGAGAGATACACTCCCTCTCCAGAAATCAAGCCCGGCGTCTGCCTAAAACCACGCGCATACTCCTTCCCGTATGGTTCGAGAGGGTGATCGATCTTTCCGCCGTATTCAAGGACAAAGCTGTTCTGGCCATGCGGAAGTTTCACCTTGAAAGATTCCAAAGGAACCGTTCCCGGTCTCTCGGTTTCTCGCACAATACTCACACCGGGAGTTGTTGATATGGGCTCGAGCCCCTTGTGCAAAAGGAATTGTGACTCGGGAACAAGAGCCTCGGTGACGGTCACACTGTCTTTGGCAGTAAAGCGAGCCTCCTCTGGATAGATCACGATTCTGAGTTCGTGGTGCACCGCCGCTTCCTGGGCTTTGGACGAAACGCTGATCAAGGCCAGAGCAACAACGACAGCAGTCGTGAAAAACAGGCGTTTCATATTTTCCCTATTGCGGCTTTTAAACGGCAGCACAAATTAGATTTCATGTCCACCTTAAATATTCACCGCCACCTTACGTTCGAGGCATAGAGCCCGCATAGCCAAAGATAACTGTTCTCCGCTCTTCGGTGAGTTCAGTAAGGTTAAGAATGCAAAAAAATTCTCATCCGAATAAATTCTGGATTATTCCACCCAGTCAGCGATGAAAATATCCGTAGCCCGGGGTTTTTTGGGATTTCTGTTCGAAGCAAAAACCAGTTTCTTCCCGTCTGGGGAGAACATGGGAAAGCTATCGAAGACATCGTTAAACGTGACTCTCTCCAGACCCGCGCCATCGATGTTGATCAAATAGAGTTCGAAGTTGTGGCCAAACCTCTTGATGTCCTCGTGCCAATCGTCCATGTTACTCGAGAAGATGATCCGTTTCCCGTCGGGGTGCCATGAAGGGGCCCAATTCGTGGCGCCGTTTTGGGTGAGTCTCACTTTGTTTGAACCATCTGCGTTCATAACCCATATGTCCAGCGCGAAGGGGACGATGTAGTCGTTTTCCATGCAGTCACGCCAGAGAGCAAGCTCCTCCGGGGTCTCAGGATACCAGGCTCGCCAGACGATCTTCTGGCCGTTCGGCGAAAACCACGGTCCGCCGTCATAGCCGATTCTCTCAGTCAACCGCCTGACGTTGGAGCCGTCGGCATTCATGAGATAAATGTCGAAATCCCCGTCCCTCTGAGAACCGAACACGATCTGCTTTCCGTCAGGAGAGATAATTGGCTCAGCATCGTACTTGAGATTGTCGGTGATCTTTTCTAACCCCGACCCATCGACGTTGGCGACAAAAATGTCGTAAGGATAAAGGGGCCAGACATAGTGAGCCCCCGGGGGCGCTTCGGGTCTCGGTGGACAATTTCCTGGCAAATAACTGGTCGAGGAAAAAACGATCCTCTGGTCGCCGGGAAAAAAGAAAGAACAGGTGTGGGCGCCACGGTCCGGGCTCACTCTCCGTTTGTCAGAACCATCGATTTTCATGATCCAGATCTTGTCGCATCCATACCCACCGCGGTTCGATTGGTAGATCAGTCTCTGGTTGTCCCAACTAAAATAGGCCTCGCCGTTATCACCCTCAAAGGTGATCTGCGTGACATTCTTCATGTGCCGGTCCAAAGACTGCTTATGACCGGATTCCATGGTCATGGCTTGATGCAGGGATCCCCATGTCAACAGAGTGACAAGTAAGATGAGGGCAAGAACTGATTTGCTCATCGTGGATCACCCTTCACGGAGTGTGTCAGTGCATCCCCTTTTTTCCAGCAATCCTCCAAATCGGGCCCAAATGTGACGAAAAGGAGAGAATCCATATGATTATAGGTCTTCTGTTTTCAACAATTCAAGCCTCCGATTTAGGACGTTCTTCCCTCCCTGTCGCGACCACGGCGGAAAAAGGTCACCTCGGGAACATTGAAGCAAAGGGACAAGGGGATCTCTCTGAAAATCCGAGAAGATTTCCCCACTTTTTCCTTGACACGAAAATCCCCTCATGCTATGAAGCCCCCCACCTTATGATGGGTTCTTACTACTTAAATAAAGGAGGACTTTCCAATGCGAAAAGGAATATTGCTTGTGATTTGTGTTCTTGTCATCGGTTTGGCTTTTTCACCTCTGGTCTGGGGCGCCGCGAAGACCATCAAAATAGGCATCAACGCCCCGATCACCGGCGATATCCCAAAGGTGGGTGAGGGCACAAAGTTTGCGGCTCAGATGTGGCTCGAAGACATTAATGCTGCCGGTGGTCTTGAGGTAGG
>JABAOH010000085.1_pt1 | contig 19380 bp, 25 predicted proteins | sample 7062181 | NCBI WGS metagenome assembly JABAOH01 (sample SAMN14538630, study PRJNA623070) | marine sediment metagenome | biome: marine biome [ENVO:00000428]; feature: marine pelagic biome [ENVO:01000023]; material: deep marine sediment [ENVO:00002113]; isolation source: pool of 5 deep marine... | reverse complement strand
TGCTGCTGTTAATACTAGGGTAGCTCAATCTTCTTGGAACATAGATAAAATGGATGGTACTGGAGTGTCGGGAATTAATTTGGACTGGACCAAAACTCACATCATGTTTATAGACTACGAATGGCTTGGGGTAGGAAGAGTTAGGATGGGGTTTGTTGTTGATGGGGTGGTTTACTACGCACACCAATTCTTATTAGCCAACACTCTTTCTGTTGTCTACATGAGTACTCCTAATTTACCTCTAAGATCGGAGATTTCGAATGATGGTACTGGGGCTGCTGATACACTTACTCAAATTTGTTCTACCGTTATTTCTGAGGGAGGTTCTCAGGATTTGGGAGTTATTAGATACGCTTCTACTGCTGGAACTCACGTTGATGCCAATACTGAAAACACAATCTACGCAGTTATAGGAATTAGGCTTAAAGCGGAGTACTTGGGTGCAAGCATCAAGATTTTAAACGCAGCTTTGCAAATACATACCGCAACTGAAAAGGTGGAGTGGATGCTCAAATTCAATCCTACTGTTGCTAGTGCTTTTACGTACAACGATCAGACAAACAGTGCAGTACAGGTGGCTTTGGGGGCAACTGCAAATACGGTGACAGGAGGAATTGACATTGCGGGGGGATTTATAGAGTCTGGATCCGTTGCAGCAGGTAGCTCAGGAAGTGATACGGAGGGGATAGACACCGCACTAAGACTGGGGTCAACCATCGCAGGTACACCAGACACCATAGTTTTATGTGCTAGACCAATTGCAGGTTCGGTAGATGTAGATATAGAGGGATCACTTACTTGGCGAGAACTTCTTTAATATGCTACAATGACGGTGAAGTCATTTTGATTTCAGGTTTTTACAACTTAATAGTACCCCGAAGGAGCACCCGTGGGCAGGGGGTGCTTCTTCTTTTTTCCTACTGTAAATGGTGATAAAATAAGAACATATGGAAATTATCTGCTACTCATGTCAGGGTACGCTAGAAGCAAGCTACAAAGATATCTACAGATTAGAGGAAGATTACTTTGTCACTTTTTGCCCGGCCTGTGGAGCAGAGAATGAAATGTGGGATGTAGAGGATTGGCTTGAGCCGGATCAATTCGAATGGATTTTAAAAAACAACAATGAGGAAAAGCAAAGCTATGAAGATTTAGATGACGATGAGTTGTTGGAGTTACTAGAAGAAGGGGGGTGGGATGATGAATAGACCACCAACATATCAGGTTCCAAAGGCCGACCATCCTTGGAGACAGTACAAAGACAAGGCAAAACACAGAGACGATGATAGAAAAGACATAATTTCCATACATGAATTTTTGATTACGATAGTAGAAAATTGGGATGAGTATAAAGTGATTACAAAGTCTACAACGGGGTATAGTAGGAGGATTGCGACACTACCTCAAAAAGATGCAGCACTTTGGATCTCGTCTATGCTGAAAAAATATTATGTCGATAGAAGGTAGTACACCATTTAAAGAAAAGGATGAGTTTATCCATGAGAACGAATATGGATTTGACTCACAGACTGTAAAGGACATTAAAAAGACCCCGGAACATTCCCGTGATAAAAGACTAAAAGAAGCCATTGAAAAGCAAGATTATGAATTTGTTGAAAAGATGGAGGATGATGATTCTGCTGCGAAGTACGTAGAACAAACAGAACAGGAGAAGATGAAAAGAGCAGCGATGCAAACAGAGGAAGCTGCGGACTTTTTAGATTTTAAGGGAAAGTCTACTAGTTCATACATAGCCGGGGCTGCGGAGTATGGTACGTGGCTTTTGTTGCACAAGTACTTTCCGCAGGGGTATGACTACATGGTAGTGCCCACAAAAACAGGTACTACTAGAATTTGTGGTAGGACCTTGGATACAAGAGAGGGAGTAGTCTTTGTATTAAAGGACCCAAGAGGGGGGATAAGAATGTCGGCCATGGGTTTATCGTTTGATCCTATGGTAGATGTTAGAGGACTTCAGATGATGGCTGTAAATGTGGAAAACACTGTGGACTTTTTAGAAGGGAATCTTGAGGAGACAGACAGCCAGAAGGCTAAAAAAGTTAAAGAAATTGTGGATAAATATGGCAACGAACTTAACAAAACAGGAACGACAAAAACTAATTGACCAAATAATTGAAAATGAAAAGATAATCAAGGATGGGTATGCCGAGGTGTACCGTAAGAACTTTTATCTTTTTAATAAACATGTTATTGGTTGGAAGGATCTTTATGAGCCTTTGCACAAGAAGGTTTGTGATTTTATACAGGACAACATTGAGAAAAGAATGTGCCTGTTACTGCTGCCACGAGGTACTTTCAAAAGCTCTATTGTAACTGTTGGGTTTTCACTCTGGCAGATAGCCAAGGATCCAGCAACAAGGGGACTAATTGCCAACAGTACTTATCCTATGGCCACCTCGTTTTTGGGGCAAGTCAAAAAGAACTTGGAGCAAAACCCCGATTTTCACAAGTATTATGGGAATCTATCAGAAGATGCTCCTATTTGGAGAGAGGATTCTATACTTGTTAAAGTTGATAAGAAGGACAAGGATGCCAAGCAGTCTTTTCACACCAAGGAGCATACGGTCTCTGTAACAGGAGTAAAAGCTAACTATACGGGAACACACTTTGACTGGGCGGTGCTGGATGACTTGGTAAACAGGGATAATATCAGAACTATCAATCGAATAGACGAAGTGATAGATTTTTACAAAGACGTATTGGACCTTGTTGATCCCTCACCCGCAGGCCACAAAAGAGTTATTGTTGTTGGCACCACATGGCATCAGGCTGATCTTTACTCGTGGATTCGTGACCCAGAGGTAGGGGTTATAGATGACTTTGCAGTTATGAGACTCCCGGCCTATGGTGGGTATGATGAGAACGACAGGTTTAATGGAGAGTGGGGCAAGTCTGAGCTTTTGTTTCCAACCAGACTTACTTGGAAAACAATGGAGGGGCTAAAGCGTTCACAAGGCAACTCACACTTTTCCGCACAATATTTATTGGATCCTGTTCCACCAGAAGATGCTACTTTTAAGAATTTCAAATTCTATGAACCCAACGATATTAAAGGACTTAAGCTAAACAAGTTTGTTGCAGTTGATCCGGCACTTTCTGAAAAGAAGGAGGCTGACTACTCTGCAATGATTTGTGTTGGCGTGGATCATAACAATCACTGGTACATCTTAGACATGTGGAGGGACAAGGTTGACCCCAAAAGACTAATTGACCAGATCTTTGTCTGGGATGCCAAGCACAGGCCTGTAACGGTGGCACTCGAATCAGTAGCGTTTCAGAGGGTTATTCAGTTTTACTTGGAGGAGGAGCAAAGAAGAAGGGGCCAGAAGTTTCCAATCACAGAGCTTAGGCACACCGATCAATCCAAGGATGATAGAATTAGAGCACTCCAACCAAGGTATGAGTCCGGACTTGTTTTTCACCCCAAACATCCCATGGGCAGTTCCCAGCAGAAGATGGAAAAGTATTTAAGAGATGAGCTTGAGAGATTTCCTAGAGGCAAGAATGATGACCTAATTGATGCGTTGGCATCTATATTAGAGGTTGCCTTTCCGCCAAAAAGGTTTACCGAGAGATCTACTAAAAGGTTCCGAGCAGGATATCCTGCATAATTCTTTTACGATAAGTTATAATATATACAATGGCTATAGAATTTAAAGACAACAACAAAGCTAAAATAAATAACAGTTACAAACCATCGGACAAACTCCAACGTGACCGTATGCAGGTCTATAGAAGATACACTGATATGAAGAATGGGCGATTTATTAGTGGTAGAAACATCGAAGAGTCGTGGGAGAAATGGACCAAGCAGTACGAATCATGGAGACCAGACAAATCCTATGACGATTGGCAATCAAACATAGTCCCCCCATTCACCACGACTCTAGTTGAAAGAGCCTTGGCCGAGATGGTGGGGCAAACTGTAAGACCAAAAGTAATCCCAAGAGGCATTGAGGATGAGGCAAAAGCACGACTTATGAACTACATTGTTGATTACTCGTGGGAAAAGGGCGATGGGGACCTACAATTAGCCGATTCACTAAAACAAATGTTGGTTTTGGGCAAAACTGTATGGCAAGAGGACTATTTTATGAGCAAAAGAGAGGTTCAGATGCTCAAAAAGTTGGATTTGGAGAACAACAACGAAGAATATGTTAAAAAAACCATCTATGATTTCAATGATGTATATGGAGAAACCGTTAATTTATTCGATTTTTACATAGATCCGGCTGCGAAAACTATAAATAGAGGTCGTTACAGAGCAAAAGATGTTATCAGAAGATACATTGTGGACTATGACATCTTTATGGAGATGTTTAAAGACTCAATTTGGGACCAATTTGGGGCTACTAAGTACGTAAAACCCGGTTCCAGAGGTGATTACTACAGATATTACCAGCCACCTACCGGAATTAGGCAAAATGAGGTCGAAATTCTCTTTTATTGGTCAATTGTGCCCGATAAGATGATAATTGTGGCCAATGATGTTGTAATTCGTGACGGTCCGATCCCTTATAATCACAAACAGTTACCTTTTGCAGAAGGAACCGACATTTCAAGAGTAGATGGGTACTTTTGGGCAAGAGGAGAGCCAGAATTACTAGAATCTATCCAAGATGAGCTTACAACCCTTAGAAGAATGAGGATAGATAGGCAACATTTAGATATATTTAAGACTGCTTTTGTTTCAAACAGAGAATTATTAGAGGAAGATGAGAACTATGTCCATCCTTCCGCATTTATACCTGTAGATGATCCCGGTGCTGTTAAGGTTTTGGAGTACCAAGACATCAACCCTTCTGCATATCGTGAGGAAGAGCTATTAAAAGAGGATGGTAGGCAAGTAACTGGGGTTATGAACCCTCAATCCTCATCAACAGCTACAGAAGCCGCTATTTTTAAAGAATCAACCATGAAATCTCTACAGATGAAGATCTGGAGAGTATCAAGAGAGCTTCTGACCAATGTTTTAAGACTAAGAGTTCCAAATATAGTGCAGTACTACAGCGTACCTAATGTAGAAAACATCTTAGGTGAAGTTGAGAGTGCCAAGTTTAGAAGAATAGTAACTCAGGATGTGGCTCTTGAAATAGGAAGAGATGGTAATCTAAAAGAAAAACCGGAGAATGGTTTGCACTTTTTCGATGTTACACCAGATATGGTTACTCCTTCTTATGGTTCTTTTGACTACCGCCTAACAGCAGAGCCAGAATTACCATTGTCCAAGCCACTAAAGCAGCAAAAAGCAAACGAGTTTATGCAACATCCGGTAGTAGCAGCTGCTATGCAAGCTGGTTATTACGATGTTAACAAGATGGCTGATGAACTATCCAAGATTAATGACTTTGAGCCTGAGAAGTTTAAAGCCGAGGGTGGTGTAGTACAAGAGGGAGCAGTTGACGAGGGCACGTTGCTTGAAATGGCAAACAGAGAAAATCAAGAGATGTTGAATGGGGCTGCGATACCCGGAACTCCCTATGCGACAAAAGATCACACTGCACTTCACTTAGCATTTATGGGAAGTGAGACTTTCAAGCAAGGATTTAATGAGCAGGTGGCACAGGCCTTCACCAAACACATACTAGAAGAAAAGACAGCTCAGGAGATGAGAGATCAAGGAACACCGGAGGGAGGATTAGGCCAACAAGGGCAGATGGCACAGATGGGTAGAGGTCAGGGAGCAGGTATTATGGGAGGTGCTGCTAAAGCAACCAGTCCCGGAAGGTTAGTAGGTAGCGAGGCACTACCAGATGGTATGCCCAAACTTAAAATATGAAACTAGTAGATGAAAAGCTAACAGATGTAAAATTATCAATGGAAGCTGCTACGGTATTAGCAGAGTTTAAAGAAACCCCTTTTTGGGGTGCTCTAAAAGAGCTTATGAAGGATTACATCAGATTGCAAAAGGATTTGGCATGGAGACTTAATGAAAAGGATGACAAGTTTGCGGTAAAGCATGCACAGCTTACCTCTAAGGCTTCTGCATTTAATTTTTTAATTAAGTATATAGAAGAAGATGCTAAAAGGGAGTCTCAGGAATGATTGGATTACTAGATACATTAAAACAATATTTACGTGGAGATAGCCCAGCAGTAACACGTGCTGGGGATGGCTATGTCGCAACTCAGGAAGATCCAAGGTTTAAACCAAGAGCTAGTGCTGATGATATGGTCCCACAGCAAGGGCCCCTATCAGGACTTATGGACAATGTTAGGGATCTTTTAGGCTCACGAAGCGTTAGTTGGGAAGCATCCCAAGAGCGACAGGATGCAGATAGGGCAGAGGTTGAGAGGTTGATTGCANNNGTTGATTGCAGAAAAGGCAGGGCAACAAATGCCACAACAGGTTCCACAAGCCCCTGTAAATAATGATGTAGTTTCTGGTTACGATTTAGGGCAAGCATCCGGAGAGCTAAACCCAGACACCTTAGCTTATTTAGAAAACACACTCTTCCCTTTAACTAGACAGTATGGTATTCCAGATGAATTGGCAGCAGCACAGTGGGCAATCGAGGGTGGAAGAAAAACTACAGGTATTCAAGAGACCAATCCCTTTGGTCTTTTATGGGAAGGCCAACTACATCCCTACCAGTCACGTCACTAGAAAATGCGGTTGCAGACTACGATAGAACTTTAAGATCAATCATTGGTTACAACAAGGGTCTTAGCGAGAAGTTTGCACAACCAGAGGGGTTTAATTATTCTGACTACACTCCAGAGGATTTGGCATGGACTCTAATGTTTACTGATCTTGCCGATAGACGAGCTGTGGAGGGAGATCCTCTTTATGGAGATCCAAGTGCATCACAGTACAGATACGAAGCCCACAGCAAGATACCAGACTATACAGCTCTTTTAACTGATACTCCGGAATGGAGGTATTTTTCCCAAAGATAAAGTGGTACAATTAGAATAGTAATAACTTACGGGGAGCCCAACTGCTTGGGTCCGTGAAAGGAAAATATAATGGCAGATGAAACAACTCCAAATGAGTCTGTAAATACTATTAGACCAGACTCTAATAATTCAGAAGTAGAAAATTTAAAAAGACAACTTCAGGAAGCTCAATCAAAGCTGGGAGAGCAGAGTAAGTTGATGGAGGAGCAAAAGGCATATGTCAGAGATGCAGACACCCTTGCAAACCTTATTGCCCGAAACCCAAAAATACAAGATCAGCTTAGAGAGGAGTACCAAAGAGCCTATGGAGGAGGAGTGGTACAACAATCCAAAGAATCTGGTGAGCAATCAGAAGAAAAGTCAAAGAAGGAAGGTGCTTCTAACATGGCAGATCCAAAAGTTGAAGAACTTACTAAAGATGTTACAGAGTTGAAAAAGACAACTCGTGCAAAGCTAGTAAAAGAATTTGAAGATAAAGCTGGTATTTCCTCTCTTCCTAGAGAAGAACAAGCAAAAATTAGAAAAGATATAGAGTCTTATGTAAATACTTTTGGGCAATCTATCCAGACTGCACCGGTTGAGGTTTTGGACACCGTGTTGGACAAGGCTTACAAGGCGGTTAATGTGGAGAAGTTGGTACAAGACGGTAAATACGAAGGTATGGCAGAGCTGTATACAAATCAGTCCGGTGCTATGCCCCACTTGTCTGGTAGAAAACTAGACGTAGAGCAAGAAGGTAGTTTGACCGAGCCTCAAAAGCAGTGGGCCGAGAAACTGGGTGTTCCTGTGGAGAAGGTAGAGGTTATAAATAAAGGTAAAGACGAAGAGTACAAAAGACCTACTAAAAAGGAACAACAAGCAAAAGAGGAATAACTAGAACATTTATATGACAACCATTGCTAAACCTTGACAGCGTACTTATACTAATAATTAGTAGCCATCCTAGGAAAGGGTTACTAAAGTATAAATTTGTGAACGAAAGGCAAATACAATGGCAGGTTTCGCATACAGAAAATCGTTGATTTCTAGTGATGAGCCAACAACTCTAAGCTACATAATCAACAACAGTGAAACTATTTCCGTTGGTGATGCAGTTCAGCTAGACACAAATGGTCACGTAATCGTTGGCACTGCTGGCGAAGAAGTGCTAGGCATTGTTGTTGGCGTTCATGATACAAATGGTATAGCTGTAGATCCCGATAGTGGAACTACAGACACCTATACAGTTGAGTCAGACAACGAAACCGACAAAAAATGGGAAGCAAAAGTGATCGTTTCCAAATGGGCATTGTTCAGCAATGACTCAAGTGGAACTCTAGCCGTAACCAATCTAATGCAATTCTTTGATCTAACATCTGAATCTCAGATAGATCAATCCTCAGCATCAGACACCGCAGGTCAATTCCAACTCGTTGGATTAGATCCTGATGGTGATGCAGATGCTTCAAAAGGATTATTCAAGATCGCTGAAAGCCAATTAGATGCTTACGTACAACAGTAATAAATTTTAAGTGAAGGAATCACATGGCAGCAATAAGACCAAACTTCAAAGACGAACTTGATCCCTCATTGAGAACTATATTCTTTGATCGCTACGATCAAGAGCCTCAAGTAATGCCAGAGATATTCAACGTGAATAGCTCAGACAGAGATCAAGAGACAGACTCAGCAACAACTGGGTTTGGCAAGTTGCAGCAGACTGATGAACTAGGATCATTAGATTACGAAGATCCAGTAAAGATGTACAAGACGGTTTACTCTCACTTGAAATACACCAAAGGTTTTAAAGTTTCACAAGAACTCGTTGAGGATGACCAGCACAACGTAATTAGTAGGATGCCAAAAGCTCTTGCTAGATCAGTTGCTTATACAACTGAATACCACGCTGCAAATATTCTTAACAATGGGTTCAACACTAGCTACACCTCTTATGGAGATAGCAAACCACTATTTTCAACAGCTCACACAAGAGCAGATGGAGGCACAGCTCAGTCAAACGCTTCAGCAACAGGTATCACTTTAACTGAACCTAATCTGGAGACAGGTCGTTTAGCACTTGAAAAAGCATTAAACGATAAAGGTGAAATAGTTAATTTCATGGCTGACTGCTTGGTCATACCAATCGACCTAAGAAAGACAGCACAAATTCTTACCGACTCAACAATGAGACCCGGTACAGCAAACAATGACGTTAACATTTACGAAGGTGTATTCAAAGTAATTCCTTGGAGATACATCACATCAACAACCGCATGGTTCTTGATGGACAAGAGCAATCACTTGCTCAACTGGTTCTGGAGAATCAGACCAGAGTTCAAGTCTGACTACGCATTTGATGCGGATGCAGCACTCTACAAAGTTAGAGTAAGATTCTCCGTTGGCTGGTCCGACTGGAGAGGAGTCTGGGGATCCAAAGGAGACGGTGCAGCTTACGCTTCATAATCTCTTGGTTTCTTAGATTGAGAAATCTCGGTGAGGGGCTTGGTTCGCTATCAAGCCCCATAGCCCCTAGCGAGATATTAGTATTTAATTAACAATTGGAATAGATATGGGCATAACAAAATTCGACAAAATAGATGCTCAGATGGGAAGATTCTTGGTAACAGCTTCGTTACCAACAGCTCCTTCTGGATACTATGGTGGAGACGTTGACAGTGCTACATGGGTAGGCGGAGAGGTTGTATTTAACTCTGGCGATAACAGATTATACATCCAAACTTCTACTTCAGGAACAACTGCTGTATGGAAAAGATTGTTGGAGACGTTTGCAACATCAACAACTTCAACATCAACAAGTACTTCTACGAGTACCTCTACAAGCAGCTCAACAAGCACAAGTTCTACGACTACAGCCTAATCTATAGAAAGGTAGGCTTATGGCAATACTAAGTATTGATTCTCATGTCTTTAATTCCAGTGGTAGATTCGACATCATTAAACTTTTTAATGACCAGTCTGCCACTGCGAGTTCAGACACTATAGATGTCAGGGAGGCTAAAGGTGTCTCAATTCTAGTCGAATCCGGTGCAGGAGTAAGCGGAGGGGTAGTAACTTTAGAGGGAGCAGTTTCCAGCAGCTACGCTGGGACTTGGGTTTCTCTAGGCACAGTTACAACCAATGCAGCTTCTACAACTTTCAAGGCCGGATACGAACAAGAAACAGGACCCGTTCCCTACGTAAGAGCACGAGTATCTACCACTATCTCTGGTGGGACAGCAGATGTTTACCTGCTAGTTCAAAAGTAAACATTTACAGGACTAAAGAGAAGTAGTAGAATAAATGTAATATGGAAATGGAAAAAATCTTTTATCAGACTTCTGATCTTAACATTGCTACCACGCTGCTTACCAGCGGGTGCGACATTCACGGTATCAACACAATGGATCCTAATCGTATAGTTTTCTATTTTGATGTTGATAAATTTCCTGATATAAAAAATTTAGTAGAAAATTATTGGGCGGGCAACCTTCGTGTTGATCCAAAGGAGTTCGTCTCTTACAGGAGAGAGCTTCTTACAAGGATTCATGAAAGCAAACGCCAAATGGAGGTATAAAATGCAAGAAATATCCCATGAACTAGCGTTACACAATCCAAGTGACGTGGATATACTTGAATATCCTATCTCTGAGTACGTTTTAGATAAAAATGGTAATCCGAGAATAGATACAGATACTCAACAACCAATTACAACTGGAGATACATATACTTGGACTCTAAACTCTGGTGAAACTAAAATTTTTCCAAAGTACGTAGCAGATTATTTAATGAAAATCTACGGATTTTTAGAAATAAGGGACATGCCAAAGGAAGAAGTAACTATGGAGAACCCAGTCGAAATGAGAAAGTCACAAAAAAACGAGGATGGAACCTACCGATGTAGGTATTGTGGGCAAGAAGCTAAAAATGCTAGAGGACTTGGACTACACATAGCAGCTAAACATCCCGAAGCATTGGTTGAATAGTGCAATATATATTGATAGATGGTAAGAAATATCGTCTTGAACCCGTAGAGGAGGAAAAAGTACTAGAAGAAGAGGTACTTGAAGGCTACAAAGCCGAAGAAAGTCGCTTAGAACGCAATACAGAGCCTCTCGAAAACACTGTACCTAAAGCAAATTCTTCTTTAGGGGGAGTTGAGAGGGCCGAGCCAAAAAAGTACGGTTACAGGGAGAGATTCAAAGAAGGAAGAGTGCGACCAAGTGATATAATGGTCTTAGATCGAAAAGTTCCCAGCATCAAACAGTTTGATCCGGGGGGTATCGATCCGGGTACAGCCCAGCATTTCTTTGGGCCGGGTACTGAAATAGATTTTTAATTAAATTGAAATTAAGGAAATAAAAATGGAAAATTTTGAACAAAAGAATAAACCAAGAGTAGGTATATTTACCACCTTTAGCAACTTCAACCCAGAGTACTCACTTTGTACGGTTGTGGAGCAACAGCTAAAAGCACTAGTTAAGCACGGTTATGAACCGGTGCTTTTTACTTTAAACATATTTAAGGGTGATGAAAAGGTACCAGAGGGGGTAGAGCTACGAAAAGTAATCCCACAGCTTATTTTAGAACCATATTCCAAAAACGATCTTTCAAACTTTCAAGCAGATGTGCAAAAAGCACAGGAAGCCTTGGAGGTTAATTTCGAGGACATAGATGTCTGTCTAACACATGACATTATATTTATAAATTCTTATTTACCTTACAACCAAGCACTTAGAAACGCACAGGAAACTAAATTAAGAGATGTTAAATGGCTACATTGGATGCACTCAGGGCCATCTATTAGACCAACCATGGATGGCAGTCCCTACGACAACCTATATACGCTACCCAAAAACTCAAGACTTGTTTACATGAATTATACCGATGCTATTAGAGCAGCGGAAATGTATGGCACATGGGAAACAGAAGTACGAACCATATCTAATCCTATGGATATTAGAATACTGCACGATTTCCACCCACTCACTTGGGAGCTAATTGACAGACACGATCTAATGTCAGCAGATGTCATAGATATTTATCCACTATCCACCACTAGAATGGGGGATGGGGGCAAACAACTGCAGAAGGTTATATGGGTCATGGCAGAGCTAAAGAGATTAGGAAAGACTATTAGAATAGTAGTCTGTAATGCTCATGCTAACGGAGATGGGGAAAAGGCTGCTATAGAGGGAATGTACCAATACGCTGCGAGTAAGGGCATAGAAAGAAGAGAGCTAATCTTTACCTCTCTTCATGAGGCACCTACTTGGGAGCATGGTGTACCTCACGAAGTTGTGCGAGATCTGTTTATTTTAAGTAATGTCTTTATATTTCCTACAGTGTCAGAGAATTGCCCTCTTGTACTGCTAGAGGCCATGGCTGGAAAGAATTTGCTTGTGTTGAATCAAAGTTTTCCGGCTTTAAAGGATTTCGCAGGTCAGGATGCACTGTATTTTAGATTCGGCTCCTTAGTCGAAACTCCTCAATTTCCTAACGGAGTTGATTTGTACTACAGTGATGCGGCAAAGATCATACTTCAGCATTTGAAAAATGATAAAGTTTTGGGTGCTCAGGCTAGAGTACGCAAACAATTTAACGTAGATTATATATTTAAGCAGCAATTAGAACCTGCGATATTGGAGATGCACTATGGATACTAAAAACGTATCAAACGAAGTCTCTTGGCTAGATAGAGACATCTGGAGATGGAAGAATATAGGACAATTCATACCAAATAATCAAATAGCTCTATACAAAAGCATCAGAGACCATTGGTGCAGCGGTAGACTTGTCATAGATGTTGGTTGTTCTGCTGGTTATGGTACAAACATCTTGTCGCACACAGCAAGGCATGTATGGGGTGTGGATATAAACGAGGAGGCAATAGCCTTTGCAAAGCATATGTACGAGAGACCAAACATGACCTTTGACATTATGGATCTTGAGAACCCACCAGAAAGGCCACTAGCACCATTTGAGGTTGTAGTTATGAGTGAGGTTTTGGAGCACCTGCCAAGTTATGAGCTTGGGCTCAACACCGTTAAGAGGTTTTTTAACGATAAATTGGATACGGTTGGGTTTATTACGGTGCCTAATCTTGGTAATCCCAAAGTATCAGCAGCAGACTCAAAAAATGAGCTACACGTTAATCACTGGACACCCGGAGAGTTTTATGAACTTATGACAAAGCACTTTAAGCACGTCACGCTATACGCTAATGACAGAATAAAGAATTGGTCGCAAGACGAAACCACTGATGGCGAAGAAAAGGGTGCACGTATTATAGTTGCGAAAGTAGAAGGGATATTATGAGAATATTTGTAACCGGTCACAAAGGATTTATTGGCACTCACTTGACGAGAGTGCTAGAAGATATGGATGTAATAGTGTCAGGGTATGACCTAAAAGATGGCAATGATATTAGGGACTATGACAACCTACGACAAAAGATGCATGGGCACGATGTTGTGATTCATTTGGCGGCATTTGTAAGTGTTCCCGGATCATGGGAAAACCCATCGGAATGTTTTGAGCACAATGTACAGGGTACCATAAACGTAGCCAGAGCTGCGGTAGAGTGCGGTGTAAAGGGCGTAGTTTATGCCTCTTCTGCTGCAATCTATGACGATAAATCAAGCCCCTACGCACTTTCCAAGAAGATAAACGAAGATATATTTAAAATGTATGGAACTCAGCTAGACTCTATCGGACTTAGATTTTTCAATATCTACGGTCCGGGACAAAACTCAGAGTATTCTGGGGTAATTCCTGTATTTATAGATAATATTAAAAGGACTGGTGAGGTCATTATATTTGGCGATGGTAAACAAACCCGTGATTTTATTCACGTATCAGACGTTGTTAACGCCATTGTAAAGGCATCTCAGGCTAAGTTTGGTGATAGAACAGGCTCAATTGCGTTTGACGTTGGTACTGGTCAGTCCATTACAGTTGAGGGTTTGGCTAGAATACTCGCTGATTTATTGGAATCCCCTCTATCGTTTATGTATAAGGAGGCACGAAAAGAGGTTCGTTTTTCAGAAGCGGACACGAATCTTGCTCATTTTATTATTAATTTCACATCCAGCCTAGAATTGAGGGAGGGATTAGACCGCTTCTTGAAAGGAAATTGAAATGTCAGATTTATACAAGATCGGAATAGTAGGTTACGGGGTAGTAGGAAGAGGTATTCACCGACTATTTGGAGAGGCTGTTTATTCTATTTTTGATCCGGTTTTTCCGAAGCACGGTCACGCAATCTTACCGGGCAGTGTTCATTCAGGTTTTGAATATATGCCAAATACCCATAAGCTCTGTGTAAATGACAAAGATTATTTCAAGGATTTGGACCTAGTAGTTATTTCAGTTCCCACTAATGAAACCGAGGACTGGTCAGCAGACACCTCAATTTTAGAAGAATCAGTTAAATGGGTATTTAATCAGGGAGTTCATACCATTCTAATTAAAAGCACAACCCCACCCAAAGTATTAGAACGACTACAAAAACAGTACGGAAATCTAGTGTTTAGTCCAGAATACATGGGAGAATCACGCTACTTCACCCCAGAGTGGAAGTACCCACACCCAACAAATATGGCATCTCACACTTGGCAAACCTTTGGTGGAGATCGTAAACACACCGACTTTTGCGTAGACATTTTTAAAAGAAGAATGGGAGTTGATACTCAATATTGGCAGACCGACATCGTGACTGCTGGACTTGCAAAGTACATAGAGAATAGTTTTTTTGCCATGAAAGTTACCTTTGTAAACGAGTGGTATGACATAGCAGAGCAGCTCGGAGTTAATTGGAATGAATTAAGGGAGCTTTGGTTACAGGATCCACGAATCAATAGAAACCATACTCTAGTGTTTCCTAGAGATAGGGGCTACGGGGGCAAATGCTTCCCTAAAGACACTAGGGCCATCATTAAAGAAATGAGAGATCTTGGGTACACAGCAGAGCTCATGGAAGCCATGGATAAGGTTAATCAGAGAATGAGGGAGAAGAATGTGTAGCATTGCCGGATCCTACTCAGAAGAAGCTGTAGATCTAATGCTTGATCTGCAACAGCACAGAGCACCGGATGATAGCGGTACGGAGTACATTGAGCAAGCAGAGTTTACATTTGGGATGGGTAGGCTTTCGATAATTGACCTTGTTTCTGATAACCTATGCCCCCATGTTAGCGATGGGTATGTATTGTCATATAATGGCGAGGTATACAATTATTTGGAGTTAAAAGTACAGTTACAAAATCTAGGGCACAAGTTTGAGACTACATCAGACACCGAGGTTGTTTTGGCAGCCTACAAACAATGGGGTTTTGACTGCTTTAACAAGTTCAATGGTATGTTTGCTATAGCAATATACGACCCTAAGAGCCACTCGATTGTATTAGCACGTGACATTGCCGGGCAGAAACCCCTCTTTTATAGAACGGATGAGTTTGCTTTTGCTTCTGAGGCCAAGGCACTAAAAAATGACAACTCTCAGTACACCAAGGATGTATTCTTTGACGTATTTCAGCATATATATGAAGGGACACTGTGGTCCAATATACGACAAGTTAAGCCAGCACACTATCTTGAGTATGACATTGGTACCAAGAAAACCAGATCAGTTAGATACTGGAAGTTTGAACCCCGCTATATCGACTTAAAAACAGTCTATGACGAGCTTGAGTACTTAATAGGAGATGCTGTGAATCTAGTGCAGAGAAGCGATGTTCCCTATGCACTCTACTACTCTGGAGGGGTAGACAGCACCATAATAAGCAAAGTCGGGTATTTTAAAAATAAGATTACTTTTACCGACATTTCTGAAGAACAGTTTTATGAGGATATTAACGAGGTAGTAGAGCACCTAGACTTCCCAGTAGGATCTTTTAGTTCTGTAGCACTTTACCAGCTTGCCAAAAGAGCACAAGAGGAGGGGTTTAAGGTTATTATATCTGGTGAGGGTGCGGATGAGATCTTTGGCGGGTACATAAGATATGTACCAATAGCACAATTCTCGTCAATGTATGACAGATACCCCAGTTACGCAGAGTTGTTTAATAAGACACACAAACCATCTTATGTGAAGATAACAAAACGTACTGAGGGGACCGATAATTTCTTATCAAGGCATATGGAGCCATTTTTCAAAGAGCATGACCCCGTAACAGCAATGCAATTATTTGATTTTACCTACATACTTCCATCTCTTTTGCAGATGGGGGATAGAATGGCATCGGCCTTTGGCATAGAGAATAGATGCCCTTTTTTAGATAAAAGACTTATTGAATTTGGTTTGTCACTTCCAGCCAACATGAAAATAGACAACATGGATACTAAGGTTACTCTTAGAACCTTTTTAGATGATCTTGGGGGCAGGGATATAAACGATGAAAAGGTAGGACTTATAGTTCCCTATAATAAGTGGAAAGGAATCAAAGGATATAGTAGAAGTGCTTATTTTGCGGAGATTTTAGACATATGGAAAAAACAAAATTCTGTACAATAATAATTACTCATTTTGCAATGAATGACGAGAGATCTGAGACTATGAGGGAATCTCTTAATTCTTTGTGGAACAACACCCACTACCCATACGAGCTGATAGTTGTTGATAATGGCAACTCCAAGGAGGATTCAGAGTTTTTGATGGATGCTACTAGAGATGGTCTTATCCATACTTATGTTAGAAACGCCAGAAACATGCACTTTGCTTATGCCAGAAATCAAGCCTTTGCTTTAAGTCATGGGCAATTTATTTGTATAGCAGACAATGACATACGTTATCATGATGGTTGGCTAACCGAATGTGTCGAGGTTTTAGAATCCGATCCAGATAGGAAAATGTATGCCACACCGATGCCCTATCCGATGATTGGGTTAAATGAAAGGTATCATCAGGGCTGGTACCATTTTAAAGGTAAGAAATACGAGTTAAACATGAGAGCCGGGTCCAACTGCTTTGTTATAAGAAGAGAGCATTACGAGGAAATAGGGGGATTCCCGGCACATAGGATAGGTGGATCGAAGTGGACTGATCTTGCTGTTAAGGCGGGTTATTTGGCTTGCGTACTTCCAACAGTATACGCAGAGGATATGGGGCTTAGAAAGGGGTATGATCTTAAAAAGTTTATTCCAATTAATATAAAGTTACAAAATGGACCCGAAATTCATTTTAATGAGGATGAGTTCAGAAAACATAATCCCAAGGTGGAATATTATGCCTAAGCACATGCCATCATTTACAACTCATCTTGAACAGTACGTGTATGCCTCTAACTATGTTATGAGAAAAGATGTACTGGACATTGGTTCTGGAGAAGGTTACGGTCCGCAGATTTTAAGCTACGGTGCTAATAAAATTGATGTCATAGACAAAAGCCCAAGATCCTTAATGAGAGCTAAGGCTAAGAATTACTACTGTCCTGTGGAGTTTCACGAGATGGATCTTGAGGAGCAATTCTTACTTGGTAGTTGGGATGTAATAGTAGCTTTGCAAATACTGGAGCATTTAAACGATCCAGAAACAGTTGTGGAACTTTGTAGAACTTATCTAAGAGAGGGAGGGATTTTAATATTTGGATTGCCTCATATGATGCCAGCAGAGGACCATAAAAGACTTTACAAAGCGAAAGATGTATTAAATTTATTTAAAGATTTCAGTGACATTGATCTCCACATTCATGACAGGAAGATAATTTCACGGGATCAACACTATAGAGGAATAAAAAGCTATGTTGGAATCGCATATAAATAAAGAGATATTAGATACCATAAACAAGGAAGGTATCTCTATTGTCATGGGGGCAAGAAACGAGTACCCCCAAGTTGCTATGACTATTTGTAATTTGGCAGAAGATCTCCATGCCACAGGGATTGAGAAGTGGGAGATCATATTAATGGATAATGGATCTACTGACGAAACCTCTAGGTTTTTTGGATACAAAAGAACTAAGGGCACAGGAACAGCTCAGGAAAATAGTGATAGGGGGGCCTATTTAACTAGTCCCAGAGGCATGCTTACGGAGGATAGGATGAGGATATTCTATGACCCCGTATTATCAAATGTTGGCACTAGAAACAAGGGGACACACCACGCAAGGTATGAGAATGTGATATTTTCCGATGCCCACCAAATAATACGACCCGGAACCATCTACTACACAGTAGAAACCCTTATTAGGAACCACGGCATAGTACACGCCCCGATCTCTTGGATGGGGGCTTCCCCAGACAATCCACAACCCGGCTACCAGTATTCCTACAAAGTAGGAGAAAAGATATGGGGTACTTGGAATAAGGTTCAGGTTTCAGAGCAGCCATTCTACATACCTATATGTGGTCATGCTTGGATAGCTGTAAGAAAAACACAATTTTTAAAATACGGTGGCTATCCATATGCCCAAAGAGTTTATGGTGGGGGCGAACCCTATCTTGATACGAAATATTGGATGTTTGGATCTACTTCAATGATGGACCCACGTGCTCTTGTATACCATTTATCAGCCGGTAGGGGTTACAGCTGGCATAACAACGACCTAATACACAACATGTTTCTGGTTTCTTATATTTTAGGTGGAGAAACGTGGGCTGATAGGATTTTGATTACTTATTACAACAAGCATCCAACCAACGCAGCTTTTTACAAGAGCCTCTACGATCAAGCGATAAGAGATGGTCAGGCAGATAAGGATTGGGTGGATAGGAAAAAGAAATTTACATTTGAACAGGTTATTGGAGTAGATAAGACTCCTCTTGTGGAATCTATGAGTCCGGAGGAATTAGAAAAGCAGAGCTGGTGGTGTACCGAATGTACGAAAAGAGGATACGCTGATCCTCATGTTCTAAGACCTTGGGATATTAGAAACAGTAAAAGACATGGAACACATAGATCCTTTGTTGCTGAGTTTAAGCTGACTCGTAACGAAGAAGGTAGGGTATTTATAGGAAATACAGAGATTACGTCAGAACCAGCTTTAGAGATAGCTTCTAAGTACGTATAGCTTTATAAACAAGTTATAATATAAGTATGGCAGTCCTACAACCAAGTGAATACGATATGGCCTACTTCGATGGAAGTCTAGGCCCTTATAGACATAACGCAGGATACTCGGAGTATAAGCGTTGGTATAGAAATGAGGGGGAAGGCTCAACAGGGGAATTTTGGAAAGACATGGCGGCTGGGTGGATTAACCATTTAGCTTTATCTGGTAAAAGGGTTTTAGAGATAGGTTGTGCTAAGGGTTTCTTAGTAAAAGATTTAAGAGATATGGGAGTTGATGCTTATGGATTAGATGTTTCTCAATACGCTATAGAGAATTGTGAACCGGAAGTTGCCCAATATTTAACAGTTGGGGATGCTAGAACATATTTATCCAATTACGCAAGAAATGAATGGGATATTGTTTTATCCCTGAGATTTTTAGAATGTATAGATGAGGCCGATTTACCAGCCTTAGTATCAGAAATAAATAGAATA